>Ga0070667_100001334_pt1 | contig 22154 bp, 28 predicted proteins | sample KBSS33metaG_FD_64659 | JGI IMG/M metagenome (GOLD analysis project Ga0070667, IMG submission 64659) | Switchgrass rhizosphere microbial communities from Kellogg Biological Station, Michigan, USA - KBS S3-3 metaG | ecosystem: Host-associated > Plants > Roots > Rhizosphere > Soil ... | reverse complement strand
ATCCTGCTCCACGCCGCGGTCAAGTGAGAAAGGATTTGTATCGTCCATGCACCCAGCCTCTGAGCCATGCCGGCTCGGCGCCATTTTGGGACCGCATGGTTGATGATTGGTTAATCTCCGCGCCCGCCCCTGTTCGCAAGGCCAGGTAGTTCGGCTCGCGGTCAGCCGCTTCGAACCATTAGAGCGATCTGTGCCCGATATTGGCGGCCGGGGGCTTGATCATTTTCCTGCCGAGCCAGCTTGGCCCTCGCCCTTGTTTTCGGATGTGCCGGCTGATAAGGCGCAGCCCTGCCGGAGCCGCCTTAGCTCAGCTGGTAGAGCATCGCATTCGTAATGCGTGGCTCCACCGCTGGATTGAGGTACTGCTGGAAGCACGTTAGGTAGGAAGTTTGGAAGGTCATTGGTTTAAGCCGCTTTAGCTCAGCTGGTAGAGCACATCATTCGTAATGATGGGGTCACAGGTTCGAGTCCTGTAAGCGGCACCACCAACTTCCTAGAGAACGTTCAGCAAGGAAAATCGGGACGACCTACGGAACGGCCTTTCGCGTGGGTGCCGCGCGTGGGTCCTACGTGGGTACTTTCGTTTGGGCCGGGCAAATTATCCACCACGATAGGTGACGAGGGCTCACATGCCAGCCGCGATAGCAGCTTTCTGGTCTCTCACAATCTGAGGGTTATGTGCCCATCGATCGAGCGAACCAGCTGCACATACTCCCCGTCCGAATAGTCCATCCGTCCTGCTTCCTTGGAAATCCAAGCGTGTCGACCTTCTCGATAGACTTTCCACAAACTAACGATTCCCGCTGCTTCTATCTGAACGTGACCATCCGGTAACGAGATCGATGTTGTGAAGCGGATCATACCGTCAGTAGCGGAGTAGATACCAAAACCGATGCTTTCTTTCACTGCGGCTAGGGAGCCAGATACCTCGAAAGCCTCTTGGCCAGTTGGGCTGGCGAAACGCGACACAACTAGCAACTGCCCTTGTAAAGCCTTGATTGAGTGCTCCCACGCGACACGTGAGCGATTGGCAACGACAACCACGCCACGCGGCACCCGGTGGACCAAGGTTTCCGCCTCCCCGAGATCAATCGCCAACTCGCGGGAAAGAATTGAAGCGCAGTCTGACTGCGGCTCTCCAAACCTGAATGCCTGAACCTGTGGTAGCACATGGCGCTCAAGAGAATGAGCAACAAGTTCTACCTCGACTACAAACCAGTGCGAGCGATCGCGTGCCACCATTGCAAGGTCGGGCTTTCTTATGTCGCCTTCATGAAGAAACCGCCCGCCAAAAACGACACACTGATACTGTGGAAAAAGGCAACCAAACGCCCGCAAAGTGATGCCCTCGAACTCAGTCTCGCTCGGTTGATCCGGGTCGCAGATCGTGAAGATTTGATCTGCTTGGCACGGGGCCACCATTACCTTTCTCACGCCAAGCTCCACGTCACGTCTGCAACACCTTCGAGTTCACTCTCTTCCACCTTCAGGCGTTCAATTTCAGGGCCCGTAGCGACCAAGGTGTAAACGGCCGCTCGGCACTTGCCGGCCGACGGTCGAAGAACACGCCCCAGGCGCTGGATACGCTGCCTCCTTGTCGCTGTGCTGGCAGCTATTATGCCGATTTCTGTCTCAGGCACGTTGAAGCCTTCATCAAGTGCTCGACAGGTGACCAGAACGTCGAGTGCGCCCTGTCTGAAAAGCGCGAGTGTGCCGGCCCGGTCTTTTGCGGGCAGACCTGAATGATAGAGACCGGATCGCACATTTGCGGCGCGTAGAACCTCCTGAATAACGCTGCATGCTTCGACGTTCTCGTGAAACACGAGCGTGCGACGACCACGATGCGCTGCGATCAGTCGGAGGGTAATTTCGACGCGAGCAGGACTCAAGTTTAGCACTTGTGCCCGCCGAAGGAAAAGTCGGATCGCTTCCGGTGCCTCAGCACCATGTTGGGAAATGGAGCGGGCTATGGATCGCGTAAGCTTAGCATACACCGCCGCCCTATCTTCCTCTAACTCGAAGATTACATTATGCAGATCGAAAGGAACTATGACCCCATCCCGAAGGGCATCGGCGTAAGTGTATTGATAGATAACCCGACCAAGAGCAGGGATTAATTGCTGTGCAAGTCCATCGTCGTAGGGTCGCTCCGGTGTGGCAGATAGGCCCAATCGAAATGCTGCAGGAAAGTCTAAGATAGAGCTGAACACCGGGCTGGCGGCCTTATGGCACTCATCTATGACGAGCATCACCTTTTCCGCCGGCCAGTTTGGATTAAGCTTGGCAACTGTATTGAGCACCCCGATATTGATGGTTCCACGCACCAAGCGCCCGCGTCCAGACAAAATGTTAATGTCGTCTAGATGAACGCCGAAGAAGGCGGCTGCTTCTTCCCACCACTGATCTTGTAGCGCGATAGTAGGAACCGCAATCAATGTAGTTTCAGGTCGAGCTCGCTGAGCACAGGCTAAAGCGAAGATCGTTTTTCCGCCGCCGGTAACAGCACCGACGATGCCGTGGTAGCCGTTTTCCTGCCAAGCCGCGAGGGCATCCACCTGCCAGTCGCGGAGGCTTGTCGCCGGCATCGTGGCTTACACCGGCGGTATCGTCGCATCGAGCTCATCACGCTCCAAAGCCGCCGCGGCGTTGTTGATGCGGAGTTCTTGAACTCTTAGCAGCGTATCCTTTGCTCTGCGGACGCTGTTAGGATTGATAGCCGCTTGCTGCTTGTGAACTCGATATTCAGCAATAGCGTCGAAAATGTACTGCCGGATGCACTCATCAATCGCCTCGGACGTCTCCAAAGACTCATAGTAGGGATGGAGACGGTTGATCACGATGTTGAAACAATTCGGCCGGGCCCCAGCTACGATCGCAACATATTGGTCGTTTTCGCTGCGTTCCTGTAAAGCAACCCGTATCGACAGTTCACTACCGACGGTAAAGCTTGCTACATAATCGTCTTCGCTGAGCGCGGAAAGTTGACGTTGGTTGTTGGCGACGATCGCCTCAATCGGTGGCAATATCGTATTGTTAACAGCATCACCCATTTCAGCGCTGCCAAACTCCTCGCTCATCGTCTTGACCAGATCGCGAATTTTTTCCCGTGTCCACTGTTGCGTTTTATCACCGCGACGCCTTGTTGCGTAAGCCCGATAGTCGCTTGTGATTTCCGCGAGCTTTCTTTCGAGGTCTTCCTCTTCATCTCCCAAGAATAGGATCGCGTCTTTCGTGTGAGAAACCTCGAACCCATCGAGGTTCAGTACGCCTGTCAGACGCTGCGCAACCAGATTGTTGGCACCCTCGTCATCTACACCGCCGAAAATGGATCGCGGCTTCCAGGCATTTGGAAAGCCCTGTATCTGCCGACCATTCTGGAACAACGAAAAGCCGCCGAATTTTCGGCCGCCCTTCTTGAGAACGCCCACCCAGCCGGTAACCGGCTTGCCGCCGATTATAAGATCATCGAGATCTAGCTTCATGGGCGCCCCCTGGGCATCCGTATCGAAGGGTGCCGAGTCAGGGACGACAATTTCCTCGCCCCCATACAGCAGCTTAAGGCGACCCGATAGTATATCGTTGCGATACATCGAGCCGAGGTAAGCTCTGATATTTTCTTCGGTGCGTTTTTGGATATTGCGATGCAGGTCGCTAATCTCAATCGTCGTGAAGTGTTTGTCGGACTGCGCTGGAGCCATTGTAAGCGGCACCTTTGCGCCGCGATGGGCTATTGCTTCCACATCGATGTCGGCCGTCCACTGTTCAACGCTGCCCCACTCGGAGGTTGTAACTTTCCACCGCTTGCCGATCCAACATGCCGCGGTTTTCATCCCCATTCCGTATTTGGATCGGCCCTTGCTGTCGATGGTTGGATGCGCAACTCGGAGAGCTTCCGTGAGATCGTCCTTTGTCATTCCAATGGAATTGTCGGTTATCGTAATCCTGCGGTCGAGCTTGTGGTACGTGATCTCGACGACGAGCGGCGTTCCTTCTTCAGCGAGGACCTCGTCGATTATGCTGTCATAATTCAAGCGCGACTGTGTTGAATTGTCGATGAATTCCGCCAAGGCGTGCCACATCGTGTAGCTCAAGCGGCTATATGCGCTGAGCGCCTGAGGACCAATCTGCAACTCAGCTTCGGCTGTTGTTGACATTTTACACCGCCCCCGCTTCGACGCTCTCGGTAGCGTTTGCCCGTTCTCGCAGATTAGGGAAACGACCGCGCGAGCCGTCGACATATCCTTGCTCCGCTTCAACGCTCACCCAGCGCCTGGCCATTTCCTCGGCCACTCGCCCAGTTGTATTTGAGCCACCAAAAGGATCGAACACCAGATCCCCCTCATCAGTGAGAAATTTGATAAAAAATGCTGACAACGATGATTGCATCCTGGCAGGATGAGCCGCTAACCCATTTTCCTTGCAGTAACTGCGATAGTTGGCATCCCATTTAGTCCCCGTAAACCGCAGCAGCGCTTCCGGGTAATGCTCGCCAGTCAAGTCAAGCACGTTCGGGCTGATAGCGCCGCCATGATCCGTGAGGAAGCCTTTCTCAGAAATAACGTGGCCAGAGGGCCGGACCCCTGCGTTGTATTTCTGGCGCTTCAAGAGCTGCTTCATGTCCTTGCTGTAAGGATTAAGGACGTTCCTGTTGTCGGCTTTCGGAAATTCGGATTTCGACATCCACCAGACGTGCGTGAATGAGTCTTTAAGCCTGGCACGCTTTAAGTTTACCCACGCCGCCGGTGAGGGAAGGCGTGCTGGGTTATGACAGATGACGTGCTGACAGAGGTTTAGGTGCGCTGCTCGCTTAAACGCCAGCAATGCTTCAAGCGGCAAGGTTGACATTAGCGGAGAGCCTTCCTCCCACGCGTTGCCAATTTCGATGACGATCGAGCCGTCATCTGTAAGAAGCTCCGACAACGGAGTCGCAAGGCTTTCGAGCCACTGGACATATTTCTCACCCGTCTCGTTTCCGTAGCGCTTCTTGCGCACCAGCGGGAACGGTGGCGAAGTGACAATCAGGTTTACCTTGCCTTTCAATTGGGCAAGGTTGGAACTCACAAGCGCGTCCTCTATCCGGCCATGAAGCATATAGCCTTGGTCGGTGCGATACGCCTCGACGACATTTGCTTCCGTCTCTTCAACGGACGGTTCAGGATTGGCTTGCATAGCTAACTCGCTCGAATACAGCTTGGTTTTCCGCGCACAGCGCATCGGATTGCGGCAGCGTCTACGCTGACAAACAGAGCAGATGCTATCAAAATTTGGAAACTTTGTCCGAATCACTCGTCGCACTGGCCCCCCGGTGACGCATCCTAGATGCTGAAGCACAGCGCGCAATGCGGCACCGCACTACGTTTTGTCGAGTACATTAACTGGATGCCTTGATGCATCAAGGCGGGAGTGCCTTTTCGGTGTCCCAATCCAGCGCGCCAACGAACCCATCGCTGCGAGCGACATTGACAGCCGGCGAACGTGGCTTCGTATCCTGGCCCGCACCAATGATCTCGAAAGTACGGAGCCGGACAAGGGCCGATGGTTCAGGAACACGCCAATTTTGCTATCTTATCTGAAGGGCCAATCGCTGTGCCTTTCCGGGCTATTGCGAAGTTCGTTAGGTCCAGCCAAAATCGCTTCCACTTAGGTGGAAGCCCGGCCGGAGGGGCTTAGCAACCCCTTTAGACAACCCGGTAGACATCATCGGCCGGGTGGCGTGCGCTCTTAAGCTCCACCCCCGACTCGCTCAATCGTGCCTCTGCCGCTCCCAAAATGTGGGGGGCAAATCGGCCGGGAAACTGTAAGGCAACATATTCGAATGTAAGCTCCGGCCAACCGCGTTCAATTAGCATGCGGTACCCTTCCGAAGCACTCTTCTTCACCAAGTCAGCTACCGTCTGCAGTTCGCCTTCACGCGCGATCTTCTGGCGGGTTCTCGCCAGCCTTGTTGTCTTACCGCGTTCCTCCGTCAAGGCGTCTTCAAGCGCAAAAATGCTCTGCCAAACGGCGTGCTCCAGGGTCCCTACTTCAGCGCTAGGCCTGACTTCATAGAGTTTACGGAGCGCGGCCTCCTTGACGATATGATTTTCGGCATTTCCGGCATTATCAGCCATTTTTCTGAGCTCTTTTGGATCGTTGCTGCGAGCTATCCGTGCAAGAGCACGGCGCGTCAGATCGTCGTCGCTTGCCATGTCTTAGTTCCTTTCGGTACGTCAACCTTCGACGAAAAATGAACCGATTTGGCCTGGCATCGCGGCCTTCGGGTTATCCTGCCAGCCAAAAACGACGTGAACGTGCACGCCACAGCTGGATGCAACACGATAGGTCTGCTTCCACGCGCTATTGGCATCCTGTCCTTGTACTGAGATTCCGGCCTCGGGGAGGTAGCGATAGCCACTGTCTTCCTTCTTCCCCTTCACTGCAGGGCTGGAGATGAGATCGAGCAGGTCTTCGGCCTTGACGCCCTGCTTTGCCGCCTCCGTTATGACGCCGAACATGATCGGATTCCAATAGGTCTGGGCTTTAGGAAGAGATATTCCGGCGATTTCCGCGCGCTTAGGGGTCGTGTGGGCGAGATTGGGAGCCGCCGCTGGGTTAAATGAGCGAAGGCCTGTCGCCTGACCCTGACGTGCCGGTTCTTCATCTCCTGCCTCCAAGGCGTCAAGAGCACGCGCAATCACGGTTAGGGGCGTGTCGACAAGCGGTACAGCGTGCTTCTGAAGCCGGCTGAAAAGCTCGTCCGTGAGATCGATCGATGGGCTCATATTCGTCCTCCATTCTGCGAATCACATAGGCCCCTAGTTCCCTGCTGTCAACCATATAGGCTTATACTGCTATAAAGTATGTCTCCTAGGAATGATCGCGTGAGCCGGTAAGTCAGATGACGGCTGCCTCGGCGCGGACGATCAGCAGCTACGTAGAGATGAGGGGCGGATTCTCGCCCTGACTAGCGCGTCAGGATTTTCGCGACGGCCCAGGCCAGTAGTCGACCGTGACCCAGCACAGATGCTACGCGGACGACGAGCCGATAGAAGCGATCCATCAGTGGAGCCGTCCGACTGTTACGACGCACCCGTCCGCCGCGAGTACGGCATACAGATTCTTGAGGCGGTCGATCCGCGATGCGGGTAGCCTGAGATCATTCTTGATTTCAATCAGGGCTCGGCTGGGCAGATAGTATTTTTCACAGCCCGCGCCCGCCGGTTCGGTGATGCCGTAGTCCAGCAAGAGGTTGATAGCCTCGATGTCCACGCATCTTTGTTGAGCACGCGCGGATGCGTGCACGGTCATCCTTGAGAATGCCATTACTATACCTCTGCAGTGATCAGGTAATCTGAATCAAGGTGACCGCATCGGTCAGTGTGTCACGAGAATATGCTTAGGAATTCTTATGTCAACGGGCCGTCACCGAAGTCAAAATTCAGCATTATGCTTTGCGGCGTGTTTAAGACCCGGTGTCTTAAACTCGGAACGGAGCCACGCTTGTACAACAGGACGGATTTTTGTCACGAGCTGTGGCAAAGTCGCAGGCGAATTCTTGTGACACCCGGTCACAAAACGTTCCGATATGGCCAGAGAGCACGGCGCCCAGTCGGGCGAGGCCGGCGCGCTCCCCGCCCTCTTTGCCTTGCCGTGCCCCATCGCCCGGCCGGCGACAGTTGTCTAACCAGCGGTAAGTAAGGCAAACTCCCGTGGGAGTCACCAGTGGCCCATTTGGAGCGGGGGCAAAACCGCCCATCGGCAGCCGGTGGCAATTGCGCCTGTCCCGGTCTTTTTTCATTTGCCATATGCCGTCCTTCGAAAAGGCATCACTCGAGTTCAAGAACTTGGTTGATACGATTTAGCTGGTCGGCAACATCCGCAAAGTCATCGAATTTACCGCGATGATAAATTGGCTCGAATAGCCAGTCGCGAAGATAAGCCGAACCTGACCGAACTATGGCAGGTCCGCTAGCCGCAGAAACAGAGCGCGAGGAAAAAAGCTCGTGTTCGGTGGATGCGTCGATATGTTGAGTTATGTCGCCCTGAGCGACTGCATTCATTAACATCCCGCAAAATTCGGCCAGTGACCAATCTTTGTGGTGAGGGGCATACCTCCAATCCGGCGAGCCATCAGATTTAGGAATGCGAAAAGAGACAGAAACTCGGATCAAGGATCTTCGATTGATATTCGCAAGTTGAGTAGCAGGATGATCCAACCGTCCGTCGGAAATTTTCAGCCTTTTGAACATGGTATGATCACAGCGGTCGTCGGCTTGAAATCGAGGAATTATCTCCTTCACGGGTGCCTCCGTGGTTTGAGCGCTGAAAGGTGTTGTCCGATAACCGCGCGATCCTCGGCTAGCCTCAAGAGCCGCTTCCGCGCATCATGGGCGAAATCGCTGTAGTCCAGCTCGACGAGCCAAATGCCATGGCGGGGAAGAATGTCGCGACGACGCTGATCATATAGCGTCCGCTGCGCCCCTCGCCCTACGTCCGAAACCGTGGAGCGGCGATCAAAGAAGCCGACCGTCTCGCTGTGTTGCCGCTCCCGATACTCGACTACCAGCGACAGCCGCTCGTAGTAGGCATCGACGGGCAGGCACCTCCCGAGCCGGCCATGCACGGCGTCACCGCGGAGGTAGTCGAACCGGTGTCCCCGGCTAGCCTTCTCGCCCAGAATCTGATCGCAGAGGTCGATGATATAGTGCTCGTCGCTCTGAGCGCGGGTACGAGATGAAGTTGGATTGGTCGCAAACGATCTCGTGAGCTGCGCAGCCGGCGTGCCGGTAAGCGTAGCCAGGACCGCTCGCATGTCGGCATGCTCTTTGCTGTCTCTCGACACCTCCCATGGCTCATTATGACGGTGCCAGCTAAGGTTTGCTTTGCGCAACGCCGTTCGGAAGGCCTTCTCAGGAATGCCTGCCTCGCGTGCCATTTCGACGGCAGTGATCAGTTTTGACATGATCTAAGCGGTATCCAGCGCTGCCACGGGAACCCTAGGCCCAAGCAAAGCCCAGGTGTCACCATCGATTTCCAGTGTGCCTGTAATCGAGAAAACGCTCTGCCGGTCGAATGATGCTACCTTTCGTGGACTTATATCCTTGTCAGTTGCTTTGCACATGACGGCATAACCCTGTCGCCCTTCAGCGAGCAGGCGAACATGGGAGAGCCGTTCTTTGCGGCCCGCATTTTCGGGATTTTTCTCATAAGCTACGTGGTCAGTCACGCGGACGGCCAAACCTTTGTCGAGCTTCCGGCATTGGTCCTGCCAAACTCGCAGGAATACGACGTCATCAGCCCGCGCTGCTCCCCATGACCAACGGAAATTCTTCAGTGGCGCCCCGAGTTTCTCAAAATGCTTTGAAAGCGAGCCGCTCATCGGGTCAATCTCCATCATCCACCCCATGTATGACTCAACCGACCGGCTCATTCAAACTGACTGGCCGCGCCTGTGTCACGACATGCGAATGCCCGAGGCTTCTCATCGTCAAACCCAGTATCAAGCGCGGATATTGGAGCATCTTATATGAAGGGGCATCGCTGTCCCTTTTTGGGCTATTGCGAACCTAGCAAAGTCTAGTCAAAACGCTTCTGCCACCGGTGAAAGCCCGGAGGTGGGGCATGGAAACCTCAATCAACGAACTCGGTCACCGAATAGGCGGCCGGGTGGCATATACGTATGTCCAGCCGGCTTGCCGGTAAAGGTATGTGCGCCTGTTCGTTGATCAGGTTTCCAACATCCGGCTTCGGCCGCTGCCCCGAGAGGAACATAGGGGTGGCCGACGGTGAAGCCGACAGGCGCTCCCAGCATCGCGGGGGCGAGACAATGACCAAGACACGGCCATAGCGGGCAACCCACGCGGTCGTCCGGCTGCGGTCATTCATCCCAACAAGGAAAACCCCTCATGATCGACAACGATTCAATTTCGGCCGAGTCCGGTCTGCGAAAGAAGCCATTCATTCTGTTCAGGATGTGGCAGTGGGCAGTCGCCGCATTCTTGGCGCTCATGATCATGCCGTTTTATGCGTCAATCGACAAACTCAGTTTGCCGGGAGCCCCCGTGACACAGTTCTGGATCGGTTTAGCGGCCGTCGTGTTGATAACCATTCTGCATAGCCCACCGGTGTTTTTCCGCCTGCCGAACGGGATGAAACTATCATCTTACGCCGCGATCGTTCCTGCCTTCATCGTCTTTCTTCTGGCTCTCGTTGGCATTGACGAAGCTTACAAGAAAACCCCCGAGGGAGCGAGGCAAGCGGCAGCACGCGCAGAAGACGAAAAGATGGAGGGCCTCCAACGCGCCGAGCGGGAAGCTGAGGCGGCGAAGCTCCGCGAGGCCGAGGCATTGGTCAAACGAGCCCAGGAATTGAACGAAAAGTTGGAAAGTTGCTTCTCGACATTCGGCCATCGCCTTCCCGCCCTGGAACGTCAGGTTCGAAATTCGTTGGAGAACCCGCACGCATTTGAACACGTTGAAACCGTAGCCATCGAACCTGACGCTGAAGGCTATGACGTCGCCATGCAGTTCCGGGCTGAAAACGGCTTCGGCGCGCTACGAACCGCCATTGTCAAGGCGAAGGTCGTACCCGAAACGTGCGAAATCAATGAGGTAAGCGAACCAGAATTGTGATTCGCTTCCTCGGATTCGTCATCGTGCTTTCAATGGCGATGGCAGCATTTCAGTTTGTGGTGATTGCGCTCGCGATCCTGCTCGCCGTCGTCATCATCTACGGCTGGATCGTCGCACCCGGTGAGATGATGGGAATGATGGTCATCAGCACCCTGCTTTATATCCTACAGCAGCACACCATCATCGGGCTGCTGCTCATCGGCTTCCTCATCTACGCGGGCATCAAAACCCCCAAGCCGAAGCGGACGGTTTCTCAGCAGGAGCCGCCTCCGCAGCTTAGCCTGCCACCGGCCTGAACCCACCCACAATCCAACCCACCGAAGCGCTCCGAGGCAATCACCTCGCGGGCGCTTTCTTCATTTCGGGAGATATCCGTGAAGCTTTTAGATTCTACGGCTTCCATCCGAGAAGCCGCGCTCTCCTATCCCCATCCCGCCGTCCGGACGCTGCTGAGCGAACGCATCAAGCAGCTCGAAGGTTACGAAGGCTATGAGATCGGCGAACTCGCTCGCTTTCTGATAGTCGAGCCAGGAGATGCTGCCCATGCTGTAGAGACAGCGTTCGGTCTCGACTTCATGACCGACATCGATGGGCACCGGTACGGACGTGATGACGACTATGTGCCACCGGCTGAATGGATTCAGTGTCACGCCAACGGACTCTATGAAGCCCTGATAATCACGGACGATAGCGGCTTCGGCCACGTACTGGTCGTCGCGTCGATCTGTATGCGGTAGGCCGCGTTCTCGGTCATGCCGATCATCGTTCCACGATGCGTTACGGACACGTATCGAATGAAACCCTGCTCGCTGCCGTCGAGGCAGGGGCGGCCAAACAAAACGTGACCTGGGCCTGAGCCCTACTGCTCCACTCTTCTCTTCGTCGTTTTGGCGACGAGAGGGGTGGGGCGATTTCCTTATTATTTTTTTGCTCATCCGTTCAGGTCGCAGGTCCGAGCTCGCCTGATCCGCTCACGTTCGTGACCGCTCTTGGTTGCGAATTATTTCGTATACTTTCCGGGGGGTCGCGATCCGGAAGAATTGGGCGGTGTTAGCGACTGCGGGTGGCCACCAGCTAAACCCGTTCATGCCACCCAAGGGAATGTTGGGCGTCTCGAATGCTAAACTTCCGGTGCCGTCGCGGTGTTCGGAAAGCTCAAGGCGCGGCAGGCGATGGATGTCCAAAGAAGTTATTTTCGAACCCCGCAGCACTAAGATTCGCTGGTCGGTTACAGCGTAGAAAAGCCTTTTTCGAATATGGGCGTCGTGAAAAAATCGTCCGACAATGAAATAGATGCCGATCACCAGAAACGGCAGGCCCCACAGCTTGAAAAACCAGTCCGGATTTCTCCCTGAGGTGGTGCCGAATGGCGGCAGCCAAACCATCACGTTCCAAAAGATCGCGAAGCCACCCCACATAAGGCTGAACGGAATCAGCAACGTGTCCTTGCCACTTAGCACTAAGCCTTGTTTGGGTTGACCCCACCAAAGTATCCTCTCGCCGGTAAAGAGGTAAGGCTGAAATGGTGCGGCGTTTGGGAAAGCGTCCATCCCGTTAAGCTAACGAAATGGTTTGGCAGACGCTATAAATTTGTCGAATTGGCTAACGCCCCGCTAATTGGCCGGGAGCAGCGATCACATCCGATTTGGAGTGAATTCCGAAAAGGGGTGAGAACGGACCGGCAGGCTATCGGCTGGCAAGTTTCAATAGCTTACGTTAATCTACCCGGATGGACTTATCCGGCCTTGTAGTCGTTCCACTTGCGGCGTTCATTACCGCCGGATGGATCGTTAGCGAGGCGCTGTTGTCAAATCACAGACCCGGCTTTCGGCCCCCGTTCCTTCTGTCTTATCTGCTGGATGTCATGTTCATGGAACCTTGGCACATAGCTTCATGGCAGGACGTCGGCATGTTCGCGGTCATATTAGTGGGGCTTGTGTTCTCGGTCGCAGCCGGTTGCCTTATTGGTGGCGTTCCAGCTTTGCTCATCGTTTCTATCGGGACTAAGCTGCGGCATCGGTTTGGTCGTTAGCAGCCCTAGCGCCTCGAATGAGCACGAATAGCTCGAATCGCTGGGACCGACTGGTACACGTCAGTGGCGCTAATGCTCCAGTTCATCTAACGTTAGCCTTTCACGTCGAAAACAAGAGCATGGATCAGAGCGCTTTATCCTTGCTATCTTTCGTCCTGCTTCTCGGCTCAATCGCATCTGGTCCGTACGCTATATCGTTTGCAGCAAGAGAAGGATTTGGTGGTGCCACCGGTATAATGTTGCTGGGAATAGCAAGTGGCATCGCTGGCCTCATTGCGTCCTTAAAGGGGAACGCGATGCATTATGCTGCGCTAAAGCGGGCAGGTCAGCCAGTTATCAATGATATGCCGGGGTTTGGGCAGGCGCTTCTATTCGGTGCCGGTGCAATTTTTTTCGCGGCCGTCTTTTTGATCGTTTCGGTGGTTGCCATATGGCGGCAATGCTCGCGAAAAGAGCGAAAAAACAAATAAGCCGATCCTCTACTGCCGGCGACTGCTTACGGGCACCGCCTCAACTGATTGGGTGGTCTACTTTGGGTCGGGAGCAGCTGTCGCGTCCGATTTGGCGGAGATGGGGGTAACCTGCTCATCGGTTGGGTAACATGATCGACACAGGCGCGTCGCCTCCGGGATTGACGATTAGCTGCTCCCCGCCGCGCATGATCGATAGAAACAAATCGGTGTTGATCTCCACGCCCTGATCCTCGAATCCGCTGCCTTTGATCTGGGTCTCGAATGCCGCCTCGTCAGTGAACACTGGCAGGAATGGTTTCCCGTCGCGTATAAAATCCTGGATCGTGATGTTCCGTGACTGTTCATCGTCCCACCGAGCGACGATGAACACCCTATCGGGAAGGGCTGCGCGTGCCGCTTGGAACACTTCTGGTACGGCAAAAGACGCTTCGCTCGCTTGATCCATGATTGCGGCTTTCCCAACTTTGCGTTTAAAGCGCACCCGCGATTTAGCGTATGGCACCGTCGCTATCGTTTCCGAAGTTCAGTCGTAGTTACCACAACCCGCGGCCAAACTTGGTTTCCAGCTTTGTCCCCTGCGAACGACGTAAACTGGCGAGTGCGCTGCATTTCCTGAAAAGCTGATGCGCGCGGAATTTGCAGTTGCGTCAGAGCTCTCCACGATGAGCTTATAATCCCCGATAACCAATGCCTGATCTTTGCGGTCCTTGGTTCTGACGAAACAATAGCTAGATCCTATCACATTAAAGATATTAGCTAACCCAATATTAGTATTAAGATATATGCCATAAGGAAACGATTTATCGCCACTGCGCATGTATTTAAATCCAATATTTATACCCTTATTACCGACAGAGTCGAGATAAAAATCCAACGTTTCGTTAAGGTCTTCTTCGTTCACGAACTTATCACGCACGATCGGCGGAATGGAGATCGGCCCAAAATACGAATAACTCTGGCCGGTTAGCGGGGGCTTAGCAACGAGGACGGCGTCGAAAATGCCAGTTGCCTGTCTGTCGATAAGACATACTCGGTAGGCTTGACCACTTGCGGTTCTAGGCACTACCTCCCGGTCCGATGGCGTGCAAAAAACCTCTGCGCCGGGGAATACAGCTTCGGTCCGCCATGCACTCGGACCAATCGGCCTTTTCCAATTGAAAGTTGCCTTGAAGAACAATGAAGGCCTAACTTCCAACCCGTTGGGAAACGAAAATTCGAGGCCATCGATTGAAAAGCCTGGCAGCTGGATAAGCATACGCTGAGCATCCTTAATCTGAAACCGGACTATAGGATCGCCCTTAATGTAGGTCCTAGGTTCATACGAAAGCGTGGACGGCACAGGTGTGAGTTCCTTAGGCCCGTCCAATATGAGAGCGCTTTCGGCATATGTCGGCGTACTCAGAAAGCCTATCGCTCCAATGAACCACGAAAAACACGTCACCCGCCACATTAAGCTCCCTCCCCGATCCAAGCAGCGCTCATACCTTACGTGATACTTTGATTTCTGTCGTTGATGTTCGCAATAGGGTCGAGAGCCGTCACATCCGATTTGGAGCGGAGGGATTGGAAAATGGGTGAGAAGCTCACTGTCGGCTCTCGGTGAACGGCCTTCAAAAGCGACGATCAAGGCTGAGCTGAAAACCAACGAAGTTGGAGCAGAAGCCCTGGTTCTTTATAAGCGATGCCGTTGGCTGGCGAGCGGGAGCCCAGATGTTAGTGTTGTTAATCGTAGGGTTTGGCATACCTATCGGGATCATTGGCTATATGATCTACGTCGCATTCATCAAAAAGCGGAGGGCTTTTGGTGCGCTTCCAGTATCCAACGACCAAGCCATCATATTGAAAATGCATGGCACTACGATAGAGGACAAATACAAAACCAGCACGGAGTTCGAAAATTTCGTCGATCGGCTACAGTGGGCAATGGGTAACATTGGTGAGGTGCGCGACGTGAGCCTAGCTGATGGTGCCGCCACTGTAACTATCTTGGGGGAAAGCGCGGAAGAGATGTACGCCAAAATTCGAGCGGTAGTGCGACACACTTCATTTTCAAAAAATGCGTCGGTTGTTCTTAGATATGGTCCTCCGGGCAGCCGCGAGCGGCGTACTCATATGGCGAATTGATGGCGGCCGTCGGACGTCCGCTATCGGATCGGATAAATCGCGTCAGTAACGGCAGGCGCTGGGTCGGGAGCAGCCATGACATGCGACGTGGACCGGGTGTGGCTGAAAATGCGTAGTTAGCGCCTGTCGGCTTGCAGGCGTAAGTTTGGAGAACGATCGTTTTCGATCCACTGTAGCACTCTACCCGCTGTTCTAAAGCGGCTCCTTGCAAACGATAATCCCGTCATCAAGGGTAAACCGATTGTCGCCTCATGCCAAAGCGCCGGATCTCGATGCGACTGGACCTTAGCGACGCTTTCCGCGTTCGCCATGTCGATTTCGTTGGGGTCCAACTCATCGGAGTCAGTCTCAATCCACTGGGTGGCGCGAGCTGTAGCTACGGAGCGTGCCAAGACTATGTCGTCGCGGATGCTGTCGGCCGAAATAACGCTACGCCGCTGGGCTTCTGGTGCTGGGATCGGAGCGCGGCCAGCGACGCCGTTGGCCGGCGGTACATGTCTAGCGAGCTGGCGCCACCGAAGCACAGCACCGGTAATCGCTGCGACCAACATTGCCCAAAGAACAGCGTTGCGCGATCCGAGTAGCGTAATGCGCAAATGAGCGAAGGTTTCCGAAAGCGCCCATGCAATCGTGAGCGCGAAAAAAATCCCCATGAACGTGAGGGCCGCCGCCAATGCTTTGTTTATTATGTCCATTTGGCCCCAACCCCGGCTGATCCCAACGAAGCAATAATTCCCCTATGTGATATTGTTATTAACATTGCTCACTCGACAATCTCAAAAGCTGATTTTCCAGGCGAAGCGGCTACCAGCCTCGGAAAGTCGACTTCCCGCTCCGTTCCTCGGTAAACCCATATCAAATTCCAAGTCACGGTTTGCTGATCCTACCCCTGAACAGCGGCAACTGCGTCGCGAGCAGCCACGAAGGGATGGAATTCTGACAGAGGTTTTCGAGGCAAGAATAGCCGAGAGCTGTCATCTTAGCATGATGGAAGACCAACAGACCCCTAAATCTGCTTGAACAAATAACCCGCACATATCCGTTCTAATGAACTATTTGTTACTTAGCATCTTCCGCGGGGGTGAGGTCGGCCGGCCTTCGCACAGTCATCCATCCGCATAAAAGGGCGGTTACTATGAGCGCAATCGAGAAGGCAGCATGCATATATGTCCAAACATCGATGGCCGCGATTGTTAAGGGCAGAACTGAGGGTGCATTGCGCCGAGACATGACGCCCACGCCGGTCATGAGCACAAAACCGATAGTCGCGACCAACAGAAAATCCATTGGCGCGAACCAAGGCAGCAGTGCGATCAGCGTCTTAGCAACGCCACCCGGGATTCCACAAATAACGGGTAGTACCAAGAGGCAAGCCCCTAAGGAAAGGAACTGTACAGCAACCTGCCAGGGCGGGCGGGTATTCCAGCCAAGTGACCATTCGATTCCGAGCATCGCAAACCCGGCTAGGCAAAGGATCACATTATTGCGGTTGGATGCCCTTAGTGTTCGCAGATTGTCGATCAGGAGCGGGCTGACAGCTATGCCGAAAAGCGTCAGCTTAACGAGGAGTTGGATATTTTCCTGCGACATTAGTTCTCCCCCAAAAGAATATCCAAAGCTGTGGCTATTTACCGCACTATATGAGTTGATGGTCCAATTGGTCTCGCCAGGCTCTCGTCTGTCTTATCGTCAGTTTTTCTCGTGGCGCGCCACGCACGACACGAAGTCAGTGGGATTGGCAACGAGTAACTGAAGTTCTGCGCGCTCCAAGGCATTCAGTTTTGAGATAAAGTCGGAGTCTGAAGATCGAGCCTGGAGCATCGCTATGGCATCCTTATTGGGTGCCTGCGCAAAGTGAGAGTTCGCGGCCTCAATACCTTCCTTGCCAAAAAATCTGTGTATCACCTCGCCAAGCACCTTACGTTGACGAAAATAGCTAAGGAGGGCAGCATCGCGCTGCGCTGGTGAAGCAGCTATCACACGCTGAGCGGCGGAGTCCGCGAACGCCAAATATCGGGGAAAAGAGATTTCGCTTTGCGGCCCCGGCGCCTCGTGGATGGAATGTAGGCCGCGATCGCCTACCGAATAGTGATCGGTTTGAAAACAGCCATCGCTCCGCGTTTCCGTAAGCTGCTCAGCCGGGGAATGGCCGCTCCGAAATGTATCTTCGGACGCCTTGGATATCATAGTGTCTTGCACGGATTTGAAGCCCGGCGAACCGACTATGCGATTGATGCCGCCGTGCTTGGCTATAATCCGATTCATGAAGTCATTGCCGCAACCGGTGGGCTCTTCGGTTATACCAAAAAGCGAGCCGATACCCTGCCATTGGCAGGACAACGCTTTGCTCGCCATATCAAAGAACACTCCGGTCGGCACCGGGTCTAATGCAGCAACCATCTCCGATGGGTCTGCCCGATGTATTCCGGTGAACAGCATCGCTGCCAGCGCTGCGCCAATAGTCAGCTCTCGTGTTAGTCCCAAACGATTATATTCATCCGTTCCCGAGACGCGCGTAAGAGCGTTCATCGCACGCTCCTGCGATTCGACGGCGATAGCTGGATTGATTGCTGGCTGACCGGCAAAGGCGCTGCTGGCCCGTAAGGTTGCTGGACGAGTGTCGCGCCGCGCAGGCGCGTTCAATGCCATCGATCCGGTAACTGAGACGATGGCCTCGATCCGGTCGGCGATCGTTGGGTGTGTCGCCGTCGCGCCATCCTTGGCGCCATCAATCATCATCGCTTCCTGCCCTGCTGCAAGATTGGGCAGCGCGCTACGTCCCTCGATCCTGCGCAGCGCCGAGACCAGGGCCGCCGGGTTCTGCGTAAGCCGAACCGCCTCGGCATCAGCGATGAACTCGCGCGCCGAAGCGATCAGCAGTCGTGTGAGTCGGCCGCCATCGACAGCAAGCTGACGCAGAAAGTTTACGACGAGCACAAGCACCACGAGTAGTGGCAGCACGATCGCCAGCATCGGGAGAGCGATTACTTCCCCGACTGGGTTACGCTTTTTCCGGCGATGCGTCAGCAGCATCAGTGTGTCTAGGCACACATTGGTTGCCGCCATTAATCGGATATCGCCGTTGACGATATGCGAAATCTCGTGCGCGGCAACTGCGGCAAGTTCTTCATCGTCAAGGCCATCAATCAGCCCGCGCGTGAAGACCAGAACAGCATCCTTGCGCCGAATGCCGCATGCGAAGGCGTTGAAGGCGGGGCTGTCGATCACGGCTACATAGGGCGTCGGTAATCCCGCAGCGATTGTGAGCGGCTCAACTATCCGGCAAAGGCGCGCCTCGTCCGATTCATCAACGAAGTGAAAGTCGGTCCGGCGGCGCACAACTCCGACGTGCCAAAGCATTTGTATGGCAAACAGCCCGGCGCCAAGGATAGTGACGATCGGCACCCAAAGGGTAAGATATCCGGTCCAGCCATAAAAGAGCGAGTGATCGGGATCGAACATCGCTAGCGGCACCAGCAACGCCAGTGCAGCGAGCAGCTGAAATGCAAGGACGAAGCCGCCAAAAAGCGCGAGGGATCGAGCGTCATTGCGGCGGACATGGCCATAAAGTCCATTGACGCGCATCGGCGAACTCCGTCCGACTCACTAATCAGAATTTGATGGCGATAGGCTCGTCGATCAGGACGCGCTCAATGCCGAGATCAAACGGCTGGCGGACATTCATGTTGCGCAGCCGTGCGATATAGTTGCCCGGAAACTGACGCAGCGTTGCATCATATTCTCCGACTGCGAGATTGTAGAAGCGGCGCGAGGCGGTAATGCGATTCTCGGCATCGACCAGTTCCTGACGCAGCTCGGTGAAATGCGCTGAGGCACGGAGATCGGGATAACGTTCGGCCATGCCAATCAATGCATTGATATTCTGGGTGAGGTTTTTCTCGGCTTTAAGGCGTGCTTCGGGCGCTACCGCCTGCAGCGCTTCGGCGCGCGCTTGGGTGATGCCAAGCAGGATATCATGTTCGTGGCTGGCGAAACCGCGCACTGTTTCAACCAGTCCTGGTATCAGGTTCTGGCGATGCTTCAGATGCACATCGATGTCTGCGAACGCAGTTTCACAGCGTTGATCAAGCGCAATGAGGCGGTTGTGCGTCGAAAGGCCCACGAAAATGGGTACGGTAACCACTATCAATGCTATTGCCGCTACACTCACCAGTAGCATGATCATTTCCGGCTCCCATTCAACTCCGCGCCGAGGTAACTATCCTCAGTTGAGGATTTATTGACAACACCTCGCTAAATTTATCAGACGATCCAAGAATGTCAGTAGGTTAACGTGTCATTATCCAGGGCGACGCGCCCCCAGGGAGGTATTTTATGGCCGAATCTTTATTCGCTCGTATCTCACGCATCCTTTCGGCCACCGCTGAAGATGCCGTCGATCGCTTGGAGCAGGCCGGAGGCGATGCCGTGATGCGCGAGGCGATTCGGGAGGCGGATCGCGCGATCGATCAGGTCAAATCGGAACTAGAGACAACCATGGCACGCCGGTTGCAAGCCGCCCGTCAGCAGAAAATGCTTGCCGAGCGGATCGAAGAACTGACCGGCAAGGCGAAGTTTGCGCTGGCTGAAGGCCGCGAAGATCTCGCCGAGGCCGCACTATCCAGGCAGATCGATTTCGAAGGGCAGGCGAAAAAGCTGGATGAAGTGCAGGTGCAGGCACGTGAAGAGGAGCAGAAGCTTGAAGATGGCCTTGCCGCGCTCAAAGCACGAAAAAGTCAGATGGAAGATGCGCTCTCCGCTTATGTAGCGTCCAAGCGCGAAGCCGCCCTTGGCGGTGACGGTCCGTCACGGCCCGAACGTTCGGCGGAAAAGAAGGTCGAAGCCGCAGAACAAGCTTTCGATCGCGCAATGACGGGCGCCGGTGGTGTCGGCTTCACACGCGCCGATGCGGAGACGATCAACCGGGTCGCTGAAATCGACGGTCTTCAGAAAGGCGCGACGGTCGCCGAGCGGCTCGCTGCCCTTAAGGCACAGGTCGCCTGATGATCCGTAAGCCTCCCGCCGACTGGCAGCGCGAGGAAAGCTCCGCAGTCAGCGCAATGCGTGGCGCGGTTGATGTCGCTCAGGGCGGCGTCAAGGTTGCCAAGACCGGCGGTCACTATTTGCGCGGAATGATATGTTGGGCATTTGCGCTTATATGGGGTTTTGCGGCCTTGGCGGCGGGGTTGGTCGGCGGAAGCTTGCCGACCTTCATCGGCGTTGGTGCAATGGCTGCCGGTATGGCCTGGATGGGCAATCGTGCCTTTGCCAAGGCGCGGGGCGTTAATCCCACCCCCCCGGATACCAGGCAATCTGTGCCCGCGCGAAACCCATCTGCTATCATTAGCGGCAGCGCGATTGAATATGGTCAGGCTCAGCTGGTCCGGTCGTTCTTGTTCTATGCCATATTTGGAGTTGCAGGACTTTATCTCCTGCCGCGCTTCCATGGACTTCTGTTCTTGGTGGCAGCGATCGGCGTACCCTGTCTCCTGATCCTCGCGGTGGGGACGATATGGAAGGCAGGTGGCGACAGGGTCGCGCTGAGTTGGGATGGAAATGGGCTGACGGTTGCGACGCTTTGGCGGCGACGGACCTTCGCCTGGTCGGACGTTGTGGACATCAAAGTTACGGCGGTCAGCACTTATGCGTTCGGCTTCATCCGCACGGCTCGAGTGGAGACGCTCGGGATTCACGTGCGCGGCGGCATAACCGGCAAGACCCGGTGGTCGATCCTGCCGAATCTGCTCGATTTCAAGGGACGGACGCTTGCCGATCTCGTCGCTGGTCTGCGCGTCGCTAAAGCTGGAGGTAGCGCGGCGTTCGTCAGGCCTGCGGAGGATGGTCCAGCCGTTGCTCCGGCAGTCAAAGCATCGGCTGGGGACGGTGAATTCGATCCCGATGCTATCATGGCCCGCTATCTTGCCGAAAGGGAGCAGCAGTCTAGCTTGCAGCCATCGGCTGAAAGGGCTAGCTCCGCCACTTCCGAGGCGTCACCGCAACGTCCGCAGTTTGGCCGCAAAGGTATCCCCTAAGCGGCCTTTCAAGCGATGCGCGAACGGTAGCGCACAGGTCCTGCGTAGGTCGAATTTTTAGACTTTGTCCTATCAAAGCACTTTCGCTAGGAAACTCGGATCGCGCGCACTCAGGCCAGTTTGGGTACTGCGTGGGTAGGTACCAGTTTCAAGCAGCATACGCGAGCTATCCAGCTGACATGAAACACGTTTCTCAAAACCGTAACTTGCCTTCGTAATGCGGGGGGTCACAGGTTCGAGTCCTGTAGGCGGCGCCACGCAGTCCATTAAATTGGCGGTCTCCGATATCCCTCGCGAAGGCGCAAGGGTCAGCCGCAGTTTTCCGCGGTTCTTCCCGCCTCTCATTTTGCTGTTGTCCGCCAGAGACGGTTTGGCGGTGGCGATGGTGCGCCAAAAGTGGCCCATATCTCAGAGGGCCGATTTTTGGCTGTCGGGAAGGTGTGCGGAGTTCAGGCGAACCCGAACATCTTGCGCTGCGATGGCCAGTCGAGCGGGATGGCGTTGCACGGATCAGCCTCCGGCCGGTGAGCTCTGGCGGCTGGCTGCCATCGAGGATGGCGCTGATCATGTCGGGCGCGAGCCAGCTGATGCGGGCTACCATTGGTTCAGGTGAGGGAAGCCGGTCCCGTCGTGATCAACCAGGTCGGCCGGTAGTTCACTTCGGTGCGCTCATCTATATTGCGTCTGTTCGGCAATCCCGATCTGCCGACAAGCCCCGACGGCCGTCCCGCCCGGCCCCACAATCTCAAGGCCAGCAGCTTATCTTAGTGCCAGCAGCGTGGAGAAGATCTGATCGAAAAAAATGTCGGCCCCCGGAGCGCTTGAGAACCGCCGATGACCCATCTCCGACAGAATGTACGGATAGGACAGCATCGCCGCGATC
>Ga0070667_100001331_pt1 | contig 22175 bp, 12 predicted proteins | sample KBSS33metaG_FD_64659 | JGI IMG/M metagenome (GOLD analysis project Ga0070667, IMG submission 64659) | Switchgrass rhizosphere microbial communities from Kellogg Biological Station, Michigan, USA - KBS S3-3 metaG | ecosystem: Host-associated > Plants > Roots > Rhizosphere > Soil ... | reverse complement strand
CCGAACAAGACGATCGTCGACTACATCAAGGAGAACGGCATCGTCGAGACGCCCGTGCATCGGGGCGATGCGGGCGCGCCGACGATCGATTTGCCGTTCCCGCCGGGGTGGGAAGACGCCGGAAGCCGCACGCCGCAGTGGGCCTACGGCGCGATTGTGTCCACCGACCCGACGTTCGCCCAGGACCCGCCGACCATCATCGCGCTGGTGTCGAAGCTGGCAGGCAACGTCGACCCGACGAAGATCCTGGAGTACGCGCCCGGTGAGATCAAGAACCTGCCCGGCTATGACGGCTCCCAGGACGGCAGCTCGAGCACGCTGGGTGGATTCGACGCGACGCAGATCGGCGGCACGTACACCAAGGACGGCGTGAAGCGCGCCATCGCTCAGAAGACCGTGGTGATTCCCGGCCAGGACGGCCTGTACGTGCTGCAGCTCAACGCCGACGGCACCGAGGATCAGATGGGCGCGTTGATGGACGCGACGAACGTCATCGACGAGCAGACGACGATCACGCCATGACCGCCGTTCCGCCGCACGATCCCAACGAACCGCCGCCCCCTGCGCGCGGACTCACCAGCGACGAACGCGGCCGCGACGTCAGCGCGGCGCAGGCCGAAGCCGAGGCCGAAAAGTCGACCGGCAAGCAGCTGCTCAAGGCCATGAGCCCGCGGTTCGTGTGGTCGCAGGCCGAGGGCTACCCGGTGGTGATCAAGCAGTTCCTGCAGTTCTGCCTGATCCTCATCTACCCCGCCTGGGTGGTCGGGATCCTCGTCATGGCGGCGGTCTACTACCCCTGCTACGCGGTGCTGTGGGTGTTGTTCTGGCCATTTCGTGCGTGGATGAAGAAGAACCGGCCTGAGGAGTACGCCGCCTCTCAGAAGAAGTAGACGCACCCGTGGGCCTCTTCAATCGATTCACCGGCGTGCAGGTGACGGTGACACCGGAGGTGGTGCGGCCGAGGAGCACGGTGCAGGCCACCATCACCACCGACAAGCCGGTCGACAAGGTGACCTCGGCGACCCTGGAGTGGGGTTACACCAACTTCTACCGATACCGCTGGGCCGGACGCGCCGACGCAGCGGCCGGCGCGATGAACGACTCCTGGCTGATGATGGACCAGGTCGGCACCGACGCAGGCAGCGAAAAGGCCACCGAGGACTGGGTTGGCGTCACGAAGGTCGAACTGCCGATCGGTACCAGCGAATTCATCGGCGGGTCTTCGTCATTCACGGTTCCGTCCTGGGCGCCGGGGTCCTCAGACGCGCTCGCGCGGTGGTCGGCCCGACTGACGATCGAGCGCGGCGGCCGCGACATCGATACAGAAGGTGTCTTCGCCGTCGTGATAGGCACCGACGACCTCCAGGTCACCGAGGCCCCGCTGCAGCGGACAACCGGCGACGGCACGACCGACATCGATATCGTGGTGCCGTCACCGGTCTTTCGGGCAGGCGAGACGGTCAACGGCACCGTCACGCTCACCCCGCACACCGACATGTCCGACGGCGAGCTTTCGATCTATTGGGCGTGGCACCGCATCTCCCATCCGTTGGTCCGCACACCCGCGGTTGAAGGCGGCACGAAGTCGGGGCCAACCATCAAGCTCGGCAAGGGAATCCCGTTGCGCAACGGGTCGCCGGTCACAGTGCCGTTCGCGGTGCCGTTGCCCGACGATGCGCCGCCGACGGGCGAGGCGGTGCACTCGTCGCTGGTGTGGTTTCTCAGCGCTACGTTGATGTATTCGAAGTGGACCCAGGGCGTCGAGAAGGTCCGTCGCCCGATCGTCGTGGTCAACGCACCGTAGTCAGGCCCGCGAGATCACCGAAGCCTGCGCGACCTGTTCGGCAGTGGGCCGCACGCCGGTGTAGCGCTCGAACTGCTCGGCGGCCTGCAGCGCGATCACCTCTGCGCCGGTGATCACCGTGATGCCTGCCGCGCGGGCAGCCTTGATCAGCGGCGTCTCGGACGGCAGCGCCACGACGTCGAAAACGATGCGCGCCTTGGCGATTGTCGCGTCGTCGAACGCCGCCTCGCTCTCCTCGGGGCCGCCCGCCATTCCGATCGGGGTGACGTTGACGATGATGGGCGCCGTACGTGTGCCGACCTCGGACGCATAGTCGTAGTCGAGCCGGCCTGCCAGCGCGCGCCCCGCGTCGGGATTGCGCGCAACGACGACACCGGAGTGAAAGCCGCTGTCGCGGAACGCCGCACCGACCGCGCTCGCCATGCCGCCGCTGCCCCGAATCAGGACGGTGTCACCCGAGTCCAGGTCGTACTCGTCGATAAGACGTTGTACGGCAAGGTAATCGGTGTTCGAGGCGCTCAGATGTCCGTCGTCGTTCACGATGGTGTTGACGGAGTGAATGGCCCGCGCTGACGACTCGACGTTGTCCACGAGGCCGATGACGGCCTCTTTGAACGGCATCGACACCGAACATCCGCGAATGCCGAGCGCCCGCACCCCGCCGATGGCTGCGTCGATGTCGGTGGTGGTGAACGCCTTGTAGATGAAGTCGAGACCGAGTTGGTCGTAGAGATAGTTGTGAAACCTGGTGCCGATATTGCTGGGTCGGGCCGCCAGCGAGATGCACAACCGGGTGTCCTTGGAAAGTGGTGGACGCATCAGCCGACCACCCGGACGACCTGGCGGGTCATATCGCGAATCTGCTTGGTCAGTTCCGGTGTGAACGGCGGGTTGGGCGGATGGGGCACGTCGATGACGGTGGTGACGACGCCGAGGTCGTCCCGGTGCCAGTCGGCGCCGAAGTGATCGAGGATCGCGCGCATCGGATAATTGTCGCTCAACACTCGCGCCGTAAAGCGTTGGATGCCATGGTAATCGGCTGCAACGGCGAGTGCGCCCATCAGAAATGTGCCGATGCCTCTGCCCTGGTAGTCGTCGCCGACGATGAACGCGACTTCCGCGGCTGTCGGGTCGACCTCGTCGCGCACGAAGCGTGCGTCGGCCACCACCGGCCCGTCGAAACCGTCGGTCATCACCCAGACGAAGTGGTGCAGGTAGTCGACCTCGAACAGGTACCGCATCAACGACGCGGTGGGGTTGCGTGGAGTCTGGAAGCGGCGATACAGCGTCTCGCTGGAGAACTCGACCGGCCCGTGCGTCGTGCGTTCGTTGTCGCCGGGCAGCACCGGGCGCAGATGCAGTTGGGTGCCGTCGCGCATCTTCACCGGGATCGGCGTGAGGAACGCGGCAAGGCGCTGGCGCCCGACGCGCAGCAGCTTCTCGAGCATGCCGGGCAGTTCGAGAATCGTCGCGAACGCGTCCCGGCCGCCGACCCAGCCGGTCAGAGTGCCCTTCGCGATCACCGTCGCGGTGCGCGGCCCGCTTCGAAGCAACGCGATCTCGCCTGCGATCATCCCCGGCGTCAACTCCGCGACGGTGTCGTGGCCGTCGACTCCGGTGTGCGTCACCTCGGCGCGTCCGGATCCGATGATCAAGAACGACACCGCAAGCTCGCCCTGCTGCATGAGCACCTGGCCGGGTGCCGCGGTCAGTGGTCGCAGTTGCGCCGCCAAGGGCACCAAAGACTCGGCGGGACAGCCGGCGAAGACCTCCAGCGCGGCGAGTTCGTCGGCTCGGACATCTGTCAGGCCGGACACGTCACGAGGCTACGGCGTGCGCGTCGCGACGAGCAAGGAAGCTAGCGGGCTTCCCTAGGCAACGACCCCCGACACGAATCGGCTATTTCTTACCTCAGCGTCAAATTTACGGTTACTCTTGCGTTGCTGGAGATGTTGCTGCCGCCCCCATGACCGCTCATGGGCCCGCTATTAGGCAGCTTGCGCCCCGCCGGGGTCAGGTAGCTGAGCAGAAAGGTATTGCTTCCCCTATGAGAGAGTTCTCTGTTCCCGCGATGGTGCGCGAGCGCGCCAGCCTGCAGCCCAACGATGTTGCCTTCACGTTCATCGACTACGAACAGGACTGGGAAGGCGTTGTCGAGACCCTGACCTGGTCGCAGTTGTATCGCCGAATCCTTGACGTGGCCCACCACTTGAGATTTCACGGCTCGACGGGTGACAGGGCTGTCATCGTGGCACCGCAAAGCCTCGACTACATCGTCGCGTTCCTGGGTGCGATGGAAGCCGGACGCATCGCGGTTCCCCTTTCACTCCCAGTAGGCGGTGCTACAGATGCGCGGGTTAGCTCGGTCCTGCAGGATGCGACGCCCACCGTCATTCTGACGACGTCGTCGGCAGTCGACGTTCTCGTCGACCACATTCGGCCACAGCCTGGCGCGCCTGCTCCCGAAATCATCGAAGTCGACTCATTGGTCACCGAGGCTCGGCACAGTCGCCGCGTCAACGGCAACGGCCACCCGAGCGTGGCGTACCTTCAGTACACCTCCGGCTCTACGCGGTCGCCTGCAGGCGTCATGGTCTCAAACGAGAACATTCGGGCGAATTTCGAACAGATCGCCTCCGACTATTTCCTGGAGAGCGGAAAAGTCTTTCCGGCGCAAACCACGTTTGTGTCGTGGCTGCCCTTCTATCACGACATGGGTCTGTTCGTCGGGGTCCTGCTGCCGATCCTCTCCGGCCGACCCGCCGTGCTGTTCAGCCCCGCTACGTTCCTGCAGCGACCAGCGAGGTGGATGCAACTCCTGGCGCGCCATCCGAATGCGTGGACCGCAGCGCCCAACTTCGCTTTCGAACTGGCATTGCGGAAAACATCAGACGAGGACATGGCCGGACTTGATCTCGGCTCGGTGCTGAACATCCTCAGCGGCAGCGAACGAGTGCAAACCGCCACAGTTCGGCGTTTCACGGAGCGGTTCGCCCGCTTCGGGCTGCGTGCCGCGGCAATACGGCCGTCGTACGGAATGGCAGAAGCCACGGTGTATCTGGCCACCCGCACGCCTGCAAACCCACCAGAGGCCGTCTACTTCGACTCGGAGGATCTCTCGGTCGGCCGTGCGACACGCTGCGAAATCGGAGGTGGTGGTACGCCGTTGCTGAGTTACGGCCTGCCACAATCACCTTCGCTGCGGATCGTTGACCCCGAGACGGGCACCGAATGCCCACAGGGACACGTCGGCGAAATCTGGGCGCAAGGTGCAAACGTGGCCGAAGGCTACTGGGGGCGGTCCGACGAAACGGAACGTACGTTTGGCGGAAAGCTATTGACCTCGGGGGCGGACACATCCGAAAAGCCCTGGCTGCGAACGGGAGATCTCGGGTTCATCTCTGACGGCGAGCTGTTCATCATCGGCCGCATCAAGGATCTCCTGATCGTTTACGGGCGCAACCATTCCCCGGACGACATCGAGGCGACGATCCACGAGATCACCAGAGGTCGATGTGCGGCGATCGCAGTTCCCGGCGAGCGCTCAGAACAGCTGGTCGCGATCGTCGAACTTCGACATGGAACCGACTCGTCCGAAGAAGCGATGGAGAAGCTCGGAATGGTCAAGCGCGAAGTCACCTCAGCGATTTCGCAGTCGCACGGATTGAACGTCGCGGATCTCGTTCTGGTTCCACCCGGCTCGATTCCGACGACGACGAGCGGCAAGATCAGGCGGTCGACATGCGCCGAGCAATATCGCGGCGGACATTTTGTTCGCTTGGATGCCTAGGTGGCGAGAGGGGCGTGATCATGAACACAACAATCCGTCGTATTGCGATGGCCGTCAGTGTCGGCGCGGTGATGGCCGGTATGTCGGTGGCCGTCAACATCATCGGCACGCCGACGGCCCAGGCGGACTGCGCGGTTGGCCAGACGCAGGATGATCGTGGATGTGTCCCGGTCTGCCCGAACGACAAACTGCTTGATACCAATTCGGGGCAGTGTCTCGATCTGATGTCGGCAATCGAGCGGGCGATGCCGCAAGCGTCCGAATTGCCTGCCGCGCCAGATCTTTCGGCGGTCCCAAACCTGGGCGACTACGTCGGCGTGCCCAATCCGGCGGATTATGTCGGCGTGGGCGTACCGTCTCTGCCACTGCCGCCGCTACCTCAGCCGTCGATGCCGGACCGGCCCGGCCTATGCGGCGAAGCTTTCGGGCCGCCGATCCCGATCCCACTGCTCGGCTTTCAAGCGTGTTTCTAAAGGGCGACGAGACCCAGGATAAATGCGACAAGTTCGCCGAACGGGTCAGGCTGCTTGACGTCCGTACCGAGGAGCTCGCTTTCGATGGCCGATAGGTCGGCAGCCGTCTCCGGCAGGAACGGATAGGTGGGCCAGACATGTACTTCGCCCTCGCGAAATACGAAGTTGAAGTTGGTGAGTCCGTCGGCCAACGCTTGCTCGCGTAACCGCTCCGTTTGTGGGGCGAGCAGATCGAGCGAACTGGTGTAGACCCATGTCGGCGGGAGCCCGCGCAGAGATCCGTTCAGCGGGCTGACGAGCGGATCGGATGGGTCGAGACCGCCGGCCCAAAGCACGCCGGCATCTTTGAGCACGCCGGCATCGAGAATCGGATCCGGGATCGTTTGACTCTCCGGATCGCTGACAGTCGCGTCGAGCCACGGACCAAGTAGAACCATCCGCGATGGTGTCGTCGCGCCGCGGCGAACCAACTCTTGCACCGCCGCCAGGGCCAAGCCTCCGCCCGCGGAGTCCCCGAAGACGCTCACATTGTCCGCGCCATGTTCGTCGATCAACTGCGAGAGGAAGTCGGCCATCTCGGGCACGACGACGGACGCGGTGCCCTCAGGTGCCAGCGGGTAAACAGGCACGACCACCGTGGCCCCGGTGTCGCGGGCGACGTCGGCGTATGTCCACCACTGAAACAGGCTGATCTGCCCGACGTACGCGCCGCCGTGGAGGCCAACGACCACTTCCTCCGACGTCGATCCGGGCTGCTGCAACGTGTAAACGGGCATCCCGTCAAACTCGCTGCGCTGCACATTGAGTCCCAACGTCACCAGCGGCGGCGGAGTGCCGTCACTGAATATCGGCAGTTGGGCCGGCGGGACGTTCTCAACCCCGAAGAGACTGAGCACGTCGTGGGCCACCCGCAATATTGCGACGAAAACATCACTGACCAGTGTCGGTTGACCCGTGAAGACTGGTTGTTCATCGCCCGAGATAACGCTTGGCCGGGTATCCGCTGCAAGATTCACCTGAGTCAGATTTGGCGAAGCGACTTCTTGGTTGAGCGTTTCGACGTTCGCGACGACCCCGTTGTTCGTCGTACTGCCAGCGGGTTTCGCGCTGGGAAGCTTCGGCGAGAGCGCGTCGTCGAGCTCGCGCCGCGCATAGGAGAGCAAGATCCAGCCCGCCGGCTCCGTAGGTGTCCCCGGGTTGTCGGTGGGGGGCGCGACCACCGCGGCCGCGCCGCTCGAGGCGGCGTCCTCGGGCCCCTTGTCGCCCGGCGTCGTGTCGTCGCTGCGGGCTCTGACGTGAACCGTGTGAGATGTCGAAGCAGCCGATGGCGCCGTGACTGCGGTAGCTCCGTGCTTCGCGCCACCCCGGGATTCATCGCCGTCGGACTCTGTTGCTGCCGATCGCTTGGTGCGTGTCGATCGCGATGGCGCGCTCGATGACGAACCCGACAATGTCGGCGCTCCTCCAGCGTCGTTCGTCCGAGCGCCGGTGTCGGCCGGCCCGGATGGGGATGACGAGACAGACGACCCCGATGAGGACTCCGAAGAATCGGGCGCGGCGGATGCCACGCCATAGCCGGTGAAGACCGCTGTGCCGAGCCCAAGGGCCACCGCGAGGCTGCCAACCCTACCGACGTATTGTGCAGCACCCATGTGTCCCCCTGCTCCGCCACGTGCGATTTCAGCAAACTGTATAGCCGACTCATCAGATAATTTGCAGTTTGGTAAATAAAGAGAGATATCCATAGTAAAGCGATGGATGCGCATGACTTAGCAAAGAGATAGGGATCCGAATACGAGCCGACGGCATACAAGCGTCATTACAAGCGTGAGGTATGCCGCCACGCAGAACTTCGAGCAATAACGGTGGACTAGCGCCGCTACATCGCTGACGTGCAGCGGCTCGGGACTCTTAACTTATGAAGTGTCGCTGAGCGTGCCGCTACAACTCAGATTGCACCCATGCCGCTCGCCAACAGCAGAACACCGGCCACCGCAAGGATTGTGGCGATGATTCGGCGTCTGTGAACAGTCACCACGTTGCACAGGCGCAGCATTGCCGCCTGCGTTGCCTCGGGTTTGAACATGTAGCTGATAAGCGGAATCTCGATGAGCGCGAGCATGATCACGATGAACGCCAGCACCGCGCCGATCTGCGTTCCGACGGCAGCCTCAGAAGCCAGGATCGCGGTGAGCACAACGGCCGTGTGCTCGGGCGGCAGTCCTACGCCGATGGCAACCGCAGCCCAAAAGGACTTGCCCTTGAGCCTGCTCTCGGCGCAGTGCCCGGCGCCCTCGGAGTCGCTGGACTCGAGCAGCCCCACCGATGAATCCCCTGCTGCCACAGGCACCGCTGCTCGCTGCCGCACTGAGAAGCCGACGGTGATCAGCGCAGCGATGCCGATGGCGAACACACCGACGACGACTTGAATGTGCCTGGCGGTCGGGCTTGCGGCGAGATCAACCAACTGTTGGGTAAGCGTCGGAGCGACGTTGTGCAACAGCGCGAGCAGACCAAGGACGGTGACAGTGCCCGTAGCCATGGCGCCCAGCCAGAACAGAAACAGATTGCGCATCGGCCGCGGCCGTGAGATCACCATCAGGGCGACGCCGAGCCGCACTGGGTCCGGCGCCGCCATCAGCGCTACCAGCAGAACTGTGCTCCACACGGTGAGTACCTACTTCGGTGCCTTGGATTGGGCTGCGCCACTGCCGAATCCGCGAAGCAAAGTGCCGCGTGCCTGGTCTTCCAGGAGATCGGCGGCGCTGGCAATGCTGTCGGCCGGTTTGGTCATGCGGTCTGCGATAGCTCGGGCTCGCGCGACGTATGCAGGCGTGAGGATGGACCGCAGCTCTGCTGCCAGCATCTTCCGGCTAATGGATGTGAAGCGGCGGGTCGAACCGATTTTCAACCGTTTAACCTGAGCGCCCCAGATCGGTCCGTCGGCGACGTCCCAGAGGATGAGTGAAGGGACCCCGGCTCGCACACCTGCGGCTGTGGTGCCGGCGCCACCGTGGTGGACGACGGCACGGCATGCCGGAAAAACCGCCGAATGATTCACTGCTCGCACCGCCTTCACATGGTCGTAGTGAGGGATGCGATCGAAATCGGCCCAACCGGAACAAATCAAAGCCCGCTCGCCAAGTTCCGCGCAGATCTCGCTTGTCATTGCGAAGGTCTCGGCGGGAGACTCAACTGGCAGACTGCCGAAACCGAAGTAGATCGGCGGCGGCCCCGAGGCAATCCACGACAAGACGTCGTCGTCGTCATCGGTCTGCAGCTCCATCGTCAGCGCACCGACAAAGGGGCGGCGGCCGGCCCATTCCTCGGCAAGCCCGGGAAAGCAAACTTGGTCGTAGCCCTGCACTTCCAGGTGCCCGGCCTGTTCTATCCGTTGTGCCGCGCAGTGTGCTGCCTTCGGCAGACCCAGTTCTCGGCGCTGGGTGTCCTCGGCTTCTTTCGTTATCCGCCAATACACCCACCAAGCAGTCCTCATCGTGGAGTGAATCAGGCGAGGCACCGACGGTACTGAACCAAGGGCGAGCCGGCTGTTGGGTCGAACGGGGAAATAATGGAGCACCCCCAACGGAATGTCTAAGTACTCTGCGACATTCGCCGCGACGCCGTGGTAGTTGAGGCCGGTGAACAAGAGGTCGGCGCCCTCTGCCAAGGACATCAGCGTCGTGCTCATGTCCGCCCAGCCCCGGACGAAGAGCTCCTTTGTCGCATGCAGCAGGCTTGCCGGACTTTGGACCTGAGAAAGCTGACGAATGAAATCGGTTTGAGCGTTCACGGTTTCCTGCGAGTCAGGTCCGAAGGGGACACCGCCAAGTCCGACTGATTCGACGAAGCCGACGAGGTTGGGGGGCACGGCCATACACACTTCATGTTGGCGCCGAACCAATTCCAAACCTACTGCGGCGCAAGGTTCTACATCGCCACGAGTGCCATGGGCGGCCAGTACGAATTTCATCAGCGAACCTTGCCTAGGTAGGGGTCGTCACAGATTCGGATAGCGCTTCGCGGCGATGCCGGTGATGGCCGTTGTCCAACACGGGCATATCGGTGTAGACGTCGCGAATCCCGGGATCACCTGGCCGTCGCCGATGGCGCCGTTCCGCCAGCCTCGACGTCCGTCGCCGCGGCCACCATCGATAGGGCCACCAATTCGCCCGTCCGACGATCGCCGCCATGGCTGGGACGGTGATTGTTCGGACCAGGAACGTATCGAGCAGAATGCCGACGCCGATGACGAAGCCAACCTGAATCATCGTGGTGATGCTGGCGACCATCAGCCCCAGCATCGAAGCAGCGAAAATCAGGCCGGCCGAGGTGATGACGCCGCCGGTCGAGGTAACCGTGCGGATCACGCCGATACGGATGCCGTGCGGCGACTCGTCGCGTATCCGCGAAATGAGCAGCAGGTTGTAGTCGGCACCGACCGCGACCAACAGAATGAACGTGAGTCCCGGCACGCTCCAATGCAATTCTTGCCCCAGACCCACTTGAAAGACCAGGACGCCCAAGCCGAGTGCCGACAGATAGGAGATGACCACAGACCCGATGAGATAGAGCGGAGCGACTATCGCCCGAAGCAGCACGATCATGATCAGCAGGACGATGAGAATGGTCGCGAAGACGAAGAATTGAAAGTCGTTGTGGTAGTAGTCGCGGGTATCCCGCAACCCAGCGGAGACGCCGCCCATCGAGATCTTCGCGTCGGCCAGGGCCGTATTCGGTTGAGCCCCACGAGCCGCATCAATGATCGCGTTGACCTGATCCATCGCGGCGGTGCTGAACGGATCCAGCTTGGTCTGAACCAGATACCGGACAGCGTGCCCATCCGGCGAGACGAAGGCGGTGGCGGCCTTCTTGAACTCGTCGCGAGTCAGTATCTGAGGCGGAATGTAAAAGCCTGCCATTGACGGCGTCGACGCATCGTTCTTCATCGCGAGCAAGAACGCCGACGCGTCGGCGAGTCCTGCGCCCATCTGCCGCGTCTGGTCGACGAGGAGTTGCACACCTTCGGCCAACTTCCTGCTGCCGTCGGCCAGAGCGTCGGCTCCTTGCTGCAGTTCGGCTAGCTTGCTCTGCAGGCCCCCGGGTTGATCCAGACCCATCGAGTGCACGGCGCCTGCGGCGGTGGCGAGTGCACCCCGCAGACGCTTCACCGTCGATTCAACGGTCTGCACGTCCTGCGCCGATTGCAGCTGTTTCCCCAGATCGGCGATCTTGTCGAAACTCCCGTCACCTCTTGCGGTTACCAGACGCCGCAACTCGTCGCGCGATGATCGGCACGCCGGATCGATGTTGCAGATCGCGCTGCCGTCAAGGGCCGCCAGAACCGGGCCGGCCCACTCGAAGCTCTCGACGAATTTCGCGACGTTCTGGCTAATGGCGCCGCCGAGCGCCCGCATGCCATCGATGAGCCTTGCCGTCTTGTCGATGTCCTTGAGCGTCATCGCGCCACCGGCTTCGCCCTGCACTGCCGTGAGCGCGTCGACCAGGACTGTAACGGTGGCTATGGCCGAGGTGACCTGGCCTCTGACTTGGCCGAGGCTGTCGGCAAGCGTGTCGGCACCGTCGGTCAGCATTTTGAGGTCACCGTCGTGGTTGGCGATCTGCTGGGAGCCCTCGTTCAGCTTGCTGCCTACTTCACCGGCCTGATACGTCGCCTTGGTCTCTTCCAACGGTTCCCCCGTTGGACGGGTGATGCCCCGGACCAGCGCTACGCCAGGGACTTGACTGACGCGTTGAGCCATCTGCTCGAGATCGGCAAGCGCCTGCGGCGCCCGCAGGTCATGCGGTGACTGGATGAAGATGAACTGAGGGACAAGGGAATCCAGCGAGAAGTGGCGCACCATGGCGGAATACCCTGCGGCGCTTTCGACGTCGGTCGGCAGTGTCTTGCGATCGTCGTAGTTGTAGCGGACCATGGTCGAGCAGGCAGCCAGGATCGCTAGCACGATCAGACTCGCCATCAGGTGAGCTTTGGGCCTGCGTACGATACGTATCCCGGAACGCCGCCAGAACCGACCGGTGAGATCGCGACGTGGCTTGATCCAGCCGCGTGGGCCTGCGATAGCGATGATGGCGGGCAGCAGGGTTACCGCCGCAGTGCACGCTACCGCGATCGAGATCGCGATCGAAGGTCCGACCGTTGAGAAGATCGGCATCTTTGCAAGGATCATTGCGACGAACGTGACCGCGACGGTGGCCGCCGAGGCCGTGATCACCTTGCCAATCGACGTCAATGCCCGCTTCACGGCTTGGCCGGAGTCTAGGCCGAGCCGCACATAGTCCTGATAGCGGCTGATCAGAAAGACGGCGTAATCGGTTCCAGCACCTACCATTACGGCCGTCATCAACACCATGGCTTCAGGCGCGATGGGCAGGCCCAGTTCGGCGAGACCCGCTAACACACCCTGTGCGGTGGCAAGCGAGATGACAATCGTGACCAACGGCAGCAGCATTGTCACGATGTTTCGATAGACGATCAGCAGGATCAGCAGCACCAGCGCTCCGGTCCCGATCTCGATCCAGTGCAGATCCCGCTCGCCCACCTCTGCGATGTCGGCCACGGTGGCTGCTGGTCCAGTCACGTTGGCGGTCAACGTGGTTCCCGCCACAGTCTCGTCAACGACGTCAGTCACCCGGTTGTAAGCGTTGCGCGCCCGCGGCGAACCCAGATCGCCCGCGAGGGTGACCGGAATATTCCAGGCCTTGTTGTCTTTGCTCTGCAGAATCTCGCGAAGCTGTGGCGTGCCGAGGAAGTCCTGAACCGCCGTCACGTCGGCGGTCTCAGCGCGCACGTTGTCGATAACCCTGCGGTAGGTCTGCTCGTCTGCCGGCCCGAAGCCCTGCTCATTGGTCAGGACAACAAGAAGAACGTTATCCGAACCTGTTTCGTGGAATGCCTCCGACATATCCCGTGTCGTCACCATTGTCGGCGCGTCAGCCGGCAGAGGGGTCGCCTTGTGCCGCCCGACGATCTCCGCAAGCGGTGGAAGTGTAAGCAACAGGATGGCCGCGAGCGCGACCCAGAACAGGATGACGAGCAGCGGCCACCGCACGACTACCTTGCCCAGCCGCTGGAATACGCCGCTGCTTGCCGCTACATCACTCGGGCCCATCCTCGTTGCGCCTCAACCCTCATACAGGTCCTCAAACAACATTGCGGAGAGACTCCACCATGTCGTAACCCTCGGCTACCCGGACGAACACGGACTTCAGCACCTCGACATAGCGAAGCACCGACTCCCGCGCGATCGGGTTGTTGGGGAAAGTCACCATCAACGACAGCTCGTCGAACAGCCGGATGAACGACGAATACAGGAAAGCCGGTGTCCTGCCATCGATATAGGCCGTCGCATTCGCCCCCTTCAAGGCCGATGCGACGACTGCAGACAACGGGGGCAGCCCGGCGTCCATGTAATTCATCATCGTGTATTCCGGGCCGTACCTGCGCAGCCATGGCGCCAGCTCCAGCACGTGATCGAATGGCACGTTCGCGAGTTCGGCGTTCTCGTCGAACGATGCCTGCGTTGCCCGCGCCGTCTCCTCGAACGAGGACGGGTCGATGGGCACGGTGATCGGCACGATGCCGGTGAACCATCCCATCGTCATGTACTCCGCGGGAGTCCTGCGCTTGTCGATCGGCGTGAGCCCGTAATACGTGTCGGCACCCGTCAGCTCGTAGTGTGCCAATGCCGCACAGCCGAACAGGCCGCCACTGAACCGGATACCGGCGTCGGCGCATCGCGATTCGAATTGCTCGGTCTGTTCGGGATCCATGAACTGCTCGATGACGAGGTCGCCGCCGCAGGGAATCGACTGATCGCCAAGGGGCAGCGGGAAGTTCGGCAACGTACCGCCGTTCTTCTCGGCGAACTCAATCCACTTCTTGACCTGAGGCGAGTCCACCGCCAGCTCGGCGGTGTAATTCCGTTCGCGCACACAGAATTCGTCGTGGCTGCCGGTCGGTGGCAGCGGAAGCGGAGCGCCGCCTGCGGCCAGCGCCCGGTACATGGCGACGATCTCCGCATACAGACCGGTGATCAACGCCGGATCGGTGTGCAGATGGTCGACGATCACGTAGAAGGCGAAGTGCTCCTCGTACTGAATGATGCCGAAGCTGAAGCAATCCCAGTGCAGCGGATCCGGAGTCGACATCAGCAACTTGTGCCAATCATCGGGCGTCAGCACACCATGCTTCGTCGGTACGAACTCGATGTCGCGCGGATTGGCGATCGTATGCCGAACGATGTTGTTGTGATCGAGGTACTCGAACCAGCTGCGATACGTCTCGTGACGACGAAGGTGGGCGTTGATGACGTAGCTCATGGTCCGAATGTCGCACCGGCCCGGCACATCCCACGAACCCATCACCACCCGCGAGTACTCGAATCCCTTCTCCTCGAACTCGACGTAGCCGCGCAGATGACCGGCTTGCATGTAGCCGATAGGCACCGGGCTGACTGGCGCTTGCCTCGCCTTCTCACGTGAGGCCGGTGATGCATGCCATGACACGATCGATCCCGAGCCCGGGTCCCAGTCCTCGACTCTGCCGGTGATCAGGCCGACCCCGGCCGATCCTCCTCCGATGTACACCCGATTCTCCTTACTCGTATGCCTGGATTTCAGCGGACATTTCGATGTCAGGAAGACGACGCACCCTGTGGTGACTCCAGCTTTTCGCACAGCAGTCCGGCCAAGCCCTGGATCGTGGTGATGTCCGCAGAGGTGATGCGGACCCCCGTTTCAGCCTTGATGTGAGTGCGTAGCTCGAGGTTGCCCAGCGAGTCGAGACCGTATTCGGACAGGGGGCGGTCCGGATCGATAGTGCGGCGCAAGATCACGCTGACCTGTTCGGAGATCAACCGCCGCAACCGAGTTGGCCACTCGTCCTTCGGCAGCTCGCTCAGTTCATCTAGCACCTTACTCGTCTCGGCCGAGCCTTGAACCGTCGATTGGAAGCGCTCGGCGAACCGGCTGCGCTGCGCGAGCGCGGTGAACCACGGCGTCCCACTGAGCGGCGCATAACCCGTGTACGCGCGATCATGGCGCAGCAGCGCCTGAAACGCGTATGCGCCCTCGTCGGGAGTGATCGCCGTTTCGGCGGCGTCGGCCACCTCGGTGGCGCGGCCAACCTCCGCCCAAGCGCCCCATGCGATCGCCGTGGCCGGAAGACCCTGCGCCCGACGCCATTTGGCGAACGCATCGAGCCAGCTGTTGGCAGCCGCGTACGCGCCCTGACCGGGGGAGCCGACGAGCGCAGCTGCCGAGGAGAACAAGCAGAACCAGTCGAGCGGCTGTGTGGCCGTGGCACGGTGCAGGTTCCACGCTCCGTACACCTTCGGGGCCCAGTCGCGCTGGATGAGCTCGTCAGAGATGTTCTCCAGCGTGGCGTCTTCGACCACCGCTGCGGCGTGCAGCACTCCGCGCAACGGCAGACCCGTCGCGGTCGCGGCCGCAACTAACCGGTTCGCCGTGCCGGGCGCGGTGATGTCGCCGCACTCGACGACGATGTCGGCGCCCATCGCCCGGATCAGGTTGATTGTCTCCAGCACCTTGTCATTCGGCTTCGAGCGGGAGGTGAGTACGATCCGCCCGCAACCGGCGGAGGCCATCTTTTCCGCGAGGAACAGTCCCAGGCCGCCGAGACCGCCGGTGATGATGTACGCACCGTCGCCACGGAAGATCTGCGCTTGCTCAGGCGGAACGGCCACGCGGGTGTGCCCCACCCGCGGAATGTCGAGCACCAACTTGCCGGTGTGCTGGGCCCCGCCCATCACACGGATCGCGGTGGCGGCATCAGCAAGTGGGTAATGAGTGCTTTCCGGCATCGGCAGCGATCCGTCGGCGGTCAGCCGATACACCTTCTTCAGCAGGCTGCGAACCTGTTGCGGGTGGCTGATCGACATCAACGCCAGGTCGACGCCGTAGAAGGCGAGGTTGCGCCGGAACGGGAAGAGCCCCATCTTGGTGTCGCCGTAGATGTCGCGCTTGCCGATCTCGACGAACCGGCCCCCGAGTGCGAGCAATTCCACCCCGGCTCGCTGTGCTGCGCCCGTCACCGAGTTGAGCACGATGTCGACGCCGTAACCGTCCGTGTCCTTGCGAATCGCATCGGCGAACTCAATTGTCCGCGAGTCGTACACATGCTTGATACCCATGTCGCGCAACAGCTGTCGACGCTGTTCGTTGCCCGCGGTGGCGAAGATCTCGGCGCCAACCGCGCGTGCGATCGCGGTCGCGGCCTGGCCGACACCGCCCGTCGCGGAATGAATCAGCACGCGATCGCCGCGCCTGATCCTGGCCAGGTCGTGCAGTCCGTACCAGGCCGTGGCGTGCGCCGTGGTGGTCGCCGCGGCCTGCGCATCGGTCAACCCCGCGGGCAACTTGACGGCGAGGTTGGCGTCGCAGGTGACGAAGGTGCTCCAGCACCCGTTGCCGGACAGCCCGCCGACGTGGTCGCCGACCTTGTGGTCGTTCACGTCCTGGCCGACCGCGGTGACCACACCGGCGAAGTCGGTGCCAAGTGCCGGCAGCCTGCCTTCGAACGTCGGGTACTTCCCGAATGCGATCAGCACGTCGGCGAAGTTGAGGCTGGATGCCGTCACCGCCACCTCGATCTGGCCGGGACCTGGCGAAACACGTTCGAAGGCAACGAGTTCCATCGAGTCGAGGTCACCTGGCGTGCGGATCTGCAGACGCATCCCGTTGTGCTCGTATTCGACGTCGGCCGTCTGTCGCTCCTCGGCACGCAGCGGAGTGGCGCTCAGTCGCGCCGTGTACCACTTGCCGTTTCGCCACGCGGTTTCGTCCTCGTCGGACCGTGCCAGCAGTTGACGTGCGACGTGCTCACCGTCGGTGTTGTCGTCGATGTCGATCTGGCTGGCGCGCAGCTGCGGATGCTCGGTGCCGATCACCCGCATCAAGCCGCGAAGTCCAGCCTGCTCGAGATTCGCCCGCTCGCCGGCGAGCACCGTCTGCGCATCACTGGTCACCAGATAGAGCCGCGGCTCGCCAGGGACTTCGGGTAATTCGCGGACAATCCGCACGACATGACGCACGTAATCGCCGCCTCGGACAGCGAGTTCGTCATCGAGGCTGCCGTTCCTCGGGCCTGTCAGCACGACCACGCCGTCGAACCCGTCGGTGGCGAGGTGTTCCCGCAACCGTTCCGTGTTGCGCTGATGGTTTGCTCGCTGCGACCAGGACATCGATGTGCACTGTGCGCCAGAGGCTTTCAATGCGTCAGCGAGCTTGGTGGCGACCGCTTCGGCCGTCGCCGAGGTCGAGACGAGCAGCCACGCGCCAGGGTGGGCATCTGCGGCTTCTGGGAGCTCGTGTGGCTCCCACTCGACGGTCAGCAGTCGCTCGCCGAGCACGCGGTCGCGTTCGCTGGCTTGCGAGACGCCGGTGCCCATCTTGAGGCCACGCACAGACAGCAGGACCTCTCCGTTCTCATCCAGGACGTCGAGATCAGCCTCAACGCCGGTGGCGCCCGCCTCGGTCACCCGCGAATAGCAGTAATGCGCATTGCGAGTGGGACCGTAGGCACGCAGCTTACGCACGCCCAGCGGCAACAACATTCCGCCGTTGGCAACCTCGGCGACACTGGTGTGCGCCGCCACCGACTGGAAGCACGCGTCCAGCAGTGCCGGGTGGATGTCGTACCCGCTCTGTTGCGAGCGGATCGACGCGGGCAGTGCTACCTCCGCGAGCACTGTCGCGCCAATCCCTTCGGCGGTGTACGCGGCGGACAACCCCGAGAAGGCGGGGCCGAACTTGATGCCGCGCTTGGCCATCCAATGGCGGACCTGATCTCCCTCCACGCGACACGGGTGCGAGGCCAACAGGGCGACCAAGTCAAGCGCAGGCGGCACGTCGTCGTCCTTGACGGAGTGGAGCACCGCCGATGCACGACGCACATGTTCACCGTCTTCGACCGTGTCCACGACGAAGGTGACGACACCGGGGGACTTCACGGTCGCGATCGCGCCGACCGGCGTCTCGTCATCGAGCAGGAGCATCTGCTCGAAGTTGATGTCGCGGACTTCGGAGGCCTCGCCGAGCGCGGCGCGTGCAGCCGTCAATGCCATCTCGCAGTACGCAGCCCCGGGAAGTGCTGCGGTGTTGTGGATCTGATGATCACCCAGCCAGGGGTGCCCCTCGGTGCCCACCTCTGCCTGCCAGACGTGGCGTTCCGGCTCCTCGTTCAGATGTACATGGGCACCCATCAAGGGATGCGCAGAAATGGTGCACGCGCCGTGCGCCCGAGAATCCTGGGCGCCCCGCGACAGGAACAACCGACGGTGCGTCCAGGTCGGCAGCGGGGCGTCCACCAACTGCCCGCCCGGGTACAGCACAGAGAAATCGACTGCGGCGCCGGCATTGTGCAGGTCTCCCAGGAAATCGAGCAGTCCGTTGGGAAGTTCCTGCTCTCTGCGCATAGCGACGAGCGCGGCCATCGGCATACCGAGGCTTCGGGCCGTCTGCCCAGCGGCGTGAGTGAGCAGTGGGTGCGGGGAGAGCTCGGCGAACACGCGGTAGCCGTCCTCCAGCGCGGCCTGCATGGCCGCCGCGAACCGCACCGTATGTCGCAGGTTGTCCACCCAGTAATAGGCATCGCACACGGGGTGCTCGCGCGGGTCGAACGACGTCGCGGAGTAGTACGGAATCGCCGGCGTCATCGGGTTGAGTTCTGCCAGCACGTCGGTCAGCTCGTCCAGGATCGGATCGACTTGCGGCGAGTGTGATGCGACATCGACGGCCACCTCACGTGCCATCACGTCGCGCTCCTCCCACGCGGCAACCAGTTCGCGCACGGTCGGCTTGTCGCCGCCGATCACCGTCGACTCCGGCGATGCCACGACCGCGACCACGACGTCGCTGATGCCGCGCGACATTAACTCCGAAATCACCTGTGCCGCAGGCAGTTCAACGGACGCCATTGCGCCGGATCCGGCGATGGACGCCATCAAGCGCGAACGCCTGCAGATGACGCGCACACCGTCTTCAAGCGACAGCGCTCCAGCCACGACCGCCGCAGCGGCCTCGCCCATCGAGTGGCCGATCACCGCGCCCGGCTGCACACCGTACGCCTTCATCGTGGCCGCCAGTGCGACCTGCATGGTGAAGATGGCCGGTTGGATGAGGTCGATGCCGGTCACCGTGCCGGCCGTCGAAATCGCCTCGGTCACAGAGAATCCGGCTTCATGGGCGATCAGCGGTTCGACCTCCGCGACTGTCGCAGCGAAAACGGGTTCGGTGGAGAGCAATTCGGCGCCCATGGCGGCCCACTGCGAACCCTGCCCCGAGAACAACCACACCGGGCCGCGATCATCGCGTCCGACTGCAGACGGGTAGGGCGCGTCGCCGTCGGCGACCAAGCGCAAGGCGTCGGTCAATTCGCCGACGGTGCTGGCCGCCACGGCCGTCCGCACTGGCCGGTGTGCACGACGGCGCGCCAACGTGTAGCCGAGGTCGGACAATGCCACGCTGCTTCCCTGTGATTGCAGCCACGCGGCCAGCCGGCCGGAGGTCTGGCGCAGTCCCTCAGGGGACGTCGATGACAACGGGAACAGCAGTGTCCCTTCCCGCGCGGTGGCCTGTTGTTGAGCCGGAGCCAGCGGAGATTGCTCGACGATGACGTGAACGTTTGTTCCCGACATTCCGTATGACGACACCGCCGCCCTGCGCGGATGAAGACCGTTCGTCGGCCATGGCGTATTTTCCCGCGGGACAAACAGTTTCGTATCGATCTCGGCAAGATCATCGGGCAGCCGGTTGAAGTGCAGATTCTGCGGAACCACTCCGTGCTGTAACGCGAGGACCGCCTTGACCAACCCGACCGCCCCTGCAGCCGACTGGGTATGCCCGAGGTTGGTTTTGACCGATCCCAGCGCACATGGGCCATCGATGCCGTAGACGTTGGCGAGACTCGCGTACTCGACCGGATCCCCCACTGGGGTGCCGGGGCCGTGTGCCTCGATCATGCCGACGGTGCGGGCCTCCACACCCGCTGTGGCCAAAGACTTCTGGTACACCGCAGTCTGCGCGCTGATCGATGGTGTCGTGATGGTCTCGGTGCGGCCGTCCTGATTGGCGGCCGTCCCACGCAGGACGGCGAGAATCCTGTCACCGTCGCGCTGGGCCTCCGGCAGTCGCTTCAGCATGACCACGGCGCACCCATCACCAGAGACGAATCCGTCTGCGGCCGCATCGAATGCGTGGCACTTCCCGGTCGGTGACAACATTCCAGCTGCTGAACCGCCTGCGAACCTGCGGGGGTCCAGCACCGCGTTGGCACCGCCTGCGAGCGCGAGATCGCTTTCGCCGTCGTTGAGGCTGCGGCACGCCATATGAATGGCGAGCAGACCGGATGAGCACGCGGTGTCGAACGTGATCGCGGGTCCGTGCACACCGAGGGCGTAGGAGATCCGTCCCGACGCGACACTGAAATTGGCGCCGGTGACGCCGTAGGGCCCCTCCATCGCGTCGGTGTCGGCGGCCAGCAGTTGGTAGTCGTTGACGGTCAGACCAATGAAAACGCCAGTCAGTGAGCCAGCGAGTGTCTCCGGCGTGAAACCGGCGTGCTCCATGGCCTCCCAAGAGGTTTCGAGCAGGATCCGATGCTGCGGATCCATTGCGGTCGCTTCGCGCTCACTGATGCCGAAGAAGTCGGCGTCAAAGCCGGCGACGTCGTCCAGAAAGGCACCCCACTTGCACGGCGAGCGGCCCGGAACACCCGGTTCGGGGTCGTAGTACTCGTCCAAATCCCACCGGTCAGACGGAATTTCGGTGACCATGTCGTCGCCGCGCAACAACGCGTCCCACAACTCCTTTGGGGAATCGATGCCCCCGGGAAGGCGGCAGGCCATTCCGATGACAGCAATGGGAGTAACGGGTGCTTGGTCCACGTCGGGGGGCCTCCTCGTGATCGTGCGGGTCAGAAGATTCAGTTGAAGTGGGCAGCAACGGGAAGCGTCCGTCGGCTCAGGTCTCTGTTCATCAGTGGGACGGCGGGGTTGCAGCGGTTTCGCGCGCAATGTAGATGGGCTTCGTGTATTGCGACCGACAGCAGGAGATGTTGGCGGCCATGCCATCCGCAGGTGCATGCTGCGCGTGAGTGGAACGTGCCGCGATCCACCACGACAACGCCATCGCGAGCGCAGCCCAGCGATAGGCTTGCAATCGACCCGGCAAAACCGCTTGCAATGTCCACAGCCACGGGGACCCCCCACAAATCGTCAGATGTTCTCGTTTGCCAATGCAGGCTTGAACAGAGGCTTGGCGGTCAACCTAACAGGCTTTTCCCAGAAGTGGGACGTTACTCCCAAAGTCGCAGTGGGCATGTCGCACACCGGACGAGTGTTTCAGATTTGACACCGCTCGCCGACACTCGGCGAGCTCCGTTGCGAGCAAATGACCGAACGGACGACACGGCGCTCCGCGGTTCCTGCGGCGTTGCAGTCGGCGAGTGCCACAAGGCGCCCTGAACATTCGTTACCGGCGTTCGAATAAGGCTTGTGCGCCTCACATTTCATCATTATTGAAAACAGGTGTAGTCACCGTTGGCAAAGTGCGTCAGCATGCGGAACCTTTGCTGATGCACAATCCCGTCGCACGCCTTTGGCCTGAAAATGAAGGGAACCGATATGGCCCGAAATCAAGTTTTGCAGCGACGACATTCGGAAAAGTCGAAGCGCCCCCTCACGACATAGCTGACAACTTCGTCGTGGTCCTACGTCAGCACACCGCCGGCTACCGTGCAGCGACGGTCCGGTGAGCTGGCGCGCTGCGCGACGGCCGCGCATCCACCGGCAACGATCGCGTCGTCCGATTGACCGAGAACAGATTCCGTGCCGCGATCTTCAGGTGAATTCTTGTGAGATGACAGCAATCCCGACATCGTGAACGCGCCGAACCGAGCGAACACGGTGAGCACACTACGCGATACATGTCTGACGAGTTGGCAGTCGACTGGCGACGTGCACGCTTGGCTTCTCGATATATGTGGAGCTAAGGGGAATCGAACCCCTGACCTACTCGATGCGAACGAGTCGCGCTACCAACTGCGCCATAGCCCCTGGTACCGGTA
>Ga0070667_100001330_pt1 | contig 22176 bp, 25 predicted proteins | sample KBSS33metaG_FD_64659 | JGI IMG/M metagenome (GOLD analysis project Ga0070667, IMG submission 64659) | Switchgrass rhizosphere microbial communities from Kellogg Biological Station, Michigan, USA - KBS S3-3 metaG | ecosystem: Host-associated > Plants > Roots > Rhizosphere > Soil ... | reverse complement strand
TACGGAACCGATGGACAGCCCCTATGGCCCGGTGTACCGCCGGCGCCGCCCGCAAACCAACCGGCCCCCGCCCCTGCGCCTAACGACGTACCGGGCGATCCAGCCCCACCACCGACCCCGCCAAACCCCAATGCGCCACAGCCCAATCCAGGTTCGTGACACCAAAGACTTCCAACCCGAGGTGAATCGATGAGAGACAACCTTCGAGGTGCCATCTGGCGCCTGCTGATATTCGTAACGGTGTGTGTATTCGGCATGTTCGCGCTGGTTGCCGTGTTCGCCCAACTGCGCTTCCAATCCGAAAACACCTACAACGCCGAATTCACCGACGTCTCCGGGCTCAAAAACGGTCAATTCGTCCGCATGGCCGGTGTTGAAGTCGGAAAGATCAAAAGCATCTCGGTGCAACCCAACGCCGTCGTGATCGTCAACTTCACCGTCGACACCGGGACCGTCGCCCTGACCCAGGGGACACGGGCGGCGATCCGCTACGACAACCTCATCGGTGACCGCTTTCTGGCGCTCGAACAAGGTGTCGGCGATATCCACCCGCTGAAGCCTGGCCAAACCATTCCACTATCGCGCACTGAGCCCGCGCTCGATCTCGACGCGCTGATCGGCGGCTTCCGCCCGCTGTTCCGGGCACTCAACCCCGACCAGGTCAATGCACTGAGCGGACAGCTCATTCAGGCCCTGCAGGGCCAAGGCGCCACCATCGGCTCGTTCCTCGACCAGACCTCAGCATTGACCAACACCCTGGCCGACCGTGACCAACTGATCGGCGAAGTCATCACCAACCTCAACACCGTGTTGGGCTCGTTGGGGGACCAAAGCGGTCAGTTCGACAAGGCAGTGACATCGCTGTCGGACCTGGTTCAAGCGCTGTCCAACCGACGCAGCGACATCACCAAAAGCGTTGCCTACGCCAACAATGCGGGCTCCAGCATCGCCGACCTGCTCGAGCAGACGCGCGCACCACTGGACAAGGTGGTCAAGCAGACCGATCGCGTATCGGGTCTCGGCGTCGCCGACCACGAATATCTGGAAAAGATTCTGGACACCCTGCCCGACAAGTACCGAGCGCTCGGGCGTGAAGGCCTCTACGGCGACTTCTTCAGCTTCTACCTCTGCGACGTCATCCTGAAAGTCAATGGCAAAGGCGGCCAACCTGTTTACGTCAAAGTGGCCGGCCAGCCCTCGGGGCGGTGCACACCAAAATGAAACTCTTCTCTGAACGCAATCCCCATGCTATGGCGCTCATCGGCGTGGTACTCATCGGTGCGGCGATGATCGCCGCCCTCGAGTACAAGAAGCTGCCGTTCTTCGATACGGGCAAGACCTACACCGCTCACTTCGCGCAGGCCGGCGGACTGGAGTCGGGTGCCGCTGTTCAGGTCGGTGGCTACCGCGTCGGGGACGTCACCGAAATGAAACTTGATGGCCCCCAGGTGCTCGTGACGTTCACCGTCGATGAGCACATCCCGCTCGGTGATCGGACCGAAGCCGCCATCAAGACGAAAACAGTGCTTGGATCCAAGGTCCTGGAAATCATGCCGCGCGGGGACCGCCCATTAGCTGGCACCATCCCTCTCGATCGGACCCGGTCGCCGTACCAGCTCCCGGACGCTCTCGGTGATCTGACGATGACCATCAGCGGCCTCAATACCGGCCAGGTATCGCAGTCCCTGGACACGCTGGCACAAACCTTCTCCCAGACGCCACCGGAACTGAAGCTGGCGGTACAGGGTGCCGCCAGATTCGCCGACACCCTCAACCAACGTGATGCACAGCTGCGCAATCTCCTGGCCAACGCACAAAAAGCCAGCAGCGTCCTGCAGAAGCGGACAGACCAGATCGTCAGTCTCATCTCGGCTACCAACAACTTGCTGGCCGAGTTGCGGACGCAGAGTTCATCGCTGGAATCGATCTCCCGGAACATCTCCGCGGTGAGCCGGCAATTGACGGGGTTCATCAACGACAACCACAAACAGCTCCGGCCGGCTCTGGAGAAGCTCAACGGCGTCTTGACGATCGTCGACGACCGTAAAGCCAAGGTGCAGGAGTCAATCAAGCGACTCAACGCCTATTCGATGTCGCTCGGCGAATCGGTGTCCTCGGGCCCCTTCTTCAACGCGTATATCTCGAACCTTCTACCGGGACAGTTCGTCCAGCCATTTGTCGATGCCGCGTTCTCAGACCTCGGGTTGGACCCGAACGTCCTGCTGCCGTCCCAACTCACCGACCCGCAGACGGGCCAGCCGGGCACGCCCGCATTGCCGGCGCCGTTCCCACGCACGGGGCAAGGCGGTCCGCCAAATCTGAATCTGCCTGACGCGATCACCGGTAAACCGGGTGACCCGCGGTATCCGTATCGGCAGCCGGATCCGGCACCCGCGCCAGGCGGCCCACCGCCAGGACCACCCGCGCCGGGCACCGCCGGTATCCCCGCCCACGCACCGGTCTACGTCACCGCACCCGGTGAGCCGCCCGCGTCATCGCAGGAAGGATCGCGGCCATGAAAACACGACGCGTGCGCGCAGGGCTTGCCGCTGCGCTCGTCCTCACCCTGATCGCTGCGGCGGGATCTGCGATTCTGAGGACCGACCGGCTGAATCGGACAACGATCACCGCCTACTTCGCCAACAGCAACGGGTTGTTCACCGGCGACGAAGTGAGGATCCTCGGCGTACCGGTAGGCAAGATCGTCAGCATCGAGCCGCACCCTGACACGGTCAAGATCACCTTCTGGTTCGACAAGGACGACTCGGTACCGGCCGATGCCAAGGCCGTCATCCTGTCGCCATCGTTGGTAACCGCCCGAGCCATCGAATTGACCCCCGCGTACACCGGGGGCCCCCGGATGGCCAACAACGCGGTGATACCCCGCGACCGCACCGCGGTGCCGGTCGAATGGGACGATTTCCGGTCCCAACTGCAGCGACTAACCGACATGTTGAAACCCATGCAACCTGGCGGCGTCAGCACACTGGGCGCATTCATCAACACTGCTGCGGACAACCTTCGCGGGCAGGGTTCCAACATCCACGACGCAATAGTCAAACTTTCCCAAGCTGTTTCAGCGCTGGGGGACCACAGCACCGACATCTTCACAACCATCAAGAATCTCGCGACCCTGGTGTCCGCCCTCCAAGGCAGCGCCGGCCTCATGCGCAACCTGAACCAGAATCTCGCCGCCGTGACGGGCATGCTCTCGAGTGACCCCGGAGCGATCGGCAGTGCCGCGGACGACCTGAATACTGCCGTCGGTCAAGTCAAAGACTTCGTGGCGGATAACCGTGAGACGCTGGGCGTGTCGGTGGACAAGTTGTCGTCGATCTCGACAGCACTGACCGATAGCCTGGGCGACATCAAGCAGACGCTGCACGTGGCGCCGACGTCGATCGCCAACTTCACCAACATCTACCAGCCGGCCCAAGCCACCTTCACCGGTGTTCTGGCTGCATCGAATTTCACCAATCCGATCGGCTTCTTGTGCGGCGCTATCCAAGCCGCATCGCGGCTCAATGCCGAACAGTCGTCCAAGCTGTGCGTCCAGTATCTTGCGCCGATCGTCAAAAACCGCCAATTCAATTTTCCGCCAATTGGTCTCAACCCGATCGTGGGCGCACAGGCACGTCCCAACGAGGTGACCTACAGCGAAGACTGGATGCGACCGGACTACGTCCCGCACCCGGGTGGCGGCAGCCCTCGTGACCCGAAACCCGATGCGGCGGCACAGAAGCCTGCGGATCCACAACCGCCGCTACCGGCGGAGGTGCCCTCGACAGACAATCCGGCGCCGACCTCGGTCTCTGCCAACCCCGCCGCCGGACTCACAGGCTTGATGGTTCCGCCTGGAGGGGGAAGCTAATGTCCGCATCGATCAAACGCTTCGGCGTCGCCGCGATTCTGCTGATCAGCGCCATCGCGATGTCCGGCTGCGGCTGGCGAGGAGTGAACTCGCTACCGCTGCCGGGAACACAAGGTACCGGGCCGGACTCGTTCATCGTCCAGGCGCAGCTTCCTGATGTCACCAATATTCAACGCAATTCACGCGTGCGCGTCGGCGATGTCACGGTCGGCAACGTCATCAACATCGAGCCCCAAGACTGGCATGCGTTGGTGACCATGAAGCTCAACGCCGACGTGGACCTACCCGCGAACGCGACAGCAAAAATCGGTCAAACCAGCTTGCTGGGTTCGTTGCACATCGAGCTCGCCCCGCCGACCGATGCGGCACCGGAAGGCAAGTTGCACGCGGGATCGCTGATCCCTCTGGCGCACGCCGGCGCCTACCCCACCACTGAACAGACTTTGGCCACGGTCTCCATGCTGCTCAACGGCGGCGGAATCGGCCAGATTCAGGACATCACTACGGCATTCAGTAAAGCGTTCGCCGGACGCGAACAAGACCTGCGCAGCCTGATCCAGCAGCTGGACACCTTCATCGCGCACACCAACGACCAGACCAAGGACATCATCGCCGCCACGGACAGCTTCAACGGGTTGATGGGCACCTTCGCCAATCAGAAACCCGTGGTCGACAAGGCATTACGGACGATTCCCGACGCGCTCGCTGTGCTCAAGGAGCAGCGCAATAATCTCGTCGAAGCACTGGACAAGCTCGGCAAGCTCAGCGCCCTGGCGGCCGACTCAGTCCATCAGAGCAAAGAGGCGTTCGTCCAAGAACTCAAAGACCTCGGCCCCGTTCTGGAGTCGCTCGGCAACGCTGGGCCGGCGATGACCCGCTCGCTCAGCATGTTGACGACGTATCCGTTCCCGAACGAGACGATCGAGAACTGGATTCGCGGCGATACCGCCAACCTTACTGCCATCGTCGACCTCACCCTGAGCCGCATCGACAACTCCTTCTTCACAGGTACTCGGTGGGAAGGCAACCTGACTGAACTCGAAATGCAGTGGGGACGGACTATCGGCCAGATTCCGAGCCCGTATACCGCCGCCAATCCGCTGACAGTTCCCTACCATCTCGATCAGGGGCCCTAAATGCGACTTACTCGCCGCATCAAAATACAGCTGGCACTGTTCGCTACGGTCGCATTGATTTTTGCGGCGGTGATGGTGTTCGGCTACATGAAGTTGCCCGCGCACCTGTTCGGGATCGGCCGCTACACCGTGACTTTGGATTTGAATGAAGCCGGTGGGCTCTACAAGAATGCGAACGTCACCTACCGCGGGACTGAGGTCGGCAACGTCGAGTCAGTTGACTTGACCCCGACCGGGGTGCGCGCGAAGCTCTCCATCAAATCCACCGCCTCCATTCCATCTGATGTGCAGGCAGAGATTCACAGCCAATCCGCTGTCGGAGAACAGTTCGTCGCTCTCATTCCGCGGGGTGCGAGCCCACAGTCGCTTGCTGACGGTGCAGTCATCCCGGTCGCCGACACATCGGTGCCACCCGATATCAACGCCTTGCTTGATGCGACCAACCAAGGCCTGCAGGCTATTCCGCGCGACAGCCTGAACACCGCTATCAACGAGTCGTACACCGCCGTGGGAGGACTTGGCCCCGACATCTCCCGCCTCGTCAAAGGCTCGACGACGTTGGCCATTGACGCGCGCAACAACATCGATTCGCTGACCTCACTGATCGACCAGGCGCAGCCGGTGCTCGATTCTCAAACAGACACCGCTGACTCGATCCGAGGGTGGGCACGCAACGTGGCCGCGATCACTGAACAGCTCAGTAGCCACAATGCGGCGGTTTCCGGGATCCTGCGCAACGGGGGACAGACCGCTGCAGAAGCTCGCCAGCTCGTTGAACGCGTCCAGCCGACGTTGCCCGTCTTGCTGGCCAATCTTGTTGGCCTCGGCAACGTCGCGGTCACCTACCAACCGGCACTCGAGCAGCTGCTGGTGCTCATTCCCCAAGGCGTCGCGGACCTGCAGGCCGGCGTCGTTGCGAACCTGGGCACGAAACAGGCGTACAAGGGCGCCTTCTTGAGCTTCAACCTGAACCTCAACGATCCGACGACCTGCAGCACGGGCTTCCTGCCGGCGCAGCAGCAGCGCGTTGCCGCGATGGTGGATGCGCCGGACCGCCCGGACGGCATCTACTGCCGCATACCGCAAGATTCGCAGCGCAATGTCCGCGGTGCGAGGAACCTGCCGTGTCTGACGCGGCCCGGCAAACGTGCCCCTACCGTCGACATGTGTGAAAGCGATCAGCCATACGTACCGTTGAATGACGGATATAACTGGAAAGGCGATCCGAATGCCACCCTTTCAGGCCAAGGCGTGCCGCAACGACCGGACAACACCCCGCGGGTGGAGCCCCCGCCGGCGGCTCCGATCGCGGTCGCACAATACGACCCTGTGACCGGCGGATATATCGGTCCTGACGGCCATCTGTACACCCAAGCCGACCTCGCCGGCACCGCACCCAAGGGCAAGACATGGCAGACGATGATGCAACCGCCGACCGCGCACTAGACATGGCTGCAGTGGAAGAGCAGGCGGCTGTGCTGCCAGCGCCGTCGGACGACGCTGCGCAACCGTCTGCCGATGAATCTGACGCTGATGCGGCCGACGGCGAAGCGTGGCCTTCGGAAAATCCGGCGGACGGTATAACCCACGCGGATCGGCGCCGTCGTACAGCGATGATTGCCGGGGGAGGAATCGTCGCGGTGACACTGATCACTCTGGGTGGGCTCGCTGGCTGGTTCGGGCATCGGATCAGCCAGGAAAACCACGCCGAGGATCGACGCGAATTCCTGATCGGCGTCGCTCGCCAGGCCGCCGTGAACCTCACAACCATCGACTACTCGAATGTCGATGCGGACATCAAACGAATCCTGGACTCGTCGACGGGAACCTTTCACGATGACTTCGACCACCGGTCAGCCCCGTTCATCCAAGCGGTCACCCAAGCGCAGTCCAAATCGCAGGGCACTGTCACCGAAGCGGGCCTGGAATCCCAAGACGGCGACGAAGCACAGGTCCTGCTGGCAGTCTCGGTCAGGACCTCGGTTCACGGAAATGCAGAACAGCAACCGCGAGCTTGGAGAATGCGCATCACCGTCGCGAGCAACGGAGATCGCGACGCCAAAGTCTCCAACGTGCAATTCGTCCCATGAGCACCGTGCGATCACCGTTGGCCGGTGAGCCGTCGTCGCCAACGCAACTGTCTGGAGAAACTGTGAAAAGCCCCTGGGGGTTCGGAAAGAAGTCCGTCACCGACGCAGCCGACGAAACAGTCGTTGTCGACGACGTGACTGCCTCCGAGACCGAGACGGTCGCCGCATCACGTGATGACAACGCCCCAGTGCCGGCCATCGCAACAGGCGCCGACGAACCGGTCGAGCGGCGGCGGTCTCGAACCGCCCACCTTCTCGTGTTTGTCGTGCTGCCGATCATCACCATGATTGCGGCGGGCGCCGTCGGGGCCCTCCACTACCGGGACTCGTCGCTCGCTGCGATTGCACCGGCCCGCGAAAGTTCGGTGCAGGCCGCGCGCGATGCCACCGTGGCCATCTTGTCGTATCACCCCGACACGGTCGAAAAAGACCTCGACGCAGCACAATCGAAGCTCACCGGAGAGTTCAAGAACTCTTACGCCTCGCTCACCAAGAACGTCGTCATCCCTGGCGCCAAGCAGAAGCATATTTCGGCCGAGGCCAGTGTTCCGGCTGCGGCATCAGTGTCGGCATCCGACCACCATGCCGTGGTGCTTGTTTTCGTCAATCAGATAACCATTGTCGGCAACGACGCACCCACCAGCACCACATCCAGTGTCCGTGTCACACTCGAGCGAACCACCGACACGTGGTTGGTATCCGGGTTCGACCCGATATAGCGCGACAACGGCTTCGGCGGTCGGGTAGGTGCATGACGTACGCAGAGGAATCGCCACCCACAATTAGCTGCGGCACAACGACTTCCACACAAGGAGTTGATCGCCGTCGCTTGCAGGGGGCGTCTTTCAGCCACGTGACGATGCGCCACGGGGCTGTTTCAGGGCGGCAGTGCGAGTTAGCGGCCCGTCCATACAGGTTGACGCTTCTCGGCGAACGCGCGGGCTCCTTCAGTGGCATCGCTGGATGCGAAAACCGGTATGCAGATTTCTTCTTGGCGCTGCCAGGCCTGTTCCGGCGACCAGCCGTCCGCCTCGGTGATGATCTGTTTGGTGGCCACGATGGCCAACGGTCCGTTGGCGGTGATTTCCTCGGCCAGGTCGAGTGCGGCAGCCTGCGTCGCGCCGGGTTCGGTGAGCTGGTTGACCAGCCCAAGTTCGTGCGCACGTGCAGCAGAGATGCTGCGGCCGGTTAACGCGAGTTCGACGGCAATCTGATGCGGAATCCGCCGGGGCAGCCGGAGCAGCGCACCTCCGCCCGCGACCAAACCGCGCTTGACTTCGGGGATCCCGAAACTCGAGTCGGTCGATGCAACGATGAGATCGGTGGCTAGTGCGATCTCTGCCCCACCGGCAAGTGCAGGACCTTCGACGGCGGCAATCACTGGTTTCAGTGGTGGCTTCTGGGTGAAACCCATCCCGCGGCCCGGAATGGCGATCTGTTCGCCCCGTGCAAAGGCTTTGAGGTCCATGCCGGCGCTGAAGGTGCCACCAGCGCCGGTCAGCACGGCCGCTGACAGCGACGGATCGCCGTCAAGTCGGTCCATCGCATCCGCTAGTCCCTGGCTGACCGCTCCGTTCACGGCGTTCCGTGCTTGCGGCCGGTTGATCGTGATGATCAGGACGCGGCCACGCTGTTCGACGATCACATCGTCGGTGTGCTCAACGGGCTGGTCGGGCTGGTTGGTGTCAGTCATGATTGCTCCCTGCTGTGGCGGCCGTGCGCAGGCCGTGATGAGAGTTATGTTGCGTTGGAGAAGAATTCGGCGAACCGGCCGCGATGCGCTGCATTCGGGACGGTATCGATCCATGCCGAGAGGCGGGTCTTCAGACCGTCCGGCACGTTGAGTTGATGGCGGTCTGCTGCGGTGATCGTGTTCAGGATGGCACTGTGGTAGTCGCCGGCACCGAGTGCGACAAACACCCGGTTACGTTCCGGTGCTCGCATCGATGACCGGCAGTACTCCACCAATTCCCAGGCCAGGTTGGAGTCGAGGTAGGTCGTCATGGCTAGTCCGTGTCGCGCGTGTACGCCATAGCGTGGATCGCGCTATTTCGCACATGGTCGGGGAGTGATCGGGTCAATTGACTGTGTTGCCTCATGATTCAGTGTCCGGATCGCACTTTAGAAGCCCATGCCACGGCCGACGATGTCCAGCATGATCTCGTTGGTGCCGCCGTAGATGCGCTGGACACGGGAGTCGCGCCACAAGCGAGCGATCTCGTATTCGTTGACGTAGCCGTAGCCGCCGTGTAATTGGAGGCAGCGATCGATGATGCGCCATTGAGTTTCGGTGGCCCACCACTTTGCGCCCGCGGCTTCGTCAGCGGTGAGGTCCCCGTTGTTGACGGCGGTGATGGCCTTATCGACATACGTTTGTAGAACATCGAGCTCAGTGGCCATTTGTGCCAGGGCGTGGCGATTGACCTGGAACGTCCCGATGGCCTGCCCGAAGGCTTTACGGTCCTTGGCGTAAGCCGACGTTAGCTCAAAGGCCCGACGTGCCTGCGCTGCAGCATGGATCGCGATACCGAGTCGTTCGGCAGGCAGGTTGGTCATGAGGTGGTAGAAGCCGCGGTTTAGTTCGCCGATCAGGTTCGCTTCGGGGACCCGGACGTCTTCGAAAATGAGTTCTGCTGTGTCGGCTGACTTTTGGCCGATCTTGTCGAGCTTGCGGCCGCGGGTGAAGCCGGGCATGCCGGCCTCGACCATCAGCAGGCTGATGCCTTTGTGTGGCGACGACGCGTGCGGATCAGTGCGACACACCACGATGATCAAGTCGGCGAGCATGCCGTTGGAGATGAATGTCTTGACGCCGTTGACGATGAAGTCGGACCCATCATGGCGTGCGGTGGTGGTGATCTTGGCCAGATCGGACCCGGCGCCAGGTTCGCTCATCGCGATGGCACTGATGAGTTCGCCACTGATGTAACCCGGCAACCAACGCGCCTTCTGTTCCTCGGTGGCGAGCTTGTCCATGTAGCCGGCGACAATGTCATTCTGCACGCCGAGCCCGATGCCCACTGCGCCGGTGGCGTGGAACTCCTCGGTCATGATGGCGTTGAAACGGAAGTCTTTGATTCCCGCGCCGCCGTAGAGCTCGGGCAGTTCCCATCCGATCAAGCCGAGCTTGCCGGCCTCCAGCCACGCCTCGCGGTCGACGTAGCCGCGCTGCTCCCACTCGTCCGTGTGGGGAACGCACACGTTTGTGTAGAACGAGCGCGCGGTGGCGCGGAAGTCGTCGTGTTCGGGCTCGAAGATGTCGCGTCGCACAGGTATCGCTTTCTCGTCCGATGTTGGTGGATTGTTCGAAACCCCAACGGTTGCCTCGAACTATACGTGTATAGTTGTGCCGAGTGCAATCGCCTCGGGCGTGCGCCGTGACTGCGACCCACTAGGAGATGCAAATGCGTGACGCTGTAATTGCTGCGGCTGTGCGGACCCCGATCGGCAAGCGCAACGGAGGGCTGAAGAACGTCCACGCGGTCGACATCTCGGCCTTGGTGCTCCGTGAACTCATCGAGCGCGCCGGCATCGATCCCGTGATCGTCGACGACGTGCACTGGGGCAACGTCATCAGCATCGGCCAACAGTCGGGAAACATTGCCCGCATGGCGGCCCTGGCGGCAGGGTGGCCGGAAGCGGTGCCCGGCTTCACAATCGATCGCCAGTGCGGCTCGTCGCAGCAGGCGATTTCCACCGCCGCCGCAGCGGTGATCTCCGGCCAGGCTGATGTGGTTGTGGCCGGTGGTGTGGAAATGATGTCCGGCGTACCAATGACAGCCGCCTATGTCGAGGGCACCGGCGAGATGGGTGGATCCGCGATCACCCGATACGCCGAAACTCTAACTGCCCCTGGGTTCAACGGCCGCTTCAACCAAGGAGCGGGAGCCGAGCTGATTGCCTCTGAGTACGGCTTCTCCCGTACTCAGCTCGACGAGTACGCCCTGCTGTCGCATGAACGTGCGGCGAAGGCTCAGGACGACGGTCTTTTGGATGACGAGATTGTCGCTGTACCGACCAGCGAGACTTTTGTGGTTTCCGACGAAGGGGTGCGGCGCGGTTCCACACTGGATTCGTTGGCCCGGCTGAAGACGCCGTTCATCGCAGACGGGAAGATCACCGCCGGCAACTCATCGCAGATATCAGATGGGGCATCGGCGGTCCTCGTCACGACCTCAGAACGGGCAGCCAGTCTGGGGATGACGCCGATGGCGCGCGTGCACACCGCAGTCGTCACTGGCGATGACCCCGTCAAGATGTTGACCGGACCGATCCCGGCGACCGCGATGGCCCTGAAGCGCTCTGGACTGTCTTTGGAGGACATCGACGCGTTCGAGGTGAACGAAGCGTTCGCGTCAGTGCCGCTGGCCTGGCAGGCAGCCGTGGGAGCGAGCCTGGATCGGCTCAATCCATTGGGCGGGGCGATCGCGCTCGGCCACCCGCTGGGCTGCTCGGGAACTCGTCTGGCCACCACCCTTATTCATCATCTGCAGCACACCGGTGGGCGTTTTGGCCTGCAAACGATGTGTGAAGGCGGGGGAACAGCGAACGCCACCATCTTCGAGAGGCTGTCGTAACCGGCCGCTTGAAACTTAGACTGAAAGACAGGACAAGGCAATGGGTTTGAACACCGACGCGTCGGTAATCGTCAGCGGTGGCGTAGGCGGGCTGGGTGCGGCAACGGTCCGCCGGCTCCATGCAGAGGGCCTCGCGGTCGTGATCTGCGACCTCGCCGAAGGGCCGGGTCAGGCGCTGGTCGAAGAACTTGGTGACCGGGCCGCTTTCGCGCGCACCGATGTCTCCGACTCTGACAGCGTGTCTGCCGCAATCGACCAGGCCCAACAGCTGGCGCCGCTGTGCTATGCCGTTGTGGCCCATGGTGGCCCAGGGATCGCGCAACGCATCGTGGGACGAGACGGCTCACCCGCGGATTTCGATGCCTATCGTTCGACCATCGACGTGTATCTCAACGGCACCTTCAACTTGCTGAGGCTGACCGCTGCGGCAATCGCCACAGCCGAGCCCGGCGAGGACGCCGAACGTGGTGCGATAGTGCTCACCTCATCGATCGCTGCGTACGAAGGGCAGATTGGCCAGGCCGCGTACGCCGTCGCCAAGGGCGGCGTGGTCGGGATGACGCTCGCGAGCGCGCGGGACCTGAGCGCGGTTGGGGTTCGCGTGAACTCTATCGCTCCCGGGACGATGAAGACACCGATCATGGAATCGGTTGGCGACGAGGCGATTGCGAAGTTCGCTGCCAGTGTTCCGTTCCCGAAGCGCCTAGGCGCACCAGCTGAGTTCGCGGACGCCGCAGTGTTCTTGCTGGCCAACCGCTACGTCAACGGCGAGGTACTGCGCCTCGACGGTGCGCAACGCTTCGCCCCACGCTAGGCACCAACTGTCGGCACCATCGAGTCGAAGCAGGGACCCATGAAGTTCGGCCTCCAGATCTACCCGTGGCGGCGCTGGCCCGATCTGCGGGCGATCGCCGAGGTGGCATTGGTGGCCGAGCAATGCGGCTTCGACGCCGTGGCACTGCCCGACCATGTCGTGGCACCCGCTGGTGGTGCCGCACAGTCATTGGGATCCGTCTGTCCTGACGTGCACTTGGTGTCTGCGCACATCGGTGCTTTGACTTCCCGAATCCGGCTGCTGCTCTACGCGGCAGTGATCCCTTACCGCCCGGTGATCCAGCAGGCCAAAGCCATCGCAACGCTCGACCAACTCTGTGGAGGACGGCTGGTCGTTGTCGCTGGAACGGGCTGGTGCCAAGAAGAATTCGATGCTCTGGGCCTCCCGTTCGCCGAGCGTGGACCCATCACCGACGAATACCTGCGGGCGATGATCGCTCTCTGGACCGAGGACGTGCCGAGTTTCGATGGCCGGTACGCGTCGTTCGGTCCTGTTCGGTTCGCGCCAACCTGTCGGCAACAGCCGCACGTGCCCATCTGGATCGCTGGCAGCGGCAAAGGGCCGAAGCGCCGCCTCACCGAATACGGTAGCGGATGGGCTCCCATGGCCGGCGACCTCAGATCACTGGCCGCCGACATCGCCTCCGCGCGACGCGAATTGCTTGCAGCGGGACGTCACCCAGACGACATCGAATTCTCTTTCGGCTTCGCCTTTGGAGAACCCGATAGCGCACTTGCTCAGGCGCTCGCCCATGTCGGTGGCTCTCCGGTATCGACTGCATCGACGTCGGCACAACACACGATCGAACAGGTCGCCGAGCACCAGCTCGCCGGTCTAACCGAACTCATCGTCAGTTTCGCCTGGCAGGACCCTGCCGACCTCTGTCGCCGCGTGGAATGGTTCGCCGACAACATCATCCGAGAGATGACGAACGAGTCACCGCCGACGCACGTGAGTGCAGGTATGTGCTCGACAACAAGCGACGGCTACACCCACACTGCCAACCCAGGTCGCCAACGGAGGTCACCATGAGCCGAATCGTCGCTGCGCTGCAATCGGTGCTCGTCGCCATCACCACGGTGGCAACGATGATCAGCGCTCCCGCGCATGCCGACAACATCGAGCACCTCATGGTGCCTTCGGCAGCGATGGGCCGCGACATCCCCGTCGCGTTTCTGGCTGGCGGTCCGCACGCCGCCGTCCTGCTCGACTCCTTCAAAGCTGGACCTGATGTCAGTAACTGGGTCGCCGCTGGCGCCTTCAAAACGCTTGCGGGTAAGGGAATCTCCGTTGTTGCGCCGGCCGGCGGAGCGTGGGGTCTCTACACGAACTGGGAAGCAGATGGCGCCAAACAGTGGGAGACCTTCCTGGCTGACGAGCTGCCGAATTGGCTTGCAGCCAATAAGGGTCTCGCATCCGGCGGACACGCGATCATCGGCGCTTCTCAAGGCGGCACGGCGGCCGTTTCCCTGGCGGAGATGCGCCCCGACCGCTATCGATATGCCGGCTCCCTCTCCGGATTTCTGACCCCATCGAGCACGACCATGAACGGTGCCATCACCGCTGGGATGGCGCAGTTTGGGGGAGTCGACACGCAAGCGATGTGGGGAGCTGCTCAGCTCGGCCGGTGGAAATGGCACGACCCGGATGCCCATGTCCAACTCCTTGCCGACAACAACACCCGGCTCTGGATCTTCAGCCCCGGAGCGCTGGAATGCAGCGACCCTGCCGCAATGATCGGATACTGCGACCAAGCCCAAGGCAGCAACCGTGTCTTCTTCCAGGACTACCAACGTGTCAACGGCAAGAACGGGCACTTCGACATCGGGTCCGGCGGACAGCACGACTGGGGAACCTGGGGACCGCAGCTCGCTGCGATGTCCGCCGACTTGGCAACGGCGATCAAGTAGCTGTCGGCGCCGTCGCAATATCAAGTCCAATTACCGAGAAAGGCCAACCTGATGGACCCGAGTCCTGATTACGACGCTAGCGACGAAGTCGAATACTTCTTCAACTGGCTGCCGTGGGCGCTCCGTGGAAGCTATCCGCCGCCGGCCTACCCTCCGGTGTAGATGAACACCCGCGCAGACATGGAATATAGAGGGTGGCAACTGGATGCTGACGTTCGATACGTCAAGAGGGCGTTCTGGATGGCGTTGCGGGTAGCGCTGGGGACTATTGCACTCTTGCTGTGCCTGTGGACCGCCGCTACTAGTCGAGCCGCCGGCGAACCTGAGGGCTTTAGGGCGCCAACTGTTGTTGGCGAGGGCCCTGGCGTTAGTACCAACGCCCTCTGCCGAGGTGAGTTCGGAACTGCCCCGGACGACGCAGCTACTTCTCTGTAGGTACTTCGATGAACAGCCTTGTTGCTAAACGAATTTCGCGACTGCGTGCTTCTGCGGAAACACACTGATGGATGCCCAGAACGGGGATGCCGCGCCGTCTATAGCGGAGTGTCAAGGAACGCGCCGGCGCGTTCCTTGACACCCATTTCTCCGACTGCGAGAGCAGCTGCCGCGCCTGGGAAGTCAACCGATCGAGGGTTGCCGAGGTAATCACAGCAACTCTGGCCTGTTAAGCGTCAGCGTGGTATACATGTATAGTTGATGATGTTGTTCCCGTACGCGGGAGGGTGTAGATGAAATCGAACGCGGAGTCCGACTGTAGGGCCGATGTGGATCGCGCAAACGCTCGCCGTCTACTGCTGATGGCCGCGGCTCTCATGGCCACTTTGTGCGGAGCTGCAATCAGCGCGCCGCCGACCGCCAAGGCCGATAACCATCGCCTCAACAACAGTGTGTTCAGTAACATCTATACAGCCCAGCAGCGGAACGGGTGCACGACCGACCCTCATGTCGACGGACGACTGGTGCAAGCGGCGCAACGACACACACTCGATGTGCTGAACCACCGTGATATCAACGGCGATAACGGGTCGGACGGAAGCACGCCCCAAGCAAGGGCGAAGGAAGCGGGCTTCCCGGGGATGGTCGCGGAGACAGTCGCCATTAACCCGGCGATCGCGATCAGTGGAATCGAGATACTCAACCAGTGGTGGTACGACCCCCAGTCCCGGGCGATCATGCAGGATTGCAGCCATAACACCATCGGGGTGTGGTCGGAAAACAGTCTTGATCGGACTGTGGTCGTCGCGATGTATGGACAGCTGTGAGCGAATCACTACTTCTGGTAAGGGCTTCCGGTAAGCGGGCAGTGGGTGTGCATATCGGAGGAGATCACGCCCCCATGTCAGTGGCCGTTAAACGTCACCGGGCCCGTGGCCTTTTGGGGGTAGTTGCCTCGCTGGCGACCGCCGTCATAGCCCCGACTGTAGCGCGAGCCGATACCACCGGCTATCTCGTCAACATCACCGCACTTCCCGGAAACGGCTTCGCCAGCGCAAGCGCGGCGCTCGATTACGGCTACACGTTGTGCGACAAGATCCGGAGCGGCACGGGATACGGCGAACTGGTACAGGACATACGAACCGAACTGCACCTCGACGACGGGTACAAGGCGTCCTACCTTGTCACCCAGGCAACCCAGGAACTCTGCCCTGAGCTGATCTGGCAGGTACGACAGACCGTGGGCGGGTATCGCGGCTGAACGCCGCAATCAGTGAAAGGAGCCGGCCTCATGAGGATCGGACTTCTACCACCAATGGAGGTGGGCTGCGGCCCCTCGAACGCCTCGTTGGGACCCGATGAACCGCAGCCTCGCGTTGTCTCGCTAAGGCCCGCGCTTCCGTCGCTGCCCGAGTGGATTGAACCCGCGATCTATGGCGGCGGCCATGTGGACCTTGATCACCAGTGACGGGCGCCGGCTAGCGCGCCGCCGATTGCGCCTGGTCGTGGGTTGACGTCCGTGCTCGGCAGTTCCGACAGGATCGCCGTTATCGACGTCGAAACCACGGGGCTCTACAACGTTGACCGTGTTGTCGAACTCGCCATCGTGACCATGGACTCGACGGGCACCATCGTCGACGAGTTTGAAACGTTGATCAATCCGCACCGCGACCCGGGTCCGACGTGGATTCATGGCTTGTCGTCTTCGATGTTGGCGGGTGCCCCAGGCTTCGAAGATATCGCGCCACATGTAGCGGCTCGATTGCATGGTGCGGTTGTGGTCGGTCACAATTTGCACTTCGACACTCGAATGATCGGAAACGAGTTTGGCCGTGTCAACATCGAAATCGACTGGGGCACTGGGCTAGATACTTTGCGCGCCACCGGCTGCAAACTGGCCGTTGCGTGCGCTGAATACGGGATTGTCCTCGATGGTGCGCATCGCGCGTTGTTCGATGCGCGCGCCACCGGCCGCTTGCTGATGGCCGTTGCGGATGCGTTCTCCCGCGCTTGCTGTCCGGTGGCCGCTACGCCGCTCCGGCATACTCTGCCGCGCCGGGTGTTGACTCGCGACGGGGTCACCGAAACCAATGTCGATACTCCATATCTCGCGTCGTTGGCTCGGGGTGTCCACGCTGATGTCGATATCGCGAGTTACGCAATCTTGCTTGATCGCGCTATTGCTGATCTTCAGCTCACGGGCGAGGAGCGACACGAACTGGCCGAACTGGCAACAGAACTCGGCCTCGACGATCAGGGACGTGAGCGCGCGCATCGCGAATTCCTCGACGGCATGATCGATGCTGCCTTAGAAGACGGGGTCGTCACCGATGACGAACAAGACCAATTGCGCAGAGCCGCCGCCCTGCTCGAGCTAGACGCAAACCTGGTTACCCGGCGCACCAACCCGTACAGGCTGGCGCCAGAGGCCATCGTCCTAGAAGCTGGCCTCGTCGTGTGCTTCACGGGCGCCGTCCTCGATGACCTCGGCAACCAGATCGACCGCCGGTCTGTGCTCGAGGTCGAGGCGCGGCAGCATGGGCTCCTCCCCATCGACAAGTTCAGAAAGGCATGCGGGCTGGTTATCGCCGCCGATACCGCCTCGGAATCGACAAAGGTGCGTGAGGCTCGTCGGCTGGGAGTTCCCGTCGCTTCGGTAGCGGATTATCGGGCTGCCCTCCGTGCCGGCCGACCGGTCATGGCGACAAAAGCTGTTCCAAACGGCACTGCGCTAGTGTGCATCGAGTGCGGCGCGTCGTGGATGGCCATGCGTCGGTCGTCGAGACCGGTGTGTACGAGTTGCCGTGGTGGTTCGGCTCGGGGTTCGATCAACGCGGACGGGTCATTCGTCGACACCGGCGTGAAACCTGTTGTAGCTCAGCAGCCTCCGATGATCCAGACTCTCGAGTGCTCTGAATGTGACCGCACATGGGAGCGGCCACGGAGTCGAGGTCGCCGTCCGCTTCGGTGTCCGACCTGTGCGGCGATGGAGGCGGCACCTGCACGCGAGGGCTGACCCAATTTGGGTACCGCCGTACCGTTCTAGGATTCGCCATCCAGAATGCAAAAACCCGTCAGACAAACCTGATGCAATCGCGCGAAACTGCAGGTCAGAGCGTTGGGATATGACACGGAGAAATGCAACCTACAGCAGCTGTCGTTTGCAATTCTCCGTGGCGAATCGCATTCCAGCTTGTCATATTTTACCGCTGGAGTGGGGCGGAGTCTAGGGTCGAGCCACTGACCAGCACTGTTGCGGCACTTTGCAATTCGTGTACCACCGTACCGTTCTAGGATTCGCCATCCAGAATGCAAAAACCCGTCCGCCAAACCTAATGCAATCCGACGAAGGCGCAGTTCAGGGAGTTGCGAAATGACACGCAGAAATGCAACCTACAAGTGGTTGTAGGTTGCATTTCTCCATGGCGGATTGCATTCCGGTTTGTCGAATGATGTCGAATTCGACATCGCAGCATGCACAGATCTGACTCAATAATCGCCAACTGTGCCTTGCCCCAAAGGTGCCGTCGGATGCGCCATTCGGCTAGTTGCCCGAGTTGCGTTGGTGCAGAGTCAGTTTGGCGATCTCGTCGAGTGGGCCGCTTTGACGGATGGCGCTACGTGACTTGTGGGTCGAGTTCGAATGCATTAGCAAGGGCCACTATGGCTGTGGGGTCGCCATCGACGGTCAGCACTTGACTGGTGAGGGCTTCAGCCAGTGTCGTGGTGCCGTTGTTGATGGCGATCAGTGTGGCCATGTCGGTGCTGATGACTGCTTGTGGCTGGTGCGTAGGTCCGGCCTGGATGTTTACGGTGCCGTTGTCGATGGCGAGTTTAAACGTCGAGCCGTCGATGCACAGTTGATAGGTTCCGTCGGCGGCCGGCGAGTTGGATGGATTGAATCGCGCGGCCATCGCGAACGCGAGCAGGTTAACGTTCGCGGTCTGCCCCTCGGTTGGAGTTCCCAAGCGGCGCAGCCCAAACCGTGTCAGTCCAAGTAAGGGCGAACGCAGGCTCTCCCCATCAGGGGTGAGCTGGTACACCGTGGACGCGGCCGGGGGTGGTAGGACTGCCTTCTCGATGATCCCGGCGTCTTCGAGTTCACGCAGCCGCTGGGCCAGTAGGCCGGTCCCAATGATCAGGCCGTGGCAGTAGGCCTGGCCCGCACCGGCAGGATCGTCACAGCCGCCGCGACCGTCATGGCCATCGTCTTCCTGGCCATGATCGCCTCCCAACAAGCCAACATGCGCATGCTCGGCACCGGACTGACCATCACCGTCCTCCTGGACGCATTCCTCATCCGCACCGTACTGATCCCCGCAGTGATGAAACTCATGGGCCGCGTGAACTGGTGGGCGCCAACACCGTTGGCCCGCTGGCACACCAAGTGGGGACTGCACGACGAAGAACCGATGCGCGCCGCGGCGGACCCAACGCCGGACATCATGCGCAAGTCTTAACGTTCTCGATTATTTCGGGGTGATCACTGCTGTCGAACGAGTCGCGCGTCCAGCGGCCACGCCTGACGCCGCGCGACCCTGCCGAAACGCTCACGGAAAGCACGCTTCCGCTCAACCCCCAGCCCACAGGACGGACACCATGCTCGACACCGCGTACCGACAGACCCGCCGCCGGATCTGTGAACTGACCAGCGAGCTGAGCGATGATCAGCTGCGAGTACCTGTACCGGCCACGCCGGATGGACAGTTCATGAGCTGCTCGCGCACCTCGTCGGCGGTGCCGCCGACGTCGCCACCTCCCGAGTGGACGCCGCAGGAAGCCATCAATGGACGCATCAGCACGTGCAGGAACGGCGGGACTGTTCGATCGAGGCACTCGTAGCGGAGTGGGAACGAGTCGGGCCAGCCGTCGAGAACAGCCTGTCGCAACCCCGGGTCACCGGGCCCAACCTGGCCGCCGACGCCATCTGCCACGAAGCGGACCTGCACGAAGCGCTGGAACTGGGCCGCGTCGAGCGCGAACACTGGCAACTGTTTCTCGATGCGATGATGCGGCACTTGCGGGGCCGGCTCCGGCACTCAACAACACTGCAGATCAACGATGACCAAGGGCAACAATGGATTTGCGGTTCAGGCGAACCCGCCACCACGGTCCGCGCCGACGGCTACGAACTGCTACGCGCCACGTTCAGCCGCCGCTCACGCGGCCAAATCGCAGCCTGGAACTGGGCGCCCGCACCAATGTCGCAGATGATCGAACACTTCGGGTTCTTCGGGCCCCGCGACGATGACCAACCGATTCCGGTCACCTGACTGCCGCCTCGCGGGGTCGGCGCTCTGGTGCCGTCGGCACTGGAGATCTAGTTCGTCGCTGATGTGCGAGGTCCTGAGGAATTCTCGGACCACCGTACGGTTCTGGGATTCGCCATCCAGAATGCAAAAACCCGTCCGCCAAACCCGATGCAATCGGACGAAAGTGCAGGTCAGAGGACGGGGATATGGCACGTAAATTGTGGCTCTATGTGACTTGCGTGAAAATTCCTGGTACTCAAGGATTTGCCAGAATCTCGTTGGATGCGTCTTGCCCCTGAGCGGAAACAGCTGTTGCATTGGTTGTTTCGGCTTGGGTTGTCTATAGGGCGCCATTCGGCTCTGCGCAGTGATCGTCTGATGCGGTTGATATCCGTGCGGGTGGGCAAGACGTTGGTGCTGGTCATGATTGCGACGGAAGGAAGCGGCACCAAACCTGGAATGGGTTAAAGCTATTCAGTTGCGCCGTTGGTGCCGAGACGAGCGCACCGCGGCTTTGGGGGCGGATTTAGCGGATGTGGCTTGAAACACCGGCGTCGGGGTCTTGACCATGTCTATCGCTCGTTGTGCAGTAGCGCCGTGAGGGCGCGCGCTGCGTAGTCGAAGGGCTCGATGCTGCCCGCCGCTCGGCATAAGACGTGGGCGCCCTGCAGGATCGCGATGAGCATCTGCGCGAGGTCGGAGGCAGCGTTGCTGTCCATGCCCGCTGACGCGAGACGCTCGGCGAGTTGATCAACCCACGAGGACAAGGAGGCCGCTGCGACGACTCGCAGCGGGTCGGATTCACGAGCGGAGCCCACGGCGACAGCGGCTACTGCACATCCTCCGCCGGCTGCGGAGGCCTCGACAGAGGGCCGCACTCCGTCAATGAAAGACTCGACCACGCCGCGTGGGCTCGTCGCGTCCAGGGCGGCGAGGTATCCGCAAACTTCACGGCCGTTGGCTTCCGCCGCCTCCGCTGCCATCTGGGTTTTGCCGCCCGGAAAGTGATGATAGATAACGCCCCTGGCGGCGCCACTGCGCGCGAGGACGTCGCTGAACGACATGCCCGCCAATCCGCGCTGTTGGAGCTCCGCGATGGCGGCATCGATCATTCGCCCTCGAGTGTCGCGCATGGTTGGCTCCTTGCAGGACTTGACTAGTACGAGCATCCTAGTACCGTTCGGCTAGTACGCCCATCCTAGACCTCGACCCTTTGGAGCCTTGATGCCCACACTTCCCAACATTGGGCTGCCGTCGGTGGACGACTTGTGCGCGTTCATCCACGCAGCGAATTCGATGATCGATCCACGACGATGAGTGCCGGCCACGAGCTTCCCGCCGGATCGGCTTGCTGGATCGATCTCGGTACCGTCGATCCGGCGCAGACGTCACGCTTCTACGAAGCTCTGTTCGGTTGGAACGTCGCTAGCGCTGACGCCGACGGCTACCGTCTCGCCTCGCTGGAAGATCACCTCGTTGCGGCATTCGGGCCCGCAGCAGATCCCGGCGCACCGTACTGGACCGTCTACCTCCATACGGACGACGCCCACGCAACCGCACGCTCCATTGTCGGTGCAGGCGGATCCATCGTGACCTCGCCAGTGCGGGTGGGCGACTCCGGAGTCGCGGCCACCGCACAAGACCCGAACGGCGCCACATTCGCACTGTGGCAACCGACCGGTCACCGCGGGTCATGGGTATCGAAAAGGCCGGGAACCTTTGCGGGATTCGAGCTGACGGTCGATACCACGATCAAACGATTCTGGTACGCCGCGGCGGGCTGGACATTCGACGACTCCGGTTTCATCAACTGTTGCGGAGCGGTCGTCGGAACCTGGCGGCCATCGGCACTAAACGGGGAGCCCGCGTTCAGCTCACCATGGCTGATCAGTCTCCGAGCCGGCAACGTATCGGAACGAATGGCGCACGCAATCACCTTGGGTGCCAACGTCATCGATGCCGATCGAGGAGTGCTTCGCGACCCTGCTGGCGCCGCGATCAGATTGGTCGCCTGACCTCGGAACCCCGGCCTCTCCGCCACCCCGCATCCAAATGTCTTGACAGTATCTC
>Ga0070667_100001328_pt1 | contig 22207 bp, 21 predicted proteins | sample KBSS33metaG_FD_64659 | JGI IMG/M metagenome (GOLD analysis project Ga0070667, IMG submission 64659) | Switchgrass rhizosphere microbial communities from Kellogg Biological Station, Michigan, USA - KBS S3-3 metaG | ecosystem: Host-associated > Plants > Roots > Rhizosphere > Soil ... | reverse complement strand
CGCCTGCTGCAACGTCTCTTCGCCGCCGAGGGCGAGAGCCTCTCGGACTGCATCCTCGAGCAGCGCCTGCTGCGCTGTCACGACGCGCTGCAGGATCCGGCGCAGGCGGCACGCACCGTCACCGACATTGCTCTGTCCTGGGGCTTCGCCGACGCCAGCCACTTCGCGCGCGCCTTCCGGCGCCGCTTCGCGCTGGCCCCGAGCGAGGCGCGCCGCCGGGCACTGCACGGCTGAGCCGCCGCGGCGGCATGGCCACGCCGGCCGTGTTCGCGCACGGACGGGCCGAGGTTCGCCCTGGGGCCGGCCGCGCGCGCTGTTCCGTCGTTCAATCGACCGGCGCGCCCGCGCGCCCGGCCCGGCATCCGCCCGCCGGTCTTCGGGAGCATGCGATGAAGTCCACCCAGAAGGTCCTGAATGGTCATCCCGCGGTCAAGGTCGCGATCGTGCAGACCGCGCCGGTCTTCTTCGACCGGCAGAAGACGATCGACAAGGCGTGCCGCAAGATCGAGGAGGCCGGTCGCGAGGGCGCGCAGATCATCGTCTTCAGCGAAGCCTGGATCGCCGGCTATCCCTATTGGGGCGAAGGCTGGGAGTCGCGCGTCGGCGACTGGATGGACGTCCGGGCGCGCTTCTACGACAGCACGCTGATGATCGACGACGACGACACCCAGCGGCTGTGCGACGCCGCGGCGCGCGCCAACACCGTCATCGTGATGGGCTGCAACGAGATGGACCCGCGGCCGGCGGCGCACACGATCTACAACACGCTGCTGTTCATCGGCAACCACGGCGAGGTGCTGGGCCGGCGCCGCAAGATGATGCCGACCTTCGTCGAGCGTGCGGTCTGGGGATGCGGCGACGGTTCCGACCTGCAGCCGGTGGAGACCGACTACGGCCGCATCGGCGGCCTGATCTGCGGCGAGAACCTGATGACCCTGGCCCGGGCGCACCTGATCGCCCAAGGCGAGGACTTCCATGTCGCCGTCTTCCCCGGCGCGTTCGCGCTCCACACCGGCCCGAAGCTGGAGGAATTCGATGCGACGGCCGAGAGCTTCTGGGGCTACTCGAGCTGCCGTGCCCACGCCTTCGAGGCCGGCGCCTTCGTGCTCGGCTCCTGCGGCTACATCACCGACGCCGACTTCCCGGTCGATTTCGCCTTGCGCGACAGCCTCAACATCGACTACGCCAAGGGCGGCAGCGCGGTCTACGCACCGATCGGCATTCCCCTGGCGCCGCCCACGCCCGGCGACACCATCGTGTACGCGGTGTGTCCGGCGCAGTTCGTGAAGATCGCCAAGGCCGTGGTCGACACCGTCGGCCACTACGCCCGGCCCGATCTGTTCACGTTGTCGGTGCACGCCCGGCCCCACCAGCAGCTCGTGCGTCGCGCGGTCGAATCGACCCCGGCGGGCGAGCTGCGCCGGATCGCCGACCGCCACGAGGTGAGCGTCGCTGATCTGGAAACCGCAGCGACCGCCAAGCAGGCAGCGTAGGGCGGGAGGGTTGGCCGGGGTCGGCATCGCGGCGGTGTCGACCGTCGCGGTCGACGGCGCGGCCGCCCTTCGACCCGGCACATCCGCCGGGTAAAGTGCGCCCACCGTCTCCATCGTGGGTTGTGCGCATGCGCCGCATCGTGTCCTCGATCGCCGTCGTCGTCCTGATTGCCGCCTGCACCACCTTCGCCACCCGGCCCTTCGACGACCTGTTCGGCCCGCCCGACCCCCGGCGCTTCGACCAGCCGGTCGCGCCCCCTCCCGGGCAGTCGTATGCGCAGACCATCCAGCCCATCCTCGACCGCCGCTGCGTCGTTTGCCACGCCTGCTACGACGCGCCCTGCCAGCTCAAGACGACCAGCTGGGACGGGCTGGCGCGGGGCGCAAGCAAGACGCCGGTGTACGACGCCGCCCGGCTGCGGGCGGCGAGGCCGTCGCGCCTCTACGTCGATGCCGACATGCCATCGCAATGGCGGGCCCGGGACTTCTCGCCGGTGCTCAACGAGCACAGCCCCACGCCGGAGGCCCATCGAGGCGCCGGCCTGATGCACCGCATGCTGATGCTCAAGCAGCAGCATCCGCTGCCGGCCGGGGATGTCGTCGAAGGCGGGCTCGACTTCTCCCTCGAGCGCTCGGCGACTTGCCCGGCGGAAGCGGAAATCGAGCAGTACGAGCGCGCGACTCCGCAGGGCGGCATGCCTTTCGGCTTGCCGGGACTGAGCGCGGCCGAGCACCGCGTGCTCACCCGCTGGCTCGAGCAGGGGGCGCCGTACGAAGGCCCGGCCGCGCCGACGTCGCTGGCGACGCAGCGCGTCGCGCAGTGGGAGCGCTTCTTCAATGGCGACTCGCTCAAGGAGAGGCTCTTCAGCCGCTATGCCTACGAGCACCTGTTCCTCGCCCACCTGTACTTCGAAGACGATCCCGAGCGCCAGTACTTCCGGCTCGTGCGCTCGGCCACGCCACCGGGGCAGCCGCCGCGACTGATCGCGAGCCCGCGCCCGGTCGACGACCCGGGCGTGGATCGCGTCTACTACCGGCTGGTCCCGGAGCGCGAGACCATCGTCGCCAAGACGCACATGCCCTACGCCCTGGGCCCGCAGCGGATGGCGCGCTGGCGCGCGCTCTTCCTCGACACACCGGATCCGGTCGACCGCCTGCCCGGCTACAGCGCGGAGACGGCCGCCAACCCGTTCTCGACTTTCGCCGCCCTGCCGGTCGCCGCCCGGTACCGCTTCATGCTCGACGAGGCGGAGTACACGATCATGGGCTTCATCAAGGGACCGGTCTGTCGCGGCCAGATGGCGCTCAACGTCATCGACGACCACTTCTGGGTCGTCTTTCTCGCGCCTTCCAGCGGCTCCGACGCATCGCAGTCGGCCCTGCTGGCGCGCGACGTCAACCTGATGCGCCTGCCGACCGGCAGCAGCAGCACGCCGGTCCTGATCCCCTGGCTGCAGTACGCGAAGCTGGAGAACGACTATCTGAAGGCCAAGTCGGACGCTCTTCTTCAGTCGCTGCAGGGATCGACCCGCCTGGACCTGCGCCTGATCTGGGACGGCGACGGCCGCAACGACAACGCCGCGCTCACCGTCTTTCGCCACTTCGACAGCGCCAGCGTCGTCAAGGGCATGGTGGGCGAATCGCCGAAGACCGCGTGGGTCATCGGCTACCCGCTGCTCGAGCGCATCCACTATCTGCTGGTCGCCAACTACGACGTCTACGGCAACGTCGGCCACCAGCTCAATTCGCGGCTCTACATGGACTTCCTGCGCATGGAGGGCGAGTTCAACTTCCTCACGCTGCTGCCCCAGCCGGCGCGTCTCGCGACGCGGGACCAGTGGTATCGCGGCGACAGCCTGGCCACGCGCGAGCAGGTCTACGGCGGCGCGACGACGACGCTGTCCGTGGACAGCGCCATCCGCTATTCCACCAGCGACCCAAAGCGCGAGCTGCTCGACATGCTGAAGGCCAGGCTCGCGCCGGTGCTGAGCCGGCGTTTCGACATCGATCGCAATGTGGCGCCATCGCTGCGGACGCCCCTCCACGAGCTCGAGCGCGTGCGCGGCGCGTCGCTGCAGTGGCTGCCCGAAAGCTCGCTCCTGGTGGTCGAGACGCCGGCCGGAGACGTCACCCTCAGCCTGCTGCGCAACACCGCGCACGCCAGCGTGTCGGACCTGCTCGGCGAGCACCGGGAGCTGCGCCCCGACGAGGACACGCTGACCGTCGTTCCGGGCGTGCTCGGAAGCTATCCCAATGCCTTCTACCGCGTGCCGGCGGCCGAGCTGCCGGCCCTGACCGCGGCGATTCGCCAGCTTCGCTCGGAAGCGGACTACGCATCCTTCGCCAAGCGCTGGGCCGTGCGCCGCACCAGCCCGGACTTCTGGGCCTTCAGCGACGCGCTCGCGGCCCGCTATCGAAAGGAGCAGCCGCTCGAGGCCGGCGTGCTCGACTACAACCGCTTCGAGAACCGATAGCGCAGCATGGGCGCGGCTTGGAACTCCGGGCCGGTTCGCCTACCATCCGCCGCAGGCTTGACCGCTGCCGGAACTCGCACTCCGCAATGAAGATGCTCGCAAGCACTCCGACGCGCGTCCTCGCGTTCCTGGCGGCGTTGGCCTTGCACGTGGGGGCGACGGCGCAAGACCATGCCGTGCCGTCGTTCGCCAAGGTCGATTCGATGGAGGCGCGCGTCCAGGGCTGCGTCACCTGCCACGGACAGAGCGGCCAGGGCACGAACAGCGGCTACTTCCCGCGCATCGCCGGCAAGCCCGCCGGCTACCTGTACAACCAGCTCATCGCCTTTCGCGACGGCACGCGCAGCTATCCACCGATGAACTACCTCGTCGCCTACCTGCCCGACGAGTACCTGCGCGACATGGCCGAGCACTACGCCAAGCTGCGGCCGCCGTTCGCGGCCCCGAAGCCGACCTCGGTCGACGCCGCGACACTGGCCCGCGGCAAGGCGCTCGTCGTCACCGGCGATCCCGCCAAGACCATCCCGGCGTGCGCCGCCTGCCACGGCAAGGGGCTCACCGGCATGCAGCCGGGGATTCCGGGCCTGGTCGGGCTGCGCCAGACCTACATCGTCGGTCAGCTGACGAGCTGGCGCGTCGGCGAGCGCAATGCCGCCGAACCCGACTGCATGAAGCGGATCGTGACGCGCATGTCGGACGCCGACATCACCGCGGTCGCCGCCTGGCTGGCGTCGCAAGATCCGCCGAGCGATCCCTCGCCGGAATCGTCCAACCTCGTGCGCATGCCGTTCGCGTGCGGCAGCCAGCGCTGAGCCATGCGCAAGGTCATCGGCTTGGCGCTCACGGTCGCTCTCGTGATCGTCGCGGTCCTGGTGGCGAGGTACTTCCTGCAACCCGGTCCGATGCCGCAGCAGGCCGGGGCGCCGGCGGTGAACGCCACCACCCAGGTCATCAACCAGGGCGAGTACCTCGCCCGCGCCGGCGACTGCACTGCCTGCCACACGGTGCCCAACGGCAAGCTGTTCGCCGGCGGCCGGGCGATGCCCACGCCGTTCGGCAACATCTACGTCCCCAACATCACCCCGGACGACGAGACCGGCATCGGCAAGTGGAACGCCGACGAGTTCTACCGGATGATGCACACCGGCATCTCGCGCGACGGCTTGCTGCTCTATCCGGCGATGCCCTTCGCCTCGTACACCAAGGTGACGCGCGCCGACTCCGACGCGATCTTCGCCTACCTGATGTCGGTGCCGCCGGTGCGCCAGGCGAATCGAAAGCACGAGCTGCGCTTCCCGTTCAACAACCGCGAGCTGTTGATCGGCTGGCGGACGCTCTACTTCAAGGAAGGCGAGTTCGTGCCCGACCCGAAGCAGTCGGCGCAGTGGAACCGCGGCGCCTACCTGGTCGAGGGGCTCGGCCACTGCGCGATGTGCCACACCGCAATCAACGCGCTCGGTGGCTCGAAGGAGTCGCAGGAATTCGAGGGCGGCATGATCCCGAACCAGAACTGGTACGCCCCGTCGCTCACCTCGAACCGCGAGGCCGGGCTCGGCAACTGGGAGATCAAGGACATCGCCGACCTGCTGCAGGTCGGCGTCTCGCCGCGCGCGACCGTCTACGGGCCGATGGCCGAGGTCGTCTACAACAGCCTGCAGTACCTGAGCGACGACGACGCCACGGCGATGGCCGTCTACCTCAAGACGCTGCCGAAGCGCGACGCCGAGGCGCCGCCGACCAGCCAGGCGCGACTCGTCGACCCGGCGAAGATGGAGCTCGGCCGCAAGATCTACGAGAAGCAGTGCGTGGTCTGCCACGGCGAGGAGGGCAAGGGGCATCCGCCGGGCTTGCCGCCGCTGGCCGGCAACCAGTCGATCACGATGGCGTCGCCGGTCAACTCGATCCGCATGGTGCTCAACGGCGGCTATCCGCCGGGGACGAAGAAGAATCCGAAGCCGCACGGCATGCCGCCGTTCTCGCACATCCTCGACGACGACGAGGTCGCCGCCGTCGTCACCTACATCCGCGTCGCCTGGAACAACAGCGGCACGCCGGTGCAGCCGAGCCAGCCCAACGAGCTGCGCAAGCTGCTCCCCGAGTGAAGGAGCCCGCCGATGCCCGCGCCGACCGACCCTGAGGCCAGCGACCGCGAGGTCGACGAGATCGTCGCCCGCGGGCCCTCGGGCGCTTGGGCGGTCGCCGGGATCGCGACGGCGATCGTGGTCGCGATCTACTTCGGCTTCTATCTCTTCATCTATCTGCCGCGGGGCGCTGTCCAATGAGCACCGCAGCACCCGCGCCGGCCGGCGAACCGGATTCGCACGCGATCGCGATCGCCGCCGAGCGGCGCTGGGCCTGGGTCGTGCTCGCCATCATCGCGCTGCTCGTGGCGATGATGGTCTTCACCGGACTGCACTGGGCGGCGATGCCGCCTTCGCGAGTCGAGACCGTCGACGTCAAGACGCTGCACCTGAAGGGCGAGTTCGTCGAGAGCAACCTCGGCACCAGCGTCGGCGCCGACGGCAAGGTCACGGTGCGCCTCGTCGCCCAGCAGTATTCGTTCGAGCCGCAATGCATCGTCGTCCCGGCCGGCATGCCGGTGACCTTTCGCGGCACGAGCACGGACACGATCCACGGCTTCGTCGTCGGCACGACCAATGCCAATACGATGCTGATTCCGGCCTTCGTCTCGACCTTCACGACCACGTTCCCGAAGGCGGGCGAGCACCTCATGCCCTGCCACGAGTACTGCGGCACCGGCCACGAGGCGATGTGGGCGCGGGTGCAGGTGCTGCCGGCGGCCGAGTTCATGGCCAGAGCCAAGCCGGGGGAGCGGCTCCGCTGTGTTGCACGCTAGAAAGCTCGTCCTCGCCCACTTCTGGGTGGCGTTCGTCGCCTTCCTCGGCGCGATCGTGCTCGGCGCGTGGCAGATGTACATCCGCAGCCCGCTGAGCACCTGGATCAACAACCCCGAGCACTACTACCGCTCGGTCACCGCGCACGGCACGGTCATGGCGTACGTGCTGCCGACGCTGGTAGCGATGGGCTTCGGCTACGCGATCAGCGAGCTCGCGCTCAAGCGCCCCCTGGTCGGGCTGCGCTGGGCCTGGGCGGGATTCGGCCTCGTCATCGGCGGCACGGTGCTCGCCGCCGGGGCGATGGCGGCCGGCAAGGCCTCGGTGCTCTACACCTTCTACCCGCCGATGATCGCCAGCCCGATCTACTACTTCGGCGTCGTCCTGGTCGTTGTCGGCTCGTGGATCTGGGTGGCGCTGATGTCGATCAACCTGCACGCCTGGCGCAGGGAGAACCCGGGCGCGACCGTGCCGCTGGCGATGTACGGCAACCTCGCCGGCGCGTACCTCTGGGCCTGGACCTCGGTCGGCGCCGCCGTCGAGGTGCTGGTGCTGATCCTGCCGGCGTCGCTCGGCCTCACCGACACGATCAACGCCGGGCTGGCGCGTGTCCTCTTCTCCTGGACGCTGCACGCGATCGTCTATTTCTGGCTGATGCCCGCGTACATCGCCTTCTACACGCTGTTCCCGCGCGCCATCGGCGGGCGCCTCTACAGCGACACCATGGGACGGGTCGCGTTCGCGCTCTTCCTCGTCTTCTCGATGCCGATCGGCATCCACCACCTGTTCGCCGATCCGCAGGTCGGCGCCGGTTTCAAGTTCGTCCATGCGGCGATGACGGCGATGGTGTCGATCCCGACCCTGCTCACGGTCTTCACCATCGTCGCCTCGGCCGAGATCGCCGGCCGGCTGCGCGGCGGCCGTGGCACGTTCGGCTGGATCCGGGCGCTGCCCTGGGACCGGCCGATGATGCTGGCGGTGACCTTCTCCTTCCTGATGCTCGGCCTCGGCGGCGCCGGCGGGCTGGTCAACATGAGCTACCAGCTCAACGAGACGGTCCACAACACGCAGTGGGTGACGGGCCACTTCCACCTGATCTTCGGTGGCGCGATCGTCATCATGTACTTCATGGTCGCCTACGAGCTGTGGCCGCAGCTCGCGCGCTCGGCGCCCCTGCCGGCGGCGTGGATCCGGCTGCAGCTCTGGCTCTGGTTCATCGGCATGCTCGTGCTCTCGCTGCCGTGGCACTGGGTCGGCCTGCTCGGCCAGCCGCGGCGGATGGCCTACTTCGACTACCGCCATCCGGCGCTGGAGCCGCAGGCCTGGACGGTGACGATGTCGACCTTCGGCGGGCTGATCCTGGCCGTCTCGGCCGTGCTCTTCGTCGTCATCCTGGCGCGCGCGCACCGCAAGCCGGCCGAGCCGGCCGCCTTCACGTTCGGCGCCGCCGCGCATCCCGGGCTGCGGCCGCCGTTCGCGCTGAACGGCTTCGCCTTGTGGATCGCGATGATGATCGGCCTGTCGGTCGTCAACTACGGCTACCCGATCGTGCAGCTGGCGCTCCTGAAGGAGGCGTCGGTGCCGGTCATTCCGATCGGGAGCCGGTGATGGCGGAGCCGGCCGCGATGTCCTGGCGCAACCCGTGGGTGCGGGGCAGCGTGGCGGTGCTGATCGCCCTCACGATCGCCGCCATGCTCGTCGGCTTCCTCTGGCTGCCGTCGGCGCAGGCCGACTTCAGTGCCCAGGGGCTCTGGGCGAGCATCTGCCGCGCGGCCGGTGTTCCCTCGAGCTGGGCGCCGGCGACCGATGCAGCCCGCGATGCGCGACCGGTGTCGACCGAGGTCGTCCTCGAGCGCTCGATGGCCCGCGACGGTGACAAGGATGCGATCGGCCGCGGCGCGACACTGGCGCTCAACTGCACCATGTGCCATGGCGCCCACGGCATGAGCGGCTCGGATGCGCCCAACCTCGCCGGGCAGTATCCGGAAGTCGTCATCAAGCAGATGCACGACTACAAGAGCGGCAAGCGCGCGAGCCCGATCATGGAACAGATCAGCAAGGCGCTGTCTGACCGCGGGATCGCCGACCTCGCGGCCTACTACGCGTATCTGCCGAAGGCGCGCACCGCGCCGACCACCTACGACGAGACCTTGCCCGCATTGGTCCGGGTCGGCGACCCGATGCGCAACATCGCGCCGTGCATCTCCTGCCACGGCGGCGTCGATCAGAAGTTCGGCACGCCCTGGCTCGAGGGCATGCCCTCGAGTTATCTCGTCGTCCAGCTCCAGGCCTTCGCCTCCGGCGCACGGCGTAACGACTCGCAGGCGCAGATGCGCAACATGGCGCGGGCGATGACGCCGCTCGAGATCCAGGAGCTTGCCGCGTTCTACGCGCGCAAGGCGAGCGAGGGCGAGCGCCGCCCGTAGTTCTCCGCCGCTTGCGGCGCAAGGCATTGCCCCTGTCGACAAGTCGGCCGCGGATGACCTGAGCCGGTCGCGCCCGGCACCGCCCCTTCGCTTGATGCGGATCAACGTCCGTGCCGACCGGCGCACGAGAATGAATTCGACCCCTATTCGAAGGAGCAGACATGAAACGCACGCTGCTTGCGATCGCCGCGACCGCCCTGGTGGCGGCTGCGGCCCACGCCCAGCCGGGCGGAGGGGGACCCGGGATGATGAACGGCTACGGCTATGGTTCCGGGCCGGGATGGGGCGGGATGATGGATGGCTCCGGCCGCCACGGCATGATGATGGACGGCTACGGCCACGAGCCGGGCGGGTACGGGATGATGGGCCCGCAGATGGGCTTCGGTCTCGACTACCGGTCGCTCAAGCTGAGCGACGAGCAGCGCGACAAGATCCTGGCGATCGAGCGCGCGGCGTCGAGCAAGCGCTGGGAGCTGATGGGCCGGATGCGCGAGCAGGGCTGGCGCATGCACGAGAGCGACGCCACCGGCAAGCTGGACGACGAGGCGCTGCGCAAGAACTACCAGGCGATGAGCGAGGTGCACAAGGCGATGTTCGAGGCCTCGCTGCAGACGCGCAAGGACATCCTGGCCGTCCTGACCCCGGAGCAGCGCGAGCAGCTCGGCCGCGGCTGGGGCCGTCGATGAACGCGGACACTGCCATGCTGCATGCCCAGAACTACGGCGAGCTGACGCAGGGCGTATCGGCCGGTCTGGGGGCGTTGCGCGCCGACGCACCCGCGATGATGAAAGGCTTCGCCGACCTCGGTCGGGCGGCCATGGCCGAGGGCGTGCTCGACAAGAAGACCAAGGAGCTGATCGCCGTGGCCCTGAGCGTTGCCGCGCGATGCGACCCGTGCATCGGCTTCCATGTCCAGGGACTGGTCAAGCTGGGAGCGTCCCGGCAGGAGCTGGACGAGGTGCTCGGCGTCGCCGTGTACATGGGCGGCGGCCCCTCGCTCATGTATGCCGCGAGCGCGATCTCCGCGTTCGAGGAATTCTCGCGCTGAAGCCCGCGCCGGCCGCGGTCACGCGGCCTGGAGCGTCGCCGAACGGCGATCGAGCAGCTCGAGGATGCCCATTCCCGCAAGCATCGCCAGGACGAACACGGCCGCCTTCAGCTCGCCCATGCCGAGCGCGACAACGCCCGCCCCCGGACAGAAGCCGGCGATGCCCCAGCCCATGCCGAACAGGACGCTGCCCCCGATCAGGCGCCGGTCGACGTAACGGGCGGTCGGCAGCCTCATCGTCTGGTGAAGGAACGACGCGGTGCGGCGCCGAGCCAGAGCAAAGGGCACCACGCCCACGGCAATGGCGCCGCCCATCACGAAGGCGAGCGAGGGATCCCAGCGGCCCGCCAGGTCGAGGAAGCCCAGGACCTTGGCAGGATCGGCCATGCCCGAGACGATCAGGCCGAGGCCGAACACGAGGCCGGAGAGAAGCGAGAAGAGGGTGACGCTCACGACGGCCTTTCAGATGCCCAGCAGGTGGCGAGTGACGAACACGGTGACGAACCCGCCCGCCATGAAGGCCGCGGTGGCGGCCAGGGAACGCGGCGACAGTCGCGAAAGGCCGCACACGCCGTGGCCGCTGGTGCAGCCGGAGCCGTAGCGCGTGCCGATGCCGACGAGCAGGCCGGCGAGCACCAGGGCGCCCCAGCCGACGTCGATCCGCGGCCTGGGAAAGGGCCCCGCGAGGAGGTACGCGGCCGGCGCGGCGAGCAGCCCCAGGATGAAGGCGAGACGCCATGCCCTGTCTCCCTTCGCGGGCTGCAGGAGGCCGGAGAGGATGCCGCTGATGCCGGCGACGCGGCCGTTGAGCAGCACGAACATGGCCGCGGCGATGCCGATGAGGACGCCGCCGGTCAGCGCCGACCCGGGGGTGAAGGAGTTCCAGTCGATGCTCATCGGATCATTTCTTCGGGCAGTACACGCGATAGAGGACTTCCAGGACCCGCATCACGTCGGGGTCGGCGACGCTGTAGAAGATGCGCTTGCCGTCGCGGCGCGTGTCGACGACACCTTCGGTGCGCAGCACGCCGAGCTGCTGCGAGAGCGTCGGCTGGCGGATCTCCAGTGCCTCCTCCAGCTCGCCGACGCTCATCTCTCCCTGGGAGAGCTGGCAGAGCAGCAGCAGCCGGTCTTCGTTGGCCAGCACCTTCAGTGCACCGACGGCCGTCCCGGCCGCCTTGCGCAGCCGGGCGGGGTCGATGAGGGTGGCGGTCTTGGTCACGGGTTCTTCTCTTGATCGAAAGATAGTATATTATCGCATATAATGTATGTCAACATATCGACATGACAAGGAGCCTTGCATGGCCGCCAGAACCACGGTCCAGGCGTTCTTCGACGACCCGACGTGGACCGTCTCGTACGTCGTCAGCGACAACGCCACGCGGCACGCGGCGATCGTCGATCCGGTGCTGGACTTCGATCTCCGGTCCGGCAGCACCGGCACGAAATCCGCCGACAAGCTGCTCGCCTATGTTCGGGGTCGCGGCCTGACGGTCGACTGGATCCTGGAAACGCACGCCCATGCGGATCACCTGTCCGCAGCGCGCCACTTGCAGGAGCAGGTCGGCGGCCGCATCGCCATCGGCGAGCGCATCCGCGAGGTGCAGGCGACGTTCAAGAAGTTCTACAACCTGGAGCGTGGCTTCCTGCCCGACGGCAGCCAGTTCGACCACCTGTTCGCCGACGGTGAGACGTTCATGATCGGCGAGGTCGAAGCCACGGCCCTGCTGGTGCCGGGCCACACGCCGGCGGACATGGCCTACCTCGTCGACGGCGGCGTGTTCGTGGGCGACACCCTCTTCATGCCCGACCTGGGCTCGGCGCGCGCCGACTTCCCCGGCGGCGACGCCCGCATGCTCTATCGCTCGATGCGACGCCTCCTCGACCTCCCGCCGGAGACCCGGATGTATGTCTGCCACGACTACCCGCCGCCCGGCCGGGAGCCGCGCTGGGAGACGACCGTCGCGCAGCAGCGGGCGAAAAACATCCACGTGCGCGACGGCATCGGCGAGGACGACTTCGTCAGGATGCGCCAGGCGCGCGACGCGGTGCTCGAGGTGCCGACGCTGATCCTGCCGTCCATCCAGGTCAACGTGCGCGCCGGGCAGCTCCCGCCCGTGGAGGACAACGGTGTGGCCTACCTGCGCATTCCGGTCAACGCCTTCAAGGCCGCGGGATGACGGCCTGAGCCGCAAGAGACGGGCGCCGCCGAGGGCCGCGGAAGGAGAGAATCACTCGCCCCCTCGCTTTCGGAGCCTTCCAGCATGACCCGTGTCTTCAACTTCAGCGCCGGCCCGGCCGTCCTGCCCGAGCCGGTGCTGCGCCAGGCCGCCGAAGAGATGCTGGACTGGCACGGCAGCGGCATGTCGGTGATGGAGATGAGCCACCGCGGCAAGGAGTTCATCGCCATCCACGCCGAGGCCGAGGCGCTGCTGCGCGAGCTGATGGCGATCCCGGCCAACTACAAGGTGCTGTTCATGCAGGGCGGGGCGATCGGCGAGAACGCGATCGTGCCGATGAACCTCTTGCGCGGCAAGGACAGCGCCGACTACATCCACACCGGAGAGTGGTCGAAGAAGTCGATCGCCGAGGCCAAGCGCTACTGCAAGGTGAACATCGCCGCCAGCGCCGAGGCGAGCGGCTTCACCTCGGTGCCGCCGCGCGAGAGCTGGAAGCTCGACGCCGATGCCGCCTACGTGCACATCTGCGCCAACGAGACGATCGGCGGCGTCGAGTACCACTTCACGCCCGACACCGGCGCCGTGCCGCTGGTGGCCGACATGTCGAGCAACATCCTCTCGCGCCCGGTCGACGTGGCGCGCTACGGCCTGATCTACGGCGGGGCACAGAAGAACATCGGCCCGGCCGGCCTGACGATCGTGATCGTCCGCGACGACCTGATCGGCCAGGCCCATCCGTTCACGCCCTCGGCCTTCGACTACCAGCAGCAGGCCGCCAACGACTCGATGCTCAACACCCCGCCCACGTACGCGATCTACATCGCCGGGCTGGTGTTCCGCTGGATCAAGGCCCGCGGCGGCCTGGCGGCGATGGCCGAGCACAACCGCGCCAAGGCGGCGCTGCTCTACGACTACCTCGACCGGAGCGCCTTCTATCGCAACCCGGTGGCGCGCGCCGATCGCTCGCTGATGAACGTGCCCTTCAAGCTGAAGGACGAGACGCTCGACGACGCCTTTCTCAAGGGCGCGCAGGCCGCGAGCATGGTGCAGCTCAAGGGCCACCGCTCGGTCGGCGGCATGCGCGCCTCGATCTACAACGCGATGCCGATCGAAGGCGTGCAGGCGCTGGTGGGCTACATGAAGGAGTTCGAGGCCCGCCATGGCTGAGCGGCTCGGCATCCTGGTGCTCAACCACATCTCGGCGTCGGGCCTGTCGCGCCTGCCGGCCGAGACCTACAGCGTCGGCAAGGACGTTACCGACCCGGTCGCGATCCTGGTGCGCTCGGCCGACCTGCACGCGACGGCGATCCCGGCCAGCGTGCGCGCGATCGGCCGCGCCGGCGTCGGCACCAACAACATCCCGGTCGAGGCGATGAGCCGGCGCGGCGTGCCGGTGTTCAACGCCCCCGGCGCCAACGCCAACGCGGTCAAGGAGCTGGTGCTGGCCGGCATGCTGCTGGCGGCGCGGCAGATCGCGCCGGCGATGCGCTTCGTCGCCGCGCTCGATACCCAGGTGCCCGACCTCGACCAGGCGGTGGAGCGCGAGAAGAAGGCCTTCGCCGGCTACGAGCTCGCCGGGCAGACGCTCGGCATCGTCGGCCTGGGCAAGATCGGCTGCCTGGTCGCCGACGCCGCCATCAAGCTCGGCATGAACGTGCTCGGCTTCGACCCCGACATCACCGTCGACGCGGCCTGGAGCCTGCCCTCGCAGGTGCGGCGGGCGACGAGCGTCAACGAGGTGCTGAGGAAGGCGCAGTTCGTGACCCTGCACGTGCCGCTGCTCGAGGCGACGCGCCACCTGGTCAACGACGCCAACATCGGCCTGATGCGCCCCGGCGCGGTGCTGCTGAACTTCAGCCGCGAGGGCGTGGTCAGCGACAGCGCGGTCCTCGATGCGCTGGCCGCCGGCCAGCTCGGCCAGTACGTCTGCGATTTTCCCGGTGCGGCGATCCACGGCCACCCGCAGGTGATCGCCCTGCCGCACCTCGGCGCCTCGACCCGCGAGGCCGAGGACAACTGTGCGGTGATGGTGGTCGACCAGCTGCGCGAGTACCTCGAGCACGGCAACCTCAGCAACGCGGTCAACTTCCCGCAGGTGGGCATGGCGCGCGAATCGGCCTACCGCGTGGCGATCGCCAATGCCAACGTGCCCAACATGCTCGGCCAGATCTCGACCGCGATGGCGCATGCGGGGCTCAACATCCACAACATGATCAACAAGTCGCGCGGCGACATGGCCTACACGCTGGTCGACGTCGACAGCCCGGTGCTGCCCGAAGTGCAGGCCGGGCTGGTCGCGATCGACGGCGTGCTGGCGGTGCGCTACCTGCCGGCGCGCTGAGCGCGGCGCGTCAGCGGAACAGGTTCTTGGGGACTTTGGCAGCCGAGAAGATGTAGTCGCGGGAATTCTCGAGTTGCGTGCGCAGCCCGGCCATGTCCATCTCGAGCAGCCTTCCCTTCCACTTGCGCACCTTGCCGGCGACGATCACGGTTTCGACGTTGGTCCGATCCATCAGCGAGACGACGGCGCCGGGCACGTGGTTGAGCGGCGTCACGTTGATGCCGCCGGCGTCGAGGATGATGATGTCGGCCTCCTTGCCGGGCGTCAGCGACCCGGTCTTCTTGTCCAGCCGCAGGGCCTTGGCGCCGTTGATGGTGGCGTAGCGCAGCACGTCGCGCGTCGTCAACAGCGGCGGCAAGGTCGGGTCGGGCGTCGGCCACTGGCTTGGGAAGGGAGGGTAGAAGTTCCCCTGCTCGAGGATCATCTGGTTCACGAGCGCGCGCTGCACGTTCATCGTCGAGCGCATCTGCGTGAAGAAGTCGGCCGTCAGCGTGCACTCCACGTCTACGCTCAGCGACGGCTCCATGCCCAGGCTCTGCATCTTCAGGATGGGCGGCATGCCGTGGCGCATGTTCATCTCGATCGGCACCGCGAGGGAGACCTGCGCGCCGACGTCCTTGACCTTCTGCCAGGCGGCGTCGGCCATCCCGGTCATGTGGATGAACAGGTTGTCCGCGCCGATGCCGATGTTGCCGTTGCCGCCCGTTCCAGCCGCCAAGCTGTCGAAGATCGGACGGATGCCGAACGGCGAGAGGATGTGCGCGGCGATCTGCAAGCCGAGCTGCCGTCCGATCGTCCAGGACTGGTCGGTCGACGGATTGCCGAGATAGACCTCGCCGCCCATGATCATGTGGACGAGCTGGTCGCTCGACGAGAACCACTGGTTCTTGATGCGGGGCGCATCGGTCGGATACTGGTTGCCGGCAACGCCGCCGGCGCTCTCGAAATAGCCGAAGGCGGCACGGCGCTTGGTATCGAAGAGCGCCTGGATGGCGGCATCCGAATGCTGCGGCGAGTGATGGATCTGCGAGACGTCGTGCACCGTCGTCACGCCCGCGTCGAGCTGGCTCAGGCCGCCGAACAGCTCGTTGATGTACACGTCCTGCGGACGGTAGACGGGGGCGAACGTCAGCAGGATGAACTCGTAATAGGTGGTGCTGCCGCTCACCGACCCCGAGCCGTCGTTGATGAGGACCCCGTCGGCGAGGAAGCTGCGCAGCGCCGTCTCGAACTGGTGGTGGTGCGTATCGATGAAACCCGGCATGACGATCCGGCCGCGCGCGTCGATCACCGAAGCGTCGCCCGTCGCCAGGCTGGGGCCGATGGCGACGATCTTCTTGCCCTCGACCAGCACGTCGGCCTGCGCAAAATCGCCGACGCTCGGGTCCATCGACATGACCGAGCCGCCGCGGATGACATAGCGCCGGCCGTGCCGGCCGGTGTCCGCGGGCTCCCGGGGCTCGTTCGCCGCGGCGGGGCCGGAGGCGAACAGACCGAGCGTGCTGGCCGCCGCTCCGGCCGCCGCCGCGGTCTTCAGGAAATTGCGGCGCGAGCCGAAGTAGTGATCTTGAGGAAGCCCTTCGTCACAGAGTCTGCACATTTTTTGTCTCCTCCAGTAGTGAGCCGCTCGCACGGGACTGCGACGACCCGGCGGCGATTCTGGAACCGGGCAAGCCGTCGCCGCCAATAGACGACCCGGCAGCAAGGTCTGGAAGCTCAGGGCTGCAGCACGGCCCGGCCACGGATCGCGCCGCTTCGCAGCGCCGCCAGAGCCGCGTTGACCTCAGCCAGCGGCCGCGTCGTCACCGGCATCGCCGGCAGGCCGCCCTGTCGCGCCAGGGCCATCATCTCGCCCATCTCGGCCAGGCTGCCGACATAGGAGCCGGTGATCGTGACCGCGCGCAACGGCAGCATCGCCGTCATGACCGGCGCCGAGCCGCCGAACAGGCCCACGCTCACCAGCTTGCCGCCCTTGCGCAAGGCCGCGAGGCCGTAGGAGAACGTCGCTGCCGCGCCGACGAAGTCGATCGCCGCGGCCGCGCCGCCCGTGGCCTTCATGAAGGCCTTGGTCGCCGCGGCATCGTTGGGGTCCAGGCAATCGGCGGCGCCGGCGTCGCGGGCCAGGTCCCACTTGCCGCGATCGATCTCGGCCACGACCGGCTGGACGCCGAGCGCCGCCGCCGCCATGCGCACGCCCGACAGGCCGACGCCGCCGGCGCCGATGACGAGCAGCGCATCGCCGGCAACCAGCGGCGCGCATTTCCTGAGCGCGCTCCAGGCGGTGAGGCCCGAGCAGGCATAGGTGCAGGCCTCGGCCTCGGGCAGCGGATCGTAGGCGAACAGATAGCGCGGATGCGGCACCAGCACGTGGTCGGCGAAGCCCCCGTCGCGGTTGATGCCGAGGGCGCGCGGCGCCACGCACAGCTCCTCGTGCCCCTCCTTGCACGGCCCGCAGGCGGTGCAGCCAATCCACGGGAAGACGACGCGGCGGTCGCCGACCGTGGCACCGGCGGCGTCCGGGCCGACGGCGACCACCGTTCCCGCGATCTCGTGGCCGAGAACGCGTGGCGGCGCGATGCCGCGGCTCAGGTCGAGCTTTTGCCCGTTGCCGAGATCGAACCAGCCCTCGTGCAGGTGCACGTCGCTGTGGCAGAGGCCGCAACTGCCGACGCGCACGACGATCTCGCTGCCGGTGGGCCGAGGCGTCTCGCGCAGCACCTGGGCCAGGGGCTTGCCGAAATCGTCGAAGGGATAGCAGAGCATGGGGTTCTCCGGTCGCGTCATTCGAAGGTCGGCTCGTCCCACCACGGGAAGAACGACGGCAGGTCCGAGGACACCCGGTCGGGAAAGACCGCGGCCCGCTTCTCGAGGAACGCCCCGACGCCTTCGCGCACGTCGGCCGACTGGCCGCGGGACTGAATCGCGCGGCTGTCGATCCGGTGCGCGAACATCGGATGCGGCGCGGCCGACAGCCGCCACAGCATCTGCCGCGTCAGCGCGATCGAGACCGGTGCGGTGTTGTCGGCGATCTCGCAGGCGAGCGCGCGCGCCGCGGGAAGCAGCTCGTCGGGCGGGTGCAGCGAGCGCACCAGGCCGCGCGCCAGCGCCTCGTCGGCACTGAACACGCGTCCGGTCAGGCACCATTCGAGCGCCGTCTGCATGCCCACGAGCCGCGGCAGGTACCAGGACGAGGCGGCCTCCGGGGTGATGCCGCGGCGCGCGAACACGAAGCCGAAGCGGGCCGCGGTCGAGGCCATGCGGACGTCCATCGGCAGCTGCATCGTCACGCCGATTCCGACCGCGGCGCCGTTGATGGCGCCGATGATCGGCTTCAGGCTCTCGAACATGCGCAGGGTCGTGGTGCCGCCGCCGTCGCGATAGAGGTCGCCCACCCGCAGGGCCTCGCGCAGCGGGTTGCCGGCATCGGCGTTGCGGTCGAAGGTGCTTCCCCCGGCGGACAGGTCGGCGCCGGCGCAGAACGCCCGCCCGGCGCCGGTGACGATGACGACACGGACGGCGTCGTCGGCATCGGTCTCGTCGAGGAGCAGCTCGAGCTCGAGCCGCATCCGCGCGTTGTAGGCGTTGAGCTTGTCGGGCCGGTCGAGGGTGATCGTGGCGATGCCTTGATCGACCTCGTAGCGCGTGGTCTCGAGCGGTGGCAATGGCATCGACGGGCTCCCCGGTGGCTCTGCAGGCGAAATATCGCCGATCCGGAGCCTGGGACGGGTTTGGCCGAGCGCCGGCCATGGTCGGGGCGGCGCCTGCAGCAAAGACTTCGCTCACCCCATCCCACCCGGAGCACACCATGCAGGCCTCTTCCGTCAGCACCGCGGCGTACGCCAAGGTCATCGCCAATTCCAAGCGCGTGCGCTGGGACATCGACACCGATGTCCTGCGCGGGCGCCGCTTCGATCTGAGCAAGCCCTTTCTGCCGAGCGGCCTGTCGCTCGCCGACGAGCTCCCCTTCCTCGGCGTCGCCGACCGGCGCCTCTTCAGTCAGGTCCAGGGCCGCAGCTATGCGTACATCTTCGGCCTGGTGGAGCGCTTCATCGGCGCCAAGGTGCTCGATCTGAGCCGCGACCATGCGCTTGGCGACCAGGTCGCACTGGAGGCGCTGGTGCGCATGACCGACGAGGAGATCAAGCACCAGGAGCTGTTCCGCCGCCTCGAGGCGCTGATGGAGGCCGACATGCCGGCCGGCTACCGTCCGGCAGCGACGCCGAACGCCGTGGCCGCGGCGGTGCTCGAGAAGAGCAGCTGGGCGGTGCTGGCGCTGACCCTGCACATCGAGCTGTTCACGCAGGCGCATTACCGCGCCAGCATCGCCGCCGAGGCTGACATCTGCGAGCTCTGGCGCGACGTGTTCCTGTTCCACTGGAAGGAGGAATCGCAGCACGCCGTCCTCGACGAGCTCGAGTTCCTGCGTGCGGATGCCCGGCTCACGCCGGCCGAGCGCGACCTCGCCGTCGGCGAGCTGATCGAGTTGGTCGGCGCGGTGGACCAGATCCTGCAGGCCCAGGCCGCTGCCGACGCGGCCTGGTTCCTCGGTGTCGCCCGAGGCTATTTCTCGGCCGTCCAGCAGGAGCGCATCGAGGCGACCTTCCTCAAGGCCTACCGCTGGCAGTACATCGTCTCGGGCGTCATGCAGCCGCGCTTCCAGAAGGTGCTGTTCGCGACGATGAGCCCGGCGCAGGCGGAGCGCGTGAACGCTGCGCTCGCGCCGCTGCTGGCGGCCGCTCCGGCCGAGCCCTCGCGCGTGGTCGAGCCGGCCTGAGGGAGAAGGACCGTGCCTGCCGCTCGCTCTGTCCGTCGTGGCCTGCAGGCCGTCGTGATCGTCGCCGCCGCCGTGGCCGCGGCCTCGGCCCGCTCTCGCGCGCCGGCTCCGGCCGACGCGCCGCCGGCGATCGCCAGTGCCGCGGTCGCCGCGCAAGGCGGCTCCGGCAGCACGGCGTACGAGGGCGTGGTCGAGGCGCTGCGCCAGACCGTCGTGGCGGCGCAGGTTCCGGGCGCGGTGGTCGCGCTCCAGGTCCGCGCCGGCGATAAGGTGCAGGCCGGCCAGGTCCTGATGCGGATCGATGCCCGCGCCGCGGACCAGACCGCGGCCGCGGGCGCGGCCCAGGCGCGTGCCGCCCGGGCCGCGCTGGAAGCGGCGAGCCGCGAGTTCAAGCGGCAACAGCAGCTGTTCGCGCAGAGCTTCATCAGCCAGGCGGCCCTCGACCGGGCGGATGCGCAGTTCAAGACGGCGCAGGCGGAAGCGTCGGCACAACTGGCCAACGCCGGTGCGGCCAGGACGCAGTCCGACCTCTACGTCGTCAAGGCCCCCTACGGCGGCGTGGTGGCCAGCGTCTCGGTGGTGCTGGGCGACATGGCGCTGCCCGGACGGCCTCTCCTGACCCTGTACGACCCGGCGGCGCTGCGCGTCGCCGCCGCCATTCCACAGGCAGCCGTGGCGAACTGGGGCGGGGCGCCCGCGCCGCGGGCCGAGATTCCGGGCACGGCCGCAGGCTGGGTCCGGCCGGTCAAGGTGCAGCTGCTGCCCACGGTGGACGTCGCCAGCCAGACGCTCGAACTGCGCCTCGATCTGCCCGCCGATACCGACGCCGCGCCCGGCATGTTCGCCCGGGCCTGGCTGCCCGGCTCCGGCGCAGGGACTGGCGCCGGCGAGGCCAGGCTGTTCGTGCCTTCGCAGGCGCTGGTGCGCCGCTCGGAGCTCGCGGCCGTCTATGTGCTTGGCCGCGACGGCAAGCCGATGCTGCGTCAGGTGCGGCCCGGTCGAAGCGTCGGCGATCAGGTCGAGATCCTGAGCGGCGTGGCGGCCGGCGAGCGAGTCGCCCTCGACCCGCAGGCGGCGGCACGGATTCGGTGAGGCCTTGCGATGGCCGAACCTCTGGGCCTGCCCGGCCGCATCGCCGCCCATTTCCAGGCGGCGCAGATCACGCCGCTGCTGGCGCTGGTCGTGCTGCTGCTGGGCGTGACCGCCGTGCTGGTGACGCCGCGCGAGGAAGAGCCGCAGATCAACGTCACCCTGGCCAACGTGTTCATTCCCTTCCCGGGCGCGTCGGTGCGCGACGTCGAGCAGATGGTCGCCTCGCCGGCCGAGCAGGTGCTCAGCCAGATCACCGGCGTCGAGCATGTCATGTCGATCTCGAAGCCGGGCATGGCGGTGCTGGCGGTGCAGTTCAAGGTGGGCGTGCCGCGCACCGAGGCGCTGGTGCGTCTGTATGACACGGTCAACGCCAACGCCGATTGGCTGCCGCGCGGCCTGGGCGTCGGCCCGCCGCTGATCAAGCCCCGGGGCATCGACGACGTTCCGATCGTCGCCCTGACGCTGTACTCGCGGGATTCGGCCATCGGGCCCCAGGCGCTGGAGCGCGTGGCCCACAGCCTGGAGATCGACCTCAAGCGCGTGCCGGGCACGCGTGAGGTGACGACCCTGGGCGGTCCCGGGCGGGCCGCGCTGGTGGAGCTCGATCCGCAGCGCATGGCCAGCGCCGGCATCACCGTCGTCGATCTGCGCCAGGCGCTGCAGGCGGCCGACATGGGCGCACCGGTCGGCGAGCTGCTGGGCGGCAACCGTGCCGTAGCCGTCGAGGCGGGGCCTTATCTCCGCGATGCGAAGGAAGTGGGCGAGCTGGTGGTCGGCACGCATAACGGCAAGCCGATCGAAATCCGCGAGGTGGCGACAGTCCGCGAGGGCGTGCCGCCCGCCAGCCGATACGTATGGCATGGGGTGGGCGGTGCCGAGCGGGCCGAGTACCCGGCCGTGACGATCCAGATCTCGAAGAAGCCCGGCGAGAACGCGATCGACGTGGCCAACGGCGTGCTGCGGCGCGTCGACGAGCTGCGCAACACCCTCATTCCCCAGGGCGTGGAGGTGGTGCAGAGCCGCAACTACGGCGTCACGGCCGACGACAAGGCCCAGGCCCTGATCCACAAGCTGCTGTTCGCCACCGCCTGCGTCGTCGCTCTCGTCTTCTTCACCCTCGGGCGGCGCGAGGCGGCCGTGGTCGGCGCGGCCGTCGTGCTGACGCTGGCCGGCACCTTGTTCGCGTCCTGGGCCTGGGGCTTCACGCTCAACCGGGTGTCGTTGTTCGCCCTGATCTTCTCCATCGGCATCCTGGTGGACGACGCCATCGTCGTCGTGGAGAACATCCACCGGCAGCAGCAGCTCCATCCCGAGAGGAGTCTCTCGGAAGTGATCCCGCAGGCGGTGGACGAGGTCGGCGGCCCGACCGTGCTGGCGACGCTGACGGTGATCGCGGCCTTGCTGCCGATGGCCTTCCTCACCGGCCTGACCGGGCCCTACATGAGCCCCATCCCGATCAACGCCAGCATGGGCATGCTGCTGTCGCTGGGCATCGCCTTCAGCGTCACGCCCTGGCTGGTGCGC
>Ga0070667_100001327_pt1 | contig 22217 bp, 21 predicted proteins | sample KBSS33metaG_FD_64659 | JGI IMG/M metagenome (GOLD analysis project Ga0070667, IMG submission 64659) | Switchgrass rhizosphere microbial communities from Kellogg Biological Station, Michigan, USA - KBS S3-3 metaG | ecosystem: Host-associated > Plants > Roots > Rhizosphere > Soil ... | reverse complement strand
AAGCCGGCCGAGGTCAGCTTGACCAGGTTGGAGAAACCGGTGTCGTTCTCGGCCAGCAGGGTCAGGTGGTTGCGCTCGTAGCGGGTCTGCTCCTTGATCGCCGTGCGGTTGTCGACCAGGTAGGCCTCGAGGCCGACGATCGGCTTGATCCCGTGCTTCTTGCAGGCCTTGTAGAGGTCGACCGCGCCGTTCATCACGCCGTGGTCGGTCAGCCCCAGCGCCGGCTGCCCGAGCTCCGCCGCCCGCGCCGCCATCGCGTCGATCTTGCAGGCACCATCGAGCAGCGAGTACTCGCTGTGGGCGTGGAGATGGACGGCTGCAGAGGCGCTCATGGGCAGTCCGCCGATCATCGCAATCGGGGCAGATGGCACCGAGGCGCTTTGTCGCTATCTGCGCTCTGATTTCAGGCCAGCAGCGACGCCGCGATGGTGGCGAGAGTGCGACGGAGGGCCGTCAGCCGCAGACCCAGGCGCTGGTCCCGGAGTCGGCCCAGATTTCGCTGGCGATGCGGTCCTGTTCGGCCTTTGACGCGTTCTGCGGTTCGCCCTTGCCGCCGTACAGTTCCCAAGTCGAGGGCAGCACCTGGTAGGCGCCGCCGGCGCCGCTCGAGGGGTTGACGGCGCCGTAGTCGCCGCCCGACTCGCACATCACGATGTAGGTCGGGATCGAGTAGGGGCCGCCGAGCCAGCGCCCGACTTCTTCTTCGGCTTCGGCTTCGCTGGCGGCCCGCGCTTCGGCGGCGCGGATCTGCTGCACCTGCTTGACCCAGCCGCCGATGTCGCCTTTCAGCTCGGCGAGCGAGGCTTCGCGGCTGGCGCTGATCGTCGCCAGGCGCCCGGCGGCCGCCTGGGCCGCTTCGCGGACCGAGGAGATTTCGCCCTGCGCCGCGGCGAGCCGTTCGTCGTAGGCGACGGCACGCCGATGCAGCACCTCGACCCGCTCGGCGGCTCGGCGCACTTCGTTCCGCACCTGCTCGACCCGTTCAGCCAGCGCCGAATCGGATTCGGAGATCAGCCGCAGGTAGTCGGCGCGAGTGGCGAGTTCCTCGTAGTCACCGGAGCCGAGGATGATGCTGGTCGGGTCGGCGACGCCGGTCTCGTAGATCGCCACCAGCCGGTTTGCCAGCGCCGTCCGCGCCCGCTCGAGGCGGGCCCGTTCGGCGCGCAGCCGGGCCCGGGTGCGCTCGACCTTGCTTTCGAGCGCCGCAGCCCGGGCTTCGCCTTCGGCGAGCAGTTCGGTCAGCCGCCGCTCGTGGTTTTCGGCCCGCTGCGCTTCGGCTTCGGCGCTTGCCAGTTCCGCGTGGGACTGCTGCAGGCCGGCGGCGATCGAGCCGGCTTCTTCGCGCGCGGTCGCCAGCTTCGATTCCAGCTCGCCGCGATCGGCGGCGCCGGCCGGGGCCACGATCAGCACCAGGACGGCGAGCAGCGCGAGGAGCGACGCCGCCGCGCCCAGCGGCGCGAGGCGCGAGTTCGAGCGAAGCCCTGGCACGGCCGACGAGGCTACGGGGTCGGGTGCCGGATTCCTGCTGGTCGACGATAACCCGCAAGCGAACTTGCGCGCGCCGATAACGATTGTTATGGAGACTCAGCCCTCGCGCACGTTGCGGGTGCCGAGATAAACCGCAAGCGCGGCGCCGACCACCGCAGCGGCGAGCCCAAGCCTGATCTCGCGCCGGTAGCGGCGGCGCAGGTAGCGGTACCCGAAGCGGACGGCGAGCTTTCCGACCCGCTCGTTCACGACCCCTCCCCCTGCTCGGTCCGCAGCCGGTGCGCCAGCCGCGACTGCAGCGACCAGAGCTCGATGAAGCCCGGCGAGGCCTGCTGGGAGAACAGTCCGCCCGACTCGGCAAAGCTGGCCAGTGCCGCGTCGTAGACGGCGTTGGGCGAGGAACGAGTCACGACTCTCACACCCCCTTTGTACAGACGCAGGCCGATCTCCCCCGTCACCCGCGCGTTGACCGTCTCCATATAGGCATCGAGGTCGGTGCGCAGCGGCTCCCACCAGAGGCCGCCGTAGACCAGGTAGCCCCACTTCTGGTCGAGCGCCGGCTTGAACTGGTTCTGGTGGATCGTCCCGACCAGCCGCTCGAGCTCCTCGTGGGCGGTGAGGACGATCGCCGCCGCCGGCACCTCGTAGATGTCGCGGACCTTGAGCCCGACGATCCGGTCCTCGATGTGATCGACGATTCCGACCCCATGCCGGCAGCCGATCTCGGCCGCCCGTTCGAGCAGGTCGACCAGGCCGAGGCGCTCGCCGTCGAGCGAGACCGGCCGCCCGGCCTCGAAGCCGACCGTCACCACCTGGGCCTCGTCCGGGGCCTCCTCGGGCCGGGTGACGAGCTGGAAGACGTCGTCCTCGGGCGCGTGGTCGAGGTCCTCGATCCAGCGCCCCTCCGAGGAGCGCCCCCAGAGGTTGTCGTCGATCGAGTAGGGCGCCACCTCGGTCCCGCCCTTGACCGGGATCCCGTGCTCGCGGGCGTAGGCGATCTCCTCGTCGCGGCCCATCTGCCAGGAGCGAACCGGTGCGATCGTCCGCAGCTCGGGCGCCAGCGTCGCCACCGTCGCCTCGATCCGCACCTGGTCGTTGCCCTTGCCGGTGCAGCCGTGGGCGATCGTGTCGCAGTTCGACTTCCGTGCGTATTCGACCGCAAGCTGTGCGATTAGCGGCCGGCCGAGCGCGGTGAACAGCGGGTAGCCGTTGCCGTAGACCGCGTTGGCGCGGATCGCCGGCACCAGGAAGTCCTCGGCGAAGCGCTCGCGAGCGTCGACCACGTGGCACTCGACCGCGCCCAGCGCCTTCGCCTTTTCTTCGATCACCGCGTAGTCCTCGCCCGGCTGGCCGAGATTGACGGTGAGGCAGACCACTTCGGCCTCGTAGGAGTCCTGGATCCACTTCAGCATCACGCTGGTGTCGAGCCCGCCCGAGTAGAGCAGCAGGACCCGGTCGACCTGCGAGGGGTCGGCCTCGTAGCTCGCCGTCGGCGGGGGCAGTTGGGAGGGCTGCTCGGTCACGAAGGCGGAAGCCTATTCGGCTTCGATGCCGCCGCCTTCGCCGCCCACACCTTCTTCGGGCAGGACCGGTTCGCCTTCTTCGGGCAGTTCGGGTTCTTCGATTCCGCCTTCGCCGCCTTCTTCTTCCGGCGTCACTTCTTCTTCCGGTTCCACTTCTTCTTCGGGCGTCGTTTCTTCTTCAGTCGTTTCGGTGCGTTCGGTGGTGGTCGTAGGTTCCGTCGTCGATTCGGTCGTCGTCGTCGATTCGCTGCTCGACGAGCCGCCGTCGTCGCCGCTGGCGATGACGACGATCGCGATCACCAGGCCAACGATCACCGCGATCAGGCAGGCGACCAGCAGCCGCATGTTGCCGTGGGGACGCCCGCCGCCACCGCCGCGACGCCCATCGTCGTCGGGCTGGCGCATGATCCTGGTCGGGTCGTCGTGCATCGGAGTCGGAGCAGGTCCTAGGCCTCGGGGCCGAGGATCGCGTCGAGGATCGCGTCGGTATCGTCGATCTCGAAACCCGTTCGCAGCCGCGCCGCGATCTCCTCCCGGCTCGAGCCGGATACCGCCATCTGGGTCGCCAGCAGGCGGGCGCCGGCGGGCGTGCCGCGCTCCCGCCGCTTGGCCACCTGGTCGACGGGCGCTTCGTCGGGGCCCTCGGGCTTGGCGGGCTCACCGGGCTCGCTCGGCTCGACCGCAGAGAGGAACGGCGGGCGCGGAGCCTCGGCCCGATCGGAGTCCTCCTCGCCGATCTCGGCGCTCGGCTCCGCAGCGCCGCCATCGGCGGGCTCGTCGGGCGACGGCGCCGGCTTCGCGGCCGGCGACGGCGGAGCCGCCGCGCCCTCGCCCTCCAGCCGCTCCTTCGCTTCGCGCAGCGAGGCGGTGAGCAGCTCGGACTGGCGTCGGATCGCGTCGGCCTGGGCGACCAGGGCGTCGGTCAACTCACCGAGCGCGGCGAGGCGCCCGGCGACGGTGCGGTCGGCCGCGGCTTCGGCTTCGGCGAGGTAATCGCGTGCCTTTGCCTCGGCTTCGTCGATCACCCGCTCGGCGGCTTTCTCGGCGCCCTCGATGATCGCCTCGACGCGGCGCGCGGCCGAGCTGGCAAGCGGTTTCGGGTCCGAGATCCGGTCATCCCTGCTCTTCACGGTGCATCTAGCCTACGAGCGATTCGCCGAAGAGGCCAATCGCGCGCTCGATTTGAGCCGATTCGACCACCAGCGGCGGCAGCAGACGGATCGTGTCGGGACCGGGGACGTTGACGACGAGGCCGCGACCGAGCATGTCGGCGGCGAGCGCCGCCGCCTCGATCCCCTCCTCGAGCCCGACCCCGATCATCAGCCCCCGCCCGCGCACCTCGCGCACCCCATCGAGCGCCGCCAGCCCCTCGCGCAGCGCCGCCCCCTTCTCGCGGACGCCACGCAGCAGCGCCGGATCGTCGATCACGTCGAGGACGGCAAGCGCCGCCGCGGTCGCGACCGGGGCGCCGGCGAAGGTCGAGCCGTGGTCGCCGGGCTCGAGCACCTCGGCGGCGACGGGGGCGGTGATGCAGGCACCGATCGGCAGGCCGCCGCCGAGCGCCTTGGCGCTGGTGATCACGTCCGGGCGGACCGGCGTCTGCTCGTAGGCCCAGAGCGATCCGGTCCGCCCCAGCCCGGTCTGGATCTCGTCGAGGACGAGCAGGGCGCCGACCTCGTCGCAAAGCTGGCGCGCGACCAAAAGCGCCTCGTCGGAGGTCGGCCAGATCCCCGCCTCACCCTGGATCGGCTCGAGCATCACCGCCGCGGTGTTCGGCCCGACCGCCTCGCGCAGCGCCGCCGCGTCGTTGCGGGGCACCGAGCGGAAGCCCGGCAGCATCGGCCCCAGTGCCTCGTTCCTCGCCATCCCCGGCGTCGCCGAGAGGGCGCCGTAGCTGCGGCCGTGGAAGTCACCCTCGAAACTGACGATCTCCGGCGCCGCGACGCCACGGCCGTGGGCGTGCTTGCGGGCGATCTTGATCGCGCACTCGACCGCCTCGGTCCCCGAGTTGCAGAAGAAGACGCGGCCGCCGAGGCTCGAGTCGGAGAGCCGCTGCGCGAGCCGTGCCATCGGCTCGGTGTAGAACAGGTTTGAGACGTGCATCAGCCGCGCCGCCTGCTCGGTCACTGCGGCGACCACCGCCGGGTTGCAGTGACCGACCGAGGAGACCGAGATCCCGGTCAGGAAATCGAGGTACTCGTTGCCCTCCTCGTCCCAGAGCAGCGCCCCCTCGCCGCGGACGAAGTCGACCGGCGCCCGTTTGTAGGTGCGCATCAGGTAGCGCTCGTCCAGCTGCCGCGCGGCATCGAGCCCGATCGCTCCGGCAACGCCCTCCCCCGCCCCGCTCACGGCGTCACCATCGTTCCCACGCCGGCATCGGTGAACAGCTCGAGCAGCAGGCTGTGGGGGACGCGGCCGTCGATGATGTGGGCGAACTCGGAGCCGCCGCGGATCGCGTCGGCGCAGGCCTGCAGCTTGGGCCGCATCCCGCCCGTGACCCCGAGGAGGGCCTCCTCGACCTCGGCGACGGTCGCCCGCGAGACCAGCGACCCCTCGTCCTCGGGGTCGGCGAGCCAGCCAGCGACGTCGGTGAGGAAGATCGCCTTGAAGGCGCTGAGCGCGGCCGCCACCTTGCCGGCCGCCTCGTCGGCGTTGACGTTGTAGGACTGGCCGTCGCGCGAGGAGGCCGAGGAGGCGATCACCGGGATGTAGTCGGCGGCGATGTGGTTGAGGACGTCGACGTCGACCCGCTCGATCGAGCCGACGTAGCCGACCTGGTCGGAGTTGTGGACCGGCGCGACCTCGAACAGCCTCCCGTCCTCGCCGGCGAGGCCGACCGCCGACTGACCGTGGCGGTTCAGACGCTGGACGATTTCGGCGTTGAGTTTGCCGACCAGGACCATCCGCGCGATCTCGACCGTCTCCGCATCGGAAACGCGCAAGCCGTCATGGAACCTGACCTCGAGCCCGAGCTTCTCCATGTAGCGGGTGATCTCGGGACCGCCGCCGTGGACGATGATCGGGTTGAGGCCGACGTACTTGAGCAGGACGACGTCGGCGGCGAAGTCATCGCGCAGTTTCTCGTCGATCATCGCCGCGCCGCCGTACTTGATCACGACGGTGCGGCCGTGGAACTCGCGGATGTAGGGCAGCGCCTCGAGCAGGGTCTCGACGCTGGTGCCGGTGGCGCGGGATTGGGGGGCTCGCTCGCTCATCTCTGTTCCTGTTGTGGCCTCTGTTGGTGGTCTTGGACGCGGGTCAGGTCGTGTACTCGGCGTTGAGGGTCACGTACTCGTGGCCGAGGTCGGAGAACCAGACGCTGGCGCCGTGGCCGCCGCGACCGAGCCGCAGGCCGATCTCGGCCTCCCCCACGTCGGCGCCGAGCTCGGCGGCGTCGATCGAGGCCTCGCCGATCTCCTCGAGATCCTCGCCGGCCAGCGCCGCGCCGGCCGCCTGCGCGATCCGGCCCCAGTTCGGGTCGCGGCCGTAGAGCGCGGTCTTGACCAGCGGTGAGTTGGCGATCGCCCGCGCGACCCGCTCGGCCTCGGCCGGGGTCGCCGCTTCTTCGACGATGATCCGGGCGGCGCGGGCGGCACCCTCGCCGTCGCGGACGATCTCGATCGCCAGCTGGGTGAGGATCGCGGTCAGCAGGCCGTCGGGGAGCGGCTTGCCGGCAGCGCCGGTTCCCTGCAGCAGGACGCAGTCGTTGGTGCTCATCTGGCCGTCGACGGTGATCCGGTTGAAGGAGGAGTCGACCGCCGCGCGCAGTTCGGCGGCGGCGGCGTCGAGGACCGCGTCGGTCTGGACGAAGCAGAGCATCGTCGCCATCCGCGGCTCGATCATCCCGGCGCCCTTCGCCTGTGCCGAGACCGTGACGCCGTCGATCCGAAGCGTCACCCGCTTGGGCCAGCGGTCGGTGGTGGTGATCGCAGCGGAGAAGTCGAGTCCACCGCCGGGCGAGAGGGCGGCCGCCGCTGCGTCGATCCCTTCCAGCACCGCGTCGATCGGCAGCGGCACGCCGATCGTCCCGGTCTCGGCGACCGCGACCTCGTCGTTGCCGAGCCCGAGCGCGTCGGCGCTGCGCCGGCACATGTCGTAGGCGTCCTGATAGCCCTTCTCCCCCGTCTCGGCGTTGGCGTTGCCGCTGTTGACGACCGCGGCGCGGACCCGGTCGAGCGCGACCGCCTCGCGGCAGACGCGGATCGGCGCCGCCGCGGAGGCGTTGGCGGTAAGCACCATCGCCGAGGCGACCGCCGGGTCGTCGCAGACCAGCAGCCCGATGTCGGTGCCGCCGCTCTTCTTCAAGCCGCAGTGGGCGCCGGCGGCGCGGAAGCCGGGCGCGAGCTGGGCCGGGTCGAGCTGTTCGACTCCGGCCGGCTCCTCGACCCAGCGCGAACGGAAGAAACTGGCGCCGGGCTCAGGCCCCGCCACGGGTCCTTCGCTCATCGGCCCGCTCACGTCAGCCCCGCCGTCTCGTCGAGCCCGAGCATCAGGTTCAGGTTCTGCACGCCCTGCCCCGAGGCGCCCTTCCAGATGTTGTCGATCGCGCCGAAGGCGATCACCTTGCCGTGCTCCTCGACGGTCACGTAGACGTGGCACTCGTTGGTGTCGCGCAGCGCCCGCAGGTTGGGCGGGCCGGGCAGGAGGTGGACGAACGGCTCGTCGCGGTAGCGGCGCTCGAAGAGGTCGCGCACCGCCTCCTTCGACGTCGGCTCGGTGAGCGCGGCGAAGCAGGTCGCGAGCTCACCCTGGTCGAGCGGCAGCAGGTGCGGGACGAAGGCGACCGGCACCGCCCCACCGAGCGCCGCCAGCTCCTGTTCGATCTCCGGCCGGTGGCGGTGCCCCTCCGTCTTATAGGGGAAGGCGTTCTCGGTCATCGCGCTGAAGTGGACGAGGTCGTCGCTCGAGCGCCCGTAGCCCGAGGTGCCCTGCATCGCGACGACGGTGACGTCGGCGAGCAGCCCGGCTTCGGCCAGCGGCGCCAGCGCCAGCACGCTCGCGGTCGGGTAGCAGCCTGGGGTGGCGACGAGCTTCGCCTCGCGCAGCTCCTCGCGGTAGAGCTCGCTGAGCCCGTAGACGGCGGTGCCGAAGAGGTCGGGAGCGCCGTGCTCGCCGTACCAGCGCTCGTAGGTCGCCATGTCGCGCAGACGGAAGTCTGCGGAGAGGTCGACGACCAGCAGGCCGGCGGCGCGCATCGCCGCCACCGTCGGCGCCGCCGCCCCGTGCGGGTAGGCGACGATCGCCGCGTCGATGCCGTCGAGCTTGTCGAGATCGAGCTCGGTCAACTCGACCGGCACCCGGTAGCGCGGGTAGAGCTGGTCGATCCGCTTGCCGGCGTCGCTGCGCGAGGTCGCCCGCACCAGCTCGAGCCGCGGATGGTCCCAGACGATCTTCGCCGCCAGGGCACCGGTGAAACCGTTGGCGCCGGCGACCAGCACCCGCGCCGCCGGGTCGCCGGCGAGTGGTTGTGTCGCCTGGTCACTCACGCAGCTGCCCTCCGATCTCGGCGAGCGCGGCGACGATCGCGTCGCGCACCTGGTCGACCTCCTCGTCGGTCAGCGTCCGGTCGGCGGCGCCGAGCTCGAGCCCGAGCGCCAGGCTCTTCCGCCCCTCCCCCAGCTGCTCGCCCTCGTAGAGGTCGAAGACGCGGGCCGTCCGCAGCAGCTCGCCGCCGGCCTCGAGCACCGTCGCCCGCACCCGCTCGGCCGGCATCTCGGTGGGGACGACGACGGCGAGGTCGCGCAGCGCCGGCGGGAAGGTGGTGACGTCCGCGTACTCCTCCTCACCGACCTCGGAGGCGGCGAAGAGCGGAGCTGCGTCGAGTTCGAAGGCGACCGCAGCGGGCAGGTCCCAGGCACGGCAGACGAGCGGGTGGACCTCGCCGAGCCAACCGGCGGGCTGGTCGCCGACCGTTACCGCGGCGGTCCGGCCCGGGTGCAGGAACGGCTGCTCGCCCGGCGCGAACGAGAGCGGCGCCCGCAGCTGGCCGGCGAGCGCTTCGGCGATGCCCTTGAGGGCGAAGAAGTCAGCCGGTTGGCCGGCGGTCCGCCAGGAGCGCGGCTCGAGCGGGCCGAGGGCGATCGCCCCTATCCGCAGCGGCTCGCGCACCGGCGCCGGCTGCTCGCCGGGGAACTGTCCCGCCAGCGGCCCGCCCTCGCCGGGTGGCGGCTCATCGAGGTAGACGCTGCCGAGCTCGAACAGCGCCAGCCGCTCGGCGCCGCGGGCGGCGTTGCGAGCGCCGCTGTCGAGCAGCGAGCCGAGCAGGGTGGTCCGCATCTCCGACTGGTCCTCGGAGAGCGGGTTGGCGATCCGCACCGGCTTGGCGCGTAGGTCCTCGGCCGGGATCCGCAGCCGCGCCGCCTCGCGGGGGGAGGTGAAGCTCCAGGAGACGACCTGGTCGAAGCCGAGGTCGCGCAGGGTGTCCTCGGCCCGCCGCCGCAGCCGCTGGGTGCGGCTCAGCCGGCCGACCCGCTCGCCGACCGCCGGCAGCGTCGTCGGCAGGTGGTCCTCGAGGCCGTGGATCCGCGCCACCTCCTCGATCAGGTCGATCTCGCGGGCGACGTCGTAGTGACGGTCGGGCGGGACGGTCGCGACCAGGTCCTCGCCGGCGACCTCGACCGCGAAGCCGAGCCGCTCCAGGTAGGTCCGCTGGTCGGCCTGCGGGACGTCCATGCCGAGGATCGAGCTGACCCGGGCGGCGCGCAGGCGAAGCTCGGTGACCGGCGGTGGCTCGGCGGCGACGTCGATCGTCCCCGGCACCAGCGCGGCGCCGCAGAGCTCGACCATCAGCCGCGAGGCGATCCGCTGCGCCCGCATCGCCAGCGCCGGGTGGAGCTGCTTCTCGAACCGCGCCGAGGCCTCGGAGCGCAGCCCGAGCAGCCGCGAGGTGCGGAGGATGTTGGTCCCGCTCCAGTTCGCCACCTCGAGCAGGACCCGCGTCGTCTGCCCGGAGACCTCGGAGACCTGGCCGCCCATGATCCCGGCGATCCCGCTCGGGCCGTTGCGGTCGCAGACGACAACCGTCTCCTCGTCGAGGCTGCGCTCGACGTCGTCGAGCGTCGTCATCTTCTCGCCCGGCTGCGCGGTGCGAACGATCAGCTCGCCGTCGGGGACCTTGTCGAGGTCGAAGGCGTGCAGCGGCTGGGCGGTCAGCAGCATCACGTAATTGGTGATGTCGACGACGTTATTTATCGGCCGCTGGCCGGCCGCCGAGAGGCGCTGTTGCAGCCAAAGCGGCGAGGGGCCGATCTTGACGTCGAGGAAGGCTCGGGCGGTGAAGCGCGGGCAGAGCTCGGGGACCTCGACCGTGACCGAGGCGAGGTCGTGGACGTCGCCCGGCGCCGCGGCCGGCGCGTCCTCGGCCCACGGCTCGGGCCCGAGCTCGGCGCCGGTCACCGCGTGGACCTCGCGGGCGACGCCGAAGACGCCGAAGCAATCGCTGCGGTTCGGCGTCACCTCGATCTCGAGCACCGGCTCGGCCAGCGGGATCACCTCGGTCAGCGGCGTGCCTGCAGCAAGCGCGTCGTCGAGGACGAGGGTGCCCTCGTGGTCGTCGCCGACCTCGAGCTCGTCGGCGGCGAGGATCATCCCTTCCGAGGCGACGCCGCGCAGCTTCGCCTTGCGCAGCTTTTCGCCGCCCGGCATGTGGGCGCCCGGGAGGGCGACGGCGACGGTCTGGCCCGCGGCAACATTGGGGGCGCCGCAGACGATCGTCCGCGCCGCACCGTCGCCGACGTCGACGGTGCAGACCCGCAGCCGGTCGGCGTCGGGGTGCTGCTCGGCCGCCTCGACCTTGCCGACGAGGAAGTTGTCGGGCGCAGGCGGACCGACCAGGTCGATCCGCTCGACCTCGGTCCCGGTCATCACCAGGCGGTCGGCCAGCTGCTCGGGCGAGACCCCTGGGTCGCAGTACTCGCGCAGCCAGCTGTAGGGCACTCTCATGCGAACTGCTCCAGCATCCGCACGTCGTTGTCGAAGAAGCGGCGCAGATCCGGCACGCCGTGTCGCAGCATCGCGACGCGCTCGATCCCGAGCCCGAAGGCGAAGCCCTGCACCCGCTCGGCGTCGTAGCCGTAGCGCTCGACGAAACCGAGCACGTTGGGGTCGACCATGCCGGCGCCGAGGATCTCGATCCAGCCCTGGCCCTTGCAGAGGTTGCAGCGGCTGCCGTCGGCGAGCCTGCCGGTCCCATCGCACTGGAAGCAGGAGACGTCGACCTCGACACTGGGCTCGGTGAAGGGGAAGTAGTGGGGCCGCAGCCGCACCTCGCGGCTCGCACCGAAGAGTGCCCGCGAAAGCGCCAGCAAGGTGCCCTTGAGGTCGGCGAGCGTGATCCCCTCGGCGATCGCCAGGCCCTCCATCTGGTGGAACATCGGGCTGTGGGTGGCGTCGGAGTCGCGCCGGTAGACCTTGCCCGGCACCACCACGAATATCGGCGGCCCCTGGTTCTCCATCGCGCGGACCTGCATCGGCGAGGTGTGGGTGCGGAGCAGGACGTCGGGGCGCGACTGCACGTAGAAGGTGTCCTGCAGCATCCGCGCCGGATGGCCGGGCGGGTGGTTGAGCGCGGTGAAGTTGTAGTAGTCGTGCTCGATCTCCGGACCTTCGGCGACGAAGTAGCCGAGGCCGACCATCACGTCCTCGATCTGCCGCTGGGTGCGGGCCACGAGGTGGGCGTGGCCAAGCGGGTGCGGCGGCGCGCCCGGCAGGGTGACGTCGACGCGGTCGGCGGCGAGGTGGGCGTCGAGCTCGGAGGCGTCGAGCGCGGCGGCCCGGCCCTCGAGCAGCCCCTCGAGCTCTTTGCGCGCCTTGTTGGCGGCGCCGCCGACCTTGCCGCGTTCCTCCGCCGGCAGCTCGGAGATCTTGCGCAGCACGCCCGGCAGCTCGGCTTTGCGGCCGAGGTAGCGGACCCGCAGCCCCTCCAGCTCCTCGCTCGAGCCGGCCGCCTCGATCGCGGCCGCCGCCTCGGTTCTGATCTCCTCGATCCGCTCAAGCATCGGCGACCTCTTTCATCCGCTGGCACGCTATAGCCGCCGCGGCGGCGACGTTGAGCGACTCGGCGCCGCCAGGCCGCAGCGGGATCGTCGCGGTGGCGTCGCAGGCGGCGAGCACCTCCTCGGTGAGCCCCTCGCGCTCGGCGCCGAGACAGGCGGTGGCGGCCCCGTCGAGCGCCTCCAGTCCTGCACCGCCGTGGGCAACCAGCGCCACCCGGGGCGCGGGCGTCTCCCCCAGCTCGGCGCGCAGCGGCGGCCGGGCGAAGATCGAGCCCATGCTGGCCCGCACCGCCTTCGGCGAGAACGGGTCGGCGCACTCGGGGCCGAGGACGACGGTGCCGCCGAGCAGGGCGTCGGCGGTGCGGACGATCGCGCCGACGTTGCCGGGGTCACCGACACCGTGCAGGTAGAGGCTCGGCGTCGCCGCCGCCTCGGCCCAGCGCCGCGGCCAGACGGCGATCACCCGGGTGCCAGAGCCAAGCGTCGAGACGGCGTCGAGGAGCGCCGGCTCGACCTCCTCGCCGCCCCACTCCGGCGGCAGCTCGGCGCCGGCCGCGGTCAGCACGAACTGCGGCTCGGCGCCGGCCGCCAGCCCGGCCGCGAGCAGGTCCTCGCCCTCGGTCGCGAACAGCCCCTCGCGCTCGCGGTGCTTGCGCTCCTGCAGCTTGCGGACCAGTTTTAGTTTCGCGTTGTCTTGGCTGGTGATCGTCATCGAAGTGTCGTTTGGCGTGTCAGAACCGTCACGGAAGGTCCCGTAAAACAAAAAAGCGGGCCGTTCTCACGGCCCGCCCGGGAAGACTCTGGTGTCGTTCGCCCTCAGGCGGCGGCACCCTCCCGGGCAAGCTCCACGAATCGGCGAAAGCCATCGCGGTCGTTGACCGCGATGTCGGCGAGCATCTTGCGGTTGACCTCGACTTCGGCCAGCTTCAGGCCGTGCATCAGTTCCGAGTAGCTCATGCCCTCGAGCCGCGCGGCGGCGTTGATGCGGGTGATCCAGAGGCGGCGGAAAGTCCGCTTCTTGTTGCGTCGGTCCCGGTACGCGTACATCCCCGAGCGCTGCACCTGCTCTTTGGCGAAGCGGTAGGAGGAGTGCTTGCGGCCGAAGTAGCCCTTCGCTTCCTTCAGCACCTTGCGGCGCTTCTTGCGCGCGTGGACGGAGCGCTTGACCCGGCTCACTACTTGCCTCCGAGCAGCTTGCGGACCCGCGGCGCGTCCTGCGGCGAGATCTCGACCGGCTTGGCCATCCGCCGCTTCCGTTTCGCCGGCTTTTTCTCCAGGATGTGGCTGGAGTAGGCGCGACGACCGCGCAGCTTGCCGGTGGCGGTCTTCTTGAACCGCTTCTTGGCGCCGGAATGGGTTTTCATCTTCGGCATACGGGTTCGGTATTGAAGCAGACCCGGCGCGCCGAGACCGGCGCGGCACCGCCGGCGGCGGGTTGGCGCCACGCCCGCGGGTACGCTGCGCCGCGATGCGAGTCGTCTACGTCGTCGGCACCCGACCCAACTTCGTCAAGACCGCGCCGGTGATCGGCGCGATGCGCGAACGCCACCCGGAGGGACACCACGTCGTCGTCCACACCGGTCAGCACTACGACCGGGCGATGTCGGCGATCTTCTTCGAGGAGCTCGGCGTGCCGGCGCCCGACCACATGCTCGAGGTCGGCTCAGGTAGCCACGCCCTGCAGACGGCGCGCACGATGGAGCGGTTGGAGCCGGTGCTCGTCGCCGAGCGCCCCGACCTCGTGGTCGTCCCCGGCGACGTCAACTCGACCCTGGCGGCGGCGCTGACCGCGGTGAAGATGGAGATCCCGGTCGCCCACGTCGAGGCGGGCCTGCGCTCCTTCGACATGACGATGCCGGAGGAGGTCAACCGGATCGTCGCCGACCGTTTCGCCACCTACCTCTTCCTGCACAGCGAGGAGGCGGCCGAGAACCTGCGCGCCGAAGGAATACCCGCGGAGCGAGCGCATTTGGTCGGCAACACGATGATCGACACCCTGGTCGCGCTCGAGGACCGCTTCCGGGCTGCGGGCGCGGCGGGCGCGCTCGGCCTCACCCCGGGCGAGTTCCTGCTCGTCACCCTGCACCGGCCGGCGCTGGTCGACGGGCCGCTGCTCGCCGAGACGGTCGCCCAGCTCGCCGCCCTGGGGGAGGCGATGCCGGTCGTCTTCCCGGTCCACCCGCGGACCCGAAAGATGATGGAGGCGGCCGGCGGCGCCGACGCCCCCGGCCTACACCTGAGCGAACCGCTCGGCTACCTCGACTTCCTCTCGCTGCTCGCCGACTCGCGCGCAGTCCTCACCGACTCCGGTGGCATCCAGGAGGAGACGACCTACCTCGGCATCCCCTGCTTCACGCTGCGGGCCAACACCGAGCGCCCGGTGACGATCAGCGCCGGCACCAACACCCTGCTCGGCCTCGACCCGGCGGCGATTGCCGGTATCCCGGCCGCCCTCGAGTCGCGCCCCGACCACCGCCCCGAGCCGCCGCCCCTCTGGGACGGTCACGCCGCCGGGCGGATCGCCGACGTCCTGCTCGGCTAGAAACGCCTGGGTACCGAGGACTACGCGTCGGCGGCGGCCGACTGCTGCGGCTCGGACTCGTTCTCGGCGCCCTCTTTGGCGACGCCGACCCGGTCGACCTCTTTGCTCGGCGCCAGCAGCATGCTCATGTTGCGGCCTTCCTGCAGCGGCTGCGACTCGATCGTCGCGATCCCGCCGAGGTCCTCGAAGAGTTTCTGCAGCAGCGCCCGGCCGCGCTCCGGATGGGCCTGCTCGCGGCCGCGGAACATGATCGTGACCTTGACCTTGTCGTGGTGGCGCAGGAAGCGCTCGACGTGGCCTTTCTTCGTGTTGTAGTCGTTCTCCGCGATCTTCGGCCGCAGCTTGATTTCGCGGATGTTGGTCTGCTGCTGGTGCTTGCGCGCCTGCTTCTGCTTCTGCTCCTGCTCGTATTTGTACTTCGAGTAGTCGAGCAGGCGGGTGACCGGCGGTTTCGAGTTCGGCGCCACCTCGACCAGATCGAGGTCGGCGGCCTGCGCCTGGCGCAACGCCTCGGCGGTGTCGACGATCCCCAGCTGCTCGCCGTCGGCACCGATCAGGCGCACCTGCGGCACCCGGATCCGCTCGTTGATCCGAGTGGTGTCGCGCTCTGGAGGGCGCCGATCGAACCTGCGCGGGACCGGCACTAGTGAGAAGAGTGGTGGAGCTTCAAGAGGACGAGGGGTCGACCGGTGGGCACGGGGCGCTCAGGCGCGGACGTGATTTGGCGTGCCAACAGTCAAGTGTGGGGGCAGTATAGAGACCAAGCGCGAGTTGGCAAGCGGAATTTCGGTCCAACCCCCGGGTCACTCGCCGGTCTCCGCCGCGACTCGGGCGGCGAACTCGGGCAGCGCCATCTCCCCCAGCTCGCCGTCGGCGTGGGAGCGGACGCTGACGGCACCGTTCTCCTCCTCGCGGTCGCCGACCACCAGCATGTAGGGGTAGCGGCCGATCGCCGCGTCGCGGACCTTCTTGCCGATCGACTCCGAGCGATCGTCGATCGTGACCCTTACGTCGAGGTCTCGCAAGGTTTCGAGCGCCTTCTGCGCGTACTCGACGTGGCGGTCGGAGATCGGCAGGACGATCGCCTGGACCGGCGCCAGCCAGGTCGGGAAGCGGCCGCCGTAGTGCTCGATCAGGATCCCGGCGAAGCGCTCCATCGAGCCGAGCAGCGCCCGGTGGATCATCACCGGCCTGTAGGGCGCGTCATCGGTGCCGGTGTAGTAGAGCTCGAAACGCTCGGGCATCTGGAAGTCGAGCTGGCAGGTGCCGCACTGCCAGGAGCGACCCAGCGCGTCGGTGATGTGGAAGTCGATCTTCGGCCCGTAGAAGGCGCCGTCGCCCGGGTTAAGCTCGTACTCGCGGTCCTGGCGGTCGAGCGCCTCTTTCAGCGCCGCCTCGGCCTTCGCCCACTGCTCCTCGGTCCCCATTGACTTCTCGGGCCGGGTCGAGAGCTCGACTTTGACGTCCTCGAAGCCGAAGCGGGCGTAGAGCTCGTCGATCGCCTCGCAGATCGAGGCGACCTCATCGGTGATCTGGTCCTCGGTGCAGTAGACGTGGGCGTCGTCCTGGGTGAAGGCACGCACCCGCAGCAGCCCGTGCAGCACGCCCTCGCGCTCGTTGCGGCTGACGCGGCCGAACTCGGCCAGGCGCAGCGGCAGCTCGCGGTAGGAGTGGCGGTCGGAGGAGTAGACGAGGCAGGCGCCGGGACAGTTCATCGGCCGCAGCGCGAATTCACGCTCGCCGTCGCTCATGAAGTACATCTCGTCGCGGTAGTTGTCCCAGTGGCCGGAGCGGTGCCAGAGGTTGACGTCGAGCACCTGCGGCGTCGCGATCTCCTGGTAGCCGCGACGACGAAGCTGCTTGCGGACCTCGGCTTCGATCAGGTGCAGCAGCGTCGTCCCGTTGGGGAGCCAGAACGGCATTCCCGGTGCCTCGTCGCGGAGCATGAAGAGGCCGAGCTGCGGGCCGAGGCGGCGGTGGTCGCGCGCTTTCGCCTCCTCGATCCGCTCCAGGTGCTGTTCGAGGTCGGCCTTGGAGAAGAAGGCGGTGCCGTAGATCCGGGTCAGCTGCTCGCGGTTCTCGTCGCCGCGCCAGTAGGCACCGGCGACCGAACTCAGCTTGATCGCCTTGATCCGGCCGGTCGAGGGCGAGTGCGGGCCGCGGCAGAGGTCCTCGAAGCGGCCGTTGCGGTAGAGCGAGACCGTCTCCACCCCCTCGTCGCGCACCAGGTCTTCGATCAGCTCGACCTTGAAGCTTTGATCTTGGTCGCCGAAGATCTCGATCGCCTCGGCGACCGGGATGTCGCGGCGCTCGAAGCCCTCGTCGGCGCCGATATGGGCCCGCATCGCCTCCTCGATCTTCGGCAGGTCCTCTTCGGTGATCCTTGTATCGGGCGGGAACTCGAAGTCGTAGTAGAAGCCGGACTCGATCGGCGGCCCGATCGTCACTTTGGTGCCCGGATAGAGCTCGGTCACCGCCTCGGCCATGACGTGGGCGGCGTCGTGGCGGATCAGCTCGAGGCCCTCGGGGTCGCGCTCGGTAACGATCGCGATCTCGGCGCCCTCGGACGGGAGCGGCGCCGAGAGGTCGCGGAGCTGTCCGTCGACCTTGATCGCGAGGGCGGCCTTGGCCAGCCCCGGCCCGATCGCGGCGGCGGCGTCGGCGCCCGTCGCTCCCGGCTCGAGCTCGAGCGGGTTGCCATCGGGCAGGGTGACGACGACTTTCTCGGTTGCGGCCTCCATGGGCGTGATGGTACGGGGGCGGCTGCGTTCGTTCTTTGTGCCCCACCTGGGGCGCAAAGAACGAACGCTCTCAGCGCGCCGGGCCCTGGCGGGCCTGGCGGACGGCGATCAGCGGGCACGGGCTTTCGCCGCCGGTCGGGTGGTCGACTTCCCAGAGCACGTACGGCTTGGCGACGCGCTCGACGCTGAGGCCCGGGAACGGCGGGTCCTGCGGCGAGCCTTCGGTCACGACGTAGCGCACCCCGTTCGGAGGATCGTCGAGTTCGCCTTCGGCGGCGATGCAGACGCGCCCGCCCCGCATCTCCCAGGAGATAAAGGGAGTGCCTTGTTCGTCGGCCAGCAGCTGGTGCGAGGCGAGGACCAGCGTCGGTCCTTCGCCGACGTCCTCGCGGAAACCGGTGAGCGCCGGCGAGTAGGACGAGGGACCGACCGGGGCGTTGGCAAACGCGAGCAGCGAGCAGACGCCGGCGGCGATAACGAACACCGCGGCGGCTGCCATCCCTAGCCCCCACCCACCCCGGGGAGATGATGGGGCGGCGGCCGCTTCTCCCCCCTCGTGCCCGAATGAACTCGCTGCGAGCGGCAGCAGGATCGACAGCGCGACGATCGGGGCGGCGATCTCGATTGCCTTCGCCGCCGTGTAGGGCGTGCCGCCGATTCGCGCCGCGGCGTAGGCGACGGCGCAGGCGACGAGCGCCGACAATAAGGCCGTCTCCCGCCGCCGCCAGCACCACCAGACCCCGTAGCCGAGCAGCACCACAGCGAACGCCGCGCCGAGGTAGTAGCCCGCCGCCGGCACCGCCCCGTCCCCGGGCGCCAGGCGGAAATCGCCTGAGGGCCAGATCCCGAGCGCCTCGAAGGGCGAGATCTGGCCGAAGAGGTTGCCGAGCCCCGGCCCGTTCGGGTCGAAGGTCTCAAAGCTCTGGAAGTCGATCATGCGGCCGATCTCCGGCGCCACCGCGACGAGGAAGACGAGCACCGCCAGTCCGGCCGAGCGCCACTCGACCGGCCGCCGCCCCATAGCCAGCTCGGCCAGCAGCCAGACGACCGCGGTCCCGCCCAGCCAGAGCAGCCCCGGGAAGCTGTAGGCGTAAACGGCGCCGACGGCGATCAGCGCCGCCGGCATGAAGCGCAGCGACAACCCTGCCCAGCCGCGCCCCGCTTCCCGCAACGCCAGTGCGAAGGCGAGCACGAACAGTGCCTCGATCGTCTCCTTGAAGGCGCCCTGGGCGAAGTAGGAGGCGACGAGGTAGGCGAGCCCGACGACCAGAGCCGCGCAGCTCCGCGCCAGCCAGGGCAGCTGCCGGAACGCGGCGAGGGCGGTCAGCGGCGCCAGCACCGCGACCGCGACCGTCAGCCCGCTGAACCCCTGCACCAGCCCGATCCCAAGCCCCTTGTTCAGCGCCGCCACCACCGCGTGCGGACCCAGCGGGTAGCCCTGGTGGAGCAGCTGCGATCCCTGCCCTTCCGCCAGCCGGTCGGTCGCCAGCAGGTGCTGCGACATGTCGGGGTTGAAGCTGGTCCCGAGGATCCCGAAATGACCTTCGACCACGAACGGCAGCGAGGCCGCGATAAGGGCAGCCAGCGCCACCGGCCAGCCCTCGCGCAGCGCCTCCCCCCCGCCCTCGAGCCGTCCCCACAGGCAAGCCACCGCCCCGATCACGAGCACCAGCACCAAGACCGCGGAGACGACCCCGTCCCCCGGCAGCCGCACCGTCCCCCAGCAGACCGCGCACAGCAGCGCCAGCCCGACCGGCGGTGAGAGCCACGACCACCCCCGCACTCCGCACAGCCCCAGCGCCGCCTGTCCCAGCGCCAGCGCCGCCACGCAAACCGCCACCGCCGCTGCGTAGGTCCCGATCACGGCCGCGAGCCTAGACTGCGCCGATGGCGTTCGTACCTCCCGCCCGCCACCTGCTGCGCGCCAAGGACTTCGCCGACCACCGCTACACGGAGGAGATCGACGTCGACGACATGGCGGGTGCGGCGGGGCTCTCGCGGGCGCATTTCAGCCGCGAGTTCAAGCAGGCGTTCGGCGTTTCCCCGCACGCCTACCTGCTGACCCGCCGGCTCGAGCGGGCGGCGGCGCTGCTGCGAACGACCGATCGGACGGTGATCGAAATCTGCCTCGACGTCGGTTTGCAGAGCGTCGGCTCGTTTACGACCAGCTTCAAGCGCACCTACGGCAAGACGCCGGCGCAGTACCGGGCGGCCTTCCCACCGGCCTCCGCGCTCGCGGTCGTTCCCGGCTGCGTCGTCCGTGTCTACGGCCGCCCGCAGCACCGCACGTTTCGAGAAGACAGCGAGTCGGCCCGCTCCTAGAGTCGTCGCACCAAGTCGCGACAACGAAAACCGACGAAGCACTGGAGAAACCATGAAGATCGCAAACGCACATCTGTGGGTCCACGACCAGGAGCAGGCACTCGCCTTTTACACCGAGAAGCTCGGGATGGAGGTCCGCTCGGACGTCACGCTCCCGGAGATGGGTGATTTCCGCTGGCTCACCGTCTCGCCCGCCGGCCAAGAGGACGTCTCGATCGTCCTGATGGCGATCCCCGGCGAACCGATGATCGACGCCGAAACCAAGAAGCAGATCGAAGAACTGATGGCCAAGGGCTTCGCCGGCTCGGTCTTCCTCACCACCGACGACTGCCGCGGCGAGTACGAGACGCTGCGCGAGCGCGGGGTCGAGTTCACCGAAGCGCCGGAAGAGCGGCCGTACGGGATCGACGCCGGCTTCCGCGACCCCTCGGGCAACAGCATCCGCCTGACCCAGGTGACGATCCCCTCGGGCGTCTAGTAGCGGTCGAATCTCGCGCCGAAGCCGGCCCTGGGCCGGCTTTCGCGCGTGCCGCCTCGGCGCGTCCGAGGTTCCGGCGCCGCGCCTACTGATCCGGGTTCGGGGGGGCGATGGGCGTAACTGGGCTCGAACCAGTGACCTCCGCCTTGTCGAGGCGGCGCTCTCCCAACTGAGCTATACGCCCGGGGGCGCTGAATCTAGCAGTGGCGCAGGGATTGCCGGGTAGTGGACGAATGGACTAAAGGTTGCGGCGCCAAAAGCCGAAGTATTGGTGCAACTTTCGTACCTCCCCGGTGTTTAGGAAGGGGTCGCGAGGCTTGCGACACATAGAACTTCAAAGCTCGAGGACCGACGAGCCAACGACTTAGCCGTCCTTGGTGGTACGTCCTTCGGAACAAGGGGCCCCTTCTAGGGGCCCTTTTCCGTTCTCCGAGCGGTTGCCGCGCCCGCTGGCTAGGCGTGGTTGCTGGGCAGGTGCCAGCGGCGCGGCGCGATCAGCTGGTGGCTAGCGTCGGGGCCCCACGAGCCCGGCTCGTACTCGACGACCGGCGGCGGGCTTTCGAGCACCGGCTGGGAGATCTCCCAGAGCCGCTCGATCGCCTCGGAGCTGGTGAACAGGGTGCGGTCGCCGATCATCACGTCGTGGATCAGGCGCTCGTAGGGGTCGAGGCCCTGCTCGTCGGCGCCGAGGCTGTCATAGCTGAACTGCATGTGAGCTTCGCCGAGCTGCATCGTCGGACCCGGCACCTTGGCGAGGAATGAGGAGGTGATCGTCCCCGGCTCGCCGAGCTCGAAGGTCAGGTGGTCGCGACCGAAGGCCTCGACCACCTGGTCGCAGTCGAGCGGGAACATCCGCCGCGGCGGCTGCGCGTAGGCGATCGTCAGCAGATGTTTGCTCTCGGCGAGGCGCTTGCCGGTGCGCAGGTAGAACGGCACTCCCTCCCAGCGCCAGTTGTCGACGAAGGCCTTGACCGCGACGAAGGTGTCGGTATCGGAGTCCTCGGCGACCCCATCCGCTTCACGGTAGCCGCGGTACTGGCCGCGGACGACGTCTTCGACCCGCAACGGCGCCATCGAGTCGAAGACCTTCTCGCGCTCGATGCCCAGCGGCTTCGGCCCCAGCGAGGTCGGCGGCTCCATCGCGACGAAGCCGAGCACCTGGAACAGATGCGTGACGACCATGTCGCGGAAGGCGCCCGTTTCCTCATAGAAGCTGCCCCGCATCTCGATCGAGAGCGTCTCGGGGACGTCGATCTGAACGTGGTCGATGTGGTTGCGGTTCCAGACCGGCTCGAACATGCCGTTGGCGAAACGCATCGCCAGCAGGTTCTGCACCGCCTCGCGTCCCAGGTAGTGGTCGATGCGGTAGATCCGCTCCTCGCTGAAGACCGACTGCAGCAGCGCGTTCAGCTCCCGCGCCGAGGCGAGGTCGGTGCCGAATGGCTTCTCGGTGATCACCCGCGAGCCGGCACCGAGCCCGAGCTCGCCGATCGCCTCGACGGTCTGCTTGAAGGCCTTCGGTGGCAGCGAGAGGTAGAACAGCACGCCCGCTTCCTCGCCAAGTTCGCGGCGGGCCTCGCCGATCTCCGCGCCCAATGGCTCGAGGCCGTCGCCGACGCCGGCGAAGCGCAGCGACGAGAGGAACTCCTCGAGCGCCTCGCCGTCCTCGCTGCGCCGGCCGGAGCCGCAGACCGCGTCGCGGGCGACCTCGCGGAACTCCTCGACGCTGACGCCGTGCCGGGCGGCGCCGATGATCCGGAAGTGCTCGGGCATCAGCCCCACCTGGGTGAGGTGGAACATCCCCGGCAGCAGCTTGCGCTTGGCGAGGTCGCCGGTCGCTCCGAAGAGGACGATCACCTGGTTCTCGGGCCGCTCCGGGGAAGCCTGCCGGACCGCTGGGCTGGTGGCGGTGACGGTCACCCCTCAAGGCTGACAGATGGGTGGGATCGGCGCATATGCTGGACCGCAAGCCGATGGCCGCCCAGACCGAGTCCGGAGTCAGCTACGACCCGCTCGCGCTCGACGCGATCGAGCATCGTTTCTGGCGCGACGTCTGGGAGTCGGTCCCGGCCCCGGTGGCAGTCGAGCACGGGATCGAGCTGGCGCACTTCGGGCCGGTCCAGGCAACTG
>Ga0070667_100001324_pt1 | contig 22243 bp, 17 predicted proteins | sample KBSS33metaG_FD_64659 | JGI IMG/M metagenome (GOLD analysis project Ga0070667, IMG submission 64659) | Switchgrass rhizosphere microbial communities from Kellogg Biological Station, Michigan, USA - KBS S3-3 metaG | ecosystem: Host-associated > Plants > Roots > Rhizosphere > Soil ... | reverse complement strand
ACGCTGTCATATAGGCGGCCCATCCTGGGGCCGTAGCTCAGTTGGGAGAGCGCGTCGTTCGCAATGACGAGGTCAGGGGTTCGATTCCCCTCGGCTCCACCAGGGTCCCGCTAAGTGCGCGTAGCGCTTAAACAATAGCAGTTTCAACGTCTTAGATTTCCATGTGCCGCACTTTGATGGTACATTTTGGAGGATGAAAGACGTGGCTGACACCCGACTCCTGTGTCGCAAGGGCACTTGGTATTACCGGCGCGCGGTGCCCAAGCATCTCGTGTCCACGCTGGGCCGCGCAATCGTCCAGAAATCCCTGCTCACCAAGGACAAGAGCGTCGCGAAGCAGCGCCGCGAAATCGAGGATGTGAAGTGGAGTGCCCGGTTCGCGGCGGCGGAGGCGGGAACCCTGCCCGAGCCGGGCCCGGGCAACGGCATAGCCATGGCCGATCATGAACTGATGGCTTTGGTGCGCGATTACGTGGCGAAGGCCACCCTGGCTTTTCAGGAGCGTGAGATTGCGGCTCCCTCCAATGGCTCCGAGCGCGAGGAGGTCGTGATCGAGACCGAAATTGGTTTGTCCATTCTCCGTAACCCCGACGACATCCGGGCCGATCAATGGATCGCGGCCATAGAGGGGAAGCTGCTGCAGCAGGCCGGGATAAGTCCGGAGACCATCACGGCCGAAACCGATCTGCGCCTGTACGACTTCACCCGCAGGGCCCTGCTCGAACTCCAGCGGCGGAAATTGGCGCGCTATGAGGACCGGTTTGACCGCGCCTATTTCGACGCCCTGTTCGATCCCGACCGACCCGATCCGCTTTCGTTCAAGACATTGGCGGAGCAATACCTGGCCATGCAGATCGAGGAGGCGGACGCGAATGGCATGTCGTCCAAATGGGCGGACAAGGTTCGTTCTCGCGTCGTCTTGGTGCGGGAGCTGATTGGGGATGAAACGCTGGTTGCGTCCATCGACTATGATAGCTGCCTGAAGGCGCGGAGCCTGCTGGCGCGGACGCCCAGCAACCGCACCAAACTCTACCCCGGCCTGTCTTTGGCTGCATCAATCGCCAAGGCGCAAGAGGACGGAAAACCGCTGCTCGCGCCGGTGACCCAGGCCGGTTATCTCGACACCCTGCGCGACATGCTCGAACTCGCTACGCTGAAACGGCTGTTGCCCAACAACCCAGCGTCAACGCTGCGCCCCCTCAAGCGGGACGATGTTAGGCCGGAGGACAAGCGGGACTCGTTCACCCTGGAGCAGTTGAAAACGTTCTTTACCGGTGAATTCTACCAGAGCTGTGCGCCCAATGCGCCCAAACCCTATTCGAAGCCAGACCGGGAGTGGCGCTTTTGGCTGCCGCTGCTGAGCCTGTATATGGGTATGCGCCCCAATGAGATCTGCCAGATGCTGCCCAGTGACGTGAAGTGCACAGCCAAGGCCACATGGTATGTCGATATTATTGCGTCGACCGATGACGAGGAAGATGGGGAAGGCCCATACAAGTCCGCGAAAACGCTCAAAACCGCCACCAGCCGGCGCAAGATCCCGGTTCATCCCGAGCTGATCGCGCTGGGCTTTATTGCCTTTGTGGAGGGCAGGAAGGCCGCCAAGGCAGATCGCCTGTTTGAAGGGCTCAAGCCGGACAAATATGGCAACCGGGCCAGCTATGCGTTGAAACGGTTTCGCGATAGCTTCCTGAAGGAAGCGATCACCGTTGAACCGAAGCAAACCTTTTATTCATTCCGCCACTGCTTCCGCGACGCGCTGCGCCGAAGCAAAGCCGGTCCGGACATCCTGAAGGCGTTTGGCGGATGGAGTCAGGGCAATCTGACTAGTGATAATTATGGAGACAAGGCCAACCCTGACCTTCATGTAAAAGCAATGGCGAAGGTGTCCTATCCAGGTCTGGATATCGGCTTTCTCTACCCCGCCGCCCTTGGCTAGCAGCTCAGAAGCTGTGCGGACTTACCTCCAGCAGTACTCAGCTCCAAGATATCACTGGTCCGCGTCAGTTAAGTCATATTGCGACCATTTGCCGATGCCGGCAGCCATTTCCATGCGGATAAACTGATTAATGACATCATGCACTTCAGCCATGACGTAATCGAAGCTTTCGCCTGACTTCGTCCAAGCCGCTTGCGATGCGAACCACTGTTGGGCGTAACACAACCCGACAGCGACCAGCTCGTCTCTTTCATAGGCCATGCTGTCCTTAAACCGGGCAAGTAGGCGCTCACGAAAGCGGTTGAACCTGGTCAAGTCGGGTCGAACGTGAAGCTGGCCGCCGCCGTTATAATCAATTCTATAACCGAGAAAGTACGTTCCGTCGGCGATGCTTCGGATCTGGTGATCATGCAATTCAAGTGGTCCGGCAGGGTGGCATTTAAGCCGGTGTGTCAGTGCCTCTAGTGACGCCTTTAGCTCCCCGTGGGTGCGCGCACCTATTAGCATATCGTCGAGATGACTCGCATATGCCACGTCCCACTTCCCCAGCGAGCGCCGGAGTTCCCGTCCCAGAAACGTGCGCGCGATTTGGGGAGCACAGACGTCGCCCTGGATTAGGCCCCGCCGGACCATGCTGAATTTCGACCTGATATCGTCCATGGTATATGGATATCCATGAGGAAGATCGTCATCGTCGCCAGTGAGAATGGTGTGTTCTGAAGTCTCTACACCATAGCTCGGGTCAACGAATTTGATTGGGGTACCTGACGAGAGGAACACAAGCTCCTCGATTATCCATGTCGACAATGGAAATCCCGTTAGGTGCCCCGGTTTCAGGGACGGAAAAAAGTCACGAATGTCGAGGCTAACCCAATGGTGGTAACCGTCGGAGATCGCCTCCTTTATGTCTTCGAATAATCGAACTTCTCCTCCTGTTCCGGCAACGGTGCGATCACAGTCGCTATCGCCGATTGTTGCCAATAGGATGTCCCGGATAATCAGCTGCTGCGCACGCCGCCGCCCTCCCGAAGATCCAACAAGCCTCAGCTTCCCAGGCTTTGATCTTCCGGGCCTTACGACGAGAGTCTCGTGGAATGATTTTCCGAGGTGTAGCTGATTTGCCCGGTCTTCAATGACTGAGAATGGCAAATAGCCCTCGAAGTGGTCAGTCCCCCGAACGACGGCTATGAACCTGCTGCTGAAATCGTTCAGGATCCGCTTCTGCGCCCGTGCAGTCGCATCTCTGCGACCCGAGGCGTATGCTTTCTGCAGGCAGTGGAGTTGGCGTCCATAGCTCTCTGCGAGACGGAGCAGCTTTGCTTCCCCACAACCTGACGGTTGCGCAGGGGCATCCGCTAAGGCTGCCCGATTAAGGCGCATCCTGCGCGCTATTGCCCGGTGGCTCTCCCGAACGATGGCGGCGATATCGTCCTTCATCGCGTGCGCTCCCCCGAAGAGCTTCGGCGTCCCGCATATGTCCGAGCAGCAAGAAAACTGTCCAACGCACTCAGCGGATAGCGAACGCGATGGCCTATCTTTATGAAGGCAGGACCGGCTCCATTGGCCGCCCACCTTGCGAGAGTGGCAACGCTTACGTCCAGAAAATCGGCCGCTTCGGTTCGACTCAGCCTAGCTTCCTTATGATACGCCGTCTGCATGACACACTACCCAACTCAGGCGCGCGTCTTACAAGGGTCGCGCACATTACCCGTGCGCTTGTCGCGTGAGCGAGACCTCCTTGTCAGCAAGCGTCATCAGCTTGCGCAAGCGATCAGGAGATGTCAACAGTAAATGAAATTAATTTCACATCATGCTGATTTGTCGGGAGATTGGGCGGTCCAAATTTGCCGACTCGGGGAGAGAATACGCAATGTCCAAGGCCCACCTGCTGGAAAAAGCGGTGATCATTTCCTCCTCACCCGACGCGTCAGACATCGAATTGGCGATAACGCTTGCCGCCCTCCACGACAGTGGCCGGGGTGAATTGAAGAGATTTGCCGAGAAATCGGGGATGAGCCCCAGGAAGGTCTATTATCTGGCCGAAGTCGGGGAAAAACTGAAAAAGGTGCGAATTCGGAAGGCGCAACTGGAGCGGATCGGCTGGAGCAAGCTCCAGATCATCGCGAAGAACCTGACCGTCAGGAACGCGGAGAGGCTATTCGATTTGGCGGAAGGCCATACCAGCCACCAGCTAAAATCGCTGATGCGGGGCGGTGAGGAGAAACCAAAAAGCCATTGCGTTCTGATGTATTTCACCCCCGAGCAGTATCAGGAATTCGAGCAGGCTATCCTGAGCAATGGTGGGAAGCGCAGTGGACGGGGACTGATCCAGAAGGAAGCTGCGATCATCAATCTCATAAACTCCGTTACCAAGGTAAGTGGAGAGGACTAGCCATCCACCCACAGCACAGAAGCGCAGCGATATAGGGAGAAGAGAATGCGTAAGCGGCTAATTTCCAATGTCCCCGGTGACACAATCAGAGACAGTTGAGGATGAAATCGAAATAGGGGTTTCAACCGGCGGCCTCTGAAGAATATAACCTATTATCAGTAAGTTTCTTACAGTCTATTTGTCGGATTGGCATTCGTCCAGCATTGGGGAAAAGCGACGCTTCGCCGATTGGAACGATTAGGGAAGTTGATCTGTCGCTGAAGATTTCGCCGGAGACAGAATTTTGTACCTGCTGCAAGACAGCGCGCCCGACATGTAAGGTTTGACGCAGGCCTTTGACCTCTTCTCGCACCGCGCTCCTGATATGGCTATGGCGGACACCCTCGGGAAGCCGACTAGTCCTTCTCGATAAGCATCGCCAATTCGAGCGTGTCAATCAGGTGGGAAGCGATCTCGGGCGTGATTTGGTGATGTTCATTGTCTTGATCATGGGCCGAGAAGTTACCCATCGGCTGACAGCTCTTCAGAAGACGCACTAGGGCACCTGGAGCACCGCCCTTCGCCAAATTGCTCGTGAGTTCTTCTAATGTCAGCTTCTGCAAGTCTTTGCCCTGATCCTTGCCCAGCGCTCTGCACCAGCTCTTGGCGAGCGCTTCCGCTCCCTTCCGGACATTATCAACTGCTCCGATGGGATCGCTTTCTGCATATGCATGGGCTTTAGTCAGCCACTGCCTTGCACGGCTTTTATCGACACCGTCATTGTCCGAACCGGCTGACTGACTGCCATCGACTGAGGAGGGTTCGCATGACCTCGCTTTGATGGCGGCAATAGCCTGTATGAGAAGATCGACAAAGCTGACGGCGCTCTTACCCTTAAACGCAGCCATACCGCTCAGACTCTCTCCGAAGTTGCGGACAGTCGTAGCGCGAGGCGTTAGCTTTTCCAGGAGAGCCGTCAACGTTGGCAGCGTAGCACTGCTGCCCACTTTAGCCATTGCTTCGACAATGAAACGACGTCTTGGCTCGTCGTCCTGCTCTCCTGTCCGGTAAAGCCCTTGGCACAACGCCGTTTCAATCTCACCTTTCGGATAGCCCGCCCCGTAAAGCACGAGGACACTCCAGAGATCGCGTTTTAAATCGGTCCAAGTAAGGTCCCACAGAGACTTGTTGGGTCCGGCGGCCAATACATGTGCGGTGGGTTCAGACCGGAGGAATGTGCCGTCCTTCAATCTTCTGACGATGATATCCTGAATTGGACGCAGGTCTTCGCCCGCGTTTGCGGCCTCCAGGATCGCGTTCCCCAACTCAAGTTCGCGCGCGTGCTCACAGAGACCACGAAGCACCACCGATCTGTCCGTCATTGTGATGATTGCCTCCCATTGGTACCAATTCTGGCAGGATTAACACCCTGTGGGTTGGTGGATCGCGAACGAGGCAGAAGCTACGAGCATTTTCTTATGCAAACCGTGTCACACCTAGGCCCATAAGGTCAAATGCGCTCTCGATGAGGTCCGGGCAGATTTTTGATCTGAAATCTCGAGGTGCAGTCGCTTTCCATTTGTCAGGAGTCGGCCAAAAGCTAACGTTAATAGCGGGACTTACTGAACCTGTCCTCCCTTGAAACCGTCAAGGAGGACCACATGATCAGCCCCGATATCATCGCTAGGTTGCGTGAAGAACTGGCTCGGGAAATACAATCCCATAGCCCGCCAGCGCCCCGGCCGCTCCCCATTTCGCCCTGGCTCGCAATGAGCCTGCTGCAGAAGGCAATACGGCGAGGCCATGAAGAATTTGCCTTGCAGGCAGCCGCAACACTGCTTGACCAGGCCCCCGACCGTTTCTGGCGACGCGCGGCAATCATTGCGTTCGAGGATGTCGGCATCGCCGATCTGGAGGCTATTGGTCTGGCGGTTGCGTCGCTGGCAGGAAAGAGGTTTCGCGCCCAATTGGGCGGCGAATGGGTCGTCGCCAGCTTTGTCACCCAACGATTGGTGAACGCGGACAAATGCCGGGCGGCCGATGACTTGGTTTCGGTAATCGAGCGCTACCCTTTGCATGAACAGTCCCGATTGGGTCTGACATATGAAGCGCTTCCTCACCTGATACGAACGGCCACCAGCGATGCCCCGCTGCCGGTCCGGGCTCTGGCCACCTGGTATGCCATCGGGACTGATCGTTGCCGCTCCGATTATCTGCGGATCAGGCGCGGTGCGCCGCAAGCCTTCTTCGATACCCTTTTGGAAATGGGTTACCCGCTCACGACGGTGGAAATAGCCCGCGAAGGCTTTCGGCGAACTAACCAGATCCTGTGCCCCTTCCTGCCATTGCTTGCGTCTGAAAAACAGGACGAGCCAAGGCTGGTCACCGACGACGCCATGCCACCGGAGAAGATGTGCGGTCCTCTGCCAAGCTGGGCCTTGGACATGTTTTCGCGCCCGGGACGCAAGGCACTGAAGCTGTTTCTGGGGCAAAATTGCGGTTCGGCGCGATGGGTGCGCACGCATGCTCCGCGCTCGAAGCAGATCGACCTTTTCGGCAACATTTTGTTCGGGGTGGAAAGCAGTCTCATGAAGCGCCGGTATCGATGGCGTGGCGGGGAGGAGCTGCGACGCCTGGCAGAGACTGAATGCCAGGGCCCATTCTGCCCAGATGCAACGGAGGTCATGGACCTGTTGCGCGACGATATCCACATCCTGAATGAGGTACGCAGCCATGTTCTATGAACACCAAACCTCTGATAATACTCGATTAAATCGACTCACAATTAACACCTTGGAGGTCGATTTGGCGGGGCAGCATCAAAGTCCGCCGCATAGATGTGAAATTAATTTCACTAGTCAGCTGCCGGTCGAAGTTACCGCCTATTTAGACGCGAGTATCTCTGACAGCACACGCCGCGCCTATGTCGGCGATCTTGCGCATTTCGAAGCATGGGGCGGGACCATTCCAGCGAGCGATGGGATGGTGGCTCGGTACCTGGCAGAACATGCGGGCACCTTGAGCGTGGCAACCCTGGTCCGCCGCTTGGCGACCATTTCGAAAGCCCACGCGGCCAAGGGACTTGTCAGTCCCACAGCGTCCGCACTTGTCCGGGCCACAATGCAAGGCATCAAGCGCAGATGGGGGACGGCACAAGCGCAGGCCAAGCCATTGATGCGGGACGACCTGTTCGCACTCCTGGAACGCATCGGAGATGATCGCAGAGGCATGAGAGACCAGGCATTGCTGCTGATCGGCTTCGCCGGAGGATTTCGCCGGTCGGAATTGGTCGGCCTCGACCTTGGTGATGTCGAGCACGTCAGGCAGGGGCTGATTGTCCACCTGCGACGGTCGAAGACAGATCAACTGGGTGCAGGCCGTAAGATCGCCATCCCCTTCGGCCGGACGCGCTGGTGCCCGGTAAATGCCATTGATCATTGGTTGCAAGTGTCTGGCATTGATCTCGGCCCTTTGTTCCGGCCGATCAATCGGCACGGACATGTTCTGGATCAACGTTTGTCGGGCGAAGCCGTGTCGATCATCGTCAAGGAGCGTCTTCAGAAAGCCGGGATCGATCCGTTCGGCTATTCGGGACACAGCCTTCGCGCCGGGTTCGCCACCAGTGCCGCCCTGGCCGGGGCCTCCACGTGGAAGATCCGCGCACAAACCGGCCATGCAAGCGATGCCATGCTGGCCCGGTATATCCGGGACGGGAATGCGTTTATCAACAATGCTGCGGGCTTGATCTTGTGAGTGGTGTGGGTCAACCCATTCGGTAGGAGATGGGGTTGAAGGCAGGTGTTTGATCATCCCGCCAGCGGCTTCATGCAGCCTCGGCGTTGACGGCGCGCAACATCGACTCGATTGCAGCGACCAGTGCGTTTTGGTGCTGTGGCAAGAATTGTCCAATCCGTGGCGCGGATTTGCCATTGGTGCTGACATAGCTTTCAGAAGAGCCAACGGCTATTTTGCCGTCGATCAGATGGGTTAGTTTCTCGAAATAGGGCCTCCACGCGCGCTCTGGCAGGCCCCAGGATGCTGGGCCAGTCCAAAACTGGCCGTTTTTCGTGATGTAGCCGAAATTAACCGGTTTTCCTCGGTTGGCGAGATCGGCCTTGATGTTGAGACTGGCCCTGAGATCGGGGTAAATGCCGAGAGGCTCCAGCGCCGTCAGGAATGAACGGATGGCCGTTGGCAATGCTGGGTCACGTTGTGCCAAGTTGTCCCAGAAATCAGCTGAGCTGATCGATTGTGGGCCAGGCATTGCTTCCTTGGGTACTGGATGGATCACGAGCATATCCTGCTCAACGCGAACAACTCCGCGCTCGATCATGACCGTTTTCGCCAGCGTATTGGGAACGGCAAGGATGTCCCCAGTCCTTGCATTTTTCCACGTGGCGAGCTCAACCAGCGCAAAGGTGAAATGTGAACCGGCATGGCTTTGAAGCAGGTTGCTCAGCGCCTCGGTTTCAGTGCGGATGCCGTCTCCAAGAACGATGGCCAACATCCGCCCACGGCGGAGGTTCCTTGCAACCGCATCGATGAACGCCGCTTCGTCCAAGGCTTCCGGATGGTTGCTGATCAGATTGTAAAGCTTTGCAGGTGCCTTTTGCCCTCGCGAGACAGCGGCCTCGAAGGCATCATATGACATCGTGCCGAGGGCCGCGACATAATCGAGAGCCTGCGCTACCACTTCGCGCCGCATTTGACTGTTGCGCCAGAGTTTGGTCTCGACCAACACGATGTCGCCGGATGGCGTGAGGTAAAGGTTGTCAATGAACCCATGACCGCATGGAACCTCGCGCGCAGCCGCGATCAGTTCGCCGAACCCCGGCTCAATGTCTGAAATCGGCAATATCGCGGGATGATCGTGGATTAGCTTCTGGAGCCAATCTTCATCGAATACACCCTGACCAAGATGAATGCGTTCGAGTGGGCTGCGAAGGTTATCGCTTCCGATATGAATTGGAGTCGCCCGAGACCTCGCCATGTCGTTTGTGTGCGCGACGCGGATGTATCAGTCCAGCAATAATGAGTCTTATAAGTCGTGGGCTAATCAGACTCATCATCTGATCGTACGCGGCGATGGACATTCGCAAGCGCATAGGCTGGAATTTGAAGCGGCTGCGCAGCGAGCGCAACATCACGCAGGAAGATTTCGCGACCGACAGCGGATTTGATCGCGGTTACATCAGCGGCGTTGAGCGTGGAGTCCGTAATCCCTCAGTCCTCGTGCTGGACAGGATCGCAAAGGCACTGCAAGTCGACGTGGGTGAGTTGTTCGATCAGGAAGGTGCGGTTCAGTATTCCGACCTGTGTCGGAGGTAGGCTTCTCCGATCCGCGCTGAGATCGGCGTCATTCCTTCGCCACGACCGTGTCATAGAGACCGTAGTGGGTCAGCCCCTCATGGCTTTCGATTCCGGTGTAGCGGAGGGAGGCATCCTCATAGCGGCGGAACGCGAAAACGGCTTCGTTCATCCTCTCGGTGTTGAACACTCTGAGACGCACCAGGAGGTGGAAGTCCGCCACCGTCAGGCCAGTGACTGTCAGAAACAGGTCCGGTTCCAGCTTGGTGATAACGTCCTGTAGCGTGTTTTCGCGGAAATCCGTCAGATACATGAAGGCAGGAATGCGCGTGGCGAATTTTATCAGCTTTTCCTGAACGAGCTTGCGCTTGGATTTGTATTCCTTTTCCTCATCCGTCAGCTCCTTTTTTTCCTGCGGCGTCAGGTCGCCGTCCTTGGCCTTGTTTTTTAGGTCTTTAACCGTCTCGCTTTTATTGATGATGGTTTCGATTACGTTGTCGCCCAGTGCACGCCAGCCTTCAATGCGCTCGACGGCGGCCATCGCTTCGGGATTGTCGAGAACGCGCCGCAATGTGTCGTTATCCACATTTACCAGCAGCGCGGATTCCCATTTGCGCGCGAGCAGCGTTGCGGAGGTTCCGGCCATCGCGATGTCGAGGATACCGCCCGCGTCGATCTGGGTCATGTTGGCGCCGTCATAGGCCAGGACCGGCAGGAAAGAGACAAGCTCCCGCACCGCATTTTCCGGGTTTGCCTCGCCCGGAGAAAGGCCGATGCCATATTCCGACAATTGCCGCAGCGCTCGCGTCGGCGCGAAATCGAATACGAAGCAGACGGGCTTGAGGATTTCTTCCTCATTCGGATTGTCGCCATTGGGATTTTTGATCGACCATGGCGACTGCACCCGGAACGCGGCCTGAAAGTATGTTTCCGGCGACTTGAGGTTCCGGAGCATCAGGATTGAAGACCATTGCGCCACCGTCACCCCGGTTGTCAGCTTGCCGCAGGAAAGGGTGATCGTCTTGGTATCGAAACCACCGCCAATTGCGTGCCGGAGCGGTGGCAATGCAGCTAATCCAATCCCCGCCGTCGTCCCGGCCGCCACAACCACTTTGTAATCATGCCAGAAAACATTCTGCCTCTCCGAAAGCAGATTATTCATCGCGTGACAGGCGGCGACGTTTGGCAGGAACCAGAAAGCATGTTGCAGGTAAGGCAGCAGGCGTACGTCCGAATAGGGAAATGGCGGTTTCGTACCTGTCTTAAGGCTTTCGACCGTCTGTGGCGCATAGGCCCCTCTGATGATGCTCAGCCATTTCTGGACATCGTCTTTGTACTTGAAGGTTGCGAGTACACCCGTCCCATTCGCAGCAAAGAACTCATTCAGATCGAACTCGTCGAACTCGCCCGCGCTTGCGATGACCGTCAGCTCTGGCGGCATCTGGTAAGTTAGCAGCCGCATTTGCGGCAGCGCGCCGTAGGGGTTGCGCTTGCCCGGATTCTGCGCGGCAAACGCGGCCTTTGCACGCTGTTCATCGGTATAGGTCCAGTTAAATATCTGTTCCTCGATGAACTCGCCGGTGGCGAGCGCCTTGAAAGGGGTGCCGGACAGATAGAGATAGGCCCGCGTGGTGATCGGCAGAAATTCGGCCTCGCTCTCCGAAAGCACGCCCAAATCTTCGTTCACGATTTCCAGATCGCCAGCATATTCGAGGGCGGTTTCCTCCTTGGCAACCGTCGTATCCTCACCCTCGAAAAGCTCCTTCGCCGTCTCGCGCCATGCGCCGAAATGATATTCGTCGAATACGACCAGATCCCAGTTGATCGTGTGGAGCCATTCATTCCGGGCCTTGATGTTACCGGCCTTGTCGCGCCCCAGCAGGTCTTGGAACGAGCCGAAATAGACCACCTGCTTGTCGCCGTCGATCTGGCTAGGGTCGCGCCCGGAATTGCGGGAAAGGTATTGCCAGCCGTCGAAATCGACATGGGATTCAAGATCGGTCTGCCAGGCATCTTCGACGGCGGGCTTGAAGGTCAGCACCAGCACTCGTTTCGCGCCGAGCTTCTTGGCGAGTTGGTAAGAAGTGAAGGTTTTGCCGAAACGCATCTTGGCGTTCCAGAGGAAGCGTGGGACGGCGTTGACATCCTGCTGCCAGCGGGAATGGTAGTAGGCGTAGGTCTGTTCCACCGCCTCCGCCTGCTCTTTGCGCGGTGGGAAATTCTCGTGGTGCGTGCCGGTGAATTGCTGGCCACTCCGCAGTTCGGCCAACACGGTTTTCGCGTCGGCGACCGCGCATTGCATCCATTCGAGCTGCGGATTGGCGAAGCCTTTGCGCTTGAGCGCATCGCGCACGGCATGATCGGTGATGATGCCGCCATCGTCCCGTTCGGCGGCTTCGTCGAGTTCGATGGTGTAATTCGTGATCGCGGCGGTTTTTAGCTGTTCGGCGATCCGCTGTTTCACATCGCGCGTCGTCTGCCCGACTTTGAGCAACCCCTCATGTGCCGCATCGGCAATCGCATAGGCATAGATGCGCGGGCGCGCTTTTGGCTTGGGCGCGAGGATTTCTTCTATGGTGGGCTTATTCACGATCCGCCCCCATCGGGCGGATCATCTGTTCGATGAAGGCGATCTCGGTTTCGTTGATGTCATACTTTTTATAGAGAGCGGCATCGGTCCAAATCTGGTTCCACGGTTGGACGGGAACCCAGCGATACATACCTCGGAAGACGTGTTGGGCTGGCTTGCGAAGCGACACAAGGAACCGCGCTAGTCTTGTCTGTAGATATAACCCAACACTCTCGGCCTCATCCTTTGAACTCAGAGGACCGGCTGCGAGATAGGTTTGAGTGCATACGGATCCCGGCTCACCGATTATTGGCGGGCCTAGAACGATGTCTATGCCGCTTCTCTCTCGCTCACGGCCAGAACCAGCAACGGGAAGAAACAATTTCCAAACGTCAATCAAGTGCGCGTTCTTGCTGATCGTCTCGCGTGCCATGGCGCCATGCACTCTTTTTGTCGCAACGTTGGCATACAGAAGCACCTGCGTATCATTCGGCACCTTATCCCGAGCATAGTCCGTAAAGTTCGTCGCCAATCCGAACGGTGTATCTCCGCTGACAAGTTCCTCAAACGGTCGCTCCCCAGCCGCCAACACCTTGTGCAAAATATCTACCGCCCGCTTGTCACGCACGAAGACATCGAATTCGTCTAAGGCGCGCGGATGAGGCCCAATGGTCGCGCCATTTCGATGGTAGGTGCTTTCGCATAGCCCAGGATCGTCGCGGTTCCATAGGAAGTAGCAAATTCCGCCACCAATGCCCACGGTGGGAAACGCATCCTTCGCGTTCTCATAGTCAATAAGAGTGCGGATACGCTGGTCGCTGAGAAACTCGGCGCGAAACTCACCAAGTCCACGACCGCCCGCCATCCATCTTGATGGAATAACCATACAGAGGAATTTCGGCTCTAATCGCACTGCTTGCTGAACGAACAGTTGATAGATGGGGGAATCATTGGTTCCACCGCCGCCACCCGTCATTTGATACGGTGGATTTCCGATAATAACGTCGAACTGCATGTCGGCTCCGAACAGCTCGCCAATGCGAGCCTTGATGTCGTGAGTGTGAATGAACGCATAAGCGTGAGTTTCCAGCCCTTCGCCCCGATCAAGGGCTTCCCTGCTGGCTCCGCAAAACATGCATCTGCCCTTGTCCCAAGAATGCTCGGTGCGCTCGAACCAGATTTTGCCTTCATCGCTGGCGAAACTCTTGGCGACAGAATGCTCGCCGGTCGCGTGCTTCGAGCAATATACGCTGCGACGCGCCAGCAGGCTCGTAAGCTGGGTAATGCTGATGCCAAACACCTGCCGAGTCAGGATATGATCGACGCGCGCTTGCAGGTCGGGGATTTCAACTTCCAACCCGTTTATTAGCCGCCCGGCAATCTCGCGGAGGAACACGCCCGACTTGGTGCAGGGGTCAAGGAAACGAACCGAGCTATCGGCCCAAATATTCGCGCCCTTGTTGCTCGCGGCCCACGCCTGGGCCAATGTATCGAGCATCTGGTTGGCAAACTCCGGCGGCGTGAATACCTCGTCGTTGGATAGATTGGCGATGCAGGTCAGAACATCGGGATTGCGCCCCCGCAGCGTAAACCCAACCTGCTCGTTCATACGGCCCCCCCAGTATCGCCGCTGGCAAATCGTGCCAAATCGCGCACCGTCATCGGCGGATATGATGTGGTGGGCGTAAAAATTTCGTGCTTGCCGAGTCCTGCGAACAGTGAGCCTTCCGCGCTGAAACTCGCCATGCCGGTCAGCACATCGAGCCGGAAATCCCGGCGCTGAAACTTGCCCTTGCCGAGATAGCCCCATTCCACCACGCTGATCGGTGCGCCGTCGGTGTCGCGCATCGTCATCGCATCGCCATGCACGAGATTAAGTGACAGCACATAAAAGGCGGCGCGATATAGCTCATCCGCCTCGGCCAGGCCGAGGTAGTCGGCAAAGACCTCCAGCATATTCGCGCGGCACTCGGCGATATTGTCGGCCAGCAACTCGATCCCATAGGCGCACATCACCGCCAGCAGCGCATAGTGCCGCTTCTCAAAATCGGACTTGCCGAATTTCAGCTCCACGGCGGCGAGCTTGCGTTGCAGGATCGGCACAAGGAAATTGCCGCTTCCGCAAGCAGGTTCGAGAAACCGCGCGTCAATCCGCTCCGTCTCGCCCTTCACCAGATCGAGCATTTTCTCCACGAGCCAGGGCGGCGTGAACACCTCCCCGTGATCGGCAACACGTTTCTTGGATTTGATAAGACTCACGAAAAGCGCTCCGCAACAATCATCGTGTAAGGTGCTTTTCGAGGGCGGCGTTGACGGCTTTGCACAAGCGTTCGAACTGGGCTTCGCTCTCTACTGGCAGAACGGAAGATGGATCGTTGCCAATTTTTTGCAAGAACAGCCGCGCCGGGCGTGTCTTATGAAAGCCAATCGACAGCATGTCGAATGCCGCTTCGAAGCGGCGGGCAATGCGGGGAACGTGGTTGTTCAGTTCTAGTTTTTTTCCCTTCAGTTCCTTGGCGTAGGCTTCACGCACAAGGGATTCATAAACTTTTGGGTCAAGAATATCTTCGATGTCAGCTTCTGCAGGGGCAGCTGCGAATGCTTCGCTGACGAAGACAACGTTATCCGACCGGATTAACTTGCCTTTGACCAAATCATCGCGCGTGGCCTTAGCGTCCTTTTCATCATCGAAGAGGACCAGCACCTTCAACTGCTCCGATGTGAGCAGTGCCACCATGTAATGGACCTTCTGCGCGCCACCGGCTGGCGTGACGGTCAATCGGTCATCGAGGCCAACCTTACCTTGCTCGGTTAGGTACGCCGAAACAGCAGACAAAATCCAAAAGTCGGTGACGCCTTCAACGATCAAGTTGTTCGGCCCGACGAACAAGCTTTGGGCTAGGTCGTATCCAAGCGCGGCCTGCAATGGGAAAAGGGTGCGGGCATCGCCGGTCGGGTCGTTCGATACGGTCGTGCCTTCTTCTTCCGCGATGTTGACCGTTCGCACCCAATCCAATTGGTGCGTCGGCACCATGAACGGGGAATGCGTCGTGTAGATTATCTGATTGGAGAAATCGTCTTCCAGATGGCGAAGCAAGTCGCCTTGCGAACGCGCGTGGAGATACAATCCCGGTTCGTCCAAGAGCAAAATTGCCCCATCGGCGTCACCATCTTCGGTGTCCGCCGCGAACACGACGTAGAATGCAAAGAACCATTGGAAGCCACGGCTTCGTTCATCAAGGTTCACTTCAACGTCATAGACGTTGTTGGGGTCGGATATCAGTGTATCAAAGTGATGCGCGTCGAGGTTGAACCGGACCTTCAATTCACGGTCCTTCCAGCGCTTGCGAATTGCGGTCGTCACGACGGACCCGGCGCGGTTCGCGAGTTGGCCGCGTGTTTCTTGGTCGTTGCTCTGTGACAATTCTTGTAGCTGCTGCGGGCTCAAGCCGGCAACCTTGCAAAGCTTTTCAAAATTCAGGTCGGCGTTCGTTTGCTGGCCTTGGCTTTTTCGTGCGAGGAACTGCGCGATGTCCTGATGCCCCTCGATTTCGGGGTAGTCCTCAAGATACATGAAGATAGGCAGCCGTTCGATGATCCAGTTACGAGCCTTTGTGCGGGCGTCCTCGTTTTGCGGAATTGCTTCGGCCGTTTCCTCCAACGCAACAATTCGTTGGTCCTGTGCGTCGGTAAGTTCAACATCTGCCGTTGCTAGCGCCTGTCGGAGTGCGGCCAATGCCGGGGTTGCAGATTCTGCCCACTTTGCGGCGGTTGTTCCAACGCCAATGGCGGAAACAAAGGCATCTGAAGCGCGTTCCAGCGGTGTCTTGCTGTCGTCCGTCAGCTTGGCCGCCCCTGCCTTTACGGCGGCATCAATCTTTCTGGCGTCAGCTTTGATGGTAGCTAGGTCGAAGGCGGCTTCCGGCACCGAGATGCCTACGTAACGCTTGTCGCCGTAACGACGGCTAACGCTAGCCTCGGTGACGCCTTGGGCGCTGGGCCAAATTTCGGCGAGGCGGCCTTGTTCATAGTCGTCCAACAGCCACGTCGAGTCTACGACAGGCGTGTGATCGCTACATTCAGATAGTTTGCGGTGCCTAGGAAAATCCTTGATGGGCTTAAGATTTTTAGATCCATCCGCCGGGTTCAAGCTATGCAGCGCCCGAAGGATATTGGATTTTCCGCTCTCGTTACGCCCAAGCATTGCTGTGATGCGCGAAACCTCAATTTCGCCGCTATCATTGATCGAGCGAAAATTCCTTACGCGAAAGGATTTCAATTCCATTCGTCACCCCCAAAGGCATGTCGATAAACTGTTCGATGAATGTTCTCAACAAAATGCTCATCCCAGCTGCAACAAAATGTCGCTTGCGACAGTAAGGATCGTCAACAAACGTGGCTCTAACTGGGCGAGTTTCGCCCACCCCATGTCTCAGTCGGGGAGAGGACATCTCTCTTCAAAAGCGCACTGAGGTTCAAGCCGCCACTAAGCTCCGTACAGCCTCAGATTGCCTTGGCAGGGCTAATCCCCCCTGTTCCTCCACTTTGCCCGCAAAACCGCGTCAAAAGAGCCGTTGGGATGGCGAAATTCTGCAGCGGCACGGAAACCGCCGAGAAACTAGTCGCCCATGTCCGGAAATTCGTCGGAATTTTCAGCGGACCCGGCAACCGAATTAACTATTGATCCGCCTCAATCAGGCGCATGGCTGCATAAGTGATTGAACATCTCGTTCTGATTGAAATCGAATTTGCCATCGCGATCAAGGTTGGGTGTTTTGGAGGATTTCCGTCCATTCCCTCTCATGACTGCCGGCATGGTTCGGCATTCCAGGTTTCGTCAAACACCCCTTTGGATGAACGTAACTGTCGATCCGCCGCACTGGCCGTTCGTGCCAACTGATGTTGAACGCGAACAATCGTGGAAAAAAGAACAGCTCTGAATAGGGCAGGTTATCGTGAATCCACCAGGCCAGCTTGCGCCAATCCCCTTCCACTTGAAAGCGATCCCAGAATGACGGGACGACAATGCAGGCGGTAGCACCCATGCAACCATGGGCATCGCGCACGTCCCATATGTGACTCGCGAAATTACTCTCGTTTAAAGCGCAATTATAGCCGGCGCGCTTTGATCCGAAGCCGTTCACCTCTGCGGATCGATAAGCTGATCGGATTTCAATTCGTCCGAATGCCTTTTGGATTGGTTCAAGCAAGTCCTCGCACAGTCTCGAACCGGCGGCGATGGCAAGCTCCGGGTTTTCCGGAATGTTTGAAAACCCGTGTACCGCTGCAATGTCAGAGAAAAGAAAATCCCGCATAAAGAAGTTTTTTGAGAGCCGAGTGCGCCCGAATTCGTTGACCCATTCCACGCTTCGGTGTCTGCGGGATGAGCCCGGAAGCGGTAGATCTGATACCCATCCTACTTTTAGGGTCACGCCGCCGATTGATTTCGGCTCGCTCAGCTGATGTATGCCGATCTCCTCGAAACCAAGGCAATTGGCGAACGCCTTAAAGTCGCCAAATCCCGTGCTTTGCGAACAAAAGCTGTGCACAAGCAATATGGCCGATTGGGTTCGATACCGCTTCGCTTCGAGGATTGCCGCTGCTGTCCGATGAAAGAGTTGATAGCGAAGGGGGCCAACCTTTTCCGGATCAAGCCCGAGTAAACTGCAAAGTCTTCTCAGACGGTCCGTCTTGCCGGTTCCCCCCTTCTTAAGCCAATCGTCCACTGTGAGATCGAAGCTCTCAGTAACTTTTCCCTCGACGGCCAAGACGGCAATCCGATCACCCAACCCCAGCACTGCAAGCAAGTCGGTCTGCGTGGCTGTGGCTCTGCCATCGTTCAGGTCAGTGCATTTCTCCAGCCAGGCATCCACGAGTTCAGCACCCCGAAACTCTGCTGCCTGATCTAGCACTTGACGGACCCGCTCCGGAAGGCCGTTTGCCTGGAACCAGCTATCGGCCAAGGCCTTGGCTGATCGTCCCTGCTTCCAGTGAATGGGACTTCCAAGGTGTGGGATTACGTTTTCGGGTGCCAAGAGAGGCAATGAAAGCCGGCTGGAAGAGCTCACCATCATTTCCCTCTCGTCCCTGTATGCGGGCTGCAGCTTATTGAGGTATCAAGGGATGTGCGGCAAAGGCAAGCGTCCGCATAAAGAAATGGCGATTATGCACTTTACAAACCCGTTGTGACGGGCGCGATATGACTCGACTCTGATCTGCGCGCCACTACGCTCCTGCAACTTACCAACAGGAGTATTTGATGACTGATAACGCAGTGGTTCATATCGGTGAAAACTCACCGGAAGAAGTAGCATTTAAAATGATGACACTCATCATGGGCGTGGAGAACCGTCAGCCCTACTCCCACGGCGACAATCCGGTGGACCGCGACTGGGTGCTGAGAACTTACGCCCAATGCATCAGGACTGTTAGGCGTCCGGATGCAGTTTCGGAGATTGTGGCGACGTTCGCCCCGCCGGTTGCCCGATAAGAAACGAATAATACATTGTAGCTGCTGCTACGGCGCTGGCCGGTTCGCTCCGGTCAGCCGCCAGTTTGAGCGCCTCAAGGCGGATATCTAGATCCGTCATGGTATCATAGTACCACTGGCATTAGGACACCGCAAGGCCGAAGCTAACGCGGGAAAGGGGCTATTCTGACTAAGCGGCCGCTTCGTATTCCGCCAATTTTTGAGAGAATCTCGGGATCGGAATCATCTCCAATGGTTACCGTGTACCCGTAAATCAGGCCGTCATCGCTGGTGCTTTCCTCGATGGACCAATCCAGTCTGTCGAGTTCGTCAACATTGATGCGCAGCGCCGCCGCCACGGCATCAGCAAACTCTTGCTCATCACGATCTTCCAACTGACTGTTGCTCATTTAGCAGTCCCCCCAACGATCTGTTTAGGCTGATAAAGGCTGGCAATCTTCTGGGCTTCCAGCTGTCCACCCAGCAGATGCGACTTAGTCAAAATGTACTTCGGGAATCGCGTAACGAGATAGTCATGCCTAAACCAGCGTCGGAATTCAGCTATTCCTTCGTTAGGGTACGCCCACGGCAATTGAGGATTGCTTGCTGATTGCGGATAATAGGACGGGTAATTATGCTGAAATTTGATCCGCTCGCCATGCGCTTCATCATAGGCATTTGCTTTCCAGTGATCGCTCCAGCACCGGCCCACACTTATATCCGGAATGGTCTTATCGTTGACTGCGAGTTCGGCGTTGATCAGATCAACGATCATGCCGCTGACCTCATGAAAAACTATAAAATACCCATCGGGTGCGCCGTCCTGCAAAAGTGAAATGCGGTCGTGATGGTACTTCCATTTATCAGGAGGTGTATAGCCCAAGGCCTGATAGATGAATTTCTGCAAGCCGAATGTAGCAAGCCGCCTGTAATTATCTACAGCTACCTGTGACTTCGTTTTAGTTTCAAATGCATAGTATTCAAGGACCGCCATACAGACGATATCTGGATACGCATAATGCGGCGCTCCGTCCTTTAGCGTTTCCACATATAGCTGTGGATCGGTGTAGCCATTTCTAAACAGGTACTCCTTGATGAAGGAAATTCTATCCTTAGACAGCACCTCGTCGGCATAGTGGAGGGCCCAATCCTGCGTGATGTCGAAGATTACGCTTCGAGCAACTCCACATATTTTGGCCAGGCCTGTCTGCGTCAGGAATGGCAATCCGTTTTCTAACACCCCCATCTCAACGCCGTTCACGTCGCGCTGAACCTCAACGCCAATGTCCAAAACAAGCTGTTTTGAGGGTGCCGGTAACTGTGCCATATGTTCCCTTATCTTGTTGTAATTAAACGCATATAGGCTGCCGGTTACTCCGGCTTCTCGTCCTTCGGCTTCTGCTTCAGCAGCTTGCCTAGCCGCTCCTTGAAGTGCTCGTCGTCGTCGTCGCATTCAAGCTCGCGCGCGCTTCCTTGAACATGTCGAGTTGGTTTTTTTGTTCAACCATCATAGCACCGTCTTAAGCCGGTTCCCCGCCGTAACGCGGTATATGAACGGTCGTTTTTCCGATTGGCAAACCTTGACGATCTTATCATAGTTGTGAGCCAAACTCTTCAGCTTGAAAAAGCCAATTGAACTTGCACCCCACAGATAAAAGCAGCCGATTTTATGTTGCTGGATCGCCTTCAATGCAACGCTTTCATTCTGCCATTTCGCGTCATGACTGCAAACGATCCAACCATTTGGTCCGACAATGTTTAGCCATTCGTCGTCAGGCATCTTATCCGGGAATCGCTCACTTTCGTGAGAGCGCACCTCAAAGGGGCACTTCAACGTCTGGAGCGCTTTCGGGAACTTCTTCCCGAAATTGCGGTCAAAGTAGAGCGTCAGTGACGAATTCCCCTCCCCACCGCTCCGTCAATCCCCTCGAAACGTAACCCAGCCAGCACATCGGAATTGGACAGCCCGAAGTCGTCTGCAATATCATCCAGCGTTTCCCCGGCCTCCCAGCGACCTTTGAATGCCCAGGTTGCCACACCCTCCACCGAAGGTGCGCCGAACTGAATCCGGGGATCTATAATCACGTTCTCGTCGCGCCCAGCGACATGCCAGCGAACGGCGATTCCGTCGCTTTCATATTCAAATTCTTGCAGTCGGCCGATGATGTCGGACCACGCCAACTGACCCTTGTTTGATGCCATCAGCAACTTTTTGTCGCCCATGCCAGCTTCAATCTGAGCATAGTCCATCCAAAGGTCTTTGCCATCAGTCTTGAACCGATATTCCGCGAACGGAAATTCCGCTTCTAGCTGTTTACTGACATACTCCCGCGCGGCGCGGACCTTCGCCAAGCTGACCCCTGCGCGCCGGAAGGTCGATACGACAGCGACCTCGATCAACTGCAGATAGGAAAGGGAGTCTCCCTTGTCCTTGGCGCTGAGCATCCCCTTCCGATTGCTCGTTATAGGCTTGTGCCAGCTAGACACGGTTTGCGGCGCGATATGGGCATAGCGAGCAGCCTCCCGAATCCTATAATTCGGGACGTAAAGGCGGGAACGCCAAAGGTCTTTTGGAGAGACGGCTGCATTCACTGTCGTTCCGCTCGCTCCTTTCAGCGTTTGGTTATCCACCGGCTTCGCCGTTGGCGTATCACAGACGAACCGCGCTGTGAATCGTCCTCAACGAACGGCAACCTATATTGATGCCCTACCCGAGAGCGAGACGATCTATAACCCGACGAACATCGTCACGATCATTACGCATATTTCAAAGACTCCCACACAGGAGTTTGTGCTTCCCACCTACGGCGTCCTGTGCGAAGCGGCGCATCCCAACATGCTTGGCCGGACGCTCTACCTTCATGGGTCCGAGCCGGGCCAGTGGAAGGGGAACGAACTTAGAACACTCGGCCCAGGCACTGGGCCTACATGACACTTTCTGGCGGAGTCGGTCGTGACGGCACTGTCGTGGGCCTGCGCCGCCCAGGTATCCGCCTTCGACCTAATGGTTGAAACAATCGGCGCAGTGATCGGGCGGCTCAAGGCGGCAGAGCATGCCCAATCGCCTAACGACCCAGGTCGAGGACTGTGATCTTAAATTATGGTCGACGGACAATTCCAGTCCAAGCGTCGCCACCTCAGGCAGCGCTTTAAGCCCGCAAGCTGGTGCTAAGGACCGTACAGCCTTTATATCCTATGTCGGGTACCTCTATATCCTCAAGCCGACAAACTAACTTCTAGGCGATTAAGGTGCTGCCTAACGGATAGTCACGAAATTCCGTCTCGGGCGCAAAACCACCGGAAAAATATCGCTGCTTCTACGCCCGAAAAATCGGCGAAAAATTCCCGACGGATCTCGTTTGGAGACCGCTTTCCCTATTGAACGTTGATACATCCCTCTGGTACATTAAACCTGCACATGGCTATATAAGCCATTGAAACTGCTTATTCTCTGTTGGAGTATCCATTTTCCCCTCGGCTCCACCAGGGTCCCGCTAAGTGCGCATATTGTCCAGCCGGCTCTGGAACAGTTCGAAGGTGCTGGGCTGGGGCGGCTTCGGCGGCATGTCGGATCCTCGTCGTTCCTTC
>Ga0070667_100001323_pt1 | contig 22254 bp, 19 predicted proteins | sample KBSS33metaG_FD_64659 | JGI IMG/M metagenome (GOLD analysis project Ga0070667, IMG submission 64659) | Switchgrass rhizosphere microbial communities from Kellogg Biological Station, Michigan, USA - KBS S3-3 metaG | ecosystem: Host-associated > Plants > Roots > Rhizosphere > Soil ... | reverse complement strand
GCACCAAGAACGACGAACGACCGAGTCAGGGTGTGGGTGCGAGCCGCTTCTTTTTCCCGGCGGCTGGTTCCAGATCCAGCACCCAGATCCGCCCGCCGGCGGTGTAGTAGCCGCGGCGGTCGTTCTCGATCGTCGCGCCCCAGGCCTCGAGCGTCCGCATCTGGAAGGTGTAGCCCTCGAAGTTCTTGCGGGCGTGGTCCAGGACCTCGTTGGTGTGCCAGTTGTCGGTCAGCAGTGCGTCCCCGGCGTGCACCTTGAGCACGGTGTAGAACTTGTCGTGGACAGCCTCCGGCCGCACGTCGCGTGTCGAGCCGCGCTTCTTGCCCTCGGAAACGATGTAGCTTTCCTGAACGTTCACATCCGCCATCTCTGTGCTCCGTAGCGCGGGCCTTTCAGGCCCGCGACCGGCGACCCTGAAAGGGCCTCCCTACACCGTGTGAGCGACCGCAGCTGCCGCCTCGGCCGTCGCCATGTCGATCAGCGCCTTCGGATCCGTCGCGCGAATCAGCGCTTCCGGCAACGCCACGCCCATCATCTGCCACTGCTGGTTCGCGAAACGCTGCAGCGTCGCGATGTGCTCCGCATGCAGATGACCGAAGCGTCCCTGCAGCTTGAGGTATTCGGACACCGGCCGCATCGACTGCGGGCGGAAGCTGTAGTCGTACTCGCGCTTTTCGTTGTTCCACTCCCAGATTGGATAGAGCCCGCATTCGACGACGAGCCGGCCGAGATCGATCGACCGCGGTGTCTCGTACACGAAACCCTTCTGGCACGGCGTGTAGATCATCAGGAACGACGCGCCTTTGAAGTTCAGCCCCTTGCGGACCTTGTTCATCAGATCGATCGGATAGCCGACGCTCGCCGTCGCGACGTAACAGTGGGGATGACCTGCTGCCATCATCCGCGCGAGATCCTTGGGGAACAGCGTCTTCGCTTCGGGGACCATCGGTCCCGGCGGCGAGAAGGTCGTCATGCCGCCGTATGGCGTCCGCGACGAGGCCTGGATGCCGGTGTTGGCGTACTGCTCGTTGTCGTAGCAGATGATCAGGCAGTCGTGGTTTCGGTAGAGCGCGCCCGAGATCGACGCCAGGCCGATGTCCGAGGCGCTGCCGTCGCCCGCTTCGCAGATGATGTTCGGGAACGCGCCCTTCCACTTGCCCTTGCGGATCATCGCCTCGTAGGCGGCCGCGACGCCGGCGGTGAAGCTGCCGGCGCTGCCGATCTGCGTGTGCGCCCACGGCACGTTGTACGGCGTGCACAAGTACGAGCTGTTCGCGACGTACATGCACCCCGTCGGGCCGACGAGAATCGTGTTGTCGCCGGACGCCTTGCTCGTCATCCGGTACTGGATGGACGGCCCGCAGCCGGCGCACGTGCGGTGACCGGGCACGAACGGTTCGGTCTGCGGCAATTCGGGGTTGTAGAACCGTGCGCCCTGATTCGGGCTCCCGAGCATCGGCAGCATCTGGCGTTCGACTTCAATCGCAGGCATCGATCCTCCAACAAAGATCGCAAAGGTCGCGAAGCGCGCAAAGAAAACCTTTCTCTGCGGTCTTTGCAATCTTTGCGGTCAACCGTCGTGACATGTTACTCCTCGAACCCGACCCAGTGCGTCCGCTTCTCGATCTTCCCGCGTTTCTGGACCTCGAGCATCTTGTTCGTCATCCAGTAGAACTCTTTCAGCACGATCGCCTCGCCGCCCATGCCGGCCATGAAGGAGAAGACCAGCGGACGCTTCGCGCTCTCATAAAGCGCTGCGCACGCCTCGGCATACAGCGATCCGCCGCTGCTGACGCTGCCGAGGCCCATATTGGTTTCGATGACGCCGACGACCTTGAACTTGCTGAGCGAGGCTGCGACTTGCTCGGTGGGGTAGGGCCGAATCGTACGCAGCCGGACCATGCCGACCTTCGCGCCGCGCTCGCGCATGTGCCGGATGGCGTGCCGCGCGGTGACCGCGTGGCCACCCTGCAGGAAGAACACCACATCGGCGTCGTCGGTCATGAACTCCTCGACCCACGGATCGTAGCGACGGCCGAAGATGCGCGCGAACTGATCGTGAACTTCTTCGATGACCGGCATCGCGCCTTCCATCGCGCGGGCGCGCTCGAGCTGCAGCGGTGGACCCTGCTCGGGCATGATCTGCGGCCCATGCGACACCGGATGCCTCGGGTCCAGGGGATACGGGTGCTTGTACGGCGGCAGGAATTCATTCACCTGGCCCTGGTCCGGCAGCTCCACGTCGGTCGTGATGTGCGAGACGAAGAAGCCGTCCTGACACACCATCTGCGGCAGCAGGACCCGCGGGTCCTCGCCAATCCGGAACGCCATCAGATGGTTGTCGAACGCTTCCTGAGCATCGCAGGACCACCCCATCAGCCAGCCCATGTCGCGCGTCGCGAGCGCATCGGTGTGCTCGGATCCGAAGTCGCCGGGCGGGTCGAGCGTCCGATCGGCAATCATCATCTGCACCGGCATCCGGCTGCCCGAAATGGGTGAGTAGAGCTCGTATGCGAAGTGGACGCCGACGCCCGAGCTGCCCGTGAACACACGCGCGCCGCTCGACGCGGCGCCATGCGCGATGCTCAATTGCGAGTGCTCGCTGTCAGCGATGATGTACTCGGCGTCCAGCTCGCCGTTCGCGACCATCTGTGCCAGCGCCATCATCGTGGCGGTGTACGGACGGATCGGATACGCGGCGATGACATCGACATCGGCGTACTTTGCCGCCTGCGCGGACGCGACGCAGCCGTTGATACGAACCTTCTTCTTCTGACCCGCGACAGTTGCCATAGCCGTCGACCTCTCTGTCGGGGCTCGGGGCTGAGAGCTAGCCGTCAAACCTCTAACAGCTAGCCCCTAGCCCCTAGCCCCTACTTCCAATTCTCAATGTCCTTCGGCGTCTGCTCCGGCACCGCCCGCAGTTCCGCCGCCTGCCGACCATGCAACCCCTGCGTGATCGCGAACGCTGTATCCATGCGCACCACGCCGGTGTCGAAATCCAACTCCGGCACGCCTTCGAGGCACCCGGTCGGGCACTCCTCGATGCAGACGCGGCATCCTTTGCAGTAATCGACGAGGATCTTGTACAGCCCGTTCGAGCGATCGAGACGGACGATGCACGGCTCCGGGCAGACCAGATAGCAGTTGTCGCAGGCATTGCAGGTGCCGCAGCTGAAGCAGCGGCCGGCCTCGTCCATCGCCTGTTCTTCGGAGTAGGCCTGAATCACTTCATCCTGGGTACGACGGCGGCTCACCGGCGGCAGCATCGCCTGCGGCACGCGCGGGAACTTCGGGAAGTACGTCATGTTCATCCGCGCCAGGTCCGTGATGACGTCGAGCGAGACCATCCGCTCCTGCAGCGGTTCGCCGCGGACGACCTTGTCGAGATTGAACGCGACGCGTTTGCCGTCGCCGACGGCGTTGACGACCATCAGCGGCTGCCCGGATCCGATCTGGACCACGTCGCCGGCCGCGAAGAACATGGTGTCGCCGAGGCGACCGAACCGATCGATCGCGATCGTGCCGCGCTCGTTCTTGAACTGGTCGGGCAGCCAGTTCAGCGCCGCATGCTGGCCGACGGCGATGATCACGTTGTCGACCGCAAACCTTGCCGAGGGCGCTTCCTTGTCGACCGTAATCGGCGACGCGTTGATTGCGCCCGAGAAGCGAGCCGGGTGCAGTTGCAGGGCGTCGACCTTCCCGTTGCCGAGCACCGCGGTGACCGCGAAGCCGTGCATCAGCTCGACACCTTCGTCGACCATGTCGTGCAGGTCCTCGGGGACGCACGGCATCTCGCTGGTGTTGCCCTCCACGGTGATCATCGTCACTTCTTCGGCGCCCTGCCGAAGCGCCTCGCGCGCGCAGTCGATGGCCGTATTGCCGCCGCCGATGACGGCGACGCGCGGTCCGAGCTTCACCTTCGACGTGCCCATGCCGATGTCGCGCAGGAACGGCAGCCCGTACAGGACGCCGTCCTTGGTTTCCCCCTCGGCCCGCACGCTGTTCGGCTCGGTCAGGCCGACGGCAAGCACGCAGGCGTCGTAGTTCTTTCCGAGATCGTCCCAGCTGACGTCCTTCCCGATCTCGGTGTTGGTCTTGATCGTGATGCCGAGCTCCACCAGCCGCTCGATTTCACGGTCGAGCACGTGCTGCGGGAGCACCCAGTCGGGAATGCCGCCCCGATTCAGGCCGCCGGCCTTCGGCGATTTCTCGAAGATGGTGACCGCGTAGCCCAGACGCGCGAGCTGGTAAGCCGCGCTGTGTCCAGCCGGCCCGGACCCGACGACGGCCACGGTCTTGCCGTTCGGCGGACCAGCCTTGACGACGTCCCGCGGCAGCGCCTGGCCGAGGTCGCCAAGGAACCGCTCGACGGCGCGGATGGAGATCGCTTCGTCGTACTTGCCGCGGTTGCACGCCTGCTCGCATGGGTGATAGCACACGCGGCCGGTCACCGACGGGAACGGCATGTCCTCCTTGATGAGGGCGTAGGCGTCGAGGTATTTGCCGCGCTTCACCAGGTCGAGATAACCCTGGATCTTCTCGTTCGTCCCGCAGGCGTTGTTGCACGGCGGCATCTTGTCGCGGTACACCGGCCGGATCGCGCGCCAGTTGCCGGTGGGAAAGAGATCCTGTCCCTTCTGGGACGGCGCCGGCGTGATGCCCGCGAACGGAACCTGCAGCCAATCCGGGATGTGTGTGCCTTTTGTCGACATGAATGCCTCGGTTTACGCGACGGCCGCGTTCAGCGGCAGAATCTGGAGCGATTCGAGGGCGGCGTTGAACGCCGCCTTGTTCGCGATCATGGGTTCGATGGTTTCGATCTGCACGATGCCCGTGGTCTTGACGACCGCGGCGATCAACGGCGCGGCGATATCGGGAGCAACCGCCTTGCTGCGCTCGGCGGCGCCTTCGGTCGACAGCCGATCCAGCCCGAGCTCGCCGAGCCTGTAATAGAGCCACTTGTGGTCGGCCAGCTTTGCGGCGTCCACGCACACCAGCTGGGACAGCCGCTCGGGCCCGGGCACGAACCGGAGCATGTACTCCGGCGTGTAATGCGTGTTGATCACGAGCGTTCCGCCGGGCGGCATGCCCCGCATGTAGTCCCACCCCTTCACCATCGTCTGCTCGACCAGCACGAGGATGTTCGGCTGCTCATTCTCGTAGGTCAGCGCGTTTTCGATCTCGTGATCGCTGATGCGGCAGTACTTGCGCGTGGGGGCGTTGGTGCGGTCCGGGTTATCGACGTAGTTCTCCATCGCCTGCGCGAACTTGCCCTCGAGCCGGGCCGACGCGGCGATCGAGTTCACGATGTCGCGTCCTTCCTTGTCCATGATGATGCCGCGCGTCCAGACGGTCAGTTCGGTGTAGGCCATCACGATCCTCGTCGTCTAGGTTCCCGGTTCCATGTTCACAACAGCGTCGAAATCAGCCCGGCTGACCACGAAGGCCGCGCCTGACTGGGCTTTCTGATAGTCGGCGATCGCCAGCAGCGTCGCCTTCTTGCACAAGCTCTCGATGTCGGCGCCAGTCAAACCCTCGGTGCGGCGAGCGATCGCTTCGAGGTCGACGTCAGCGGCGAGCGGAATCTGTCGGCAGCACAGCCGGGCAATCGCCGAGCGATCGGCCACGTCAGGCTTCGCGAACCGAACGATATAGTCGAACCGGCCGCTCCGCAAGAGCGCCGGCTCCACCTGATCAGGCCGGTTCGTCGCGCCAATCAGGATTACGCCCTTCACGTCGCGCAGATTGTCGATTTCCCGAAGCAACTGGCTGAGTATCCGGTGGTGGACGTCGGCGCCCTGCTGCCCGGGTTCGACCTGTGGCGCGACAGCGTCGATCGTGTCGAAGAACAGCAGGCAGGGAGCGGCGCGCCTCGCCTTCTTGAACACCTCGCGCAGCGCCTTCTCCGACTCGCCCAGCCATTTCGAATACAGCTGTGGTCCGTCGATCGCGATCAGCGGAATCTGTTTCTCGCCGGACAGCGCGCGGGCCATCGCCGTCTTGCCGGTTCCGGACGGACCGACCAGGAGCATGCCGCGCGGCGGCGCCAGCCCGACCTGCTCGTACACCTCGTCGTGCATGTGCGAGTGCTCGACGACCGAGTCGAGAAGCCGCTTCACCTCGTCGAGACCGCCAATCGACGCGAACGTGGTCGTGCTCTTCTCGATGAAGAACTCCCGTGTCGCGCTCGGCTCGACTTCTTTGAGACCCGCGAGGAAATCTTCGCGCGTGACCTGCAGCTGGTCGAGCGGACGTTCTTCAGGCTGGCTCGCCGACGCGGCATCGGCGCGACCGCGGCTGCCCGGATGATCGCGAAGAAAGCGGCGCAGGGCGATCATGCCGACTTCCTGGCACAGCGCCTCGACGTCCGCCCCGACGAAGCCGTGCGAGTGCTCGGCGATTTCCGCCAGGTCCACGTCGCCCGCAAGCGGCATCGCGCGGGTGTGTATCCGGAGAATCTGCAGGCGCGCCTGCGTGTTCGGGACACCAATTTCGATTTCGCGATCGAAGCGGCCCGGCCGCCGCAGCGCCGGATCGAGCACCTCCGGGATATTCGTGGCGCCCATCACGATTACCTGGCCACGCGACACGAAGCCGTCCATCAGGCTCAACAGCTGCGCGACCACCCGTTTTTCGACATCGCCCGTCACTTCGGCGCGTTTCGGCGCGACCGCGTCGATTTCGTCGATGAACAGAATCGCCGGCGCGCGCCGTGCCGCTTCCTCGAACACCTCTCGGAGCTTCGCCTCGCTCTCCCCGTAGAACTTCCGCATGATCTCGGGGCCGTTCAGGTGGATGAAGTGGACGCGGCTCTCGGCCGCGACCGCCCGGGCCAGCAGCGTCTTGCCAGTACCGGGCGGGCCGTAAAGCAGCACGCCCTTTGGCGCGAGAATCCCCAACTGCTCGAACAACCGCGAGTGCTTGAGCGGCAGCTCCACGATTTCGCGGACGCGCGCGACCTCGCGCTCGAGACCGCCGATGTCCTCGTAGGACACCGCCGGCGCGCTTCCGACCGTCGGCTCGCCTTCGACGATGCGGATGTCGGTGCGCGGGTTGATGACGACCGGGCCGCCGGGCATCGTGCGCACCACCTGGAAGTTGATGGCCTTGGCGAACGTCGGCACGCGGATCGCCGATCCGGTGATCACCGGCACACCAGCGAGATCCTCGAGCAGCCGCTCGTGCGCGACGATGGCGGGAGCCGCTCCCACCCACAGCGGTGTCAACCGCACGGCCACCGCCTGCGCAGCTTCGACCACCGCCGCGGTAACCGGCTCCTCGAGGCCGGCGCCGCAGTTGCTGCGCAGCGTGCCATCGATCTGGATGACGCCGTCGAGTCCGGGCTCGGCGACTTCAGCGCGCGCGACGGCAGTGGTACGGCCCGTGATCTTCAGGACGTCGCCGGGACGTCCGCCGATGCGTGCGAGATCCGCGGCCGACAGGCGCGCGATGGCGTGCGCGATGTCGCCGACACGCGCTTCCGCGACCCGCAAGGAGATGGCGGGGACGGTGGCCGCGGCCTGGGCGGAAGTGGCCGGGTCGGTCATCGGGGACTCGGCCGGTGCTGCGGCTGCGTCAGGTGACGGTGCAGGTCCGCCGCGAAGCGGTCGAATACCGCCTTGAGCGCCGGCTGCGAGGCGGCTGTGGAATCGCGCGCGAGGATGGTGACCGACGCGGAATCGGCGCCCAGAAGGGTGACGCGGATCGTGCCGAGGTCCGTGTGCTCGATCGCCCAGCCATCGGCCTTGACCGATGTCACCGCGATGTTGAGCGTCGTGGCGTCGCTTTCCCACGGCACGACGAGCGCGCCGACGCGGCCGGTCGCGCGGGCGTACTCCTCGATCGCCCGCGAGACGTCGCGCGCCGATCCAGCGACGGCGAATGTGGTCGGCGTCAAAGTCAAAAGTTAAAAGGCAAAACTCAAAACCAGGAACACCAGCTCAAGAAAAAGCAAAACCCCCAGCCCAAAACCCAGAATATCGCTCCAAGTCAAAATCAAGAGCTCGGCTCGCGAACGGCCCGGCATTTCTGGTTTGAACTTTTGCCTTTTCTCTTTCAACTTTCCCGACTACACTGGCCCAGTGGTCCGACCAGTTGGAAGCGGCAGTCTGACACTCGCCCCGCGACGTGTCAAGCGTGCCGCGTCCGCCCGCGCGCTGCCGGGCGGGCTGATCCGGCCGATCAAGAAAACCCGGATTGCCGAGGAAATCGCCGATCGCATCCGGGTCCTGATTCTCGACGGCACGCTGCCTCCCGATCGGCCGCTGCCGGGCGAGCGGCTGCTGGCGGCGCGCTTCGGCGTCAGCCGCGGCTCGGTCCGCGACGCCTTCCGCCTGCTCGAAACCATCGGCCTGCTCGAGACGCGGCACGGGCAGGGCACGTTCCCGCGCGAACTGGACGTCGACCGCCTGGTGGCGCCGCTGGCGTCGATTCTGACGTACCGTCGCGATCTGCAGGATGAGCTGCTCGACGTCCGACGCATGTTCGAACCGGCGGTGGCCAGGGTCGCCGCGGCGCGCGCGAGTGACGAGGACCTTGCCGACCTCCAGCGCATTCTCAACACCCAGCGGCGCAAACTCGCGGCCGGCGGCTCGGCCATCGTCGAGGACACCGCGTTTCACGCCGTGCTCGCCCGCGCGACGCGCAACCGCGTGGTCATGCGCATCATGGAGACGCTCAATAACCTGCTGATCGAATCGCGCAAGCTGACGCTGAAGCAGAAGGGCCGGCCGGAGCGTTCGATTCAGGGTCACGAGGCAGTCGTCGCAGCGCTGCGGCGGCGCGACGCCGACGCGGCCTCGCTGGCGATGCTGATGCACATCGAACAGATTGCCGATCTGATGCGCCACGCCGTCGAACCGCGCAGCGCGAAACGGCGGTCGTCGTGATCCCTTCGTGATGGTGCCGGTGGCCGACGACCTCCGGGCACAGCGGGATTACGCGCTCCTTCAACTGGCGAAGCTCGAGCGCCGCGGGACCGAGCTCCACGCCTCACTGATGGCCGGCTCGGACCAGCCGGAGCGCGACCGGGCCGCCACCAGTCTCTGGCAACAGGACTGCGCGGCCGCGATCCATCAGCTCGCCGGCGGCAGCAAGACCCATTGGTTGTCGCGGGCATTCAGCGATGCGTTGCTGATGCGATCCGAGGGCGCCGCCGCCCTCGTCGAGGCCGAGCCGACCGCGATCGTCCTTCGGATCGTCGACGTACTGGCGCGGGCACGCGGCTCGCTGTCCGACATGGGCGACGTCGCCGCCGCCTCGTCTGCCGCGCCGCCGGCGCCGCGCTTCGAGTTTGTTCACAACGCGACGCTGCGGCCGATCCTGGAGCAGGCGCTCGACGAGAGCGCACGCGCGTTCGACGAGCACGATTTCAGCCGCTCGCTGATCACGTCGTGCAGCATTCTCGAGAGCATCCTGACCGATGCGCTCGAGTCTCGCGCGATCATGACCGGCCCCTCTGAAGCCTGGTCGTTCGACGCACGCATTGCGGCCGCGGAGAAAAGCGGCCTTATTCACGCGGGCTGCTCCCGTCTGCCCGCAATCGCCCGGGCGTACCGTGACGGCGAAACATCCGCTATGGTCGTCACCGCGCGCGAGGCCAAAGTGGCACGACAAGTGCTCCACGTAGTGATGAGAGATCTCAATCCCGGCAGGTGAACCCAGGTGGAAACCTCAACGACTCCAACGACACTACTTAAGCTCCTGGACGCGGGTCCGGCGAGCAAAACGGCCGTCGTTCTCCCCGAACAGCGCGTCGAAGTTTCGTACGGCGCGCTGCGTGCGCAGGTTCGTGAACTCGCTGATCAGCTGACCACAGCCGGCATCTCGCGCGGCGATCGCGTCGGCATCGCGCTGCCGAATGGCTTGCCGATGCTGGTCTCGTTCCTGGCGGCGTCCGTGGCCGGGACGGCGGCGCCGCTGAATCCCGCCTACCGCGAAGATGAATTTCGCTTCTATCTCGAGGATACGGCTGCCCGCGTCTTGATTCTGCCGCCCCATGGCGCTGAAGAAGCTCGGCGCGCGGCAGGCGATCGCCTGCCGATCTTCACGGCGGATTTGGACGCTGCGGGGATGGTCCAGCTCGTAGCCCAGCCCTTGACGGCTGCTACGACGGCCGCGGTTGGCACGCCTCAAGGCCTGCGCGGCGAGCCGCCGGCATCCTCACAGCCTGCTGCTGACGACGTCGCCCTGGTGCTGCATACGAGCGGAAGCACGGGCCGGCCGAAGCGCGTCCCGCTTTCTCACGCCAACATGACCGTCTCCGCCGCCAACATCGCGCGGTGTTATGCGCTCGGGCCCGAAGACGTCGCGATGTGTGTGATGCCGTTGTTCCACGTCCACGGACTGATGGCGTCGACACTGGCGACGCTGTCGACCGGCGGCACGGTGATTCTACCCGCGCGCTTCAATCCCCTGTCGTTCTGGCGCGTGGCCCGGGATTTTGGCATGACGTGGTTTTCCGCGGTGCCGACGATCCACCAGCTGCTGCTGGCGCGCGCCGCAGATCCCACCGGCCGGCGACCGGCTGGGAGCGAGAAGCTTCGCTTCATCCGTTCGTGCAGCGCAGCGCTGCCGCCGCGGGTGATGCGTGCGCTCGAAACGGCATTCGGCGCCCCGGTCCTCGAGGCGTATGGCATGACGGAAGCCGCCCATCAGCTGACGTCGAATCCGTTGCCGCCGGCCGGTCGGAAACCCGGCTCCGTCGGCCGCGGCACCAACGTCGAGATCAGCATCATGGACGCGCACGGCCGGCATGTGCCGACGGGCAAGCGCGGAGAAGTGGTCATCCGCGGTTCCAGCGTGATCTGCGGCTACGAGAACAATCCGGAGGCCAACGCCGCGGCCTTCGTCGACGGCTGGTTCAGGACTGGCGACCAGGGATGCCTCGACGCGGATGGCTATCTCACGCTGGTTGGCCGGATCAAGGAACTGATCAATCGCGGCGGCGAAAAATTCTCGCCTCGTGAGATCGACGAAACGTTGCTCGCGCACCCGGCGGTGGCCGAAGCGGTTGCATTTGGCGTGCCGCATGCGACGTGGGGTGAAGAAGTCGCCGCAGCCGTTGTCGTACGGGAACCGGTCAGCGAGGCCGCGCTGCTTGCCTACTGCAGCGAGCGCCTGGCGGACTTCAAGCGCCCGAAACAGATTCACATCACGGACACGCTGCCGCGGACCGCAACCGGCAAGATACAGCGCGGGGCCATCGCGAAGTCATACGGACACACAACCAAGAACGCAAAGGCCGCGAAGGCCGCAAAGACTGTTTGATCAAGAGATGTTCTCTGCGTTCTTTGCGGGCTCTGCGTTCATCGTGCGGCAGTCGTCGTGAAGTTCGTCATCGCCGGCGCCGGCGCGATCGGCGGGTACATCGGCGCGATGCTGACCAGGGCAGGGACCGACGTTCTGCTGTTCGCGCGCGGTCCACATCTCCGCGCCATGCAGGAGCGGGGGCTGAGGGTGATCAGCCCGCTCGGCGATTTCGAAGTCAGGCCACATGTCACCGGCGATCTGACCACCATCGGTCCCGCCGACGTCGTCGTGCTGGGTGTCAAGGCTCACAGCCTGACCTCGCTCGCGCCGCACCTGCGGCCCCTCCTCGGCCCCGACACCGTGGTAGTCAGCACGCAGAACGGCATCCCGTGGTGGTATTTCCAGACGCATGGCGGCGAACTCGATGGCCTCCGCCTGGAACGTGTCGATCCCGGCGGCGTCATTGCGGACTCGATCGAGCCGCGCCGAGTCGTCGGATCGCTCGCGTATTTCGCCACCGACATCGTCGAACCCGGCGTCATCCGGCACACTGAGGGCAACAAGATCAGCTTCGGCGAACCCGACGGCACGAAGTCCGAACGGCTGCGCCGAATCGTCGAACCGTTGATTGCTGCGGGGTTTCGCTGTCCGATCACGCCGCGCTTTCGCCATGAGATCTGGGTCAAGTTGCTCGGCAATGTCGCGTTCAACCCGATCAGCGCACTGACCGGCGCGACGCTCGAGCAGCTCGCCCGCCATCCAGACGTCTCGCGGGTCATCCGCGACATCATGGCGGAAACGGAAGCCGTCGCGGCGAGACTTGGCATCGAACTGTCGATTTCCATCGACCAGCGAATGGCCGGCGCCGAGAAGGTCGGCGCGCACAAGACCTCGATGTTGCAGGACCTCGAGGCGGGGCGGCCGTTGGAACTTGAAGCCGTCGTGGGGGCGGTCGTCGAGCTCGGGCAGCGGCTCGGGCTGCAGATGCCGGTCACCCAAACTGTCTATGCCTGTGCGAAGATGCTGGGCGAAAAACCGTCCAGGGAGAAAGCCTGATGCCGACAGTCGGAAACCGACCGCCCGCCGAAGCGCCGGTGAACCGCTGGGTCCAGCTGGTGGCCGGCGTGGTTTGCATGGTGATGATCGCGAACCTGCAGTACGGGTGGACGTACTTCGTCGATCCGATCGATGCAAAGTTCCACTGGGGCCGCACCAGCATCCAGGTGGCGTTCACGATCTTCGTGGCGACCGAGACGTGGCTCGTGCCGATTGAAGGATGGTTCGTCGATCGATTCGGGCCGCGGATCGTCGTCATGTTCGGCGGGATTGTCGTCGCCGGCGCCTGGACCTTGAACTCGTTCGCCAGCACGTTGCCAATGCTGTACACGGCCGCCGCGATCTCCGGCGTGGGAGCGGGCGCCGTCTATGGCACGTGCGTCGGCAACGCGCTCAAATGGTTTGCCGATCGCCGCGGCCTCGCGGCCGGACTGACCGCGGCAGGGTTTGGCGCCGGCGCGGCCGCGACGGTCGTGCCCATCATCTCGGTGATCAAGAACTACGGGTACGACCGCGCGTTCCTCTGGTTTGGCCTCGGTCAGGGTCTCGTGATCCTGGTGCTGTCGCAGATATTGAAGGCGCCGAAGCCGGGTGAGGCACCAAAGGCCGCGCGGAAGCTGAGTCAGGGCATGCGCGACTATCAGCCGATGGAAATGCTGCGGACGCCGCTGTTCTGGATCCTCTACGTCATGTTCGTCCTGGTCGCGGCCAGCGGCCTGGTCGTGACCGCGCAGGTGGCGCCGATCGCTCGCGATTACAAGATCGCGGGACTGCCGGTGAACTTCCTGTTCATCAGCTCGACGGTGCTCGTGATGGCCGGCATCGTCGACAACATCCTGAACGGGTTGGCGAGGCCGACATTCGGCTGGGTCTCGGATCACATCGGGCGCGAGAATACGATGGCGATCGTGTTCACCTGCGGTGCTGTTGCCTACTGGGCGCTCGGAACCATCGGCAACACGCCGTGGATGTTCATCGCGACGGCCGGCATGGTCTACTTCACGTGGGGCGAGATCTACAGTCTGTTTCCCGCGCTGTGCACCGACACCTACGGATCGAAGTACGCGGCCACCAACGCCGGGCTTCTCTATACGGCGAAGGGCACCGCGTCATTCCTGGTGCCGGTGGCGAGCTGGCTCCAGAGCTCGACCGGCAGCTGGCACGCCGTGTTCGTCGTCGCGGCGGTCGCGAACATCGCCGTGGGTGCCACCGCGCTGCTCGTCATCAAGCCGATGCGTGCCGCGGCGCACCGCAGGGAACTCGCAACGATGCAAGCCGCGGCCGTGGCTAAGTAGGGGCTAGGGACTAGCTGTATGAAGTTTGACGGCTAGCCCCGAGCCCCGACAGAGAGGTTGTCCCTCACCCGAAGACCGGAGGCGCTTCCGGAATCGCCGCGCCGTCGTGGCGTGGTTCCGAGGCGCCGAAGTGCACGCCCGTGGCGTCGTTGCTCATCACGGCCTGACCCGAACCGAAGGCGCCCGATCGTGGCGGCACAACGGTCACATCGTGGCCGAAGCGTTTGAGCTCGGTCCGCACGGCTTCGGGAATCAGCGCCTCGATACTGACGTCCACCCCGTCGAAGGTGCTCTTCGTGAACCGTGGAGCCTCGAGCGCCTCCTGGATGTCCATCCCGTAGTCGACGATGTTGGCGACGAACTGCGCGTGGGCTTGCGCCTGATTCCAGGCGCCCATGATGCCGAAGCCGATGCGGAGGTCGCCCTTCTGCATGAACCCCGGAATGATGGTGTGGAGCGGACGTTTCCGCGGCGCCAGCACGTTCGGGTGCTGCTCGTCGAGCGTAAACAGCGCCCCCCGATTCTGCAGCGCGAAGCCGGTCCCGGATGGCACGAGTCCGCTGCCAAAGCCCTGGTAGATGCTCTGGATCAGCGACACGATGTTGCCCTCGCGATCGATCGCAGACAGGTAGATCGTGTCGCCGCCGTACCGCGTCGTGATGCCGTCGACGACCGACGGCTTCACGCGCGTCGCCGCAGACTCCGGGCGAATCAGCCGCGCCCGCGTCCTGGCCGCCGCCTTGTCGAGCAGCTCGCCGACCGGCACGGCACCAAACCTTGGATCGGCGACGTACTGCAACATGTCCGCGTAGGCCAGCTTCTTGGCTTCGATCAGCACGTGGAGCGAGGGCGCGCTCGCGAAGCCGTACTCGCGAAGCGGAAACTGTTCCATCAGGTCGAGCATCATCAATGCGGCGATGCCCTGCGTGTTCGGCGGGATCTCGTAGACGCGCCAGTCGCGATAGGTGGTTGAAATCGGATCGGCCCATTCGGCGTCGAAGTCGCGCAGGTCCTCCGCCGTCATCGTGCCGCCGCGCGCGCGTGAGCATTCGAGGATCGCCGCGGCGGTCGGCCCCGCGTAGAATCCGGCCGGTCCATCGCTCGCGATCCGTCGCAGAGCCGACGCCAGATCCCGGTTCGCAAAGAGTTCGCCTGACCGCGGCGCCCGCCCATTCGGTAGATAGGTCGCGGCCGCGCTCGAGTCGGCGGACAGCTTGTCCGTCCACTGCGTCCATCGAGCCGCAATCACATCCGATACCGGAAAGCCGTGCTCAGCGTAGAAGATGGCGGGCGCCAGCAGGTCGGCCATCGGCAGCCGGCCGAATCGACGATGCAAGGCCGCCCATCCAGCGACGGCGCCCGGCACGGTCACAGTGTGAATGCCGCTGAACGGCATGTCCTGCAGGCCCTGGGCTTTCAGCAGTCCTGGTGTCAGCCCGGCCGGCGCCCAGCCGCCCGCGTTCAAGCCTTGCGGCTCGCCGCCAGACGACTCCGAAACCATGGCGAACAGGTCGCCGCCGATACCGTTCATTTCCGGCTCGACGACGCCCATCACCGCGTTGGCGGCGATCGCCGCGTCGACCGCGTGGCCGCCCCGTTCGAGGATTTGGACGCCGGCGCGGGCGGCGAGCGGCTGGCTGGCCGCGACAATTCCAAATTGAGTGGCGATTTTCGATCGGCCGGCGACCACGGGCATGAGCGAGAATCCTAATCCCGCTCGTCCCCTGAATCGAGCCCCGGGACCCGATTTGTGTTTTACTAATTGGCGTGAAAACCGGCCGACATTTCCTTCAGATCCCGGGACCGACCAACGTGCCGGATCGCGTGCTGCGCGCCATGGCGCAGCCGACGATCGATCACCGCGGTCCCGACTTCGCGGCCCTCGGCTGCGCCGTGCTCGAGCGGCTCAAGCGAGTCTTTCAGACCTCCGGCCCGGTTGTCATTTACCCCTCGTCGGGTACTGGCGCCTGGGAAGCTGCGCTCGTCAACACGCTGTCGCCCGGCGACGCCGTGCTGATGTTCGAGACCGGCCATTTCGCGACGCTGTGGCGCGACATGGCGACGCGGTTGGGGCTGTGCGTCGAGTTCGTGCCGGGTGACTGGCGGCACGGCGTTGATCCTCAGGCCGTGCACGCGAGGCTCGTCGACGATCGCGAACGGAAGATCAAGGCGGTTGCGGTCGTGCACAGCGAGACGTCGACCGGCGTCGCCACGCGGGTGGCCGACCTGCGCCGGCAGATGGACGCCGCGCAACATCCCGCGCTCCTCATGGTCGACGCGATTTCCTCACTTGGCGCGATCGATTACCGCCACGATGAGTGGGGTGTCGATGTCACCGTCGCCGGCTCGCAGAAGGGCCTGATGCTGCCGCCCGGGCTCGGGTTCAACGCCATCAGCGCCAACGCGCTCGCGGCGTCGAAATCCGCGCGCCTGCCCAAGGCCTACTGGGACTGGCAGCCGATGCTTCGCGACAACACGAATGGGTTCTTTCCGTATACGCCGGCGACGAACCTACTCTACGGATTGCGCGAGGCGCTGGACATGCTGCTCGAGGAAGGTCTGGCACAGGTGTTCGCGCGCCACGCCCGGCACGGCGAAGCGACGCGACGCGCCGTGAAGGCCTGGGATCTCGAGATCCTCGCCGCGAACGCCTGCGAGTTCAGCGACGTCGTGACCACGGTCGTCGTACCACAGCCGCACGACGCCGATCGCATTCGGCAGGCGATTCTCGAGCGCTTCGACATGTCGCTCGGGATGGGCCTCGGCAAGGTCAAGGGCCGCGTTTTCCGCATCGGACACCTCGGCCACTTCAACGACCTCACCCTAGCCGGTACGCTCTGCGGCGTCGAGATGGGCCTCTCGATCTGCGGCGTGCCGATCAACCGCGGCGGAGTGAACGCGGCGCTTGCCTATCTGTCAGCTGCCGGCGACTGAGCTCGCGAGGCGGATTCGCGCCAGGGAAGTGTCGGCGCGCGAAGCCGTCTCCGCGCATCTCGATCGCATCGCCTGCGTCAACCCGTCCGTCAACGCCATCGTGACGCTGGTCGCCGAGCAGGCGATGGAGCGCGCGCGTCTCGCGGACGATGCGCTGGCGAGAGGCGCCGCGATCGGCCCGCTGCACGGGATTCCGATCGCGCACAAGGACCTGCAGATCACCAAAGGGATCCGCACCACGTTCGGGTCGCCGATTTACGAGCACTTCGTGCCCGCCGAGGATTCGCTGCTCGTCGATCGGATCCGGCGGGCGGGCGCGATCCTCGTCGGCAAAACCAACACGCCGGAATTCGGCGCCGGATCGCAGACGTTCAACCCGGTGTTCGGTGCGACCAGGAATCCGTACGACACGTCGAAGACCTGCGGCGGCAGCAGCGGCGGCGCCGCGGTCGCGGTTGCGTGCGGCATGCTCCCGCTGGCGGACGGCAGCGACATGGGGGGGTCGCTGCGAAATCCCGCCAGCTTCTGCTCGGTCGTCGGATTGCGGCCATCGCCGGGCCGCGTGCCGACCTGGCCGGCGCGTCTGCCGTGGTCGCCGCTGAGCGTGGACGGCCCGATGGCGCGCAACGTCGCCGACGTCGCGCTGTTGCTGAGTGCGATGGCCGGTCCCGATGCGCGATCGCCGATCGCGCTCGGCGAGGCGGGCCGGCGGTTCGCCGGACGGCTGGACCGCGACGTCGCGGGCGTCCGCGTCGCCTGGTGGATGGATCTCGGAGGCGTGCCGTTCGACGCTGTTGTCAGACGGGTCGTGAACGAGCAGCGCGCGGTGTTCGAGTCGCTCGGGTGCATCGTGGACGATGCGGAGCCCGATTTCGGCGGTGCGGACGACGCGTTCAAGACGCTGCGCGCCGTGGCGTTCGCGGCCGGCTATCGCGATTTGCCAGCGAACCAGCGCGCGCGGTTGAAGGACACGATCCAGTGGGAGCTCGAGCGCGCCGGCCGGCTGACGGCGGACGACATCGCGAAGGCGGAGATCCTGCGAACCGATCTCTACCACCGTATGCGCCAGTTCTTCGAGCGGTACGAGTTCTTCGTCCTGCCGACGGTCCAGGTGCCGCCGTTCGACGTCGAGCAGCCGTATCCGACCGAGGTGGCCGGCACGACGATGGACACCTACATCGACTGGATGAAGTCCTGCTACTACATCTCAGTCGCTGCGAATCCGGCGATTTCGGTTCCGTGTGGCTACACCGCGGAAGGCCTGCCGATCGGCCTGCAGATCGTCGCGCGGCAGCACGACGACTGGGGGTTGCTGCAGATCGCGCACGCCTTCGAGCAGGCGGCCCGAGTCCCATCGCCGGCATCGCGTGTCGTGGAACCTTCTACTCGTAGCGCAGCCCTTTAGGGCTGCCCGCGGGCGGTGGCAGGCCTGCGCTACGACACCGCGCCGGATTCGCGCATCGCCACGATCTCAGAATCGCTGAACCCCGCTTCGCGCAACACGACGTCTGTGTGCTCGCCGAGTTGCGGGGCGCGGCGGCGGACATCGGGCGGCGTGTCGCTCATCTTGAGCGGCGATCCCAGCGTCCGCAGGCGCCCGAGCGTCGGGTGATCGATTTCGACGACCATCTCGCGGCTGCGGACCTGCGAGTCGGCGAACACCTGCTCGTAGTTGTTGATCGGGCCGCACGGGATGTCGTTCGCCTCGAGCAGCGCGAGCCAGTGACTGCGTGGCTGCTGACAGGTGATGGCCTCGATGCGCCCCGCCAGCGCGTCGCGATTCCTGACGCGGCTCGCGTTGTCGGCGAATTCGGGCATCGTGATCCATTCTGGATGGCCCAGCACATCGCACAGCCGCCGGAACAGACGTTCGTTGGCGCCGCCCAACGTGATGTAGCCGTCGGCGCAGCGAATCGCCTGATAGGGAGCGTTCATCCGGTGCGCGGAGCCGAGCGCCACCGGAATGCCGGCGCCGGAAAAATACTCGGTCGCCTCCCACACGGACAGCGCGACGCCGGCGTCGACAAGTGACGTGTCCACGTGCTGGCCTGTCCCGGTGCGGTGACGCGCTTGGACGGCGGCCAGGATGCCGACCGTCGCGAAGAGGCCGGCGCCCAGGTCGGTGAGCGGTACGCCGGCCTTGACCGGCGGTCCGCCGGCGTTGCCGGTAATCGACATGATGCCGGCGACGCCCTGCGCGATGAGATCGAAGCCGCCCTTTTCGCGCGCCGGGCCGGTCTGGCCGTAGCCCGAAATCGACGCGTAGATCAGCCGCGGGTTGAGCGCCGACAGCGACGGGTAGTCCAGGCCAAGGGCGGCCATCACGCCGGGCCGGTAGTTCTCGATTAGGATGTCAGTCGACCGCGCGAGCCGCACGAACGCCTCGCGGCCGGCTGCCGTTTTCAGATTGAGCACAACGCTGCGCTTGCCGCGATTGACCGCGTTGAAGCTCGGGCTGTCGCCGGCGACGGCTCCCGGCATCTGACGCGTCGAGTCGCCTGACGGCGGCTCGATCTTGATGACGTCGGCGCCAAGATCGGAGAGCAGCATCGCGCAGAACGGCCCCGCCATTACTTGGGTGACGTCGAGAACGCGCAGGTCAGACAGAGCGGAGCGCGGCATTGGGTAATTGGGTAATTGATTGGTTGATTGAATTATGGCTCACACCGTGTTCGAAACCGACGGTCCGGTTGCCACGCTAACCTTCAACCGGCCCGAGGCGCGCAATGCGATGACGTGGGAGATGTACGAAGCGCTGGTCGGCGCCTGCGAGCGCGTCGATGCCGACGCCGGGCTTCGCGTCCTGGTCCTGCGGGGTGCCGGCGGGAAAGCGTTTGTCGCCGGCACGGATATCTCGCAGTTTCAGAGTTTCCGCGACCGCGAGGACGGCATCAAATACGAAGAGCGGCTCGACGGTGTCCTCGACCGTCTCGAGCGGGTCGGCAAGCCGACGATCGCCCAGGTGCAGGGCGTCGCCGTCGGAGGCGGCTGCGCCATCGCGCTGACCTGCGATCTGCGCGTCGCCACGCCCGAGTCCACGTTTGGTATACCGATCGCCCGCACGCTCGGCAACTGCCTGTCAGCGGCCAGCTACAGCCGACTCGTGGATTTAATGGGACCGTCGCGCGTCAAAGACCTGATGTTCACCGGCCGCCTGATGGACGGCGAGGAAGCCCACCGCACCGGTCTGATCGCGCGACTCGTGTCCGCGGACACGATCGACGGCGTGACGCGCGCGCTCGCTGTCGAAATCGCCGCGAACGCGCCGCTGACGCTGCGCGCGACGAAGGAACTGCTCCGCCGCCTGGCCGCCCGGCGGCGGCTCGCGCCGGGAGACGATGCCGATATCGTGGAGATGTGTTACACGAGCGAGGATTTTCGGGAAGGCGTGACGGCGTTCCTGGCCAAACGGAAACCGCAGTGGACGGGACGGTGAATCTGGTAATTGGGTGATTGGGTAATTGGGTAATTGGATTGATCGATTGTGTGCAAGGCGCCGTCGCATCGGCATTGAACCTGCGTGCCCCCATCGCCATGAGCGACGTTTCGAATCAACTGAAAAAGAGAACGATGCGATTTGCCTTGGACGCCTGCGCTCTCATACGTGAATTGCCAGACTTCGAGCCAGGACCCACAGCAAGACATCAGCTGGCGAGGGCGGCAACGGGGGTTGCGTTCAACTACCGTGCAACCTGCCGCGCTCGGTTTCATGCTGAATTCACGTCATGCATGGGTGTTGTCGCGGAGGAAGCAGATGAGAGCCAGGGCTGGCTCGAATTCGTTGAGGCCGCGGAATTGCTTAAATCTGCCGCCGTGACTCGCTTGATTCGTGAAGCGACCGAGCTCGCGGCGATCATGTCAGCCGCGTACGGAACTGCCCGCTACAACCAAAAGACGAAGGGGAAGCGGCGACCCTAGAGCATTGCTCTGAGAATGAACTACCCATCCGCAGTTCCATGCGTCAATCAATTACCCAATTACACAATCACCCGATTACCCAATTCAGGCTCAAATGGCCGCTCGGGATGCATCAGCGGCGCGAGAACCGTTCCGAGCAGGAGAAACCCGAGCGACCCGGCAAACGGCAGCTGCCAGTTACCGGTGCTGTCGATGATGTAGCCGAAGGCAATCGGGGACAGGATCGCGGCCAGCGCCGAACCGGTGTTCATCATGCCGGCCGCGGTTCCCGAGAACTTGCCGGCGATGTCCATCGGGATCGACCACATCGGGCCGATCACGAGCTCGGCGAAGAAGAACGCGGCGCCGAGCGACAGGATGATCAGCATCAGATCGTGCGTGAGGAAGACCGGGAGCAGACAGACGAAGGAGCCTGCGAACCCGATCATCACCATATTGCGCCGCGCCGATTGCAGGCTGCCCGTCCGGTGAAGGATGCGGTCGCTCACCTCGCCGCCCAGATAGTCGCCGACCACGCCGGCGAAAAAGACGGCGGACGTGAACAGCGCCGATTTCTTCAGGTCGTACTGGTACTCGTGCAGGAAGTACGACGGCAGCCACGTCAGATACAGCCACAGCGTCCAGCCGTAACAGAAGTAGACCATCGTGACCGGTATCATGCGTCGCGTCAGCGCGGCCCACGGAACGCGCGGTCGTGTCTTCTTCTCCGGCACGCCGCGATTCGGCAGCGCGTCGAGTTCGACGCGGGTAATCGCGGGGTGATCGCTCGGATTGTCGCGAAAGTACAGGAACCAGACGGCAACCCATACCAGGCTTACGCACCCGAGCGTGATGAACGATCCGCGCCACGCGACCAGCGCAATCAGCCACGCGACAATCGGTGGCGTCACGGCGTTGCCCAGCCGGGCAAAGGCGTGGGTAATGCCCTGCGCGAAGCCGCGGCGGCCGAGCGGCGTCCAATTCTGCATCGCGCGCGTAGCGACCGGGAACGTCGCGCCCTCGCCGATCCCGACCAGAAGACGGCAGAAGAACAGCGACACCAGACCGCCGGTGAATCCGGTCAGGATGGTCGCCGCCGCCCAGATCAGGCCGCACTGGAACAGCGTGCGCCGTGGGCCGAAGCGATCGCCGACCCAGCCGCCGAAGATCTGAAAGAGGAGATACGGATAGCCGAACGCCGACTGCAGGAAGCCGAGCTGCGTGTTCGACAGCCCGAGCTCTTTCTGAATGTCGCGCGCGGCCGTCGAGATGTTCACTCGATCGACGTACGTGATCAGGTACATCGCGCACAGCAGACCGAGCACCACCGAACTCGCTGCCGGTGTCTTCAGGCGCTTCGTCAAAGAGGCTATAGACTACATCAATGAACTATCGGGAACTGGCCGACACCGGCGTGTTCGTCTCCGAGCTGTGCCTGGGCACCATGACGTTCGGCGGCCGCGGCCAGATTTGGGAAGTGATCGGCGGCATCGACCAGCCGAGCGTCGACGCGCTCGTCAGCCGCGCGCTCGATGCCGGCATCAATTTCGTCGACACGGCGAACGTCTACGCGGCTGGCGAGTCCGAGACGATGCTCGGCAGGGCGCTCGGCAGCCGGCGGCACGAGGTGGTGCTCGCGACGAAAGTGCGCGGGCGCACGGGCCCCGGTCCGAACCAGGTGGGTCTGTCGAGGCTCCACATTCTGCAGTCGGTCGAGGCCAGCCTGAAGCGGCTCGACACGGATTACATCGACCTGTATCAGATACACCGCTTCGATTTGCTGACGAACATCGAGGACACGCTCCGAGCGCTCGACGAC
>Ga0070667_100001321_pt1 | contig 22272 bp, 23 predicted proteins | sample KBSS33metaG_FD_64659 | JGI IMG/M metagenome (GOLD analysis project Ga0070667, IMG submission 64659) | Switchgrass rhizosphere microbial communities from Kellogg Biological Station, Michigan, USA - KBS S3-3 metaG | ecosystem: Host-associated > Plants > Roots > Rhizosphere > Soil ... | reverse complement strand
ATGTTCTTCTTCCTCACCCAGTTCATGCAGGGCGCCGAGGGCTACAGCGCGCTCGGCGCCGGCGCCGAGCGCGCTGTAGCCCTCGGCGCCCTGCATGAACTGGGTGAGGAAGAAGAACATCCCGAACATCGCGCCAACGGTCAGCATCCGCGCCACGTAGGCGCCTACCCGCTCGCGGCTGGCAAACAGGCGCAGCGGCGTGATCGGCTGCTCGACCCGCCGCTCGTTGGCGACGAAGGCGGCGAGCAGCAGGGCGGCGAGGGCGAAGGAGCCGAGCGCCACGTCGTCGCCCCAGCCGTAGTCGGCGGCGCGAACCAGCCCGAAGACCAGGCCGGTCATCCCGAGCGTCGAGGTGGCGGCGCCGGCGAGGTCGAAACGGCCCGTCTGGCGCGCCGTCTCGGGCAGGTGGCGCGGCGCCAGCCAGGCGAGTGCGATCCCGATCGGCACGTTGATGAAGAGGCCCCAGCGCCAGGAGATCCAGGAGGTCAGCATGCCGCCGAGGACGAGGCCGACGCTGACCCCGGCACCGGCGACGCCGCTGTAGAGGGCGAGGGCGCGGATGCGGTCGCGGCCCTGCGAGAAGCTGACGGTCAGCAGCGCCAGGGTCGAAGGGGCGGCGATCGCCGCGCCGACGCCCTGCAGCGCCCGGGCGCCGAGCAGCCAGGCCGGCGAGGTGGCGAGCCCGCCAAGCGCCGAGGCGAAGGTGAAGAGGAGGATGCCGGCGACGAAGACCTGGCGGCGGCCGAGCAGGTCGCCGGCCCGGGCGCCGAGCAGCAGCAGCCCGCCGAAGGTCAGGGTGTAGGCGTTCTGCACCCAGGAGAGGGTCGTGGGGGAGAGGTCGAGGTCGTCGTGGATGCTCGGCAGCGCCGTGATCACGATCGACGCGTCGAGCACGATCATCAGGTAGCAGCCGAGGATGATCGCCAGGACCAGGGTCGGCGAGCCGCCCGCGGCGGCGCCCCGGCCGCGCCTCGAGAACAGCTTGGCGAGAGGATTGGAGAGCAAGATCGAAGTCCTTCCGGTCTGGGAGTCCGGTGTTAAAATGGAGGAGCCCTCCGGGTAATTCGGAGGCTCCCTCCGCTTTCGAGGGACTATACGGAGGAACCCTCCACTTTGTCAAGCGCCAACATCGCCGAGCTCGCCCCGCGCCCCAAACGCGCCGACGCGCGCCGCAACTACGAGAAGCTGCTTGCCGCCGCCCGCGAGGCCTTCGCCGAGCAGGGCACCGCGGCGACCCTCGAGGACATCGCCGCCCGGGCGGGGGTCGGGATCGGCACCCTCTACCGCCACTTCCCGACCCGTCCCGACCTGCTCGAAGCCGTCTACCTCGACGAAGTGCAGGCGATCTGCGCCTCGGCCGAGAAGTACGCCGACCTGCCGCCCTGGGAGGCGCTGAGCGGCTGGTTGCGCGAGTTCGTCGCCTTCGCCGCGACCAAGCGCGCCCTCGCCGAGGAGATGTTCACCTACATCGACCGCGACGCCGAGCTGTTCAAATCTTGCGCCCAGGGGATCTACGGCGCCGGCGAGCCGCTGCTGAAGCGGGCCCAGGAGGCCGGCGAGGTGCGGACCGACACCGACGTCTCCGACGTGACCAAAATGATCGCCGGCATCGCCGCGATCCGCACCACCGACCCCGAGCAGATCGACCGCATCGTCGCCGTCGCCCTCGACGGCCTGCGCCCGCGCTAGCCGACGAGGTGTCGCGCCGGTAGGGTCCGCGGATCGTCCGTCGCCTCCTGACCGTCGCAGCCTCGGCTGCGCTCGTCGCTGCGCTCATGGCCGCGCCCGCGGCCGGCGCCGCCAAGCTCGACCCGGCGACTGCGCAGCGGCTCGACCGGGCGCTCGACGAGACCCTGGCGAAGATCGCCGCGCCGGGCGCCGCCGTCGGCGTCTGGGTTGGCGACAGGGGCTGGACCGCCGTTCGCGGCACCACCAAGCGCGGCGAGAGGCGCACCCCGACTCTCGCCGACCACACCCGGATCGGATCGATCACCAAGACCTTCACCGGCACCCTCGTCCTGCAACTGGTCGACGAAGGCAAGCTGAAGCTCGACGAGACGATCCAGAAGTGGTTCCCGCTGGCGCCGGAAGCGGGGAAGATCACGATCCGCGACCTCGGCGCAATGAGCAGCGGCATCAACACCTACGTCGCAGACAAGACGATCAGCGACCGCTACCTCGACGACCCGACCCAGGCCTGGAAGCCCGAGGAACTGATCGACGCCGGGGTCGGGCTGCCGCGCACCTTCGCCCCCGGCCACGGCTTCTTCTACTCCGACACCAACACCCTGATGCTCGGCCAGATCGTCGAAGACGTCACCGGCAAGCCGATCGGCAAGGTCCTGCGCGAACGGATCTTCGCGCCGCTGAAGTTGCGCGGGACCAGCTTCCCGGCGACCAGCAAGATCCCGGCGCCCTACTGGAACGGCTACACGAACCAGAACGCGACGGGCACCAGACTGCGCGACACGACCGACTGGAGCCCGACCTTTGCCGGCGCCGCCGGCCAGGCGGTCTCGACCCTGCCGGACCTGCACCGTTGGGCGGTCGTCCTCGGCACCGGCTCGCTGCTCAGCCCCGGCGCCCAGCGCGACCGGCTGAAACCGAACCCGGCTTCGGTCGGCGGCGGCCGCGAGTACGACTTCTGCCTCGGCCGCGACCACGGCTGGCTCACCCACGTCGGCGACATCCCCGGCTACAACAGCCAGATCGCCTATCTGCCGAAGAAGAAGGCGACGATCGTCGTCCTCGTTAACACCGACATCGAATCGCACCAAGCGCTGCCGGCACCGCTGATCACCACGGCGCTCTCCGAAGTGATCGCGCCGGCCAACATCACGACCGGAACCCATTAGTCTGGGGTCCGTGGGTCTCGGCAGTCCCCGTCTTGGCTTGGCGCTTCTCGCTGCGCTCGCGCTGGCGCTGCCGGCGACGGCTACCGCCAGCTCGATCGAGGAAGACGAAAGCGCCAGCGGCGTCGGCGCGACCCCGGTCGTCGCCAACCCCGTCCCGCAGCAGCAGATCGTCCCGGTGCGCGGTTCCGACGGCCGCTGGCACGCGATGTACGAGCTGCTGCTGACCAACACCGTCGCTTCGAAGGCGACGCTGGACTCGGTAGCGATCGTCGACCCGGCCAGCGGCCGCAAGCTGCTGACGATCGGCGTCAAGCAGATGCTCGCCGAAGACCTGAAAAAGCTCGACCGCAACCCGGTCAAGCAGGCGACGATCCCGCCCGAAGGCTCTCGGGTCCTCTACGTCTCGGTCGCCCTCGGCTCAAAGAAAGCGATTCCCCAGCACCTGGCCGCGCGCCTCCAGGTGAGCGCCCTGGACCCGTTCACGGCGAAAACCGAAAAGTTCGAGTACCGCGCGGGCACCGTCGCGATCAGCCCCAGGCAGCCGCCGGTCCTGGCGCCGCCGCTGCGCGGCGGCAGTTGGCTCGCCTCGCAGGGCTGCTGCACCGCCTCCGGCCACGTCAGTGCGATCTACGGGCTCGACGGCGCGCTGCAGTCGGCCGAGCGCTACGCGATCGACTGGATCGAGATCGGGCCCGACGGGCGGATCTTCCACGGCGACCCCTCGGTGCTCAGCAACTGGTACGGCTACGGCAAGCCGGTCTACTCGGCCGCGGCCGGGGTCGTGACCGAAGCAAGGAACGACCTGCCCGACCAGACTCCGCAGGTCAAGCCCAAGACGCTGCCGCTCGGCGATCTGCCCGGCAACGCCGTCGTGGTACGGATGAAGAACGGCCTCAGCGCCGTCTACGCCCACCTCGTCCCCGGCAGCGTCAAGGTCCTGGTGGGGGACCGCGTCACGGTTGGCGAGGAACTCGGCAAGCTCGGCAACAGCGGCGGCTCGCTGGCCCCGCACCTGCACTTCCACGTCGTCAACGGGCCCTCGGTCTCGACCTCCGACGGCTACCCCTACGTGCTCGACTCCTTCCAGCTCGCCGCCGAATCCGACGTCGGCGGCCTCGCCGCAGCGCTGCAGGGCAAGCCCGGCTTCCCGACCGCCGCCCAGCTCCACCCTGTGCCCCACCACGGCGAGTTGCCGCTCGGCTTCACGATCGACCAGTTCGGCGTCGACTAGTACGAGCGACGAGGGGCTATGCCGGCGTCGCTCCGGCGACTAGGCTGCCCCCGTGCCCAAATCGGTCCGTCTCGTCCTTGTCCTCCTGGCGCTCTCCCTGGCGACCCTCGCCGTCTTCGCCCCAGCCGCGCTCGGCGCGCCGAAGGAAGTCGCCTACCGCTGCGCCGTCGACATCTGCCTGCTCGACCCCGACAACCCGGGCGACGTCGTCAACCTGACGAGCAACGGCACCACCAGCTACGACGAGGACCCGACCTGGTCGCCGGACGGTAAGCGGCTCGCCTTCGTCGCCAGGTTCACGGCGAAATTTCCGCCCGAGACCAACATCTACACGATGGAACCGGATGCGCCGGGACAGACGGTCAACGGCGCGGTCCAAGTCACTCACTTCACCAACGGCTCGGTCCCGACCGGCGAACTGGCCTGGTCCCCGGATGGATCGAAGATCGCTTTCGTGCGGGGGCTTGCGAGTCCGGGCAGCCAGCCGCTCTACGTCGTCAACTCCGACGGCAGCAGCGCCAATGCGACCGAAATCCCGACGGTCGGCGGAGCGGGGCATCCGACCTGGGCGGCCGACAGCGGCAAGATCGCTTTCTGGCACAGCAACCAGGTCTATCTCGTCAACGGCGATCTCAGCGCCCCAGCGGCGGCGCTGCCGGGCGCCGCGGGGCGAGAACCGGCCTGGTCGCCGGACGGCAGCAGGATCGCCTACGGCAGTCCCCACGCCGGCGGGTTCCTCGACCTGCAGATCATCAGCGCGGCCGGCGGCACGCCGCTGCCGATCGCTGCCAACACCCAGTTCGCCTTCCCCTCCTGGTCGCCGAACGGGGTCCAGCTCGCCTACCACGAACAGGCGGGTGAAAACAGTTACTTCCGCGTAGTCAACGCCGACGGCTCGGGCAACCATGGGCTGCCCATCGTCCAGGGCCTGGACGCCAACGGCCCGGCGGCATCATGGTCGCCTGACGGCTCGCGCCTCGTCTTCCAGGGCTTTTACTTCGGCGACATCGGCACCGAAGCCGACAACACCAACAAGGTCTACATCGCCAACGCCAACGGCACGGGCTCGGTTACCTCGCTCACTCCCGACCAGGGCTTCTCCACCGAACCCGCCTGGCGGCCCAACGTGGTCGCCCACCCGGGGCCGCCGGTCGTCACCCCGTCACATGGCTCCAACGCGCCACTGCCGGGGCCGACGATCAAGCCGAAGGTCGTCTGGTTCACCAACCGGATCCCCTGGAGCGGAGGGCCGTTCGTCCCGCTGCTCAACGTCGCTTGCGGCGACATCAGCTGCGGCGCCAATGCCACCGGGAAGATGAAGGGGGCGATTCCGGCGGGGGTCCGGTTCCGGCCGCCCCTCGCCCGTGCCAGCGGCAGGCCGAAGAAGCCGAAGGCGGTCGTCGTCGGCCGTGGCGCGGTGCAGGTACCGGCCGGTCAGACCAGGAAGCTGAACCTGAGGCTGACGAAGGTCGCGAAGGCGGTGCTCGAGAAAGTCGGCAAGCTGAAGATGGTCGTCACGATCACGATCACCGCGGCCGGAGCGACGCCGGTGACGCAGACCCGCACGCTTGAAATCGTCGCGAAGCCGAAACCGAAGCCGCGGCGCTAGGAGAACTCGATCACGCTGCGGATCCCGTCCTGGGCCTCCATCAGCTCGAAGCCGCGGTTCACTTCGTCCAACGTAATCCGATGCGAGAGAAACGGCTCGACGTCGATCTCGCCCGCCAAGTAGCGGTCAACCAGAACCGGCACCTGATCCCGCCCCTTCACTCCGCCAAACGATGACCCGGCAATACGTCGGCCAGTGATCAGGAGCCTGGGCACGACGTCGAGGGTCTCGCCCTTGCCGGCGACGCCGGCGACGGTGCAGAGGCCCCAGGCCATCCGCGCCGCTTCGACCGCCTGCTGCATCACTCCGACCAGCCCGGTCGCCTCGAAGGTGTAGTCGGCGCCGAAGCCGCCGGTCATCTCGAGGATCCGCTCGACGGTGTTCTCGTCGCCGACCATCGTCTCGGTCGCGCCCTGGCCCTTGGCCAGCTCGAGCCGGTCTTCGGAGAGGTCGACGCAGACGATCCGCTCGGCCCCCTGCAGGCGGCAGCCGGCGACGGCGCCGAGCCCGACCATGCCGGCGCCGAAGACGACGCAGGTGGTGCCGGGTTCGACCTTGGCGGTGTTGATCGCGGCGCCGAGGCCGGTCGAGAGGCCGCAGGCGAAGAGGCAGGCGTGCTCGAAAGGCGCCTCGGGATTGATCTTGGCGAGCGCGATCTCCGGCATCACCGTGTACTCGGCGAAGGTCGAGCAGCCCATGAAGTGGCGGATTTCCTCGCCGTCGCGCTGCAGCCTGGTGGTGCCGTCGGGCAGGTGGCCGAGGTTCTGCTCGGCGCGGATCGCCATGCAGAGGTTGGTGCGCGGGTCGACGCAATGGACGCACTCGCGGCACTGGGGCGAGAAGAGGGTGACGACGTGGTCGCCGACGGCGAGGTCAGCGACGCCCTCGCCGATCTTCTCGACGACCCCGGCGCCCTCGTGGCCGAGCACGGTCGGCGCGTAGCCCGAGGGGTCGGCGCCGGAGGCGGTGTAGAGGTCGGTGTGGCAGACGCCGCAGGCGGCCAGCCGGACCAGCACCTCGCCGGCCCGGGGCTCCTCCAGATCCACCTCCTGGACGCTCAGGGGCTGACCGAAGTCTTCGAGAACCGCGGCGCGCATCTTCATGCGCCTGATCCTAACCGCCGTGCGGCGGCGCGATCACCCGGAAGCTCCTCTTCGCGGGGGTTGCATCGGGTTGCCCCGCCGGCCCGGTCGCCTTGACCTGGAAGGTGTGCACGCCGAGCGCAAGCGTCGGGGTTTTGTAGGGCGAGCGGCAGCCGCGCCATCTGTGGTCGTCGAGCTTGCAGCTGAAGGTCGAGCCCGGCTGGTCGGAGGAGAAGCGGATCGTCAGCCGCCGCTGCGTCGTCCGCGCCGGCTGTTTGCCGATCGAGGCGCGCGGGGCGGCGGGGACGATCGTCTCCGGCGGCTTGGTCGTCGTCGACGACGAAGGCGGCGTGTCGTCGCGCCGCGGCGCCTCGGGCTGGCGGGTGTCGACGCTGAAGGTCCGCGCCTTCGGCGGTTCCTCGGCGTAGCCGATCGAGCCGACCGCGGCGACGGTGAAGACGTGCGGTCCGTCGGCGAGCCGCGGCAGCTTGAACGGACTCGCGCAGGGCGCCGGCAGCGAGCCGTCGAGAGCGCAGAGGAAGGTTGCCCCGCCTTCGTCGGCGACGAACCCGAAGCTCGGTTCGGGGTTGGCGATCGCCTCACCCTCGCCCGGCCCGCTGACGATCGTCGTCCGCGGGACCTGGATCTCGTAGGCGCCGACGTCGGCGCCGTTGCCGCCCGGGGCGTTCGGCACGCCGGCGATCGCGACCGGTCGCCGCAGCCCCCGCTGGTCGCTCGTTTCGGAGCCGAGCGAGATGCCGCGGTCGATCGCCGGGCTGCCTTTCAACAGCGCGACCGTTTCGGTCGGACCGCCGTTGGCGGCGAGGCCCGGGGCGAGCAGCGGATTGGTGTTCCTCTGGTCGCTCGGTTGCATCAGTTCGCAGCTGTCCCTGTCCTCGAGGTTGAAGCCGAGCGATATCACCGGCAGCCAGCAGTTCAGGGTTCCCGACGGGTTGGCGAGGATCGTGCTGCGGAAGGTGACCGGACCAAGGTTGTAGACGTTGGACGCAGGGCCGATATTTGCGGCCAGAGTCGAGGCGGAGATGGATTGAGCTGCGGTCGAGGTGGTGGCGAACCCGCCGCCGAATTGGGTCCCGCCAGCCGAAGTCGCGACCGAGTTGGCGGCGATCGTGCTGCGCTCGATCGTCGCCGCTCCCGGCGTTTCGACGAGGATCCCGCCCCCGATCGCTTCGAGCAGGGGCGCAGCCGAGGCCACCGCCTTGTTGCGACTGACCGTGCTGTCGCGGAGAGTCAGTTGGGCTTGATCCAGGATGCCGCCGCCGACTGCGCCCGTGCTGGGGGACACCGCTTCGTTGCCGTCGATCGTCGAGCGAACGATGGTCATCGCTCCGAGCTGGTTGACGATGCCGCCTCCAATCGTGCGTTCGGGTGACCACGCGACGTTTTCGCTGACCAGGCTTTCGATCAGCGTCAGCGTGCCGCGGTTCCAGATCGCGCCGCCGCCGATCAGGAATCCCGGGCCGGTGGCTTCGTTGCCGCGCAGCGTCACCCCGACGAGCTCGAGCGACGAGCCCGATTCGTTGCGCAGCCCGGCACCGGTTTCGGCTTTGCCGTCGTCGATCGTCAGATCGGAGATCGCGGCGGCTTGGGCATTGACGGTGAAGACGCGGAAGGCGTCGCCGCCGGAGACGACCAGCTGTCCGGCCCCCGGCCCGACGATCGCGAGCTGGCTGCCGATCGTCGGCAGCGCCGCGGCGAGCGTGATCGTCGCCTGCGGAGGCAGCGCGAATTCGATCTGATCGGGGGAGAGGAAGTCACCTTTTTTGCATCCGCCCGAGACGGCGTTGGTGTTGGCCGCGGTGATCGCGTTGGCAAGACCGCACTGGGTCGCGGACTGCGCTTCGGTCGTGTCGACGACGATCGTCGCCCCCCGCGCCGCAGCCGCGGGCACGGCGAATGCCGCGACCGTGGCGACGCAGGGGAGTATTTGGCGCAGCGCTCCCATCAGCTTGGCGGCGGCGCCACCACCCGGAACGTCTTCTTGGTCGCAGTCGGATTGGCGACGCCGGTCGGTCCGGTCGCTTTCACCCGGAAGGTGTGTTTGCCGGGAGTCAAATCCGGCGTCTTGAATGGTGACCGGCAGTTCCGCCATTTGCGGCCGTCCAGCTTGCAGAGGAAGGTCGAGCCAGCCTGGTCGGAGCTGAAGCGGATGCTCAGCCGCTGCTTGGTCGTTTTCGCCGGGAGCCCGGAGATCGTGGTCCGCGGGGCGACGAGTGGCGGGGCCAGTGGCTGACCCCCCGGCGGCGATGACGACGGCGTCTCGGGCTTGGGCTCGGGCACGCGGGTGTCGACCGTGAAGGCCCGGGCCTTCGGCGGTTCCTCGGCGTAGCCGGTCCCGCCGACGGCGGCGACGGTGAAGACGTGCTGGCCGTCGGCGAGCCGCGGCAGTTTGAACGGGCTGGCGCACGGCGCCGGCAGCGAGCCGTCGAGCCCGCAGAGGAACGTCGCGCCGGCTTCGTCGGCGACGAACTCGAAGGTCGGTTCGGGGTCGGCGATGATCCCGCCCTCGCCGGGACCGTGGACGATCGAGGCGTGGGGGACCTGGACCTCGTAGGCGCCGACGTCGGCACCGTCGCCGCCCGGCGCGTTCGGGACGCTGGGAATGTCGACCGGCCGTTTCGAGCCGCGCTGGTCGCTGGTTTCGCCCGCCGTGGAGAGGCCGCGGTCGATCGCCGGGCTGCCGTGGAGCAGCGCCAGGGTTTCGGTCGGCCCGCCGTTGGCGGCGAGGCCAGGGGCGAGCAGCGGGTCGACGCCGTGCTGGTCGGTCGGTTCATTGAAGCCGCAGCTCGTGCCTTCGTCGAGGTTGAAGCCTTCCGAGGTCGCCGCTCCAACGCAGCTTGCGCCCCCGATTGGCCTGGCGACGATCGTGCTGCGGAAATGGGCCACGACTCCGAGCGCGACGTTCGCGCCGCCAAGCGGCGCTGCGTTGCCGGCGATCGTCGAGCCGACGACCTGGAACGAGCTGCCGTTGACCACGAGGCCGCCGGGGCCGACGCTCGAGATCGGGCTGGCGGCGCTGGCTGCGTTGTCGACGATCGTGCTGCGGACGATCGTCACTTTCACGTTCGCCGAGTTGGCGTTGCTGATGCCTCCCCCCGAGCCGCGGTTGGCGGCGGTGCTGCCGCTGCCAAACGCTTCATTGCCGCTCACGGTGCTGTCGATCAGGGTCAGTTCGCCCGAATTGGAAAGCCCACCACCGTTCGCGTTCGACGTGGCGGTGCCCGCGGAGATCGCGATCACGCTGTTGTCGCGGACGGTCGAGCGTTCGAGCACCACCGAGCCGGAGCCCACCGGATTGGCGATGCCGCCACCCTCGGGCGCATTCTGCAAGGTGGCGTTGATCGATTTGGAGACGTTTTCGGCGACCGTGCTGCCGACCAGTTTGAGGCCACCCTGGTTGTAGATGCCGCCGCCGGTGGCGAACGCGCTGGTTCCGCCTTCGACCCGCGCTTCGTTGCCGCGAATCGTCACCCCGATCAGTTCCAGAGCGCTCGCCTGGTTGTGGATGCCGCCACCTCCAAAGCTGCGCCCATCGGCGATCGTCAGGTTCGAGATCGTGCTCGGGGCGGTCACTTTGAGGACTTGGAATTCGTGTTTGCCGGAGATCGTCAGCACCGCGGCGCCCGGGCCGGCGATCTCGACAGCCCCGCTGACCGCCGGCAGGGTGGAAGCGAGCGTGATCGTCGACGGGTCGGGGAGCGCGAATTCGATCCGGTCCGTTCCGCTGCCCGCGACGCAGCCGTCTTTGGCCGAGTTCGCGTTCGAGGCTTCGATGGCGGCTCGAAACGTGCATTTGCCCGTTGCCGCGGCGTCTTCCGTGGTGTTGACGACGATCGTTTCCGCCGCCGCGGCGGCGGGGAAGCAAAGCCCCATGGAAGTGACGAGGCAGATGAATGTCCGGCGCACTTAAGCCCTCCTGACCGATCGACGAGACGCCGGGAAGCTAGCGGACAATCCGGCGCTACAGTGCGGTTTCGGACGAATTGACGGGGATCTCTTCGCAATCGCTGGCGGGCGCTAGGTGGGACTAAGCGTGGCCGATTGCGATGCCGACGCCGGCGACCATCGCGCCGGCCATCGTCACCTGGACCAGCGACTGGCTCAGGGCCACCTTCAGGTAACGCTTGCGGACCCAGGCGATCGCCAGCAGCTCGAAGGCGACCACCGCGTAGGCGACCAAGAGCGCCCGGTCGACGTCGCCGATCAGGAAGGGAAGGGTGTGGAAGGCGCCGCCGACGAAGGTGGCGACGCCGGTGATCAGGCCGCGATCGAGCGAGTTGCCGCGGCCGGTCAGCGAGCCGTCGTCGGAGAGCGCCTCTGAGATCCCCATGCTGATCGCCGCGCCGAGCGCCGAGGCGAGGCCGACCAAGAGAGCCGCCCGCGAGCCGCCGACGTAGGCCGCGGCGAAGATCGGGGCGAGGGTGGAGACGGTGCCGTCGATCAGCCCGATCAGGCCGGGTTGGACGACCTGGAGTACGCGGGCGCGTTCGTCGGCGCCCTTCCAGCGGGCGATCAGGGCCTGTGCGGCAGCGGTCATCGCCAGGACACTATAACAAATTACTTAAAATAAGGTCTACCTAATAGAAGCAAGTTAGGCACACCTGATAGTCGCTATCCTTTAGTACGAGATGGCCACCGCGACGCTTCCCACCGCCGAGCAGGACCTCGCCGCCCAGCTGCGCGAGCGCGGCCTGCGGGTGACCCCGCAGCGGCTCTTCATCTACCGTGCCCTGACCGAGCTCGACCGCCACGTCAGTGCCGAGGAGGTGCTGGCCGAGGTGGGGGCGAGCCTGCCGAACGTCTCGCTGCCGACGGTCTACTCGACCCTCGACCTGTTCGAGGAGATGGGGCTGGTGCGGCGGCTCGGCGTCACCCAGGGCGCCGTCCTCTACGACCCCCGCCCGGAGCCGCACAACCACCGGGTCTGCGATCACTGCGGGGCGATCGACGACTTCGACGCCGACCTCGACTTCGCCGCGGCGCTGCGCCGCGCCGGTCGCGGCGGCTTCCGCCCTGGCCGCGCCGAGGTCGTCGTCCACGGCCTCTGCAGTCGCTGCGCCACCTCTTAGGAGGCGCGGAGGCCGTCGAGCAGGAGGTCGAGCGCGCGTTGCGCCGCCGGGCCGCGATGGGCGTGATCGTCGACCGCGGCGAGCGCCCCGTCGAGCATCGCCAGCACCGCCATCACGTCGTCGAGATCGAGCTCGCGGCGCACCCGGCCCGCCGACTGTGCCGCCGTCAGCGGCTCGCGGAACAGCGCTCGCGCTCGGTCGGTAAGCCGCTCGACCCGCGCCTGCTCGAGTTCGCCGCGACGGATCGCCGCGATCAGGGTCTGGTCGCGCACCTGCTCGGCCGCCACCAGCCGCAAAAGGCCCTCGAACGACTCGGCATCGAGGGGCGTCGCTGTTGCCTTCCGCTCGAGTCGGCTCATCCCCTCTTCGGCGAGTGCCGCCAGCAGGTCCTCGCGGTTCTCGAAGTGGCGGTAGACGGTCGCCTGCCCGACCCCGGCCGCGCTGGCGACCTCGGCGAACGAGGCCTCGCCGCCGTTCGAGTAGAGCTCGTGGGCGGCGTCGAGGATCGCGCGGCGGCTGCGCTGCGCGTCTTTGCGGATCGTCGACCTCGCCATGACGAGACGATAATGGGTACATCTCGATCTAAGAACTAATTCTCACATTCCCGCGCGGGGTGGGCTCAGGTTTGGGTGAGGATCGTCGCGATTACGCCGAGGAAGCCGACGAGCGAGGTGGCGTACATGCCGCCGAAGAGCAGAATCAACATCGTTGAGGTCGTCGAGTCGCTCGTCGGTCCATGCTTCGCGTGCCGCCATGATCGCCACGACGGCACGCTAGCAACGGTGGAACGTATTGTCTGCAGCGCTTCGTTCCCGCCGTCAGCTGGTCAGGCTGGCGATCATCGCCGCGGTCGCGGCGAGGCCGGCGATCGTGCGGACGTGGTTCCAGGCGCCCCAGCGCTGGTAGTAGCGGCGCCACTCCTCGGCCGCGGCTGGCCCCTCGGGATCGAGGTCGTCGAGGTGGAGGTTGAGGGGGACGTTGCCGCGCATCGTCACGCCGACGATTCCGACCAGGTAGATGGCGGCGCCGGCGAGGCCGAGCCAACTGGCGGCGCCGTCGCGCTCGATCAGTGCGGCGACGCCTACGGCGAGGCAGAGGAGTGCGGTGCCGAACAGCGGCAGCAGCAGCGGCGGCCGCAGGGCGGTGGCGTTGATGCCCTGCATCGCCGCGATCGCGGTCGCCGGCGAGCGCCGGTCGAGGCCGGCCATCACGAACGAGGAGAAGGCGTAGAAGAGGCCGCCGACGGTGGCGCAGCCGAGGGCGGTGACGAAGGTGAGGGCGAAAACCGGGTCGGACATCGTGATCTCCTTTCAGGCGAGCCGAGGCGGACTCAGGCTGCCAGGGGCGGACGGGACGTACGCAGATGATTGGCGGCGAAGACGAGCGGTGCCAGCAGCAGGCGCTGGGCGGCGACGCCGAGGAAGGGGGCGTGCGCCTCCTGGTCGTAGCGGCGCGCCAGGGCGGCGAGGTCGAGCAGGTTGCGCGGCATCCCGCGCTTGCCCATCCGGCCCGCTGCCGCCATCGCGATCACCTCGGCGAACATCTCCTCCATCGCCAGCGCCGGCCGCACCTCGACCGCGACCCGCGCCTCCTCCTCGCCGGCATTGGCGAAGCCGTGGAGGACGCCGGGGGCGACCTCGACGACATCGCCGGGCGCGGCAAGGACGTGGTGGAAGCCAACACGGAAGCGCAACAGGCCGGCGACGACCTCGAAGCGCTCGGTCTGGATCGGGTGCACGTGGGGGATCGGGACGGCGCCGCCCGGCCGCACGCCGAGCTCGAAGGCGAGCAGCTCGCCGTCGCTGGTCGCGGCGGTCTCCTTGAAAGTGAAGCGCTCGCCGGTGACGGGGTTCTCGAGGGTCTGTCCGGGCTGGATCATCGTCGCTCCTTCGGTAGTGGACGCGTCCAGTCTCTCGTCACTTATCTGGAGTGTCTATGCCTTGAAAGCTCCAAATCTTGATTGTGCGTCCAGCAGTACAAGACGATCGGCCAAAGGCGCTAGGCTGGCCCTGTGGCCACCGCCGGACCAATTGAAACCGCCCGCACCGACCCGCTCGCCGCCGCGCTCGGGCCACTGCAGATGACCGGCGCCTTCTACTGCAGCTCCGAGCTCAGCGCACCCTGGGGAATGACGCTGCCCCCGCTTCCCGGCTACGCCTGGTTCCACGTGATGAGCGAGGGGGGCTGCGAGCTGGAGGCCGAGGGCGCCACCCGCACCCTGCGGCGCGGCGACCTGGCCCTGGTCCCGCGCGGCGGCGGCCACGTCCTCCGCAGCGCTCCCGCGGTCGAGGCCCCCGAGATCCTCGACCTGCCGCGCGAGCAGGTCTCCGACCGCTACGAGCTGCTGCGCCATGGCGGCGGCGGCGAGCGCAGCCGGATGATCTGCGGCGCCGTCCGCTTCGAGCAGGCGACCGCGCAGAACCTGGTCGAGCTGCTGCCGCCGATCATCCAGGTCGAGGGCTCGCTCTCCGCCGACGCCGGCCAGCTGCAGGCGACCCTGGGGCTGATCGCAGCAGAGACGATCGCGCCGCGGCCGGGGGGAGAGGCGGTCGTCACCCGGCTCGCCGACATCCTCGTGATCCAGGCGATCCGCGCCTGGATCGAGAGCGATCCTGGCGCCCAGGTCGGCTGGCTCGGCGCCCTGCGCGATGAGCGGATCGGCCGCGCCCTAACCCTGATCCACGCCGACCCGGCGCGCGAGTGGACGGTTGCCGGCCTCGCCCGCGAGGCGGCGATGTCGCGCTCGGCCTTCGCCGCCCGCTTCACCGAGCTGGTCGGGGTGCCGGTGCTGCGCTACCTAACCGAGTGGCGGATGCGGCTGGCCCAGAGCCGGCTGGAAGCCGACGGGACGACCGTCGCCGCGGTCGCCGCCGAACTCGGCTACGGCTCCGAGGCCGCCTTCGCCCGCGCCTTCAAGCGGGTCACCGGCCTCGCCCCGCGGACCGCGGCGCGCCAGCGCCGGGCCGAGCGCGACGCGGTGCTGGCGCTGACCCCGTAGCGCCTCCTGGCTCGCCAGCCAGTTAACCTCGGGTCCCGTGAGCGCAGAGCGACCAAGCGTCCATATCTGGCTCTTCGCGCCGGGAGCGGAGCGCGAACAGTTGTGAGGCGCGGGCATCGTCCACGCGGCTGGATCCGGCACGTCGCCAAGACGATGACCCCGGCGGCCGCCGTCGCCGGCCAGGTGGCGATGGAGCGCCAGGCCGGGATGCGGGTCGAACGGCTGAAAGCCGCCGCCGGCGACCGCTGGCGCCAGCGCCGGCGGCCGACCCGGCCGCGGATGCGGGCGCTCTCACTCGCCCCCGGCGCCCGCTTTACCTGGCGCCAGGTGGCGGCGCCGCCACTGCCGCAACCCGGCGGCGCCCTCGTCCACCCGATCGCCGCCGCCACCTGCGACCTCGACCGCACGATCGGCCTCGGCGCCGCGCCCTTCCCGCTGCCGCTCCACTTCGGCCACGAATGCGTCGCCGAGGTGGTCGAGGTGGCCGACGGGGTGACCTCGATCCGTCCCGGCCAGCGGGTCGTCGTCCCCTTCCAGATCAACTGCGGCGAGTGCGAGCCCTGCAAGCAGGGCCGGACCGGCAACTGCGCCGCGGTGCCGCCGATCTCGATGTATGGGTTCGGGCTGGCCGGCGGCCACTGGGGCGGCGCGGTCTCCGAGCTGCTGGCGGTGCCGTTCGCCGAGGCGATGCTGGTGCCGGTGCCCGACGGGATCGAGCCGGCGACCGTCGCCAGCGCCGCCGACAACCTCGCCGACGCCCACTCGCGCGTCGCTCCGTTCTTGGCGGGCGCTGGAGTCGAGGGCGGGGCCGAGGAGGTGCTGATCGTCGGCTCGCTCTCGCCCAAGACCACCTTCAGCGGCAGCGTCCCCCTCTACATCGGGCAGATCGCACTGACGCTCGGCGCCCGCCGCGTTCGCTTCCTCGACTCCCGGCCCTTCCTTCGCGCCGAAGCCGAGCGGCTCGGGATCGAGGCACTCGACCCGCGCGACTTCGACCGCCGCGAGCTCTCGCCGCTGACCGTCGACGCCGGCGCGACGCCGGCCAGCCTCAACGTGGCGATCAGGATGACCGCCGAGGACGGTCGCTGCAACAGCGTCGGCTCGCTCCACGCCAACTCGAAGATCCCGACCGCGCTGATGTTCGGCCGCAACGTCACCGTCCACATGGGCCGCTCCCACGCCCGCAGCCAGATCCCCGCGGTTCTCGACCTGGTCGCCGCCGGCAAGCTCGACGCGGCGGCGGTGACCACCGTCCTCGCGCCCCTCGACGACGCCCCGCGCGCCCTGCGCGAGCACACCGTCGGCGAAGCGACCAAGACGGTCCTGGTCGAGTCGGCTTAGCTAGGCGCCGGCCACGAAGGCGCGAGCCTCGCGCGCGAGCGCAATGAAGTCCTCGCCGCCGTCGACCGTGTCAAAGGCGATCCACTCGCGCATCTCGCGCTTGCCAACTACGAAGAAGCGGGCGTTGCCGCCGGCGGCGAGCGCCTCGCAGCGGTCCGGCGGCAGCTTGAAGACGACTGCGCCGCGAACCGCCATCGCGAAGATCTTGCCGCTGGTCCGGAGACCGGGATTGCTCCCGAACCCGGTCCCCTCCTCGACGTCCGGTTCAGGCAGGAGCTCGGCGCTGAGGTCGGCCAGGATTTGCTCGGCGGTCATTGCGGTCTACTGATTGAGCAGCTGCATCCCGGAGTCGTCGTAGCGGGCGCCGCGCACGGCCTCGGGTGAGATCGCCGCGTCGAGCTCGGCGACCTGCTCGTCGTTGAGCTCCACATCGGTCGCCCCGGCGTTCTCCTCGAGCCGCTCCGGGCGTTTGGTGCCGGGGATCGGGACGATGTCCTCGCCCTTGGCGAGCACCCAGGCCAGCGCCACCTGCGCCGGGGTCGCGCCGATCTGCTCGGCGAGCTCACCGACGCGGTCGGCAAGCCGCAGGTTCTCCTCCAGCGCCTGCTCCTGGAAGCGCGGGTTCTGGCGCCGCCAGTCGTCCTCCTCGAGGTCGTCGAGCGAGCGGATCGCGCCGGTCAGGAAGCCGCGGCCGAGGGGCGAGTAGGCGACGAGGCCGATGCCCAGCTCGCGCAGGGTCGGCAGCACCTCGTCCTCGGGGTCGCGCGTCCAGAGCGAGTACTCGCTCTGCACCGCGGTCAGCGGGTGGGTCGCGTGGGCGCGGCGGATCGTCTCGGCCGAGGGCTCGGAGAGGCCGATGAAGCGGACCTTGCCGGCCGTGACCAGCTCGCCCATCGCGCCGACCGTCTCCTCGATCGGCACCTCGGGGTCGATGCGGTGCTGGTAGTAGAGGTCGACGTGGTCCGTGCCGAGCCGCTGCAGTGAGCCGTCGATCGCCCGCTTGACGTTCTCGGGACGGCCGTCGACACCGCGACGGTAGGGGTCGTCGGGGTCGATCGCGAAGCCGAACTTGGTCGCCAGCTCGAACTCGTCGCGGCGGCCGGCGATCGCCCGCCCGACCAGCTCCTCGTTGTCGTGGGGGCCGTAGATCTCGGCGGTGTCGAGGAAGGTGACGCCCAGCTCGAGCGCCCGCTCGATCGTCTGCGCGCCGGCCTGCTCGTCGCCCTCGCCGTAGGCCCAGGTCATTCCCATGCAGCCGAGCCCCTCGGCGGAGACCTCCAGGCCCTGGCTTCCCAAAGTCCTTCTATTCATCGATTCGCTCCTTATAGATCGCAATCTTTCGTTCGACGAAGGCGAGGTGCGTTCGCACCTCGTCGAGCTCGGCCCGCACCGCCGCCCGGTGCTCCTCGAGCAGCGCCAGCCGCTCGCGCTCGTTGCCCTCGCCCGCTCGCACCAGCTCCGCGTAGCGGCGGATCCGGCGGATCGGCATCCCGGTCGCTCGCAGGCAGCGCAGCGACTCGACCCAGGCGAGGTCCGCCTCGCTGTAGCGGCGATGGCCGGAGGCGGCGCGGTCGACGCCGTCGATCAGTCCGGCGCGCTCGTAATAGCGCAGCGTGTGGGCGCTGACCCCGGTTGCCGCGGCGGCGTCGGCGATGGTCAGCCCGGTCTGGTCCAGCTGGGCGGTGTCGGATGCCATTCGTTTGAGGATAGGAATTAGAGCGCGCTCTAGGTCAAGGCCTACCCGCTTTGCCCGATCCCGATCGGGTAAAACGATCGCGTGAGCGCAGCACCGCACAGGGTCGCGGTGATCGGCGGCGGCTTCGGCGGGCTCGAAGCGGCCAAGCACCTCGCCTCGGCCGAGGTCGAGCTGACCCTGATCGACCGCCGCAACTTCCACCTCTTCCAGCCGCTGACCTACCAGGTGGCGACCGGGGCCCTCTCGCCGGCCGAAGTCTGTTACCCGCTGCGGGCGATCTTCAAGGGCCGCCGCAACGTGCGGGTGATGATGGCCGAGGTGACCGCGATCGACCTCGCCGACCGCGAGCTGCGGCTGCGGGGCGGCGGTGGCGAGGAGCTGCGGGTCGGCTACGACAGCCTGGTGGTGGCCGGCGGCTCGGCCTACTCCTACTTCGGGCACGAGGAGTGGCGTGAGGTCGCCCCCGAGGTCAAGTCGCTGGAGAGCGCGCTCGACCTGCGGGCGCGGCTGCTCGGCGCCTTCGAGGAGGCCGAGCTGCAGCGCGACCCGGAGCGGCGGCGCGCCCTGCTCACCTTCGTCGTCGTTGGCGCCGGACCGACCGGGGTCGAGATGGCCGGCCAGATCGCCGAGCTGGCGCGCGACACGCTGCGCAATGAGTTCCACGAGATCGACCCGGGGGAGGGGCGGGTGCTGCTGGTCGAGATGGGCGACCGCGTCCTCTCCACCTTCCCGCCCTCGCTCTCGCGCCGGGCGCAGCGCGCGCTCGAACGGCTTGGGGTGACGCCGATGCTCCGTCACACCGTCGTCGGAATCGACGCGGAATCGGTGACGATCGAAGCGGCCGGTGCAGAGGCCGAGCGGATCGCCGCCCACAACGTGATCTGGGCCGCCGGGGTGACCGCCTCGGCGCTCGGCGCCAACCTCGCCGAGCAGACCGGCGCCGACCTCGACCGGGCCGGCCGGATCCTGGTCGAGCCCGACCTGACCCTGCCCGGCCATCCCGAGGTGCTGACGATCGGCGACATGGTCCGGGTCCGCGAGGCCGACGGCAGCGCCCGCATCTTTCCCGGCGTCGCCCCGGTCGCGATGCAGCAGGGCCGCTACGCGGCGAAGGCGGTCCGCGCCCGGCTCGAGGGCCGCACCCCCGGCCCCTTCCACTACCTCGACAAAGGCAACCTGGCGACGATCGGCCGCGCCCGCGCCGTCGCCGACCTCCACTTCCTGCGCCTCAGCGGCTTCCCGGCCTGGCTGACCTGGCTGCTGGTCCACATCTGGTACCTGATCGGCTTCCAGAACCGGATGCTGGTCCTCGTTCGCTGGATCTACAGCTTCCTCACCCGCGGCCGCGGCGCCAGGCTGATCGCCGGCCCCGGCAGGGACGGCCGCCGCGAGCCCTAGTCCTGCTCGCCGGCGGCGTCGAGCTTGCCGGTCAGGTAGCGCTGCAGCGTCGGCGCGTAGATCGCGACCAGCGCATCGGCGTCGAGCGAGGCGAGCGGCTCCAGCTTCAGCACGTGGCGCGAGACCGCCAGCCCGACCAGCTGGGAGACCGCCAGATCGGTCCGCAGCTCGGGGCGGTCGGATCCGAGCTCGACCAGCAGCGGCGTGAACAGCTTGCGGCTGAGGAACTCGCGCATCATCTCGGCCGCCTGCGGCTCGGTCATCGCCGCCCGCAGCAGGGTCAGCACCGGGTGCCGGGTCCCCTCCTCGTCCCAGGTCCGGACCACCAGGGCGACGAGGTTGCGGCCGACGTTGCGGCGCCCGTCGGCGAGCAGCGCCGGGATCGCCTCCTCCGGGTCGAAGGGCCACTCGACCGCCTCCGCCAGCAGCGAGGGCTTGTTGCCGAAGAAGTGGACGACGAGCGAGGCGTCGACCCCGGCCTCGGCGGCGATGCTGCGCATCGTCGCCCCGGCGTAACCCTTCTCGGCGAACTGGCGCCGCGCCGCGCGCAGGATCGCCTCGCGGGTCGAGCTGGTGCCGGGACGGCGGCCGGTGCGCGGGCTCTTGGTGGTGCGACGGCTGGCGGGGCTCACCCGCAGAGCATCCCAGCTTTATTCAACGTTGTAAAGTCAACGCCGTTTAGTCAGAGGCCCGCTCGGCGGCGCGCTCGCGCGCCTGCTCCTTCTCTTCGAGCGTCATCGCGCCGGGATGCCCGTCGCCAGGCCAGGGGCTGAGCAGCAGCAGCAGGCGCAGGTCGGAGCGGGCGAGGACGGTGCGCCGCTCGCCGGGGTCGAACTCGAAGAGGTGGCCGCTCGCGGCCCGCACGCTCTCGCCGGCCGGCGTCGTCACCTCGGCCTCGCCGTCGACGATCAGCAGCCGGGCCCGCTCGTGGACCTCGTGCTCCTGCAGTTGCTCCCCCTGCTGCAGGTGGAGCAGGATCGCCCGCGCGTCGTCCGCCGTCGAGAGGATTCGCGGCTCGTGTGGCTCGGCCTCCTCCGCTTTCAGGTCCCAGCTCTGCATCACGCCTAACGTACCGCGCCGACGGCGCTCAGTCGACCCAGTCGTCCTCGACCGGCTCGCCATCGGCCTGATGGAGGCCAAAGGCGACGAACTCGAGGCCATCGGGCCCGGCCTCGAAGGCGCGCGGCAGCTCGGGCGCGACCCGGATCGCGTCGAGTGGGGCGACCTCGCGGATCTCGTCGCCGAGCTTCACCCGACCCCGGCCGCGCAGGATCACGTAGACCTCCTCGGCCTCGCGGTGGCGGTGTACGAACGGGGAGCGCTTGCCGGGACGGAGGCGGAAGTGGGTGACCCCGGTCCGCTCGGCGTCGAGGTCGGTGCGCGCTACCCGCGCCTCCCAGCGCTCGCCGAATCCATTGGCTGGAGCGGCGTCCTCGACGGCCTCGAGGTTGATCCGCGTGTATGGCCGAGGCATCGTGCCCTCTCCCTACCCTCTCTCGGATGAGCGGGAACAGCGGCCGTCTGGGGGTGGCGCGGGCGATGCTCGTCCTGCTCTGCGCCTACTGCCTCACGATCGGCGTCCTCGCGGCCTTCGCGCCGCGCACGTTCTACGACGACTTCCCCTTTTTCGCCCACTGGGTCGAGCTGCTGCCGCCCTACAACGAGCACCTGATCAGCGACGTCGGCGGCCTCTACCTCGGCTTCGCGCTGCTCTTCGGCTGGGCCGCGTGGGCGCTGGAGCGGACCCTGGTGCGTGCCGCCTGCACCGCCTTCCTGCTCAGCGCCGTGATCCACCTGATCTTCCACGTCGGGCACCTCGAGGGCTTCGGCACCGTCGACAGGATCGCCGAGATCGCGGCACTGGCGGCGCTGCTGCCGCCGCCCGTGATCGCGATCTGGGCGGTCGCCGAATAGCGTGGGCCGGTCGATGAACGCCGCCGCCCTCGATGTCAGCGCCTGAGGCGCTCGCCGTCCTCGCCGCGGCGCTGGCGGCTGGTGGGGTCAATGCGATCGTCGGCTCCGGCTCGCTCCTCACCTTCCCGACGCTGCTTGCTGTGGGTTACTCGCCGGTCACCGCCAACGTCTCCAACACCGTCGGCCTCTGCTTTGGCAACTTCAGCGCCGTCTGGGGCTACCGGGCGGAGCTGGAGGGCCAGGAGCGCCGCGCCGCGCTGCTCGCCGTCGTCGCGGGGCTCGGCGCGATCGCCGGCGGCACCCTGCTCCTCGTCCTGCCCAGCTCGGTCTTCGACGCGATCGTCCCGGCGCTGATCCTGCTCGCCTGCTTGCTGATGGCGACCCAGCCGAACCCGCGCTTCCACGCGATCTCCCGAGGGGCCCGGGCGGCGGTGCTCGGCCCGATCACGTTCTTCGCCGGCGTCTACGCCGGCTACTTCGGCGCCGCCGCCGGGGTGATCCTGCTCGCCTCGCTGCGACTGCTGATCCCGGAGCGGCTGCAGCGGCTGAACGGTGCCAAGAACGTGATGATCTGCGCCGCCAACGGGGCCGCAGCGCTGCTCTTCGTGATCTTCGCCCACGTCGCCTTCGCAGCCGCCGGCCTGGTCGCGGTCGGCTCGATCGTCGGCGCCCAGCTCGGCTCGACCTACGGCCGCCGGATCCCCGACGAGGTCCTGCGCTGGGTCGTCGTCGCCGTCGGAACGGTCGTCGCGATCGTCCTGATCGTCGATTAGTCCCTCCTGGCTAGAGGCCGTCGGCGACGCCGTTCCACGACAGCTCGGCGAAGAAGCCGATGAAGAGGATCCCGACCAGGCCCGCGGTGCCGTGGGCGGCGAGCACGTCGGGGGTCTCGTCGACCCGGGTCCGGGTCCGCCAGACGATCACCGCATAGCTGGGCGGCGCGGCGAGGGCGCCGAGCGCCATCGCCCAGCCAGGGCTGATGAAGCCACCGGCCGGGGTGATCGCGACGCAGCCGACGATGATCGCCGTCGCCGCGCCGATCGCCGGTGGCCGCGCAC
>Ga0070667_100001319_pt1 | contig 22289 bp, 19 predicted proteins | sample KBSS33metaG_FD_64659 | JGI IMG/M metagenome (GOLD analysis project Ga0070667, IMG submission 64659) | Switchgrass rhizosphere microbial communities from Kellogg Biological Station, Michigan, USA - KBS S3-3 metaG | ecosystem: Host-associated > Plants > Roots > Rhizosphere > Soil ... | reverse complement strand
GCAGCGCCAGCGGCGGCCCAGTCGTCGTAGTCGCGCGGATTTCCGCGCGAGTAGGCCATGCCGTTGATCGATCCGGATCCGCCCACCACTCGGCCTCGCGGTTGCGGGATGCGGCGGTTATTGAGCTGCGGTTGCGGAACGGTTTCGAACCGCCAGTTCAGCTTTGGCGAGGCGATGGCGGCGGCGACCAGCGCCGGAGTACTGATTACAAAATGCTTTTCGGAGCCGCCTGCCTCAATCAGGCAGATACGTGTGCCCGGATCCTCGGCCAGCCGTCCGGCGAGCACGCAACCAGCGGTTCCGGCACCCACGATGATGTAATCAAACGAACCGTCGGTGGGCATCGCACTCTACAGGGCGGCGGCCAGTACGATGTCCGAGAGTCGCTGCCAACGCATCAAGTTATCAACCGTGGGCATGAGTCCGGTCATGAGCCCGACAAAGGTGATATCGCGTTCCGGATCAATCCAGAAGATCGTGGTGCCGGCGCCGTGCGCACCAAAAGTGCCCGCCGATCCCAGGGTGCCAAACATGCTGGTGCCCATCTGCGGACCGCGCACCGAAAAACCCAGGCCGATGTTGGCCGGGGGCGCGATGCCGCCAGCCGCGCGTATGGCATTGGCGTAGAACTCATTGGGTTTGTCGCCCGTCCAGATGGTGCGCGCGCGTTCAACCAGGGCGCGCGAAACCACGCGGCGGCCATCGAGAATTCCACCGCCGCGCAACATCTCCGCAAAGCGCATCATGTCAGGGGGTGTCGACACGCAACCCACCCAGGGCATCTCGGCCTCTTCCTCCTCGAAGGCGCCGTTAGGCCCAAGATTGCTGTGCCCCAGGTGCTGGATCGGATAGTTTCCGCGGAACTCCGGTATGAGGTGCCGAGCCTTGAGGTCGCGGCGCACGCCCATAGCGGTGTCCTTCATAGCCAAGGGCTCAAACAAATCCTCACGCAGAATGTCCCGGTAAGTGCGTTTCTTGAGATCAAGCCGACGCACCGCCTCACCCAGAAGTGCGTGATTGAACAGCGGCGCATAATCCACGCGCACGCCGGCTGCTTCAATCGGCAGCGCCGCCACGCAGATGGCCTCGATTACCTCGGCCATACGGTCGATGTACATTCCCGGGCGCGCCTCGAACATGCTCGGCAGTCCGGCGCTGTGCGTCAGCAGGTGAAAGACGGTTATGCGATTGCGAAGCCCGCCTCCAAATTCCGGAATCACCTTGGCGATCGGGGTTGTGAGCGTCAGCAGTCCGCGCTCGATGGCCTGGAACACCAGGATGTTGGTGAACGCCTTAGTGACCGAGAACAGACTGAACACCGAGTCGAGCGCCACCGCGCGCTGCTTCGATTCGCTACTGTGCCCAAATGCCTTGAGGAACGCCGGTTGCCCGCCCCGCTGTATGGATATGACTCCGCCGAAATACTGTCCCGCGGCGATGTCGCGCTCCACGGCGGCGCTTAAGAACCCCAGTCGCTCGGGGTCAAAACCTGGATGCGCCTTCACAGGCGGGCGCTCGCGATCAGGGACTGGTGCTCGAATCGATGCATGCTCGCCACCCTCAGTCGGAACTTTGAAGACGCTTCCGGATCCGGAAAGGCGTCGCCGGAAACTCTAAGCTCGGGTATGGGCCATTGCAACAAGGGCAGCCTCAGGCGCCACCGTCCATCTCAGCGAAGGTCTCGCGGGCGATGCGGAAACTATCCACCGCGGCGGGCACCCCGCAATATATCGCCACTTGCAGAAACACCTCGCGGATCTGCGCGCGCGAGAGACCGTTGGCGAGCGCACCGCGAATATGAGCCTTGAGTTCGTGCGGGCGGTTCAAGGCGCTGATCATCGCCAGGTTGATCATGCTGCGCTCGCTGCGCTTCAAGCCATCCCGTCCCCACACCGCTCCCCAGCAATACTCAGTGACCAATTCCTGCAGCGGCTGATTGAACTCGTCCATCCCAGCCATCGCCTTGCGTACATAGGCCTCGCCGAGAACCTCGGTGCGGATCTTCATGCCCTTGTTGAAAAGTTCGCTTGCCATAATGCTCATGCCCTCTTCGGAAATTGGAATGACTTGGAGTTCTGCGCCTTAAGGGTCGAGCCCTGCATCGTGCTCGACGACCTTAGCCATTGCGGTGAAATCGGCATCCGACCCCAGCGCGGCAACGGTGCGCTCGAGCAGCGCCGCGACCGCCGCGCCCACGCCGAGGGGCACCTGGAGCGAACGGGCTGCCGCCAGACAAAGCCGCACGTCCTTGAGGCACAGCCCGGCGGTGAAGCCGAAGTCATAGGTCTTCGGCAGCACCGCGCGCGGCCACTTGTCCTGGGTGGCACTGCTGCGACCGCTGGAGACATTCAGCACTTCGATCATCCGAGCCGGATCGAGTCCCGCTTTCGCCCCGATGGTCATCCCTTCGGCGGTGATCGCAATCGCGCAGGCACCCAGCAGGTTGTTGACCAGTTTCATGGTCTGGCCAGCGCCGGGGCGCGCGCCCATGTAAAAGGGCTTTCCGAACTGCTCGAGCAGCGGACGCACCTGCTCCCAGACGTCCGCTGGACCGGAGGCCATCAAGGCCAGCGTGCCTTCTCTCGCGCCCTTGATGCCGCCGGACACGGGCGCCTCGAGCGAGGCGACCTTGCATTTGCCCAGTTCCGCGGCCAGGTGGATGGCAGTTTCGGGACCTGAGGTGGACAGATCAACGCACACCTTGATGCGTGCTCCGCCCGCCACTCCTCCATCGCCCAGAACAGTGTCTACGACGGCCTTGGGGCTTGGCAGACTGAGAAACACCACCGGTGCCGCATCGGCCACGGCCCGTGCACTGCCGACAACGGTGGCTCCCGCGGCAACGGCGGCCGTTCGCGCGCCTTCGGAAAGATCGTAGGCATATACGCGATGACCCGCCGCCAGCAGGCGTTGCGTCATGGGCCCGCCCATACGGCCCAGGCCAACAAACCCGCACTCGCTCACGCGCTCGACCGGGCCCGCGGCGGCATATCCAGACGCACGATGTCCACCTGCCCCTCAGCGCCCGGGAAACGCGCGAGTACCTGTGGATCGTGTCCCGGGATGATGTGATCCTGGCTCGGCGCCAGATTGCGGAGCGTACGCAGCGAATTCAGGTAGGCGGGCACGTCCGCCACGATCGGAAACGGAATCTCGCGCTCGAGATTGGCCCAGAAGTGAATCGCATCCGAAGCCAGCACCACCGGGCCGCGCGCGGTATCCACGCGCACCGCCTGCAGGCCCAAGGTGTGCCCCGGCAGATGATGGAGCGAGATTCCGGGATAGAGCTGAGAATCCCCGGCGTGGAAGATCACGCGCTGCTGGTACACCCGGCGCACCATGGTCACCACATCTTCCGCGTCGAACGGCGCCGACTGCTGGCGGTGCGTCATGGCCCGGCCGGTGCAATAAGCCATTTCAGCGTCCTGAACGTGAAAGCGCGCCTTCGGAAACAACTCGAGGTTGCCGGCGTGATCGTAATGCATATGCGTAATCACGACATCGAGCACCGTACGCACATCGATACCTACGCAGGCCAGCCCCTCCGCGACCGGACGTGTCAGCGTGCGGCCTCGGGCAGTGGCCGCGGCCGCCGCAAAGCCGGTGTCGACCACGATCGAACGCTCCTCGCTCTGAATGAGCCAGACGAAGTAATCGAGTGGCATGCTCGTGGCGTGGTCATCCCCGCCGAGAAAATTCTGATCGCTGGTTCGCTCCAGATGACCGTAATGAATGGCAAATATCTGATACATGCGGGCGCGCCGTCAGATCGAGGCCAGGAACCCGCCATCAACGTGCAGAATCTCGCCGTTGATGTACGAGGCCTCATCGCTCAGCAGGAAGAGTGACGCGGAGGTTGCATCCTGCTCGCGGCCGAGTCGCCGCAACGGCAAGCGCAGCGCCCGGCGCTCGTATTCCTCCTGCGGGGTTATCGCCACCGCGCCAGGCGTCGGGATCGAGCCTGGCGCGAGCGCGTTGACGCGCACGCCGCGCGGCCCGAGTTCAGCCGCCAGAGTTCGGGTCAACGTCCCCAGCGCTCCCTTGACCATGCTGTACACGGCGGTCGTTGGGATGCCGCGTTCGGCCGTAGGCGAGGCCATATTGAGCACTACACCTCCGGCCTTAGGGTCCATCTGCCGAAGTAGCGCCTGCACGCCCCAGACCGCACCCTTGATGCCGATCGCCAACATGCGATCGATGGTGGGCTCATCCACGGCCTCGATTGGATCGTAGCGAATCAGCATAGCGTTGCTGACCACCGCATCCAGCCGACCGATTTCGCCTGCTGCCGCCAGGTAGGCGCCCCGGTCCACGACGTCGATGACTTTAGCGGCAATCGCGGAGTGCGCCTGGCGCAGTTCGCCGAGCGCAGCTTCGTCCCGATCGAATGCTGTAACTCGCGCCCCCGCGTGCAGCGCGCCTATGGCCAGTGCGCGGCCAAGTCCCCGGCCGGCACCGGTAATCAGAATGGACTTGCCCGAAAGATCAAAGCTGCTCGCCACCCTGCCTCCCCATTAAGCACCGCGCCGCCCACCGGCCGGCCGCCGCTGCTGATGGTATACCTAAGCGGGCGCGCGCCGCGCAGCCCCGTGCCACCGCCTCGCCCCTGAATGAAAAGCGCTCGACACGCGCCAAATAAGGAAACTATGCTGCTTGATCCCCGAGCTACAGCTGCGGCGAGGCAGCGGAGAATCAGATATGGCCACCATCGTGGGCGGAATCGCCACATCGCATACCCCGACGATTGGCTTTGCCCTGGACACCAACAAACAGCAGGACCCGGTATGGGCGCCGATATTCGAAGCCTACAGGCCGGTGCAGGCGTGGCTCGCCGACAAGAAGCCGGATGTGCTGCTGATTATTTACAACGATCATGTCACTTCGTTTTTTCTCGACCACTATTCTCAGTTTGCCCTCGGGGTGGGCAGTGAATACTTCCCCGCCGATGAAGGCGGCGGTGCACGTCGACTGCCCCCGATCAAGGGCCATCCGAAGCTCGCACAGCATCTGGCCATGGGACTCGTGGCCGATGAGTTTGACCTGTCCTACTTCCAGGGTCGCGGCCTTGATCACGGCTGCTTCTCACCCCTGTCGGTGCTCTGGCCCCACGATCCGACCTGGCCCGGAGCCATCGTGCCCCTGCAGGTCGGAGTGCTCGAGTTCCCGATCCCATCGGCGCGACGCTGCTTCAATCTGGGCAAGTCGTTACGCAAGGCGATCGAGAGCTACCCGGAAGACATCAGGGTTGCGGTCGTGGGGACGGGCGGACTTTCGCACCAGGTGCACGGCGAACGGTGCGGATTCAACAACACGCCCTGGGACATGGAGTTTCTTGATCTGCTTGAAAAAGACCCGCAGGCGCTCACGCGCCTGACGATCGCCGAATACGCCGAGCGCGGCGGCTTCGAGGGTTCGGAAGTGGTCATGTGGCTGGTGATGCGCGGTGCGCTCGCAAGCAAAGTCAAAAAACTACATCAGGCCTACTACCTGCCATCGATGACACCGATTGCGACCGTGATCTACGAAGACGACTCTCAAGATGCAGCCGACGAAACGGCCAGCGAGTATCGGGCCAGGATCGGCAAACAGTGGGCCGGCATCGAGAAATTGCCGGGCACCTACCCCTTCACACTCGATCGCAGCGTCAAGGCCTACCGCCTGAATCACTTTCTGCACCGGCTGACGGATGCCAGCTTTCGCCGCGATTTCCTCGCCGATCCCGAGGCGCTGTACGCGGCGGCGGATTTGTCGACCGAGGAACGCGACATGCTGCGTCGCCGTGACTGGCGGGCCCTGATCCACTACGGCGTCATCTTCTTCCTGCTCGAGAAATTGGGTGCCACCGTGGGCACCACCAACCTGCACATCTACGCCGCCATGCGCGGTCAGTCGCTGAGTGATTTCCAGAAGACCCGCAATGCCCAGGTGCTCTACTCGGTCGCGGGCCAGGATGCAGGCAAGACCGACTGGGACAAGCCGCAACCCGGTACGCGCGTCTAGTCCGCGGCGGTTGCGGTCGGGGGAACCCGGAGCTTCGCGAGCACCGCGGCGGCCAGCAGTGACCCGGTGCCCATGACCAGCGCGACGGTCTGCAAACTATGTCCGGCGCGGAACAGGAAGCCTGCAGCAATCGGAGCCAGCACGGCTCCCCCGCGGCCGATCCCCACGGCGAAACCGGTACCGGTGGAGCGCGTCGCCGCGGGATAAGCGCGCGCCAGGATCGCAAACAGTCCCACGATGGCTCCATTGGTGCAAAAGCCGGTCAACGCACAGATGAGGCACAGTTGCGCCAGGCTCGCCCAGCCGCCACCGAATATCGCCAGCATCACACTGGAGGCCAGCATCAGCGCAACGGTCAGGCTCTTGACGGCGAACCGGCGCGACAACAAGCCGAGCACCGTGCCGCCTGTGACGCCCCCGACATTGGCCCATACCAACACGGCGGCGGCCGTTGACGGCGCAAAACCCAAATCGACCACGATCTTGGGGACCCACTTGACCAGAAAATAGAACGTCATGATGTGCAGGAAATAGGCGAGCGTGCTCAGCAGCGTGGTGGTGCGCATGCGTGCCTGAAATATTGCCGCCAACGGCTGCCTGTGAGATGGCTCGATGGGCTGCAAAGTGCTCACGATCGGATGACCGAGCTGCATCAAGGTGTCGTTGACGCGCTGCAGGACGTCCCTGCCCTGGCGCTGATACAGCCAGGCCACCGATTCGGGCACCCACAGCCACACCACCGGAATCAACGCCGCGGTGGCGAGCGCGCCGAACTCGAACACCGAGCGCCAGTCTTGGCTGCGCAGCAGCAACGCCGCAATCGATCCACCGGTAAGCGCACCAAGCGGGTAGCCAATCGACATCAGTGCGACGCTCAGGTCGCGCCGTCGCTGGTTGGAGAACTCTGTGGCGATGGCATTGAGCGCGGGCAGCATGCCGCCGATGCCGAGCCCGGTCACCACGCGCCAAACTGAGAGCGCCACCAGGCCGCCGCGAGCGGTGACCATCGCCATCCCGATCGCCATCACCACCAGGCAACCCAGCACTGTGCGGCGCCGGCCAATGCGGTCAGCCAGTCCTCCCACCAGTACCGAGCCAATCATCATGCCGATCAGCTCCATCGACAACACGATGCCGAGTGCGCCTCGGTCGATGCCCCACTCGCGCGCTATGCCCGGCGCTGCAAAGCTGATCGCCAACACGTCGAAACCATCGAGCGCACACAGCGCGATGGTGATCGCCACCACCACGATCTGCGCCGGTTTCATGGCACCGGTGGCCAGTTCTGCTCTTGGATCCTGCTGCGACATAGGACTCTGCCCATCTGTAAGCGCGACGCTGCATAGTCTGCCGGTCCTGAATGCGCCGCAAAAAACACCGCAAAATCGCCTGCTGTACCCTCTCCTAAGTAACTGCTGAACTCAGGGAACCGCGGGCCCGTGGAAATTGTATGTAACGCATCTTAATCGGAGATAGACTTGGGGCATTGCCGCAGAGGTATACGATGGCACAGATCGTATCGTTCACGACAGCCGGGCTCGATCCGCGCCGCAAGCTGGCCTACTGGAACGATCGCGCCTGCGAGAGTTTTTCGCCGCTGGTCTCTGACCCGGCTGACATCCGCTCATTCAATGGCTCCATTGCCCGCACCGCCATCGGCGACATGTCGCTGGCCGAGGTCTATTCCGAGGCGCAGACCGTGCGCCACTCGCGTGCACACGTGGCCCGCACCCGCAACTCGCTGTTCTTCCTTCACCTGCAGGTGGAGGGCGAAAGCATCAATCGGCAGGACGGCCGCGAGGCATTGCTGCGGGCGGGAGACTTCACGCTCTGCGACAGCACCCGGCACTACGACATAATCTTTCCGGGCGCCAACCGCATGCTGGTGCTGGGAATTCCGGACGCGAAGCTGCGACGCCATATCGCCAGCCCGGAATGCCTGGTCGCCATACCGATGCAGGCCTCGCACGGCGTGGGATCCCTGCTCTCGTCTTTCCTGCGCAGTTACTGGGCAGCCTGCCGCCAGGAATTCGAGGATGGCGCTGCTGAACGCGTCACCGTCGCGATCCTAGACTTGCTCGGCGCTGCCTACGCGGATATTCCGCGCGCGCGTTCCGATTGCTCCTCGCTGGCGACCGCGCACCGCATACGCATCATCAACTTCATCGAGGCGCACCTGCACGATCCGGACCTGACGCCCTCGCGCATCGCGGCAGCCTGTCGGATGACTCCCCGCTACCTGCACCATCTGTTTTCCGATCAGGACGAGACCGTGGCGCGCTACATTCTGCGCCGCCGGCTCGACGCCTGCGCGCGTGCGCTGGTGTCGGGCGCGCAGCGCGGTCGCACCGTCACGGCCATAGCCTTTGATCACGGCTTCAACAGCCCCACGCATTTCGGGCGCGTCTTTCGGGCCAAATTCAATTTGACGCCGCTCGAATTCCGGCGCGAGCAGCTCGAGGTCCTCTAGTCCTTGGGGATGAAGGAGCGCACCGGCTCCTTGCCATCCCAGCCGATGCTGGCCCGGTAGAAACGGCCAAAGACCTCTTCGAAGGCACCGCCGAGTTCGATGAACTCCACATAGCCTGGCAGTTCGCGTGTGGTATCCATATACGCGACACGTCCGCCGCTGGGCACCTTCGCGAGGAAGGCGAGCTCGTGGCCGTCGGCCTGGTAACGTGCCACTTCGCGGTCAAAATGCCAGGTGGCGACTCCCCAGTGATGGAAGCCGTAGCCCTTGCGCTCAATATGTTCGCGATACACCGACGGTGCATCGTTATTGGGCTGCAGCAGCTCGATGTTCATGTGACCGGAAAAACTCATGGCGAGCGTCACGTCCATCGTCGAGGGCTGGCCACGGTACACAGGATCTACGCCCGCGAAGTGATCGAGCACGAACCACGGGCCGACATGCAACTTCTTGACCCAATGGTCCATGGCCCGCTGTATGTCCTGCACGACGTAAGCCATCTGGATGATCCCATCATCCGGTTGTCCGAACCCCACCTGTCCCATACCCGCCTCCGTTACCACAAGCTGCGCGGTACCGTAACGCGCCCTCGGTTCCTGATCCAACCACGAGCGCAATCCGTTGTCTACGGCCAGTGAACTATGGCGAGCTGGCGCGTTGATCTGCCGCAGGCTTGTTAGGATTACGATTCATGCAGCACCTGTCGTGCCGCTCATGAACAGGAGAGGATCGTGCGTATCCGTATCTCCGCAAACCTCATCGGTCTGCTGATCATTTCTAGTGCCACGGCCTTAGCGGCCCATCCGCCAGGCTGGGTCACCGAAGCTCGTATCGTTGGCAACGAGCCGGACAATTGGCTGGTGGCCGGCCGCGACTATGGCGATACGCGCTACAGCCCGCTGCGTGACATCAATGATCAGACCGTAAAGCGGCTCGGACTGGCCTGGTACTACGATTTCGACACGCATCGCGGCCAGGAAGCAACGCCGGTGGCCGTCGATGGCATTCTGTACACCAGCAGTGCCTGGAGCAAAGTGCAGGCGTTTCGCGCCGCGACCGGAACCCTGCTGTGGCAGTTTGATCCCAAGGTCCCCGGAAGCGTGGCGGCGCACGTGTGCTGCGATGTGGTCAACCGCGGCGTGGCGGTCTGGCAGGGACGAGTCTACGTCGGCACGCTCGATGGCCGACTCATCGCCCTGGATGCCAAGAGCGGCAAGCCGGTCTGGTCGGTGCTCACGGTCGATCCGCAGCGACCCTACGCGATCACCGGCGCGCCCTTGATCGCCGAGGGCAAGGTGATCATTGGCAATGCCGGCGCCGAATTCGGCGTACGTGGCTACGTCACCGCCTACGATGCGCGCACCGGAAAACAGGCATGGCGGTTTTTTGTGGTGCCCGGCAATCCCGCGCTGGGCTTTGAGAGCCCGGAGATGCGGCGCGCCGCGCAAACCTGGTCGGGCGAATGGTGGAAGGATGGCGGCGGCGGAACCGTCTGGAATTCGCTCTCCTATGATCCGGAACTCGGCCTGGTTTACCTGGGAACCGGCAATGCCTCGCCCTGGTCGGGACCCGTGGGCGGTGGTGCCCGCGGCGATGCGCTCTATACCGCCTCCATCGTCGCGCTGCACGTCAGCGACGGCCGCTACGCCTGGCATTATCAGACCACGCCCGGAGACATCTGGGACTACGACGCCGATCAGTCCCTGACCCTGACCACCCTGCGCATCAATGGCGCAGATCGCAAGGTTATCCTGCAGGCCAACAAGAACGGTTACTTCTACGTGCTCGACCGGGCCACGGGAGAATTGCTGTCGGCCAAGAATTTCGTGCCGGTCAACTGGAGCACGGGCGTGGATCTCAAGAGCGGCCGGCCCGAGGTCGTGCCCGAGGCGCACTACGATTCCACGGGCAAACTCTGGGTGGCGATGCCCGGTGGCCTGGGCGGCCACAACTGGCCGCCAATGTCGTACAGCCCGGGCACCGGACTGGTGTACATCCCGGCGCAGGAGATTCCATTCCCGTTCCTCAAGGACAAGGATTTCGAGCCCGAACCGGTCGGCGTCAATATGGGCGTGGATTTGGACAAGACCAGCCTGCCGCAGGATGACAAGATCAAGGCGGCTATCCTTGGGAGCCTGAAGGGCTTTCTTCAGGCCTGGGATCCGATCGGTCAGCGTGAAGTGTGGCGCGCCGACCACGCGGGCCCATGGAACGGAGGCCTGTTGTCGACGGCGGGCAATCTCGTGTTTCAGGGCACGGCTGCGGGCGAGCTCATCGCCTATCGGGCCAGTGACGGAGCCAAGCTCTGGTCGTTTCCCACGCAGACCGGTGTGATCGCCGCACCGATGACCTTTGCGGTCAACGGCCGGCAGTACTTAAGCATCCTGGTGGGTTGGGGCGGCGTGTTCCCGCTGGTAGCTGGCGAGCTGGCGTACAAGTCGGGACGACTCCCCAATCGCAGCCGCCTGCTGACCTTTGCGCTCGATGGCAAGGCAACGCTGCCCGCAGCGCACGAGCCGGCCGCCAGCCTCTCACCTCCCCCCGCCACCGTCGAACCGCCCGAACTCGTCGCCGCGGGCTCGAAAGACTACGCGCGCTACTGCGGGAGCTGCCACGGGGATGCCGCCTATTCCGGCGGACTGGTGCCAGATCTGCGCCACAGCCGGGCGCTTGCAGACGATGACTTGTGGCGCGCCGTGCTCATGGATGGCGCATTAGCGGCCGAGGGTATGGTCGCATTCGGGCCATCGCTGGGTGCCGAGCGCCTGGCGGCGGTGCGCGCCTATCTCATTTCGCGGGCACAGCAGAGTCAGACGAGTGACAAACCCAAGGAGCCGGCGCGCTAGGCGCGGCGACTCGCGCGGGCCGGATCACAATGTTCCGGCGGCGAGCTCGCGCTCGATGTACTCGGCCTGGCGCAGCACCAGGGAGACTATCGTCAAGGTGGGATTAGCAGCTCCGGCTGTGGGAAATACGCTGCCATCCGAGATGAACAGATTCGGCACTTCGTGCGTGCGGCCGAATGGGTTCGTGACACCGAGCGCCGGATCATGGCTCATTCGTGCCGTGCCCATCTGGTGCGTGGCCGGCGGGGTGCCACTGAAGACCACCCGCTTGGCTCCCGCCGCCTCGTAAACACGCTTGCCCTGGGCCTGCGCGTGCTTGCGCAGAGCGACGTCATTGGGATGCTCGTCGCAATGCACGTGCGCGGTGGGATTGCCGAAGGCATCCTTAAGCGTGCTCGAGAGCGTGATTCGATTGTCCGGTCGCGGCAGGTCCTCGCCGTTGATGAGCATGCCGGCCATGTTGCGGTAGTTGTCGATGATCGAGGAAAAATCGCGCCCCCAACCGTAGGGCAAACCGATGAGGGGCAGCGTCGGCAGCTCGACCATCGCCAATTCCAGGTGGTAGCCGCCCACGAACCCGCGCTGACGATTGTCGACGTTTTCATCTTCGATAACTCCGGCCAGCACGGCGCCACGCCACATGCTCACCGGCTGATCGAATATCCCCCAGACAAACCCCAGCACATGATGGCAATAGTTGCGCCCAACCTGGCCTGAGCCGTTGGCGAGACCGTGCGGGAAGCGCGCCGACTCCGACATCAACAGCAGACGCGGAGTCTCGACCGCATTGCCCGCGACACACACCAAACGCGCCTGCTGGCGCTGCTCGACTCCCGCGGCATCGCGATACACCACTGCACTGGCGCGACCCTTGGCGTCGTGCTCAATGCGGGTCACCAGGCACTTGCTGCGCAGGTCCAGGCGGCCCGTCGCCTCGGCCCGCGGGATCTCGGTGACCAGCGTGCTCCATTTGGCATCGGTCTTGCAGCCCGAAGTGCAGAAGCCCTGCTGAATGCACAATCCCCGGCCGTCCCGAACCCGTGAATTGATGGCCAGATAGTTGGTGTGTACGCGTTTGTAGCCGGCCTTGCGCGCGCCCGCGTACATGACCTTGAAATTATTGGACGCCGGCATCCCAGGATTGCCGTTGCGACGCGTGACCCCCATGCGCTTCTCGGTGGCGATGTACCAGCGCTTCAGTTCGGGATACTCGATGGGCCAGTCCGCAAGCGAGGTGCCAGGGATGTCCCCGTAGGTGCTGCGCGCGCGAATCTCGTACTGCTGCAGGCGCGGGGTGGCGGCCGTCCAATGAACCGTGGTACCACCGACCGTGCGACAGTGCCAGGCGGGCATCGTCGGAGCCGTCTGCACCGCGCCCCAATTGCCGCTTTGGGAACGGGGTTCGAGCCAGGTGAGCTGCCGAAACGCCTCGCCAGGATTTTGCGAGAAGGTGGCCGCGGACTGCCGCGGGCCCGCCTCGAACAGCACCACCTTGAGGCCGCGACGCGTCAGTTCGTGGGCGAGCGTACCGCCGCCGGCGCCCGAGCCCACGATGACGACCACACTGGAATCCTTGAGGTCAAACTGTGGCATGTTTCACCGCTTGCTTGATGGCTTAGGTCACCGGCATCGGGCCGCTAGCACTCAGCGGCACTTCGGGCAGCCACTTGAGATCATTGAAGCCGCGCAGCAGGTATCCGCCCTTTGAAAAGGCTTCGCCCTGGTATCCAAAGTGCGCCCATGCGATCGGGTTGTCATAAAGCACCAGCAGGGTCTTGACGCGCACGCTCTGGAAAAACGGGCTGCTCTCGACCGCCTTGAGCGCCGCGACCCGCGAGGCCTCTGCGGCCTTGGCGAAGTCCGGACCGAGTGAATCGATTCCGGAGGTCAGCATGGCTCGACTGTCCGCGCCGCCTGCCGCATCGGCATCGACCGCCGCAACCACCAGCGCATAGGCGGCATCGTCCAGTCCTTCATGCGGAGCAATCGTGCGTATGACGGCAAGAAGCGTGGCCGCCTGAGTAGCCGAGAGCGCGCGCATCTCGACGGCCCAGGCGCGCCCCGGGACCAGAGCGGCGAGCGGGCTGAGCGCGCTAAGCACGCCGGTCAGTACACCGGTGGCCGACTGCACGAAGCGACGGCGGTTCATGGTCGTGTGGGTCAGTTCATTCATGGCTGCGTGTTCCGTGACTCAATGAATAACAAGCATCGGCCGGGGCAGACTTTGCGAACAGTATACTGGTCACCGCTTAAGAGCTCACAAGAGCCCGTGGTCCCAACGCCACAGAGGCCCGGGGCGAGTCGGCCATGCGCCACGCCTACAATCCCGTATCATGCCCGGCGGTGCATTTTCGGCATGAATGGGCGGGGACCGATGTACTCTCGGTGCAGCACGCGACCTGACTCGACCAATAGTGAAATGGCTGTGGCCGGCGAGCGAAGCGCGCCGCAGTCCCGGGCACGGTAGAGTCCTCGAGGGTATGCGACGCTGCGGTGCGTTCAGGGCGGGGAGCCCATGCAATGAAATATGAAAATCGCCTGATCTGGGTGCTGGGGATCACGTTCGGATTTCTGTTCTTTGACCGCAATGCGGTCAACTATCTGATGCCGTTTATCGCCACCGAACTGCACTTCAACAATAAGCAGATCGGTCTTGTGGCCTCCGCGCTGTCATTCACCTGGGCCATCTTTTCGTTCCTCGGCGGCGCCTACTCCGATCGCACCGGCCATCGCAAGATCATCCTGCTGACCAGCGTCGTGGCCTTTTCGCTCTGCTCATTCCTCTCCGGCTTGGTCAGCACCTTCATTGGGCTGTTCCTGGTGCGCATGCTCATGGGCCTGGTCGAGGGCCCGTTCCTGCCGGTATCGCAGTCCCTGCTCGCAGTGGAGTCCTCGCATTCGCGCCGTGGTCACAACATGGGAGTGCTGCAGAATTTCGGCAGCAACCTGTTAGGCTCATTTGCCGCGCCGCTGATCCTGGTGACCATTGCCACCGCCTACAGCTGGCGCATGGCCTTCTACATCGCCGGCATCCCGGGACTGATCATGGCGGTGCTGATCGCCCGTTACGTCCACGATCCGAAACCTGCGACGGAGAGGGCACGTGCCGATGCGGGCATGAAGCTCAGCCAGATGCTGCGTTACCGCAATATGTGGCTGTGCATGCTCATGAGCATCGTCATGGTCGCGTGGATGGTGCTGGGTTGGGCTTTCCTGCCGGTGTTCTACACCAATGTGCGCCAGCTGAGCCCCGACGCCATGAAATGGATGATGAGCGTGCTGGGCCTGTCGGCCGCGTTCTTTAGCTTCATCGTGCCCAAGCTCTCGGATCGGTACGGCCGGCGGCCCGTGGTGCTGATCTTCAATCTGATCGGCGTGCTGGTGCCCATAGCGGCCCTGCAATTTACCGGCTCGCTCTACGTCCTGGCGGCACTGATTTTTATCGGCTGGTCCGCGAGCGGTACATTCCCGCTATTCATGGCGACAATTCCGTCCGAGACCATACCCGCCCGTTACGTGGCCACCTCCCTCGGAATGGTAGTCGGCCTAGGCGAGATCCTCGGCGGCGTGCTGGGTCCCTACCTTGCCGGCTGGGCCGCTGATCGGCATGGACTGAGTGCCCCGCTGGTGATCCAGGCGGGCTGCGCGATCGTGGGAACGCTGTTCGCGATTTTCCTGCGGGAGACCGCGCCAGTTAAGGTGGGCGCGAGCACCGCCGGCGCCCCGGTGGCCGGCTAGTGAATCACTGAACTGAACGAGGCTGCCTCATGCCAAACCAAGTACCACTGCTGGCGTCTTACTGGTCGATCGCCGGTGGGGCATGGCCCCATACCGACCATGAATTCAGCGTCTTTAGCTTCAAAGACCGGGTAGCGGCGGCGGCGCGGGCCGGATTCACCGGCTTTGGCATCTGGCACTCTGACCTGGAGCACACGCTCAAGAGCATCTCCTTGGGCGACATGCGCAAGATCCTCGACGATCACGGCATGGTCCACATCGAACTTGAGTTCCTCAATGACTGGTGGTTCCAGGATGGCGAGCGCAAGCTCGCCTGCGACACGCGCAAGCGAATGCTGCTTGACGCCGCCGCAGCACTCAGCGCACGTCACATCAAAGTGGGCGATTTCTTCAACACGCCCTGCCCCATGGCGCAGCTCATCGATGCCTTCGGTGCTCTGTGCGCAGAAGCCGCCGACCGCGGCACTCGAATCCAGTTTGAGCTGATGCCATTTGCGAACATCCACACGCTCGCGGGCGCCCTTGAACTTGTGAGCGGGGCCAACGCCAAGAACGGCGGAATCATCATCGACCTCTGGCACGTCGTGAAACTTGGCATTCCGTATGCAGACGTGGCCCGCATACCGAGCCGGTTCCTGGGGGGCATTGAACTGAATGACGGCCTGCTCAAGAGCCCGCTGGAGCTGCACGAGGAGACCATCAACCACCGTCAGCTGTGTGGCGAGGGCGAGTTTGACGTGCGCGGGTTTGTCCGCACCATGCTGGCGGCAGGCTACCAAGGACCATGGGGCATCGAGGTGTTGAACGCAAAAATGCGAGATTGGCCGCTCGAGCAATTGACACAGCGCGTCGCGACAACCACGCGCGCACAGTTCCCCGCCTAGGAGCGCGGGGCGAGCAAGAGCGCCAGCTGCCATGCCAACCACGGTACGCGAGGCCACTTTTTCATTATTGCGGTCCTTCGGGCTGACGACCGTGTTCGGAAATCCGGGATCCACCGAACTGCCGATGTTCCGGGCGTTCCCCAAGGACTTTCGTTACGTGCTCGGCCTGCAGGAATCGGTGGTGGTGGCAATGGCCGATGGCTTCGCCCAGACGCGCGCTGCGGCCGCATTAGTCAACCTGCACTCGGCCGCCGGGGTGGGACACGCGCTGGGCAGCATCTTCACGGCCTACAGAAACCAATCCGCCCTCATAATCACCGCTGGTCAGCAGGCACGCTCGATGCTGCCGCTGGAGCCGTTCCTGTACTCGGATCAGGCCCCGAGCCTGCCGAAGCCCTACGTCAAATGGAGCTGCGAGCCGGCGCGTGCCGCAGACGTGCCCGCGGCCATTGCGCGCGCCTATTACACCGCGATGCAGTCGCCGCGCGGACCCACTTTCGTCTCGATACCGGTCGACGACTGGGATCAGAACTGCGAACCACTGGCCGCGCGCACGGTAAGCGGGTCGGTGAGTGCGGATCCCGCGTTGCTCGCGCGGGTTGGGGCAGCGCTGAGCGCTGCCAGCCGGCCGGTGTTCGTAGTCGGTGCTTCGGTTGCGCGGGATGGCGCGTGGGACCAGGTGATTGCCCTGGCCGAACGCCATCAGGCGGCTGTCTGGGTAAGCCCGCGCTCGGCGCGCAACAGCTTCCCGGAGCAGCATCCTTTGTTTGCGGGTTTTCTGCCCCCTGATCGAGTTTCCGTCGTCAACTGCCTGCGAGGGGCCGACTTGGTGCTGGTGCTGGGCGCCCCGGTCTTCACGTATCACGTCGAGAGTCCGCCGGGCCCGCACGTGCCATCCGGCGCCGAGCTCATACAGCTGATTGACGATCCGGCGGCGGCGGCTTGGGCGCCTGCGGGCCTCGCCATCGTGACTCACATGCGCTTGGGTATCGAAGCCTTGCTCGGCTACGACGCACCGGCGCGCACTCCTCCCGCGCCACGCTCGATTGCCGCGGTCAAGTCGGCAGCGCAACTGACCGAGCCATATCTGATGGACCGAATCGCGAAGCTGCGCCCGGCGGGAACGATCATCGTCGAGGAAGCGCCCAGCAGCCGCAGCGCGATGCAAGAGCACCTGCCGATGGACGAGCGGGACTCGTTTCACACCTGTGCCAGCGGTGGCCTGGGTCATGGTCTGCCCGCGGCGGTAGGCGTGGCGCTCGGCCGGCCGGGACGCAAAGTAATCGCACTGCTGGGCGATGGCTCAGCGATGTACTCCATCCAAGGATTGTGGAGCGCCGCCGAACTCAAGCTGCCGGTGGTGTTCATCATCATCAACAACGGCAGCTACCACGGGCTGGTGGAGTTTGGCCAGCACTTCAATCTTCCCGAGCTGCCTGGAGTCCAGCTGCCCCATTTGGATTTCTGCGCACTAGCGCGCGGACATGGCGTCGAGGCGCGACGCGTTGAAAAAGCGGGCGAACTTGACGCTGCCCTGCAAAGCGCGTTCAGCGCCGCCGGACCCGTGTTGCTGGATGTGGCTCTCGCGGCCCGCAGCCAGCCGTAGAGCACTGCACCCGCACTCTGCGGCCAGGATCAGTCGACGGCGCCCAGCACCCACCCGCCGTCGATCGAGATCTGTTGGCCGGTAAGGTACGCCGAGGCCGGGGAAGCCAGGAACAGTGCCAGTCCCTTGATGTCCTCGGGAAAGCCGACGCGATGCATGGGTACGACCTTCGCCATGGCCGCCTGTGTCGCCGGGTTCTTGGCGTGACCGCCGCCGATATTGGTGACAAAGAAGCCCGGGGCGATCGCATTTACCGTGATGTTGTAGGCCGCCATCTCCTGCGCGACGCAGTGCATCAGGTGCGTCGCGCCCGCCTTGGCTGCCATGTAGGCCGAACCGATCGCCGGTTCGCATTGAAAGGCGGCGACCGAGGTGGTGACGATCAGGCGCCCGGAGCGTTGCGGCTTCATCAGCCGCGCGCCGGCCCTAAGGGTCGCGAATACTCCGGTCAGATTCACGTCGATCACGCGATTCCAACGCTCATCGGTGTAACTTTCGAGCGCACCCTCGGGATTGCGTGCGCGTTCCGATCCAGCCCAGCTGCCCACAAAACCGGGACCGGAATCCACTCCGGCATTGGCAAACACGACATCGAGTCGGCCGTGCGCCGCCACGGCCGCATCGAAGGTGCGATCCAGCGCTGCATGGTCGCGAACATCCAATGCCTCGCCGCGTACCTTGTAACCCAGCGCCACCAGGCGCTGGGTCTCGGCCGCAATGCGGCTCGCATCGACATCCAGGATCGTAACGCGCGCACCGTTCTCTGCCAGAGCCTCAGCGTAGGCGAGCCCGAGTCCACTGGCACCGCCCGTCACCACCACCCCCAGGCCGTCCACTTTAAAAAGTTCGGCTACTTTCACGCACATGCTCCTTAAATTAATCCGGCACCCAGCAGCCGGCTGCCCGCAATGCGCTGACGGCTTCGAAAGTCTATTTAGTGGGCAGTCGCCGGCGCGCCGGCGACGTCCACCAGTATCTTCATGCCTTCGTGACGGTGCAGGCGCTCGATACCATCACTGACCACGCCCGCAAACGGGATGGTCTCCACCCAGCCATCAAGCGGGTAGCTGCCGCGCGCCATCTCCGCAATGACGCTGGGAAAGGCATTAACCGACATCGCCACGCCGGTGAGCTTGACCTCGGGCATCAGCAGATCAAAGGGCGGGATCACCAGCGGATGATGGTGGATGGCGACGACCACTGCCGTTCCGTCGATGCGGGTCCCGTGCAGCATCGCGCGAAACGCCGCCGGGACACCCGCCGCATCCACCGACGCGTGTGCGCCGCGCCCACCGGTCATATCGCGAATCGCGGACACGGCATCACAGGTCGACGGGTCAATCAACGATTTCGCGCCCAAAGCCGCCAGCACCGCGCGACGAACCGGCGAGGGTTCCACGATGATCGTTTCCACGCCACGGCGTCGCAGTGTCAGGAACACACCCACACCGATCGGGCCAGCACCATGGATCGCAACGGTCTGGCCTGCTTCCACGCCGCAGCGCCCGGCCGTGTGCCAGGCGATACCCAGCGGTTCGATTAGGGCGCCCTGCCGGCCGCTCAGTCCCGGCGGAAGCAGGTGCGCCATGCTGCGCTTGACGACCGTGAACTCGGACAAACCGCCGCCAGCACGGTTGTAGCCGTGAAAGGCCACCAGTGGACAGTGATTGTATTGTCCCGATGCGCAGTACAGGCAATGCCCGCAGGTCTCGAGGGGCTCCACAGCCACCAGCTGACCCGGAACCAAATCCTCGACGCCGGCACCGAGCGCCACCACCTCGCCGCACAGTTCGTGGCCGAGAATTACCGGATTGGTCATGCCGGTCAATGGATGCGGTGTGCTGCGTGTCGTGACCGGGCCGTCGTAGTACTCAAGCAGATCGCTGCCGCAGATGCCGTTGTAGAGCACCCGCAGCTTGACGTCGCCCGGCCCCGGCTGCGGCTCAGGGACCGATTCGAGCCTCAGATCCTCACGCCCGTAAAATACCGCTGCCCGCATTTACTGCATCTCCCGGCCCGGAACGAACCCACGTTGGTCTCTCACGCCCGACCAACTCGCCGCGGCACCTGCTGTTGTGCATGGACGGTTCGTGCGCCGTTTGGCCATGCCGGCACCGACAACGAGAATAGCGTTCAAAGCGCAGGCCCGGCAACCGCCGCCACTCCGTTGGGCGCAGGCGGCGTTCCGGCAGCGGTTATCCCGGTGGTCAAGTCAATTGCGGTAGGATTTGCGTAGCGGCCAGGTGCATCGCCCTACAGATTCCTTTCATTTCCAAAGGCAGTCCCATGAACACGGTCTACCGCAACATTCGCCGCCCCGAGGCCAAGATCGTGGCAAAACTGGCCGCCTTCGGGGTGGCTACGGTGCACGAAGCGCAGAACCGCACCGGTCTGCTGGCGCCATCGATGCGCCCGATTTACGCGGGAGCGCGGATCGCCGGGCCCGCCGTGACCGTGAGCGCGGCGCCGTGCGACAACTGGATGATTCACGTGGCCGTCGAGGTCTGTCAGGCGGGTGACGTCCTGGTGGTGGCGCCCACCTCTTTCTCGGATGCGGGCTACTTTGGTGAACTGCTCGGCTCATCCCTCAAGGCGCGAGGGGTCATCGGACTCGTCATTGATGCCGGGGTACGGGACACCCGGGAGCTGGCCGGGATCGGATTTCCCGTGTGGTCCAAGGCGGTCTCGGCGCAGGGCACGGTCAAGGAGACCCTGGGCAGCGTCAATGTGCCGGTCGTGTGCGCCGGGGCGCTCATTCACCCTGGTGATGTCATCGTCGCCGATGACGACGGCGTGTGCGTCGTGCCGCGACGCGAAGCCGAATCCACATTGCGCAAATCCGTGGAGCGAGAACACAAGGAGGCGGCGGTGCGTGCGCGGTTGCAGGCTGGAGAGCTGGGCCTTGATATCTACGCCATGCGCGAGAAACTTGCCCAGCGCGGGCTGCGCTATGTTGACGATCTGCCCGCCGAATAGCCGCGAGCAAGAGTAGCCGGCCATGCTCACCGCTATACCTTGCACGCTGATGCGCGGGGGCACCTCGAAGGGGCTGTATTTCCACGTGGATGCCCTGCCCCGGGATCACGGCATGCGCGACCGCGTGCTGCTCGCGGCCATGGGCTCACCGGATGAGCGCCAGATCGATGGGGTCGGCGGTGCGCATCCGCTGACCAGCAAGGTCGCCGTGATCGGGCCGGCCTCGCGTGCGGACGCCGACGTCGATTATCTGTTCCTGCAGGTGGTAGTGGATCGCGCCGAGGTCAGCGACTCACAGAACTGCGGCAACCTCCTGGCGGGCGTGGGGCCCTGGGCGATCGAGAACGGCCTGGTAGCGGCGCAATCGGCCGTGACGCCAGTGCGCATCCACATGGTCAACACCGCAAGTGTCGCGGTGGCCCACGTCCCGACGCCGGGTGGCCAAGTGGAATACGAGGGCGATGCGCGCATTGACGGCGTGCCCGGCACCGCCGCAGCCATCGTCATCGATTTTCTCGACATTGCCGGCTCGAGCTGTGGCGCCCTGCTGCCGACGGGCCAGGCCACCGACCTCGTGAATGGCGTCGAAGTCACCTGTATCGACAACGGCATGCCGGTGGTAATCCTGCGCGCTCAGGATTTTGGCAAGAGCGGAGATGAGTCGCCCGAAGAACTGGAAGCCGACAGCAGCCTCAAGCAACGCATCGAAGCGATCCGTCTGCAGCTTGGGCCGCGCATGCATCTGGGCGATGTGGCCAAAAAGACGGTGCCCAAAATGACGCTGGTGTCCGCCGCCCGCCACGGCGGCGCGCTCAATACCCGTACCTTCATTCCCCACCGTGTGCACGAGGCTATAGGCGTACTCGGTGCCGTCAGCGTTGCAACCGCGTGCCTGATTCCAGGCTCGGTTGCCCAGCGCCTGGCCACCACGCAAGGCCCGACGGGTGATCAGCGGCTGGACATCGAGCATCCTTCCGGATTCTTTACGGTGGCCATGACGGTGAGCAATTCCGGAGGCGCTCTGGCCGTAAGCCGCTCGGCACTGGTGCGCACGGCGCGTAAGCTCATGCAGGGCAGCGTGTTCGTTCCGCACGCAGCATGGGATGGAGGCACCGCGTGCTGATCATCGACTGTCACGGTCATTACACGACCGCTCCCGAGGAGCATCAAAAGTTTCGCGACCGACAGCAGGCGTGGCTCGATGACCCGTCGCAGGCCGCCCCGCGCCCGGGCACGATCAGCGACGATGCCATCCGCGAATCCATTGAAACCAACCAGCTCAAGCTTCAGAAGCAGCGCGGCGCCGACCTCACAATTTTTTCACCGCGCGCCTCGGCCATGGGTCACCACCTCGGCACTGAAGCCATATCACTGGCCTGGTCGCGCGCCTGCAATGACCTGATCAAGCGCGTGGTAGACCTGTACCCGGAGAACTTTGTCGGCGTATGCCAGCTGCCGCAGTCGCCCGGCGTGCCCATCTCCCACTCGATCGCCGAACTGGAGCGGACGGTACGCGAGCTTGGCTTTGTGGGCTGCAATCTCAATCCCGATCCGTCCGGCGGACATTGGCGCGCGCCGCCGCTGACCGAGCGGCACTGGTATCCCTTTTACGAGAAGATGGTCGAGCTCGACGTGCCGGCCATGGTGCACGTGTCCGCCTCGTGCAACGCTAACTTTCATGCGACCGGGGCGCATTACATCAACGCCGATACCACGGCCTTCATGCAGTTCATCGAAGGCAACCTGTTTAAGGATTTCCCCAGCTTGCG
>Ga0070667_100001314_pt1 | contig 22347 bp, 22 predicted proteins | sample KBSS33metaG_FD_64659 | JGI IMG/M metagenome (GOLD analysis project Ga0070667, IMG submission 64659) | Switchgrass rhizosphere microbial communities from Kellogg Biological Station, Michigan, USA - KBS S3-3 metaG | ecosystem: Host-associated > Plants > Roots > Rhizosphere > Soil ... | reverse complement strand
ATGGCCACCCCGGCCGAGCGGTTCACTGCTGCCGCTCCGGCCATGGCGCCACAGACAGTCCCGGCCGCTCTCATGACCGTCGAGAACAAACGAGTGGGCGGCCTCGTGCCCGCCTGGAGTCCTCAAAGCGCTGTCGCGGTGTGCAAGAACGTTGACGCAACCGTGACGGTCCCCGCCGAGGATGGATCAACCGACGGTTGAGAATGTCGGGAGGGGAGGCCGCAGAAATGGCGCTGGCGCTTGCGCGGCACGCTGCGCGGGTCGAAACCGCGGACACATCAACCCGTCGATCCTCTCACATCGTGCCCGCGCCGGGCACCGTGCTGCCACAAGCATCGCTAGCGGGTGGGACGCAGACTCCGATGCGAGCCAAGGCAGGCAGGCCGGGAAGTGCATTCCTGTCAGCCTCAAGGGTGCCCCTGGTCATCCAGGCGAAACTCACGATCAATGAACCGGGCGACGAATACGAACGCGAAGCCGATCGGGTGGCGGAAGCGGTGATGCGGTCGCCGGAACTTGACCTCCAGTGCCCGTGCGCCTGCGGTGGCAAGTGTTCCGACTGCAAGAGCGGGCACGGTAATCACGAGCCCGAGCGCCTACAAATTGGCCAGGTTGCCAGCGGGCGTCCTTCGGCTCGGCAGGCGCCCCCGCTCGTCCACGAGGTGGTCGCGTCGCCGGGCCAACCGCTCGACCGGGCGGCTCGTGAGTTCCTTGAGCCACGGTTCGGACATGACTTCAGTCGGGTTCGGGTACACACAGACGGGGCAGCCGCTGAGTCGGCGCGTGCGGTGAACGCCTCGGCATACACCGTCGGGCACCACATGGTTTTCCGGGACGGTGCCCACGCGCTACGGACGGCCGAAGGAACGCGGCTGCTGGCGCACGAATTAGCCCATGTTGTTCAGCAGCGGGCGGCCTCTGTCCCCGCGCTCGGCCGGGCCTCTGGACGACTCCAGCGGCAGGCAGACGGGGGTTCCGAGCAACTGACGGACAAGCCCCAAGCGAAGTGTGGGCCGGACGTCACCAAGCAGCTGAAGGACGCGCAGATCAAGACTCGCAAGCAGTTCGACAAGTGGAATAGCTCCCGGAAAGAAAGCGCATGTCAGGACCTCGTGAGTCTCATCTTTGGGCCGATCGCTTGGGACATCATCGACCTGAATGAGAGCGACTGGATACTGGCGAACTATGGCCCAACGTGTGCCACCACGGAGACGAACCCGTCATGTATCAAATCCGTCCAGATAGACAACGAGTGCTTCTACGCCGGTTCAGTCAACTACGTCCACTTCGGAAACATGTTCGATCTTTGCCAGAATTACTACGCATCGGCGTACCCGCTCAACAAGCAATTTACGCAAAACGAGATGTTGGGTTGGATCAACTTCTACAAGGGTACCGGGATGACCGGTTGGAGAACGCCTGACAAAAACTTCCAGTCGTCGATCGATTGGGCCACGGCCGGCTACTTCAATTGGCCACACGGTGCGCTGACACCGAAAGGCGACCGCCCCAACTGTTCACCCACCTGTTCGCTGCCGTACGCGGGCGGGGATTTCCGAGTGAACTGGTCAGGCGAGAACTACTAGCGTGTGCCAACGCGGCGGGCTTGTCACCGGGTGTGCTCCGGTCCCGAGAAAACGTCGAACAGGCTGAATGGGTTCACGTCTGACGCGGCGGACTCAGCGAGATCCGCCGTTTGACCCGTGCGGAACTGCCTCGACTGTCGCTCGGCTTTGACCTCGATCACTGCGATGACCGGCTCGCCTCGCGAGAGCGCGACCGGCCTTGCGTTGGGCGACGGGAGGAATCTCAACGGCGAGGGTGGCTTTCCGCAACGACGGCGGAGTCTGCGTGGCGGGTCGCAGATGCACTGTGCGGGGCTGGCGCAGCCGGCGCGGGACATCGATCTCGCCAGGGGCTTCGTCGCCGAGCCACAGCCGCACATTCGGCAGAGTCATGCCGCCGGTTTCCTCGTCGCGACTTAGCCGCGATGCGATGGCAGCGTTGATCAACCTGCTGGTCAGCCCACCTTTGCGACGTGCCATGTCGGTAGCTTGCGCCGGTTGGCAGCGCTGCGAAGCAAGAACGCCACGCACGCCGACCTGGGCGTGCCACACAGCCTCATACAGCAGAATTGACCCGTGCAGCTATGGGGCGCGGTGCGTAAAGCCAGTGGGCTGACTGCCGCCGACCCCGGCCGCATCCGGCTGCGCAGTGCGGCGGCGACCACGATCTCGCTGCTGCTGGCGATCGGTGCGATGTTGGCATTCACCCGCGTGGCGGGACAACCGGTCACGGTCGCGATGCTCGGCGCGGTGGTCGCGATGCAGGCCTCGGCCGCCGTCAAGGACCGCGACCAGCGCAGCCGCAACATCACGACGGTGCTGCTGTTCTTTCCTGCGATCGGCGCCATGGCCCTGGCCGCATTCCTGGCGCCCCACGGGAAGATTGTCGACGCCGGCTTCATCGCTGTGCTCTTCGCCGCGGTGTGGGTGCGGCGGTACGGTCCGCGCGGAAACGCGCTCGGGATGGTCGCGTTCATCTCGTACTTCTTCGTGATGTTCTTGCGGACCCCGGTGCATCAGATTCCGGTGCTTGCGGTCGCCGTTGTGGTGGGAATCGTCTCGTCGCTCCTGGTGCACGTGCTGCTGTTTCCGGAACGGCCACGTGTCGAAGCGCGTCGGCTGCTGTCGGCACTGCGCGCCGCGTCGCTCTCGACACTGGACGTCGCCACTCGGCGCGACCAGGTCAGCGTCGACGTGGCCCGGCACCAACTCGACCAGCTCGGTGAGACGGCGCTGCTCATCGACGACTGGCTGGACCGCCACGAGGCCGCGAAATCACTCAGCGTCACCAGCAAAGACCTGGCGTTGCGGGTATTCGAGGCACAGATCATGCTGGAACAGGCGGCGTCGTTCCTGTGGTGGCTGGATCAGGATGCGCCGTGGCCCGATGGTCTGGTTGATGCGGTTGCCGCGCTGCGGATCTGCCTGGACAACAACCCCACCGACGACCAGCTGCGGCAGGCCCGTCGCCTGGGTGCTGCCGCGGCAGACAAGGCCGACCTGTCGACCTCGGCGGGCGTCGCGACGGTCACGGTGTACCGGGCAATGCAGGCGCACTTGGCAATTCACCACATCACTACGAACGCCCGGGGCATCAGCGATGACGATATCGCCGCCGCGGCGACCGGCGGTGACGACGGCCAGGACGCGCCATCCGGACTGAATGCCAGCACCAAAGCCGCGATTCAGGTTGCGGTGGCGACCAGTGCCGCAACGGTTTTGGGCAACCTCATTTCGCCCGACCGCGGTTATTGGGCGGTGCTGACGGCCTTCCTGGTGTTCACGGGTGTCACGACGCGCGGTGAAATCCTTTCGCGCGCCGGTCATCGCATCGTCGGCACCATCGCCGGTGTGGTGGCCGGCGTGCTGCTCGCCGCGGAGATCGGGCGGAATCCGGCGCTGCAGATCGTCGTCCTGGTGGTCTGCGTGTTCTTCGCGTTCTACCTCGCGACCGTCGCCTACTTCTGGTTGACGTTCTTCGTGACGGTCCTACTCGCGATGTTGTACGGGCTCTTGGGCAATTTCAGTGCCCAGGTGCTCGAGGTGCGCATCGCGGAAACCGCGGTAGGAAGTCTGGTGGGGATCGCGTCTGCCTATCTCGTCTTCTCCACCAAGACCCGCGCCACGTTCGCCGAAAAGGTCACCGGTTACCTCGACCAGATGGAGCGGGTAATCGAGACGGCGGTGACGGCGGTACTCACCGCAGGTGATGCCGCTGACCTGGTTGCCGACACCCGCCGGATGGACAACTCCTTGAAGGAAGCCATAACTGCCGGCAAACCGCTTCAGATGGGCCCGATTTCGGAAATGCGGCACGGGGTCCGGCGCCTGATGCGCGGACTGCAGGTCGCCAATCGCTCGGCGCACGCGTTGGCACGGGCCGGGGTCACCGCGTCGCATGCCGGGCCGCCACCGGACGGTGCCGACGAGGCCCTCCACCAGGCGGCGGCGCGTGCCGGCGCTGCGGTGGCCGGTATTCGGAAAGTGGTCGCTGGTGACGACGCGGGCCCATCCGAGAAGCGCGGCGAGACAGCCCTTTTCGATGTCGGCCTGCCGGAGATGCGGCCAGGTCCGGTACGCGCGGCCGTCCGGGCGCTCAACGTCATGGACCGCGCGCTGACTGAGGTGACTGTTCGGGTGTGATGCCGGCGTGCTGCAGGCCCGCAAAGATCAATTCGTGAAAATGTGTCCCCTCTTGCAGGGCTCGGTGCTCCTACCTGTGTAAGGGGCCAACCAGGGCCCCGGTCACTTCGAAGGAGCACTTCATGATCGCCAATATCAACCCCCAGTCGCCGACTGACAGTGTCCCGTCGGCGTCCGCGCCGAAGCCGACGTCTGCGCGTAAGCACAGGCGACTGCTCGCCGTTGCCGGCGTCTCGGCGATGGCTGTCATGGCCGTGAGCCTGTCCGGTGTGGCCTCGGCGGCTACCCCAACGAAGACCAACTGCACTTTCAAGACCACCAACGGGCACTATGTGACGGCAGTCAACAGTGGCGGGTTGACGGGACTCGGCCAACCGTCGTTCGACGTAATCCACACGGATGCAGTGCGGGTCGGGACATGGGAGACCTTTGCGCTCGTCGACGCCGGTGACGGAACCCACTACGGCATCCGAGCATTTGATGGGCATTACCTCACTGCCGTCGGCGGCGGCGGACGAACCACCGACGTCATTCACTCCGACGCCACGCAGTTGCAGGGTTGGGAGAAGTTCACCGTCACGAAGCTTCCGTCGGCTCAGGGCGGCCAGGCCGTGTATTCGATCGGCACCATCGACGGGCACTTTCTCACTGCTGTGGGCGGTGGTGGACGGACCACCGACACCATCCATTCCGATGCGACGGCGGCCAACGGCTGGGAGCAGTTCCACATCCACTGCGGAAGCTGAGCGCACACCGCGATAATCAGGCCGCAGGTAGTCGCAGGCCGCAGGTTAGACCTGCGGCCTGCGGTAATCCGTTGTCGCCCAACGCTGGCGGCGGATCCCCTCGGCGGTGAACCGCCAACACCACTGCGGGTGTGGCGGCCACCGCCGAGTGGCATCAGGTAAAGGCTGCCCCGTAGGACGATGCGCCGATGACGAAGGTGAACACGAGGTAGATCACGAGCACCACGGCGCCGGCGATCGCACCCCACGTCGCCCATTTCTTGGCCTCGTCAGCGGCTGCCTGCGCCGCCTGGGGCTGGCCCTGGGCCCACAGGCCCGAGACCTGAGTCGCCTTGACGATGGACACGATGCCGAACGGTAGGCAGCAGAAAATGGTGACGAGGATGCCCAGCACGAGGTTGTTGTTGGGCGGTCCGCCCGCGGGCGGGAGACCGCCGGCGGGCGGCGGAGGGTAATTCCCTGGCGGTGTCGCAGTCATTGCAGCCTTTCTCTGTTTCTGGTCACTACTCGGTAGGAGACCCGTCTGTTAGACGCGGTCGGCATCGACCGTCTCGGGACGCTACGGCGCACCGATTGGAATCCGTTTGGGACGCCTACAGGGCAAGGACACAACAACGATGCGGCTACCGATCCCAACTTGTGGGGTGGTGACGGTTGGCTGCGGTTACGGGATGGATTGGTCGAACGTCAGCCTTTCAGGCCGTTCTTGATCGCCGCAGCCTGCTTCTGGCTGACATCGGTGACGAAGTCAGGCGGCGCGTCGGCACCTGCGGGACCGTCGAATTCGAGGGTCACGAACGCCTTGCCTTCGGTGAACAGCACGACCGTCACCGATTTGGTGCCGTCGGGGGAGTTTCCGGACACCGACGTACCGCCGGTGCCGACGTTCATCGGCGCGGGTGTCCCGCCGGTGACGTTGTGGCCGAGCGTGCCCTTGGCTGCCTCCAGGGCGCTGGACGCGGCGGCCGGATCGGCCAGGATCAGGATCGTGTCGCCGACGACGTGGGAGCCGTCAGGATTGCTGAAAGCTGTTGCGACGCCGGGCTGGCCGTTGGGGTTCTGCGTCGGCGCGCTCGCGGTGAACACCTCCGGCGCGACCAGGTCGGTGCCTTTGATCAGCAGCGCGGAGTAGTCGGCGGGTTGGGCCGCAGCCGAACTCGATGCCGAACTCGCCGAGGAACTGGCCGACGAGGATGCAGAGGTAGACGACTCCTTCGACTTGGAATCGCTACTGCAGCCGGCGGCTGTCAGCACGGCCAACGCACTGGCACCGATTGCGCCGGCGACTTTCACTGAAGTCTTCATGGCCTCGAGCTCCTGTCCGGCGAATCCGCCGCTCGCCTTGTGGCGAGCGGCGGAATGGCTGGGCAAAACTCTAACGCGGATCGATGATTCCAATAGGGCGTTTGGCGCGGAATGCTGGTCAGTTCAGCGGACCATCCGGAACCGGTGCGTTGCAGCGCGCGCGGAAGTCGGCAGCCGGTTGGCGGATACCTTCGATGTCGGTCTTCACCTGAGCGTTCGCATCCATGTATGCGGTGATCTCGGTGCGCATCTGGTCCCGCGTCTTGCCCTTGAGACCGGTGAAGAACGCGTTCACGTCCGGGTGAGTGAACAGGTACGACGCGGTGGCGGCGTTCACGCCGGACATCACGTTGGCGAGGTCGCCGGCGGTGCAGTCCGGCGGGTCGGCGATGGCAGTCGTAGCCGTGCCGATGAACGTCGCGCCGGCAATCACGCCCGCGCCGATGATGTTGCGGATCTTCATGTGGGTGGCTCTCCTAAAGATTGTTGGAATTACGGGTGGTCAGCGTCGCGGTCCGATACCGCCGCCACCACCACCGTTGGGCGGGCGGATGGGGCGGATCGGGACGTTGATGTCGATGCCCCACCCGTCATCGCAATACCAGGGATCGGCGCAGTACGACGGGTAGGCCGCCGACGGCGGCGTGGGGCCGCCGCCGCGAACGTCACCCTGGGCGCACACGGTGGCGTATCCGGCACCGGTGCAATCGGCCGACGCGGGCGCTGCCGCGCTGAGACCGATGGGCACGAACGTGAGCGCCAGACCCAAACTCAGGGAGCGCTGCTTCAGTCGCATGGTCTTCTTCCTTAGGACGGCCGGTTCGCGGTGGTCGGCATTGCGCCGGTGCGCGGAACCAGTGTTGGCTGAGCATAATTGGGCGTTGCCGCACAAGCAGCGGTTGCGCGATTATTGCAGTGTTCAGTCTTTGTTGATCATTGGTGCGGTTCGCTGGCGACCGCTCCGCAATCGCCGTGCGAAAGCTGACGGCGGTGGTACCGTCCGTCCCTGCCGAGTATGCGTGACGAAGGGGCCAACATGAGCGAGAACAGCCAGGATTGGACCAAACCGGCGGCCATGGCGATCCCCAAGGAGGGCTACTTCGAGGAGGTGCGGGGCCGCTACGGTCCGGTGTACCCGAAGACGCCCGCCTGCTATGGCTTCTCGATCATCGCGAAGGTGAAAGAGGGCCGCGAGGAAGTGGTCCGGGCGTACGGCAAGACCATCGAAGAGACCATCAAGGCCAGCCCCGAAGCGCTGGCGCCACTGCGTCTGCACTATCTGCGCTGGAACCTCTTCGACGTTGGCTCGGGTCTGCACTTTCAGTACATGGGCATCTTCGACACCGACTTCGACAAGTACACCGAGGACGCGGTGGCGCTGTTCAGCGCGACCGGCATCACGACGGTGTTCACCAATCTCGAAGGCTTCCCGGAGGATTGGCAGACCAACACAGAAGCCTTCATCAAGTTCGTCCGCGACCACCAGCAGCCGAGCTTCCTCGAGTACGGCGAGTACCCCTATGTGACAGCGGACGAGATCAAGAAGGCACTACGCCTCAAAGCAGCGTTCTCAGACATGCTCGACCAAATGCAGTGATGCTCGAGTTCGACGACATCCAGCACATTCTGCTGACCCGGACGCCGGCGCTCACCGGGCGCTACGAGTTCCTGACATTCGACACCCCGGCAGGCGGCCGGGCGTGGTTGTCGGCATTGCAGGACAAGGTGCAGTCGGCGACCGACGCCAAGGCCTCGATGGAAGAATCCGATCGCTGGGTCACGTTGGCGTTCACCTGGAACGGCCTGCGCGCGTTGGGGGTATCGGAAGAATCGCTGGCGACCTTCCCCGACGCGTTCCGGGAGGGGATGGCCTCGCGGGCCGGCATTCTGGGTGACACCGGGACCGCGGCCCCGGAGCATTGGGTGGGCGGCTTGGCGGGCGATGACCTGCACGCCATCGCAATCTTGTTCTCCCGCACGGACGAACAGAATGCGAAATCCATCGCGGCGCACGACGATCTGCTCGCACGGACCGATGGGGTGCGCAGCCTGTCGTACCTCGACCTCAACGCCACGCCGCCGTTCAACTACGCCCACGATCACTTCGGCTTCCGGGATCGGCTGTCGCAACCGGTGATGAAGGGGTCGGGCGCGGAGCCGACGCCGGGGTCCGGCGACCCGTTGGAGCCCGGAGAGTTCATCCTCGGGTACGACGACGAGAACGGGCCGGTGGTGGATCTGCCTCAGCCCGAGGTGCTTTCGCGCAACGGTAGCTACCTGGCCTACCGCAGGCTCGAAGAGCATGTCGAGGTGTTTCGCGATTACCTGAGAGAGAACGCGGACACTCCCGAAGGGGAAGAGTTGTTGGCCGCGAAGTTCATGGGCCGGTGGCGCAGTGGCGCCCCGCTGGTGCTGGCGCCGGACAAGGACGACCCCGAGCTGGGCGCGGATCCGATGCGCAACAACGACTTCAACTACAAGGAAGAAGACCCGTTCGGCTACGCGTGTCCGCTGGGTGCGCACGCACGGCGGCTGAATCCCCGCGACACCGCGCACTACATGAATCGTCGCCGGATGATCCGCCGTGGCGCGACGTACGGTCCGGCCCTGCCCGACGGCGCACCGGATGACGGTGTCGACCGCGGCATCGCGGCGTTCATCATCTGCGCAGATCTGGTGCGCCAGTTCGAGTTCGCGCAGAACGTGTGGATCAATGACAAGGCCTTCCACGAACTCGGCAACGAACACGATCCGATCTGCGGTACCCAGGACGGCACGCTGGACTTCACGGTGCCCAAGCGGCCGATCCGCAAGGTGCACAAGGGACTTCCGTCGTTCACGACGATGAAGGGCGGCGCCTACTTCTTCCTGCCGGGCATCCGCGGAATCCGCTACCTGGCGTCGCTGGGGGACTGAGCGCCGTCGGCGGGCTCGCGGCGTGGAGATGTTTCGCCGTCTGTTGTCGGGGAACCCCTGACAATGACGGCCGAATCGTACGGCCGCCTTCGAACCTACGACCGGAAAGAGGAGCTCATGTCTGAGAGCGGTCCGGAAGAAGCTGCCAAGGGTGTCGTCGAAGGCATCAAGGGCAAGGTGAAGACGTTGGTCGGTGCAGTGGTCGGGCGCGATGATCTGTTCCGCGAGGGGCAGGCGCAGCAGGACAAGGGCGAAGCGCAGCGCGACGCGGCAAAGCGGGAAGCCGAGGCGGAATCCGCCCGGGCTGCCGCGAAGGTGGCGGAAGCGCGGGAGCGGGCGAATCAGTCAGATCAATAGTTGGCGCTATACCGGAGAGGCACTCGTATGACCCGGTTCGGCTATACCCTCATGACCGAGCAGTGCGGCCCGAAAGAGCTTGTCAGACATGCTGTTCGGGCCGAAGAGCTCGGCTTCGACTTCGAGGTCTGCAGCGACCATTTTTCGCCGTGGCTGGTGGAGCAGGGACACGCGCCCAACGCCTGGCTGGTGTTGGGCGCGGTGGCGCATGCGACGAGTCATGTCGAATTGTGTTCCTACGTCACGTGCCCGACCATGCGTTACCACCCGGCCGTCGTCGCGCAACAGGCCGCGACGGCGCAGATTCTCGCGGACGGTCGGTTCCTGCTCGGTTTGGGGACGGGTGAGAACCTCAACGAACACGTCGTGGGCCGGGGCTGGCCGGCCTACGAACGGCGGCTCGACATGCTGTGCGAGGCGGCGAAGATCATTCGCCAACTCCTCGATGGCGCGGTGGTCAACCACAAGGGCGAGTACTTCCAAGTCGACGGTGCCCGCCTGTGGGACCTGCCGGCCGACCCCATTCCGATCGGCGTCTCGATGACGGGGGAGAAGGCGGTACACCGCCTGGCAGATTTTGCCGACTTCATGGTCGACGTCGCCCCGGACAAGCCGATCGTCGACCAGTGGATGCATGAGCGTCGGGTCCAGGGCCTGGACACCACGGGGCGAGCGGTGGCGCAACTGCCGATCTGTTGGGACAGGGATCGTGACCAGGCGGTGAAGCGCGCGCACGAACAGTTCCGGTGGTTCGGCGGTGGCTGGCCGACGAACGCGGAACTGCCCAACCCCAAGTCTTTTGACGCCGCGACGCGATTCGTGCGACCGGAGGACGTGGCGGATCAGATTCCGTGCGGCCCCGACATCGATGCCGTGGTTCAGGCGGTGCGCCCCTACCGGGAGGCTGGATTCACTGATATCGCGCTGGTGCAGATCGGCGGCGAATCGCAGGATGGCTTCTTCGACGAAGCGGTCCCGGCGCTGTTGGCGGCACTACGCGCCGACGCGGCCTGACCGGGCTCGCGCCGCCGCGGCGCGGCACGCTCTCACGCGCGATCCGAGCGACACGCGCACGGCGCGCCGTGGTTTGCGACATGTGATGCAGCCGTATCCAAAATGTGACGCTTGTAGACCAGTGTGATCAGAGTGGCTTGAGGGCAGTCAGGCCATTCGGTTCGTGGTTGGGAGCGTCCAATGTCTACAGCTCACAAGGTAGAACGCATCGTCGCGCAGGTGACCGCCGCCGTCACCCGTCGTCCGGCTGACGACAAGGCCTATCGCGCCGAGATGGAGCGATTGGTGACAGAGCAGGAACTCGCCCTGCTCAGTAGCCGCTGAGCAGGTAGCCAATACCTGCCGTCAGCGGAAGACGCTCAACAGCGTCCGGCACAGGAACGGCAGGTTCGACAGCGGGATGAACTGCACCAGGGTGCGGCACACGTTGGGTGCCTGAGCCTGCCCTGCCGCGCTTCCGCATACCGGCCACGCGCCAATTCCCTGGGTCTTCATGACATTTCGGGCCACGCGGATCTGTTCACCGCGGCTGGCCGCTGACGGTGAGCCGATGCCGCCGTTCGCGGTCCAGGTGCCGGGGCTGAATTGGAGCCCGCCGTAGTAGCCGTTGCCGGTGTTGGCCGCCCAGTTGCCGCCCGATTCGCACTGGGCGATGGCGTCCCAGTTTGGTTCGGCGTTGGCCTCGGAGATCGTCAACGACAGTTGGGAGATCGCGAGTACGCCGGATATGGCGACCGCACGAACAAATAGGTGCCCGCTCATACCCACCTCGATCCTGTTTGTGCGAGCGGTCTGATTCCGCCCGCAAAATGGTTCGCAATTGACGCGTGGTGCTGTCTATACAGACGTTAAACCTGATAATCAGCTGTGCTAATGGGGTAATTGTTATTCTTCGAGTAATTTTAGTGTTCCTGCATATTTCTGATGCAGACGAGACGGCACTGACTGTTGTTATCTAGCGTGTCGCTGCAGGTCAGTGAGCTGTTACAGGACTATTGTTTACCGTGTGGTTATAGGTACCAATGGGGCCTGTGATTCTTTTGTTATTATTGATTCAATCGCGTTCAGTGATGCAATTGTTATTGAAGTGATCTGAGTTGCAAATCCGCATTAGAGTTTCCTATGTGACAGCTGTGACTAGAGTGACTAGAGTGAATTTGGCTGCGAGGTGTCGATCAGAAGTCGCCCTGGCATTGCGATCGGCCGGGGCGCAAACTGCTTATGAGGCCGAAATTCGGTGTGACCTCGAATGCCGGGGCGAGCGATGACGAACGCAATCCACAAGACCGCGCAGCGGTGTCGGCTGGTGGCCGCGGTGCTGGCGATTCTCCCGGCATGTCTCGGAGCCGGATTTCTGACAACGCCGTCCGCGGCCGCCGACCAGCCGGCCACCTGCCAGAGCCGGCACGTCGACGGCGTCGAGGAGGATGTCTGCGTCGGTATCCCGGGGCAGGCGGGCGGCGCCAACCCGCGCGACCTCTATCCGGGCGTCGTGCCCGAACTGTATTTCGGGGTGGGGATCGGCTAGACCGGAAGCTCACGAGCCTCATGCGGTCAGCACAGCCGGCGCACAGCTACCGCCGCCATCATCGAATTCTGTGACGACGACGCTTCTTGCCGACGCCTCGGGCGGCCCCGCCGCCCCGCCGCTCCCTCCTGTTGTCGCCCCTAATCACCACGGGCTGTCCCTGCTCTACGGATGGCTGCCCGTCACCATCCAGGTGATCGCCGCGATCGTGCTGCTCCTCGCCATCGGATGGCGGGGGCGCCGCTGGCGATACCTCTGGTTGCCGGTGTGCGCCGTCGTCGGCATCGCCGCCGCGTCATGGGCGAACTGGTTCACCACATCGCAAGGCCTGGCGGGGAACCCGGCACCGGCAGCGCTGTGGGTATGGGTGGGCCTGTCGGGGCTGGCCCTGGGAGTGCTGGCGCTCGGCTGGCGCGGCGCCCATTGGTGGCGTCGCGGCGCCGCCGTCCTGGCTGTGCCGCTGTGCCTGCTCAGCACCGGCGTCGCCCTCAACGACTGGGTCGGCTACTTCCCGACCGTCCAGACCGCGTGGGGCGAGCTCACCGCCGGGCCGCTGACCGACGAAACCGAGATGTCCAGCGTCACCTCGATGAAGGCCGCCGGCGTCGTCCCGTCGCACGGTGCGGTGGTCGAGGTGGACATCCCGGACACCGCGTCGGGCTTCAAGCACCGCACCGAAGTGGTCTATCTGCCGCCCGCATGGTTCGCGCGAAATGCCACGCCACTGCCCACTGTGATGATGGTCGCAGGCGAGTTCAACACCCCCGCGGACTGGCTGCGCATCGGCAACGTCGCCAACCTCTTCGACAACTTCGCCGCTGCGCACGGCGGCAACGCGCCGGTATTCGTCTTCGTCGACGCAGGGGGTTCGTTCAACAACGACACCGAGTGCGTCAACGGTCCGCGCGGCAACGTCGCCGACCACCTCACCAAGGACATCCCGCCCTATATGGAGTCCACGTTCGGTGTCAGCGCCAAACCCGCCAACTGGGGGATCGTCGGCTGGTCCATGGGCGGGACCTGCGCGGTGGACCTCACCGTGATGCACCCCGAGCAGTTCGGCACCTTCGTCGACATCGCCGGGGACATGGGTCCCAACGCGGGCACCAAGGAGCAGACCATCGCCCGGCTCTACGGCGGCAGTGAAGCGCAGTGGGCGGCCTTCGACCCCCGCACGGTGATGGCCAAACACGGTCCCTATCAGGGTGTTTCGGGCTGGTTCGCCATCTCGTCGGATGCCCCGACGCAGTGGAAAGGGGCCAAAGCGCATCCCGACGCCGTCGGTCTCGGCGGCCGCGACGGCGCCGGCAACCCGGGCGACCAGACCGAGGCCGGCAAGACGCTGTGCGCAGTGGGCCGCCAACTGGGGATCGACTGCGCCGTCGTGGCGCAGCCGGGAAAGCACGACTGGCCCTTCGCGGTGACGGCGTTCCAGGCCAGCCTGCCGTGGTTGGCGGGACGGGTCGGCACACCGGGTGTACCGGTGACCGGGTTCCCGGCAGGATCGGCGGCTCCGGCATCGCCCGGTGGCCCGGCCGCGTCGGTCGCGGCCGGAACAAACCCGGGCAAGTAGACGTCGGATGTAACACCGAGCCCGTCTAAGTAGATGGACTCGGTGAGACGTTGCGACACAGCAGGGAGTCGATGCGCGATGGGTACTCGAACCGATAAAACCGATAACAAAAATGTTCAGCAGGGACGCCGTCAGGGTCGGCTCGTAGGAGCCGTCGCCGCGGGCGTAGCGACGACGTTGACCGCGCTCACCGTGGGCGCGGCGCCGGTGTCCGCCAAGCCGAGCAGTGATTCAGACAGCTCGAGCACCACCACACTGGTGCCCAAGCCGCCGAAGCAGGATTCGTCGTCGGCGCAGGACGGCTCGGGTTCGGCAGGCGGCTACGGGCAGGACGGTGGCCAGCGGGGACGCAAGCAGCGGGAGCAGACGGCAGAGGCCGAGGCGCCGAGCCGGCAGGCTCCCGCCGACGTTCCGCCGGTGCAGGCCAAACCGCCGGCCGACCCACCCGCGGCACCGGTCACCCCGGCGGCTCCGGTGGCGACCGCTCCGGACAACAAGGTGCCGGAGAACAAGGCCCCGGACAAGACGCCGCAGGCTCCGGTGACCACGACGCCGCCGGTCGAGACGCCCGTCGTCGCGGCTCCGCCGTCGCACACCGAAGCTCCCGAACCGACCACCAAGGTCACCAAGGCGCAGGAAGCGCCGGTTGACCCGACGACGCCCGCACGTCCGTCGACGGCGGTCGCCGAGCCGGCCCCGTCGGCTTCGTCTGCTCCCTCGACGGCTTCGGTGACACCGAGCCCGACCACCGCGCTCGCGGAGCGTCCGTCGTCGGCCGGTGCTGTCGACCCGGACAAGTCGGCCGCCCCGACCGATCATGCGGTGGCAGAAGGCAAACCACTCGCGGGTCTGGAAGGGCAGCTCGGCGAGCATGCGGCTGTCGAGGCCGGTCCCGGTCGGGTCGAGGCGTCGGCCACGGCGTCGGCCACCGCGTCGGCGTCGGCCACGGTGACGGCGGGCTCCTCGAAGTCACCGTCCACCGCCGCGGCTCGCGAAGGCCGCGATGTGCGGCCGATCGAGCTGCTCAAGCCCGAGACGCTGACCGCCCCGGTCGAGGATGTCGCGACTGCCAAGGCAGCAGCAGCGGTCGACGTGAAGCTGCCGGCGCCGGCGCCGGTACAGGACATGGCCGATCTCGCGAAGGTCGTGAACGTCGCGAACTTCCAGTTCGACAATCGTGCCGACTGGAACCTTCAGGCCAACCGGCCCGACTGGGATCGCCGCGACAACCGGCCCGACTGGGATCGCCGCGACGACCGACCGATGGGTCGGGACTGGGACAACCGGGTCCGGCAGTGGCGGCCCGATTGGGTGCAGTACGACGACTACTACCGTCCGGTGCTGTTCAACCCGTACCGCGATCCCGTGCGGGTCGTGTACGTCTACCGGAACGCGCCGCGCATCGTGTACATCCCGCCGCTGCAGCGCATCGTCATGGAGGTCGCCGACCTCGCGGCGTACAGCTTCACCGCGGTCGTGGTGAACGCCGTCAACACGGCCGTCAACGTGGCCGTCGGCAGCTTCTTCGGTGGCGGCTACTACCCGGGTGTCGGCGTACCGCTGCCCCCGCCGCCTCCGCCGGTGCTGAGCTACGCGAATGTGCCTGTGCAGGTTCGTTATTCGGATGCGGTCTACCAGCCGTTCCGGGTGCAGCGCATCGTCGACGCCGGTGACGACGTGCAGTACGGCGAACGTCGGGTGCTGCTCGACGGCGTCACCCCGGCCTGGGGTCAGTGGACCCAAAGCCCCAGCGGCGAACGGCAATTCGAGGTGCACCGCACGCAGCAGTTCCCGGGCCTCGACGAGCCGCGTGAGGCACCGTTGCCTGGCGACTACAACCTGCAACTGGTCAACGACCAGAAGGGGCTGGAGAACCCGAACAAGGCGTTGACCATCGCCGCGGTGACCTGCGGCGTGCTGAGCCTGGGTGCCATCGGCCTGAGCGTCTACATCGGGCGCCGGCGCCGCGAGGTGCTCTGACGTGGTCCCCGCGGTCGGTCGCGCTCCTCGAGCCGGCTGCCGCGGGGCAACGCGATCGACATCATGTCGTCAGTGCGACGCCGGGGTCGTCGGGAACTTGCCGAGGGCTCTCGACACCGTGGGATCCGGACTCCGTAAGGTGACCCTGTAACACCGTTACGGAACACCGGATCAGCGGAGGCGGACAGTCAGTTGAGAACCGTATTGATCGACACCCCGGGCCACGTCTACGTCGACACCGTGCCCGACCCGGTGCTGCCCGGACCGGACGGCGCCGTCGTCCAGATCACCACGGCGGCCATCTGCGGATCGGACCTGCACTTCTACGAGGGCGACTACCCGTTGGCCACGCCGCTGGCGCTCGGGCACGAGGCCATCGGCACCGTGGTCGAGGTGGGCCCGGAGGTGCGCACCGTCAAAGTCGGTGACCCGGTGCTGATTTCGTCGGTTGCGGGCTGTGGCCACTGCGTCGGCTGCGACACCAAGGACCCGATCACGTGTGTGTCGGGCCCGCAGATCTTCGGCTCCGGCGTCCTCGGCGGCGCGCAGGCCGAGCTGCTCGCGGTGCCGTCCGCAGATTTCCAGTTGCACCGGCTGCCAAGCGATCTCAGCACCGAGGCCGCGTTGCTGCTCACCGATAACCTCGCCACCGGCTGGGCTGCGGCGCAGCGCGCCGACATCCCGGCCGGCGGCACCGTCGTCGTCTTCGGCCTGGGTGCGGTGGGCCTGTGTGCGGTGCGCTGCGCCATCGCGCAAGGAGCGGGTCAGGTGTTCGCCGTCGACCCGGTCGAGGGCCGCCGCGAGATGGCGGCCCGCAGCGGAGCCACCCCGATCACGCCGGAGCAGCTCGGCGCCGTCCACGAGGCGACAGGCGGCAGGGGAGCGGCATCGGTGATCGACGCCGTCGGTAACGACACCACCATGAACGCGGCGCTGACCACCGTGCGGGCCGGCGGCACGGTGTCGGTGGTCGGTGTGCACGACCTCAACCCGTTCCCGTTCCCCGCGACCTTGTCGCTCATCCGCAGCATCACGCTGCGCATGACCACCGCGCCGGTGCAACAGACCTGGCCGGCGCTGATCCCGCTGCTGCGGTCGGGCCGGCTCGACGTCGACGGCATCTTCACCCACGCCATGTCGCTCGATGACGCACCCAAGGCCTACGCCGCCGTCGCGGCGCGGACCGCGGACTGCATCAAGGTCGCGCTGACCCCGTAGCGATGATGGACAATCAGGAGACCCTGCACCTCGAGCTGCCGCGCCTGCGCATGCGGGCGTTGGCGTGGGGGCCCGCCGACGGGCGATTGATGTTGTGCCTGCACGGTTTTCCGGACAGCGCACATGGCTGGCGCCGGGTCGCCCCGCTGCTGGCGGAGGCGGGCTACCGCGTCGTGGCGCCCTTCATGCGCGGCTACGCACCGAGCGGGGTGCCGGCCGACGGCAACTATCACGTCGGCGCGCTCGTGTCCGACGTGCTGGATCTTTACGACGCGTTGGGTGGCGGCCCCGACGCCGTGCTGGTGGGGCACGATTGGGGCGCCTTTGCCGCGAATGCCGTTGCCGCCTATCCGAATTCGCCGTTCGATGCGGTGGTGTCGATGTCCGTCCCACCGTTGGCCGCGATGAGCCAGGCGCGGTTCGGTGCTGCCCGAACCGTCCGGATGAGCCTGATCCAACTCCGAATGAGTTGGTACATCATGTACTTTCAGCTGCCCGGGCTGCCGGAGCGCACCCTGCATCGGGTCATCCCGCGGCTCTGGCGCGACTGGTCGCCGGCCGGAACCGACGTGTCCGACGACGTCGCGACCACTCTCGCCGCGCTGCCGACTCCCGAGCATCGGGCGGCTGCCGTCGGCTACTACCGGGCACTGGTTCGTCCCGGTGGTGTAGGTGGGCCGTATGCCGAGTTCGAGCGGTATCTGCAGGAGCTGCCCTGCGCCCCGATCCTGTATCTGCACGGTACGCAGGACGGCGCGATGCAGGTCGGCTACACCGAGCAGTTGGCGAGCGCCTTGCCTACCGGTTCGGTGGTCCGAACCATCGATGGCGCAGGGCATTTCCTGCAGGTCGACCGCCCGGCAGAAGTGGCAGCGGCGATTCTGGATCACGCCGGGAACTGACGAGGAGCTATCGACCATGCGGGTACAACTCCAGATCGACGGCGCACCCCAGCGGGCCGCCGAGCATGCGCGCGAGCTGGCCGGCCTCGGCGCCGACGGGGCCTTCACCTTCGAAGGCCCGCACGACGTCTTCCTGCCGCTGGTCGCGGCGGCCGGTGTAGCCGACCTGGACCTGATGACCAACGTCGCGATCGCCGGTCCGCGCAGCCCACTGCATCTCGCGCACGCGGCCTACGACCTGCAGGTGTACAGCGGCGGACGCTTCCGGCTGGGCCTGGGCTCACAGATCAAGGTGCACATCGAAAAGCGCTACGGCGCACAGTGGGCCAAACCCGCCGAGAAGATGGCCGAGACCGTCACGGCGATCAAGGCGATCTTCGACTGTTGGGAAGGCAAGGCGCCGTTGAGTTTTCGCGGCAAGCACTTCACGCACACCCTGATGCCGCCGAACTTCAACCCCGGCCCCAATCCCTTCGGGCCGCCGGCGGTGCTCATGGGCGCGCTGGGGCCGATCATGACCCGCACCGCCGCCGAGGTCGCCGACGGCCTGCTGGTGATGCCGTTCCACAGCGCCCGGCATTTCGCGGACCGGACCCTGGCGGCAGTGGGGGAGGGATTGGCACGCGCTGGGCGCGCGCCGGGCGACCTGCAGATCATCGCCCAGGCCATGGTGGCGGTGGGGCGCTCGGAAGAAGACCTGACCGCCGCGATCGACGCTGTCGCCACCCTGATCGCGTTCTACGGCTCCACGCCCGCCTATCTGCCGGTGCTGGAGACCGAGGGGTGGGCCGATCTGCAGCCGGCGCTCAACGCCATGTCCAAGGTTGGCGATTTCGCCGGCATGCGGGCTTCGATCAGCGATGAGATGGTCCGGACCATCGGCATCGTCGGCACCCCGGAGGAGTGCGCGGCCGAGATCGGACGACGGTTCGGCACACGTGTCGACGAAATCTGTTGCTACTTCCCGGGTTACGAACAGCGATCCGAGGACGTGCGAGACCTGGTCACTGCGCTGCACACGCAATGAAAACGGCGTGATTCGTGACGGTAACCGTCGCGAATCACGCCGAAATCGCCAGGGAGAATTACGGTGCCTGGACCCAGTTCCAGACGTTCATGTCGCCCTTGGGGTAGTTCTGGCAGACGTCGGTGGCCTTGGCGACGACGCCCTTGTTGTTGAAGAAGATCTTGGCCCAGTTGCCCCAGTGGGTGGCCACCTGTTCGTAGTAGACGTTGGTGGCGGTGTCCTCGGAGTACTGCCGGCGGCCGACGGGGTCGAGGGAGAAGAACCAGTGGATGCGGTCCTGCGCCATCTGCTGGATGTCGGCAGGCCGGTTGTGCATGTCGATCATGTAGCGCGAGTAGTAGACCGGGCTGGTGTCGCGCGCGGCGGCCAGGTACTGCTCGGCGTCACACGTGGTGACGATGATCCGGTGGGGGATCGGGTAGTCGTCGGTGGCATCGGCGGTGGCCGGCCCGGCGAGAGTCGTCGCGATGGCGCCCAAGGCTGCGATCCCGATACCGGCACGCTTCAGGCCACGCATGATCTCGACCATAGTCCTCACTCCTGTTTCCTAGATACCTGTGCTGTTGGAAGTCGTTTGCAGTTCGCCGGTCTGCTTGGGCTGCGGCCAGGGCTCGGGGACCGGACGCTGACGCACACGCTGCGGCCACCAGAACCACTTGCCCATCAGGGCGGCGATAGCCGGCGTCATCAGAGATCGGATGATCAACGTGTCGAACAACAGACCCAGACCGATGGTTGTTCCCACCTGACCGACCACGTGCAGCTCGCTGACCGCCATGGACATCATGGTGAAGGCGAAGACCAGGCCGGCCGAGGTGACCACGGAACCGGTGCCGCCCATGGACCGGATGATGCCGGTGTTGAGGCCGGCGTGGATCTCTTCCTTGAACCGGGCGACGAGCAGCAGGTTGTAGTCCGCGCCGACGGCCAGCAGGATGATGACCGCCATCGCGATGACCATCCAGTGCAGGTTGAGCCCGATCAGGTGCTGCCACAGCAAAACCGACAGACCGAATGATGCGCCCAGCGACAGCACCACGGTGCCGACGATGACCGCCGCGGCCACCACGGATCGGGTGATGATCAGCATGATCGCGAAAATCAGTGCAAGGGCGGAGATTCCGGCGATCAGCAGGTCGTAGTCGGCGCCCTCCTGCAGATCCTTGAAGGTCGCCGCGGTGCCGCCAAGGTAAATCTTGGAGCCCTCCAGGGGAGTGCCCTTGATGGCCTCCTTGGCGGCGTTCTTGATGGCGTCGATGTGCGAGATGCCTTCGGCGCTCATCGGTTCGCCCTCGTGCGAGATGATGATCCGGACGGCTTTGCCGTCGGGCGAGATGAAGTTCTTCATGCCGCGCTTGAATTCGGCGTTGTCGAACACCTCGGGCGGCAGGTAGAACGAGTCGTCGTTGCGGGAGTTGTCGAACGCCTCGCCCATGGCGCTCGCGTTGTCCTGCTGCGCCTGCATCTGATCCTGCAGACCCTTCTGGGTCTGATACATGGTCAGCATGTACTGCTTCATGTTGGTCATCGTCGAGATCATCTCGGGCATCAACGCGACCATCTGAGGCATCAGTTTGTCGAGCTTCAACATGTCCGGCATCAGGTTCTGGATGTCGTCGGTCATGGTGTCGATGCCGTCGAGGGTGTCGAAGACCGACCGCATGGTCCAGCAGACCGGGATGTCGTAGCAGTGCGGTTCCCAGTACAGGTAATTGCGGATCGGGCGGAAGAAGTCATCGAAGTCCGAGATGTGGTCGCGCAGGTCGGCCACGTCCACGGTCATGTTCACCATCTTGCCGACCATGCTGTGCGTGACGGCCGCCATCTGGGTGGTGATGCCCTGCATCTTCTTCATCGTGTCGATGTTGGTCTGCATATCGTTGGCCTGCTTGAGCATGTTGGCCATCGAGTCCTGCGCGTATTTCTCGTTCATCTTCTGCGAGGTGCCGCTCATGCTCATCAGGAACGGGATCGAGGTGTGCTCGATCGGCTTGCCTTCAGGGCGCGTGATGGTCTGTGACCGGGAGATGCCGGGGACCTTGAAGATGGCCTTGGCGATCTTGTCGATCACCAGGAAGTCGGCGGAGTTGCGCAGATCGTGGTCGCTCTCGATGAGCATCAACTCGGGGTTCATCCGGGCCGGCGAGAAGTGCCGGTCCGCCGCGGCATAGCCCTCGTTGGCGGGGATGTCGGCGGGCAGGTAGAGGCGGTCGTTGTAGGCGGGCTGGTAGCCCGGCAGCGTCAGTAGGCCGACCAGGGACAGCGCGATGGTGCCGACCAGGATGGGGGCCGGCCAGCGGACCACGACGGCGCCGATCTTGCGCCAGCCACGCACCCGCATCGCGCGCTTGGGCTCGAGAGTCTTGCGGAACCGGCTGGCCAGCGAGATCACGGCCGGGCCCAGGGTCAGCGCGGCGAACACCACGGTGACCATGCCGATGGCCAGCGGGACGCCCAGCGACACGAAGTACGGCATGCGGGTGAAGTGCAGGCAGAACGTGGCGCCCGCGACGGTCAGGCCGGAGCCGAGCACGACGTGGGCGGTGCCCTCGAACATCGTGTAGTAGGCGTCTTCGCGGGATTCGCCTGCGCCGCGCGCTTCCTGATATCGGCCGATCAGGAAGATGGCGTAGTCGGTGGCCGCCGCGATGGCCAGCGTGACCAGCAGGTTGGTGGCGAACGTCGACAGGCCGATGATGTCGTAATAGCCCAGCGCCGCGACGACGCCCTGCGCCGCGGAGAGCTCGAGCACCACCATCAGCAATGTCAGCAGCACCGTGATGAGTGACCGGTACACGAGCAGCAGGGTGACGATGATGACCAGGAACGTGACGCCCTCGATCATCTTGACGCTGCGGTCGCCGGCGATGTGCTGATCCGCCGCGAGTGCTGCCGGACCGGTTACGTAGACCTTCAGGCCGGGCGGCGTCTTGATGCTCTTGATGATGTCCTGCGCGGCCTGAACAGATTCGTTGGCCAGCGCCTCGCCCTGGTTGCCGCGCAGGTAGACCTGCACGTAGGCGGCCTTGCCGTCGTTGCTCTGCGAGCCGGCCGCGGTCAGCGGGTCGCTCCAGAAGTCCTGGATGTGCTCGACGTGCGCGGTGTCGGCCTCGAGCTTCTTGATCATCTCGTCGTAGTAGGCGTGTGCCTCGGCGCCGAGGTGTTGATCGCTCTCCAGCACGACCATCACCGAGCTGTTCGACTTGAACTCCTGGAACACCTCACCGACGTGCTTCGTCGCGATGACCGAGGCGGCCTGGTCCGGTGACATGGAGACCGAGCGCATCTTGCCGACCTCGTCCAGCGAGGGGATGGCGCTGCCGAGGAAAATGATGACGCCGATCCAGAACAGGATCACCGGGATCGCGAAGGTGCGGATCAGCCGGGCGATGAGCGGCCGATGTGGCGGCTGCTCGGCCTTGGGGAAGATGACGGTGTCTTCGTCGGTTGGATGACTCATGCAGATTTCACCAGGCAGAAGGTCTGGGCGTGGACGCCCGTGGAGGTTCGGGTGTCTTTGAGTTCGTCGTCGACGTGGACGGTGCAGGTGATGGAGTCACCGTCGCCCTGGGC
>Ga0070667_100001312_pt1 | contig 22360 bp, 18 predicted proteins | sample KBSS33metaG_FD_64659 | JGI IMG/M metagenome (GOLD analysis project Ga0070667, IMG submission 64659) | Switchgrass rhizosphere microbial communities from Kellogg Biological Station, Michigan, USA - KBS S3-3 metaG | ecosystem: Host-associated > Plants > Roots > Rhizosphere > Soil ... | reverse complement strand
TGGACCAGCCGACGATGCCGCGGTGACGGCGGTCGGTGCTGACGCCGTAGTTGGCGGCCATGAAGGGCAGCACGTCCTTGATCAGGTGGTCGGCGGAGTTGCCGCGGGGCCCGTTGACGCACTCGGTGTCGTTGTTGAAGGAACCGCCGGGATCGACGAACACCAGTACCGGGGCGTTGCCGTGATGGGCTGCGGCGAAGTCGTCGAGCGTCTTGACCGCGTTGCCGGCCCGCAGCCAGTCGGCGGGTGTGTTGAATTCGCCGCCGATCATCATCACCATCGGTAGCTGCGGCGGCGGGTTGCTGGCGAACCACGCCGGCGGCAGGTACACGTATTCGTCACGATGATTGAATCCCGATGCGGCCGAGCCTGTTTGGACCTCGACAACGCTGCCCTTGCTCGGTATCTGCCGTGCCTTCTGCATGGCGACCACGGTTTCGGGCCGGGTCTGGTTGGGCAGCGGCGCTGAATTGACCTGCTCCCAGGCGGTGTCGAGATTGGGGAAGTACCCGACCCAGGTGTTGAGTGTCAGTCCGGTGGACAACACGCAGAGCGGCACCGACAGCACCGCGAGCCCGCGGCGCCACCAGCGCGTGGCGTGCCAGCCGACGATCAGCAGCACCGCAGCGGCGCCGGTCACCGCGGTCCAGATCCACAGCCGGGTCGGTGCGGGTCCGTCGGACCAGCCCTGCGATGCCATGACCCAGCGGGCGGCGGCGGTCAGCAGCAAGCCGGACACGGCGGCGACGGGCAGCCAGACGGCGCGCCACCGGCTGTTACGCCAGCCGACCGCGAGGATCAGTACCGCCACCGCGAGGGCCTGGACGGTGAAGGGTAGCCAGCCGTGCGTCAACGAAACATGTTGCTCGCCATAGAGCCTGGCGTCCGTTGCCCCGATCGTCACGACGCCAGGGTGCCGCGCAAACCTGGGAGGCTCCTGTGTGCGACCTAGGTGCCGATGGCCCTTACCTGGAGGTTCCAGCAAACACCCGAACAGAAGGTTCGGCCGTTGTTCACCGAGGCTTCGCGAGCGGGAACGGCAGCGTCTCGCGGATGCTGCGACCGGTGATCAGCATGACCACGCGGTCGACACCCATACCCAGGCCACCGGTCGGCGGCATCGCGTATTCCATGGCTTGCAGGAAGTCCTCGTCCAGCTCCATGGCCTCGGGATCGCCGCCCGAGGCCAGCAGCGACTGTTCCTCGAGCCGGCGGCGCTGTTCCACCGGATCGGTCAGCTCGCTGTAGGCGGTGCCGAGCTCGACACCCCAGGCCACCAGGTCCCACCTTTCGGCAACGCCCGGGATGCTGCGGTGCGGCCGGGTCAGCGGGGACACCGAGGCGGGGAAGTCCTTGTAGAACGTGGGTGCCTCGGTGCGGTCTTCGACGAGGTGCTCGTACAGCTCCAGCACGATCGCCCCGGCGTCCCAGTGGGTCCGGTACGCGATCGTCGCGGCGTCGCACAGCTTTCGCAGGGTTGCCACGTCGGTCTCCGGCGTGACGTGCTCGCCCAGCGCATCGGACACCGCGTCGTGCACGGTCTTGACAGGCCAGGCTCCCGAGATGTCAACGGGCGTAAGGCTGCCGTCGGGCCCTGGGCGCATGACCACTTGGGCACCGTTGGCCGCCGCCGCGGCGTTCTGGATGATCTCGCGGGAGCCGTCGATCCATACGTTGTAGTCGGCGTGCGCCTGGTACGCCTCCAGCAGGGTGAATTCGGGGTTGTGGCTGAAATCCACACCCTCGTTGCGGAACGCGCGGCCCAGCTCGAAGACGCGCTCGACGCCACCCACGCACAGCCGCTTGAGGTACAGCTCGGGCGCGATGCGCAGGTACAGATCCAGGTCGTAGGCGTTGATATGGGTCTCGAACGGCCGGGCGTTCGCGCCGCCGTGGATCTGCTGCAGGATCGGGGTCTCGACTTCCAGAAATCCCTTGCCCACCAAGTTTTCCCGGATGGCGTGCAGCACCCGGCTGCGCGCAGTGATCAGCTCCCGCGACTCGGTGTTGATGGCCAGGTCCAGGTACCGGGTGCGGACGCGGGCCTCGGGGTCGGTCAGGCCCTTCCACTTGTCGGGCAGTGGGCGCAGGCACTTGCCGATCAGGCGCCAGCTGTGCGCGAGGACCGACACGGTGCCGTTGCGGCTGGCGCCCATGACGCCAGAGACCTCGATCAGGTCACCCAGGTCGATGGCTGCCGTGAAATCAGTCACGGTTCCCTCGGTCAGTAGCGAATTGTCCAGTAGCAGTTGGACTTCGCCGGACCAGTCGCGCAGCTGGGCGAACAGCACACCGCCGTAGTCCCGCAGCCGCAGCACGCGGCCGGCGATGCAGACCGCGGTGTCTGCGGCGGATTCCAGTGCATCGGCGATGGTGTGGCTCGGCGCCTGTCCGACGGGGTAGGCGTCAATGCCGTCCGCCTGCAACGCCTGCAGCTTGGCCATCCGGACCCGGACCTGGTCGGGCAGCCGGCGTCCGTCGGCGGCGTCGGGCACCCCGGCTGCCAGATCGGCCACATCGGGTGCACTGCCGTCAGGATGCAGCCGCCCCGATTCGAGCAGATTCTTGGGGGCCGCGGTGTAGTGGCCGGTGTGGGGTTGTTCGTCGCGCCGGGAGAACGGCAGCACCAGGAAGCCCTCGGCGATCACGGAGGCGACGCCGACACGCGGGATCAGCCGCGCGTCTTCGTAGCAGGCGTAGCGCGGCACCCACTCGGGCAGGTACTTCATGTTGGAGCGGTACAGCGTCTCGAGCTGCCACCACCGGGAGAAGAAGATCAGCAGCGCACGCCACAGCCGCAGGATGGGCCCGGCCCCCAGCTGGGAACCTTGCTCGAACGCCGAGCGGAACATCGCGAAGTTCAGCGAAATGCGGGTGACGCCAATCTCTTCCGAGCGCTGGCACAGCTCGCTGACCATCAGTTCGATGGTGCCGTTGGGGGAAGTGGGGGAGCGGCGCATGAGGTCCAGTGACACCCCGTTGTTGCCCCACGGCACCAGCGACAGCATCGCCACCACCTGACCGTCGCCCTGCACGGCTTCCACCAACAGGCAGTCACCGTCGGCGGCGTCGCCGAGCCGTCCCAGCGCCATCGAGAAGCCGCGCTCGGTCTCGGTGTCGCGCCAGGCGTCGGCATGTGCGATGACCCGGGCCATCTCGTCGGCGCCGATGTCCCGGTGCCGCCGCATCCGCACCGTCAGACCGGCGCGTCGGGCGCGGGTGACGGCCTGGCGGACTGCCCGCATGTCGGGACCCGACAGCCGGAAGTTCTGCGGATGCAGGATGGCTTCGTCGCCGAGTTGCAGGGCATTCAAACCACCCTGACGGTAAGCCTCCGCGCCGGTCGAGCTGGCGCCCATGACGCCCGGTGCCCAGCCGTAGGTCTGGCACAGGGCCAGCCAGGCGTCGATGGCGGCCGGCCAGGCCCGCGGGTCGCCGACGGGATCACCGCTGGCCAGGCAGACGCCCACCTCGACCCGGTAGGTGACGGCCGCACGACCGTTGGGCGCGAACGCCACTGCCTTGTCGCGGCGGGTGGCGAAGTAACCCAGTGAGTCGTTCTTGCCCCAGAGTTCGAGCAGGCCGCGGATGGCGGACTCGTCCTCGCCGGTGAGGGCGTTCTCCGCGCGCTGGGACTGGAACAGGACGATCGCCGCCACCATCAGTGCCAGTGCGCCGAACAGACCGAACAGCGCGTTGAGAAGCGCGTGCGGGTGGCCGCCCTCGAACGCTTCTTTGCCGACGGCGGCGAAACCGCTGACTCGGTTCACCGCGTAGGCCAGCCGGTAGTCCGGGTCCAGCGGGGGCCGGCCGGGGAACATCTCCAGCAAGCCCCAAGCCGCCAGGATGCCGACGGCCATCCCGGCGACCAGGGTCAGCGCAGCCTTGAGCAGCGCCCCGCGGCGGACCTTGGCCCAGAACTGCTTTCTCGACAGCAGCAGCACCACGATGACGCCGATGTGGAACACCAGACCGAGTGCCTCGCCGAAGTCCTCGACGACGGTGAGGTCGACGACCGGGCGGTTGCCCGACAGCAGCCCGTAGACGTTCCAGCCGATGGCGCCGACCATGTAGCTCAGCAGGATCCACCAGGCGATCCGCTTGCGCGCGGCCAGTGCCGCGGCCAGCAGGACCAGCACGAACGACCAGGCGAAGCTGGTGTCCGGGAAGTTGAACAGGTAGTCGTTGACGAACTCGCGGGGGATGCGGATGATCCAGCGGATCAGCGGCGACAGGCTGGCGAACAGCGACAGTGTCGCGACGACACCGACGGCCCAACCGGCCGCGGCCGGAACCCACCCCAATGTCGTCGGGCGCTGCTGCGGTCTGCTCGGCGTCAACGTCATGTGTTCGGACAATATGCGGTGAAAATGAGAGCGGCGTCTGCAGCCCCCGACGCCCGTCGGCGTGCCGCCCGCGCGCCCGTCATTACGACCAGACCGGGCCCGTGTACTTCTCGCCCGGACCGTGGCCGGGCTCGTCAGGTGCCACGCTCGCCTCGCGGAATGCGAGTTGCAGGCTCTTGAGGCCGTCCCGGACCGGGCCGGCGTGCAGTCCCAGATATTCGGCCGAGGCCTGAACCAGGCCGGCCAGCGCGGTGATGAGGCGCCGGGCCTCGTCGAGGTCGCGGTGCGGGCTGTCGTCCGGATCGGCATCGGCCAGCCCGAGCTTCTCGGCGGCGGCGCTCATCAGCATGACGGCGGCGCGGGTGATCACCTCGACGGCGGGGATCTCGGCCAGCTCCCGGACCTGGGCTTCCTCAGCGGCAGTGTCGGCGTCGCGCATTATGTTCGGGTCGGTCATGACTGCTAGAGTGTCATGCGCGACCGTCCTGGCTTACGTCAGGACAGCAAGTGGAGTCCCACTCCCACCGTCGGCCTCACGGCTTGGCGGTTCCGGTCACAGGCACATAGTGCCTGTTCTGCGTTGTGCGCAGGCGGCGTGAGCCGTGATCGGTCGGCAATGGGCCCTGCTATATGCAGGGCTTTTCTGTTCGTGTGAACAGATGGCTGAGCTGGGTGTGACCTCTACTGAACAAGTAATGGAACAACCCGGGAGGCCCCATCAGCACTGAGACACGCGTCAACGAGCGCATTCGAGTACCTGAAGTTCGGTTGATCGGACCGAATGGTGAGCAGGTAGGCATCGTGCGCATCGAAGATGCCCTCCGCGTCGCCCAGGACGCCGATCTCGACCTTGTCGAAGTTGCGCCAGGCGCCAAGCCGCCGGTCTGCAAGATCATGGACTACGGCAAGTTCAAGTATGAGACGGCTCTGAAGGAGCGCGAGTCTCGCAAGAACCAGCAGCAGACCGTCGTCAAGGAACAGAAGCTGCGACCCAAGATCGACGATCACGACTACCAGACCAAGAAGGGCCACGTGGTCCGCTTCCTGGAGGCCGGGTCGAAGGTCAAGGTGACCATCATGTTCCGCGGACGTGAGCAGTCGCGGCCCGAACTGGGCTACCGACTCCTGCAGCGGCTGGGCGCCGACGTCGCCGAATTCGGCTTCATCGAGACGTCCGCCAAGCAGGACGGCCGCAATATGACGATGGTGCTGGCACCGCACCGCGGCGCGAAGACCCGCGCCAAGGCGGCGCATGATGCCGACGCACCGGCCGGACGGCCGGCGCCCGAGGCACCTGAATCTGACGCAACCGCGTAACAGCAGTCGCGCTTGCCCGCAGCGGTTCCGGCCGTCGCGAGCAAGCGCATGGAAAGAAACTGAGGACACATGCCCAAGGCCAAGACCCACAGTGGCGCATCGAAGCGGTTCCGCAAGACCGGGACCGGCAAGATCGTGCGCCAGAAGGCCAACCGTCGCCACTTGATGGAGCACAAGGCCACCAAGCGCACCCGTCGTCTCGACGGTCGCGCCGTGGTTGCTGCCAATGACACCGCGCGTGTCGCCAAGATGCTGGCCGGCTAGTACAGCCCCGCTACCCGAACGAACGATAGGAACACCTCATGGCACGCGTGAAGCGCGCACTGAACGCTCAGAAGAAGCGGCGCACAGTACTGAAGGCCTCGAAGGGCTACCGCGGGCAGCGCTCGCGGCTCTACCGCAAGGCCAAGGAGCAGCAGCTCCATTCGTTGACGTACGCCTACCGCGACCGTCGCGCCCGCAAGGGTGACTTCCGGAAGCTGTGGATCACCCGTATCAACGCGGCGGCCCGCGAGAACGGCGTCACCTACAACCGCCTGATCCAGGGTCTGAAGCTGGCAGGCGTCGAGGTTGACCGCAAGAACCTGTCGGAGATCGCGATCAGCGATCCCGCCGCGTTCACCGCGCTGGTCGAGGTGGCCAAGGCCGCTCTGCCCGCGGACGTCAACGCTCCGTCCGGCGAAGCCGCCTGACACCCCTCACTGAACGCTCCAACCGGGTAGCTGCGGCGCTGAAGCTGCAGCGCCCCGCGGGGCGTCGTCACGCCGCACGCTTCCTCGTCGAAGGTCCCAACCTAGTCGAGGCAGCGCTGCGGCGTGGTGCCGTTTCTGAGGTTTTTGCGACCGAAGCCGCGCTGGACCGGTTCGGCGCGCTGCTGAACGGTGCACCGGTTTCGGTGATCACCGAGAAGGCCGCAAAGGCGTTGTCGGAGACCGTCACTCCGGTAGGGCTCGTTGCGGTCTGCGCGCTGCCCGAGACGTCCCTGCAGTCCGTGCTGGCCGCCGGGCCACGGTTGTTGGCGGTGCCGGTCGGCATGTCCGAGCCCGGCAACGCCGGCACCCTCATCCGCATCGCCGACGCCATGGGCGCCGACGCCGTGGTGTTCGCCGGGCACAGCGTCGACCCCTACAACGGCAAGTGCCTGCGGTCCTCGGCGGGCAGCATCTTCTCGCTGCCGATCGTGGTGGATCCCGATGCGGCCGCGGTGGTTTCCGCGATCCGCGACAGCGGCATCGAGGTGTTGGCCACGGCTCTCGACGCATCGGTCGACATCCGCGCGGCCGACCTGTCGGCGCGCACCGCGTGGCTGTTCGGACCCGAGGCGCACGGCCTGCCCTCTGATGTCATGGCGCTGGCGTCGCAGCGGGTGCACATCCCGATGCGGGGGAGCGCCGAGAGCCTCAACGTGGCAGCCGCCGCGTCGATCTGCCTGTACGAGAGCTCCCGCGCCCAGTCCTGACCTACGTCAGCAACCCCTTGGCGACGTGGGTGATCTGCACTTCGTTGCTGCCGGCGTAGATCATCAGCGACTTGGCGTCACGCGCCAGCTGTTCGACGCGGTACTCGGTCATGTAACCGTTGCCGCCGAACAGCTGGATGGCATCCATCGCGACATCGGTGGCAGCCTGCGAGCAGTACCACTTCATCGCCGACGCCTCCGCCAGTGGAATCTGGCGACCGGCCTGCCCGGACTCGATGACGCGGAACAGCATGTTGCGCACGTTCATCCGGGCCACCTCCATGCTGGCCAGCTTGAGCTGGATCAGCTGGAACTGCCCGATCTCCTTGCCCCACAGCGTGCGGGTCTTGGCATAGTCGATGCACAGCCGCAGACATTCCTCGATGATGCCCAGCGACATGGACACCACGCCGACGCGTTCGGCCGAGAAGCTCGAGCGGGCGCTGTCGCGGCCGTCGCCGGCCTTGTTCTCCTCGGTCTCGCCGAGCAGCCGGTCGCGGCCCAGCCGGACGTTGTTGAAGAACAGCTCACCGGTGCGCGACGAGTGAATGCCCATCTTGCGGAACGGCTTTGACTGGACGAAGCCCTCCATGCCGCGGTCGAGCACGAAGGTCAGCACCTTGCGGTCGCGCTTGTCGGCGCCGTCACCCTCGTCGAGCTTTGCGTACACGACGACGACGTCGGCGTCGGGACCGTTGGTGATGAAGGTCTTCTGGCCGTTGAGGATGTAGTCGTCCCCGTCGCGCACGACGTAGGACTTCATGCCGCCGAATGCGTCTGAGCCCGAGTCGGGTTCGGTGATGGCCCAGGCGCCGACCTTCTCGTACGTCACCAGGCCCGGTAGCCAGCGCTCCTGCTGGGCCAGGGTGCCGCGGCTCTGGATGGTGGGCACCGTCAGGCCCAGGCTGACGCCCACGCCGGTAACCAGACCTGAACTGACGCGGCACAATTCGCTGATCAGCACCATGCCCATGCCGGCCTGGTCGGGCCCGCCGCCGAACATGCCGCCGGACGCCCGTGGCTTGCCGTCGGAGGCTTCTCCGGACCGGAGTCGGGACAGCCGCCGCTCGAGCGACTCCTTGGCCATCACGTCGATTCCGAAGGTGGCGAACAGCTTCCGGATGATCGGGTACGGCTCCATGTCGCCGCCCTCGAGTTCGTCGAGGTGCGGGCGGATTTCCTTGTCCACGAACTCGCGAACGGCGTCGCGCACGGCAATATCGACGTCGGACCAATCAAGCATGTATTCAGGCAGCCTTTCCGGACACTGAACGGTTGCGTGCGGGACGCAGACCGGCCAACGAGAACGTGGTGTGCACCAGTGACCCGGCGCGTTCCATCAACGATTTGTGACGTGGCACATAATGCATCGGCAGGCCCCAGCGATCTTTCGGCGGGGCCATGAATCCCGGTGCCTCGACCAATGGTGCGTCGGCCGGCACCCGCCCGGCGGCCCGGCGGTAGGCGGCCAATGCTCTTGGGTGCAAACGGATTTCGTCGGGGACGGCGAGAAAGGCCAGCTCGACGGCTTTGCCGAGAAGGCGCAGCACCACTTCGTCACTGGGCGTCCAGCGCATGCCGGCCCGCTCCCGGACGGCGGGATCGAACACCCCGGCCGCGACCCAGCGCTGCCCGGCCACCAGCGGCCTGAACATCTGGTCCCACACCGGGGTGGGCATCAACACGAACCACGGCTTGGGGATTCGGATGGTGAAGATGTCGAGCGTGGCCCGGTTGATCTCGAGCTCTTCGGAACACTTGTGCTCCCAATAGGTTTGGAAGTTCTCCCAGGTCTGGGGGACGGGGCGCATGCTCATGCCGTACATCGCGTACCACTGCACGTGCTCGTCGAACAACTGGCGCTTCTCGGCTTCGGTGAGACCGCCGCAGAAGTACTCGGCGGTCTTGAGGATCAGCATGAAGAACGTCGCGTGCGCCCAGTAGAACGTTTCGGGATTCAGCGCGTGATAGCGGCGGCCGTCGTGGTCGACGCCCTTGATGGTCTCGTGGTAGCCGCGGATCTGGGCGCCGGTGTCGGCGGCGCGGTCGCCGTCGTAGACCACGCCCATGATCGGGTACACCGAGCGCGCGACCCGCTGCAGCGGTTCCCGCAGCAGGATGGAGTGGTCCTCCACGCCGGCGCCGAGTTCGGGGTACATGTTCTGGATCGCGCCGATCCACACGCCGAGGATGCCGGTGCGCAAGTCGCCGAAGTACTTCCAGGTCAGCGAATCCGGGCCCAGTGGTTCGGCGGTGGGCTTCGTTCGTGCGGTCATGGTGCCTCGCTCAACGTCGATACCGAGGGTTCTGTGTCGTCACCATAATCGTGACAACGCACGTTGTCCACGATTTGCGGCCGGTTTCGCAGGCACCGTTATGGAGCGGCTATCGGCTCGCCACAAGTCAGTGACCAGCCGGTTTTCCGACGCGCGGCCAGGATCGTTGCCGGTGCCGCGGGCCGCCACCTAGGGTGGCGTCGTGGAAGTCGAATCGTTCGAAGAACGATCCGACGGTGTCGGAGAGATCGGCCCAGCCTCACACGCTGCGCCAGGATCAAGTGGACCGTTGGGGTGGTTGCAGAACACCAATCACAGTCCGGCTGTCATCGGATTCATCCGACGGGCTCGCCGTGCACTGCCCGGGGACCCGGAATTCGGTGACCCGCTGTCGGTCGCCGGCGTCGGCGGACCCAGCGCGGCGGCCCGAGCCGCCGATCGGCTGCTGCCACGCGGCGGGGCGTCGCACGAGGTGAGTCTGGCTGGGCTGCAGGTCTGGCAGGCCCTCACCGAGCGGGTCTCGGGACGGCCGGCGAACCCCGAGGTCACCGTCGTATTCACCGACCTGGTCGGCTTCTCGAAGTGGTCCCTGAGCGTCGGTGACGAAACCACGCTCCGGCTGCTGCGCCGCGTGGCCCAGGTGTTCGAGCCGCCTCTGCTGGAGTCCGGTGGCCACATCGTCAAACGCATGGGCGACGGGTCCATGGCCGTGTTCAGCAACCCGGTCACCGCGCTGCGGTCCGTCATCCGGGCGCTCGATGCGCTCAAAGAGGTCGAGATCGACGGCTACCGGCCCAAGATGCGGGCCGGTATTCACACCGGGCACCCGCAGCGCATCGGGTCGGACCTGCTCGGCGTCGATGTCAACATCGCCGCGCGCGTCATGGAGCGGGCCACCAAGGGCGGGTTGATCATCTCGCAGGCCACGCTCGATCGGATCGACCAGCAGTACCTCGACGCCCTCGGCGTGACGCCCAAGAAGGTGCGCAAGCAGTTGTTCGCCGCGAAGGCGTCGGGTGTGCCCGAGGACATGGCCATGTACTGGATCAGGCCGCGCAAGGACGCGGGCACCGAACCCGACGACGGGGAGCTCGCTGAGGCCTAGGGTCGGCCCGGTGCGCCGCCGCCTGCCCCGCGTTCCGGTCACTGCCGGTTACGCCGCACTGCTGATCGTGGTCACCGTGACGTTGGCGGCGCTCGGCCCGGCGGTGCATGACCGGGTGGTCGGGTACGCCAGTACCAATCTGCACAACCTCGGCGAAGGCCGCGTCGGCACGCTGCTCGCCAGCGCCCTGATCGCCGACGACGGCCGCTTCTTCCTGTGGTTGCCCGGGCTGATCTGCCTGCTCGCGGTCGCGGAATTGCTCTGGCACAGCCGCCGGCTGCTGGTGGTGTTCCTCGTCGGCCACATCGGCACGACGCTCGTTGTCGCGGCGGGGTTGGCGGCCGCCGTCGGGCTGGGGTGGTTGCCGTGGTCGATCAGCCGGGTTGCCGACGTCGGGGTCAGCTACGGGGTGTTGACCGTGGTCGGAGCGCTGACCGCGGTGGTGCCCCCACGGCTGAAACCGGTGTGGCTCGGCTGGTGGCTGGTGGGTTCGGTCGCCGTTCTGGCAGTCAGCGACGACTTCACCGAAGCCGGTCATGTGGTCGCACTGGCGCTGGGTCTGGTGCTCTCGACGCGACTGGACGCGCCGGTGCGATGGACGCGCGGGCAGGCCGTAGCGTTCTGGATGGGCGTGTGTTTCGGGTACGCCGTACTGGTCCACACCCCGGAGCTGGCGGCGGTCGGGGTCCCTGCGAGTGCGGTGGGCGCCGCGCTCGTCGCTATGATCTCCCGGTGGCTGAGCAGGGTGAAGAACTATCCGAAGTAGCACTGACCGCGGCGGTCGACGCCGCCCGGCTCGCCTTCGAGCAGGCCGCTGACCTCGACGCCCTGGCCCGCGCCAAGACCGAGCACCTCGGCGACAAGGCGCCCATCGCGCTGGCCCGACAGGCACTGGGCACCCTGGCCAAGGAAGACCGGGCCGATGCCGGCAAGCGCGTCAACGTCGCCCGCACCGCCGCGCAGCAGGCGTACGACGACCGCATCGTGGTGCTGCGCGCCGAGCGCGACGCCGCCGCGCTGGTGGCCGAGCGCATCGACGTGACGGTGCCGACCACCAGGCAGCCCATCGGTGCCCGCCACCCGATCACGATCCTGGCCGAGAATGTCGCCGACACCTTCGTGGCGATGGGCTGGGAGCTGGCCGAAGGGCCTGAAGTCGAGACCGAGCAGTTCAACTTCGACGCGCTCAACTTCCCGCCGGACCACCCGGCGCGCAGCGAGCAGGACACCTTCCACATCGCGCCCGACGGTTCACGGCAGGTGCTGCGCACGCACACCTCGCCGGTGCAGATCCGCGCCCTGCTCGATCGCGAACTGCCCGTCTACATCGTGTCGATCGGCCGCACGTTCCGCACCGACGAACTCGACGCCACCCACACCCCGGTGTTCCACCAGGTCGAGGGCCTGGCCGTCGACAAGGGCCTGACCATGGCCAACCTGCGCGGCACCCTCGACGCGCTGGCGCGCGCCCAGTTCGGTCCCGAGGGCCGCACCCGCTTCCGTCCGCACTTCTTCCCGTTCACCGAGCCGTCGGCCGAGGTCGACGTCTGGTTCCCGGACAAGAAGGGCGGCCCCGGCTGGGTCGAGTGGGGCGGCTGCGGCATGGTCAACCCGAATGTGTTGCGGGCCTGCGGTATTGACCCCGACGAGTACTCCGGATTTGCCTTCGGCATGGGATTGGAGCGAACCCTGCAGTTCCGCAACGGAATTCCCGACATGCGCGACATGGTGGAGGGCGACGTGCGCTTCTCCCTGCCGTTCGGGGTGGGTGCCTGATGCGTATTCCTTACAGCTGGTTGCGCGAAGCCGTCCAGGCCGGGGCTCCCGGCTGGGACGTGTCGCCGGCGGAACTGGAAGAGGCCTTCATCCGGATCGGCCACGAGGTCGAGGACGTCATCGCCGCCGGGCCGGTCACCGGTCCACTGACGGTCGGCCGCGTCGTCGAGATCGAGGAACTGACCGAGTTCAAGAAGCCCATCCGGGCGTGCAAGGTCGACGTGGGTGAGGCCGAACCGCGCGACATCGTCTGCGGCGCACGCAACTTTGCCGTCGGCGACCTGGTCGTCGCGGCGCTGCCCGGCACCGTGCTGCCCGGCGAGTTCAAGATCGCGACGCGCAAGACCTACGGCCGGGTGTCCGACGGCATGATCTGCTCGGCAGCCGAATTGAACTTCGGCTCCGACCATGCCGGCATCATCGTGCTGCCCCCGGGTACCGCCGAGCCGGGTGCCTCGGGTGCCGAGGTGCTGGGCCTGGACGACGTGGTGTTCGACCTCGCCATCACCCCGGACCGTGGCTACTGCCTGTCGATCCGCGGCATGGCGCGCGAAATCGCGTGCGCCTTCGATCTGGATTTCGTCGACCCCGCCGACGTGCCTGCCCTGCCTGCCGAGGGCGAGGCCTGGCCGCTGACGGTCCAGCCCGGCACCGGGGTGCAGCGTTTCGGGCTGCGTCCGGTCGTCGGCATCGATCCGGCCGCGGTGTCGCCGTGGTGGCTGCAGCGCCGCCTGTTGCTGTCCGGTATCCGCGCCATTTCGCCGGCCGTCGACGTCACCAACTACGTGATGCTCGAACTCGGCCACCCGATGCACGCCCACGATCGCAAGCTGATCACCGGCGGCTTCGACGTGCGATTCGCGAACCCGGGGGAGACCGTCGTCACCCTCGATGATGTCGAGCGCAAGCTGGATCCGGGCGACGTGCTGATTTGTGCGGAAGTGGTCACTGATCCTGATGTCGTCGCCGAAGCGACTCCAGTGGCCATCGGCGGCGTGATGGGCGCCGGCACCACCGAGGTCCGCGACACCACCACCGACGTGCTGCTCGAAGCGGCAGTCTGGGACCCGGCCGCGGTGTCGCGCACGCAGCGCCGCCTGCACCTGGTCAGCGAGGCCAGCCGCCGCTACGAGCGGTCTGTCGACCCCGCGATTTCTCGGGCCGCGCTGGATCGCTGTGCCGCGCTGCTGGCCGAAATTGCCGGTGGCGCAGTCGAACCCACGCTGACCGACTGGCGTGCCGAGCACGCCGCGCCGGACTGGTCGCAGCCGCCGGTGACCATCGCAGTCGACCTGCCCGACCGCATCGCGGGCGTCAGCTACCCGGACGGCACGACGGCCCGTCGTCTCATCCAGATCGGCGCGGCCGTCACGGTGTCCGGCGCCACCGCCACCGTCGTGCCGCCGAGCTGGCGCCCTGACATGTTGCAGCCCGCCGACCTGGTCGAGGAAGTCCTGCGCCTCGAAGGGCTCGACGCCATCCCGTCGGTGCTCCCGCAGGCGCCCGCCGGCCGCGGTTTGACGGCGGCGCAGCAGCGTCGTCGTGCCATCGGGAAGTCTTTGGCCCTGGGCGGTTTCGTCGAGGTCCTGCCGACGCCGTTCCTGCCCGCGGGCGTGCTGGACGCCTGGGGCCTGCCGGCCGACGATCCGCGCCGCGCCACCATCTCGGTGCTCAACCCGCTGGAGGCCGACCGGCCCGCGCTGGCCACCACGCTGCTCCCCGGCCTGCTGGAGGCCTTGGTGCGCAACGTGTCCCGCGGCGCGGCCGACGTCGCGCTGTTCGGTATCGAGCAGGTCGTCCAGGCCACGCCGCACACCAAGGCGGTGGCGCCGATCCCGGTGCACCGGCGTCCGACCGATGCCGAGCTGGCCGAGATCGACCAGGCCCTGCCGTACCAGCCGCTGCACGTCGCCGCGGTCCTCACCGGCCTGCGTGAGCCGGCCGGCCCGTGGGGTCCGGGTCGCGCCGTCGAGGCCACCGACGCTTTGGAGACCGTGCAGATCATCGCCCGCGCGTGCGGTGTCGAGGTGACGCTGCGGTCGGCTCAGGAACTGCCGTGGCATCCGGGGCGCTGCGCCGAAGTGCTTGTCGGTGACACCGTGGTCGGCTACGCCGGGCAACTGCACCCGGCCGTCATCGAACGCACCGGTCTGCCGAAGGGCACCTGCGCCGTCGAGTTGAACTTGGACGCCATCCCCGTCATCGAGCGCGCCATCGTGCCGTCGGTGTCGCCGTACCCGGCGGTGTTCCAGGACGTCAGCCTGATCGTCGCCGACGACATGGCGGCCCAGGCCGTCGTCGACGTTGTGCGCGAGGGTGCGGGCGGACTCCTCGAGGACGCGCGGTTGTTCGACGTGTACACCGGTCCTCAGATCGGCGAGGGCCGCAAGTCCCTGACCCTGGCCCTGCGGTTCCGGGCGCCCGACCGGACGCTGACCGAGGACGAGGCGAGCGCGGCCCGCGACGCGGCGGTGGCCCTGGCGACCGAGCGGCTCGGCGCCGAACACCGCCGCTAGTCTCCCCTCCCGCGAGCGGCCGTGTCTGTACCCCGACACGCCGTAAATGGTGTGCATTTTGGGGCCGCTCAGCAGCGCTGAGCGGCCGCATGTTGCACAGCCGGTCGCGACCCCGGTGACGCAGCTATTAATTGGTTTGCAAGTTAATGCATAACCATGCAGAATCGGGCTATGACATCTGTGGCGGTGGCCGGCGCCAGTGGGTATGCCGGCGGCGAGATTCTGCGGCTTCTGCTGGGCCATCCGGCCTACGCCGACGGTCGCCTCACCATCGGTGCGCTGACCGCCGCGGGCAATGCCGGCACCACCGTCGGGGAACACCACCCGCACCTGCTGCCGCTGGCCCAGCAGGTGCTCCAGCCCACCGAGCTCGACGTCCTCGCCGGGCACGACGTGGTGTTCCTGGGTCTGCCGCACGGACATTCCGCCGCGCTCGCGCAGCAACTCGGGCCCGACACCCTGATCGTCGACTGCGGTGCCGATTTCCGGCTCACCGACGCCGCCGCGTGGGAGAAGTTCTACGGCTCCGAGCACGCCGGCAGCTGGCCCTACGGTCTGCCCGAGCTGCCCGGTGGCCGGGACAAGCTCGTCGGCACCAAACGCATCGCGGTTCCCGGTTGTTACCCGACATCGGCCCTGCTGGCCCTGGTGCCGGCCGTCGCCGCCGGTCTCGTCGAACCCAACGTCACCGTCGTGGCGGTCAGTGGTACCTCGGGCGCGGGCAAGTCGGGCAAGGTCGACCTCTCGGCCGCAGAGGTCATCGGCTCGGCGCGGGCGTACAACGTCGGCGGTGCCCACCGCCACACCCCGGAGATCGCCCAGGGGCTGCGGGCCGTCACCGACAAGGACGTGACGGTGTCGTTCACCCCGGTTCTGATCCCCACGTCGCGGGGCATCCTGGCGACCTGCACCGCACGCACCACCGCGTCCGTCGAGGAGATCCGGGCGGCGTACGAAAAGGCCTACGCCAGTGAGCCATTCATCCACCTGCTGCCGGAAGGCCAGCTGCCCAGAACAGGTTCGGTCGTGGGCAGCAACGCCGCGCAGATCGCGGTCGCGGTCGACGAAGAGGCCAAGACCCTGGTGGCTCTGTGCGCCATCGACAACCTGACCAAGGGCACGGGCGGCGCGGCAGTACAGTCCATGAACATCGCGCTCGGCTGGCCGGAAACCGAAGGACTATCCACCGTGGGAGTAGCACCGTGACCGACACCCCGTCCCTGCATCGCAACCAGGGCGTCACCGCGCCGGAAGGCTTCCGGGCGGCCGGAATCGCCGCCGGTATCAAGGCTTCCGGGAAACCGGACCTGGCCCTGGTGTTCAACGAGGGACCCGACCTGTCGGCCGCCGGAGTGTTCACCCGAAACAAGGTGCGGGCCGCTCCGGTGCAGTGGAGCGAGCAGGTGCTCAAGTCCGGTCGGTTGCGGACGGTGATCCTGAATTCGGGTGGCGCCAACGCGTGTACCGGTCCAGGCGGTTTCCAGGACACCCACCAAACCGCCGAGGCATTGGCTGCCGCGCTGAGCGACTGGGGTACCGAGACCGGTGCCATCGAGGTCGCGGTGTGCTCCACCGGGCTGATCGGCGACCGGCTCCCGATGGACAAGGTGCTCGCCGGCGTCACCGAGATCGTGCACGAGATGGCCGGCGGCCTGTCCGGCGGTGACGAGGCTGCGCGGGCCATCATGACCACCGACACCGTGCCGAAACAGGTTGCGCTGCACCACCCGGGCAAGTGGACGGTCGGTGCCATGGCCAAGGGCGCCGGCATGATGGCACCGTCGCTGGCGACCATGCTGGTGGTCATCACCACCGACGCCGTTGCCGACGCCGACGCGCTCAACCTGGCGCTCAAGAACGCAGCTGGGCGAACCTTCGACCGGCTCGACATCGACGGCAGCTGCTCCACCAACGACACAGTGCTGCTGCTGTCGTCCGGCGCCAGCGAAATCCGGCCCAGCCAAAGCGAATTGGATGAAGCCGTCTTCGCCGTCTGTGACGACCTGTGCGCCCAACTGCAGTCCGACGCCGAGGGCGTCACCAAGCGCATCGCGATCACCGTCAAGGGCGCAGCCAGTGAAGACGATGCCCTCGTCGGCGCCCGCGCCCTGGCCCGCGACAGCCTCGTCAAGACCGCGCTGTTCGGGTCCGACCCCAACTGGGGCCGGGTCCTGGCCGCCATCGGCATCGCGCCCATCGAACTCGTGGCCGACCGAATCAGCGTGTCGTTCAATGGTTCTGCGGTGTGCATCGACGGCGCCGGTGCGCCCGGTGCCCGTGACGTCGACTTGTCGGGCGCGGACGTCGAGGTCATCGTCGATCTGCAGGTCGGCGAGCACGAGGCGACCATCCGGACCACCGACCTGTCGCACGCCTACGTCGAAGAGAACTCGGCGTACAGCTCATGAATACAGATGGACTCTCCGCTGGGCCACTTTCGACGAAGGTCAAAGCGGCAGTCCTCGCGGAGGCCCTGCCGTGGCTCAAGCAGCTGCACGGCAAGATCGTCGTGGTCAAGTACGGCGGCAACGCCATGACCGACGACACCCTCAAGGCGGCCTTCGCCGCCGATATGGTGTTCCTGCGAAACTGCGGCATCCAGCCGGTGGTCGTGCACGGTGGCGGCCCGCAGATCAGCGCGATGCTGAAACGCCTTGGTATCGAAGGCGATTTCAAGGGTGGCTTCCGGGTCACGACGCCCGAGGTGCTCGAGGTCGCGCGGATGGTGCTGTTCGGGCAGGTCGGCCGGGAGCTGGTCGGCCTGATCAATGCCCATGGCCCGTACGCGGTCGGCATCACCGGCGAGGACGCACAGTTGTTCACCGCGGTCCGGCGCAGCGTGACGGTCGACGGCGTCCTCACCGACATCGGGCTGGTCGGCGACGTCGAGCATGTCAACGCCGATGCCATCCTGGATCTCATTGACGCGGGGCGGATTCCGGTGGTGTCCACCATCGGTCCCGACGCAGATGGCGTGGTGCACAACATCAACGCCGACACCGCCGCGGCCGCAGTGGCCGAGGCGCTGGGCGCCGAGAAGCTGCTGATGCTCACCGACGTCGAAGGTTTGTACACGGACTGGCCGGACCGCAACTCGCTGGTCACCGAAATCGACACCGCCGCACTGGCTCAGCTGTTGCCCAAGCTCGAATCGGGCATGGTCCCCAAGGTCGAGGCATGCCTGCGGGCCGTGGAGAACGGCGTCCCGAGTGCGCACGTCATCGACGGCCGCGTCGAGCACTGTGTCCTGGTCGAGTTGTTCACCGACGAGGGCACCGGAACCAAGGTCGTCTCACCCGCATGAAGGAAACCGAAGCAATGCAAGACCGTTGGCAGGCAGTGATGACCAACAACTACGGCACGCCGCCGGTCGCTCTTGTCAGCGGCGACGGCGCCGTGGTCACCGACGCCGACGGCAAGAGCTACGTCGACTTCCTCGCCGGCATCGCGGTGAACGTGCTGGGCCATCGGCACCCCGCCGTCATCGAAGCCGTCACCACTCAGCTGAACACCCTGGGGCACACCTCGAATCTGTATGCCACCGAACCGGCGATCGCTCTCGCGGAAGCCCTCGTGGCGCAGCTCGGAGCGCCGGCGCGCGTGTTCTTCTGCAACTCGGGTGCCGAGGCCAACGAAGCCGCGTTCAAGATCAGCCGGCTCACCGGCCGCACCAAAATCGTTGCGGCCCAGGGCGCCTTCCACGGTCGCACCATGGGATCGCTGGCCCTGACCGGCCAGCCCGGCAAGCAGGAGCCGTTCCTGCCGCTGCCCGGCGACGTCACGCACGTGCCGTACGGCGACGTGGAGGCGCTCGAAGCCGCCGTCACCGACGAGACCGCGGCGGTGTTCCTCGAACCGATCATGGGCGAGGGCGGCGTCGTCACCCCGCCGGCCGGGTACCTGAGCAAGGCACGGGAGCTCACCACAAAACATGGTGCGCTGCTGGTGCTCGACGAGGTGCAGACCGGTATCGGTCGCACGGGCGCCTTCTATGCGCATCAGCACGACGGCATCACGCCCGACATCATCACGCTGGCCAAAGGCCTCGGCGGCGGGCTGCCCATCGGCGCCTGCATCGCCATCGGCGACGCTGCCGACCTGCTGCAGCCGGGTATGCACGGCAGCACTTTCGGCGGCAATCCGGTGTGCACCGCGGCGGGCCTGGCGGTGGTCAAGACCCTGGCCGACGACGACCTCGTGCACCGCGCCGACGCCGCGGGCAAGACGCTGGCGCACGGCATCGAGGAACTGGGCCACCCATTGGTCGATCACGTCCGCGGCCGTGGCCTCCTGCTCGGCATCGTCCTCACCAAGCCGCAGGCCAAGGCGGTCGAAAACGCCGCGCGTGACGCGGGTTTCCTCGTCAATGCCGCAGCGGCCGACGTGGTGCGGCTCGCGCCGCCGCTGGTCATCACCGACGCGCAGATCGACGCGTTCCTGACCGCACTACCCACCGTTCTCGACACCGCAGCAGGGGAGTCCCAGTGATCCGCCATTTCCTCCGTGACGACGACCTGACCCCCGAGGAGCAGGCCGAGGTCCTGGCGCTGGCCGCCGAACTGAAGAAGGCGCCCTTCAGCCGGCGTCCGCTCGAGGGGCCGCGGGGCATCGCCGTGATTTTCGAGAAGAACTCCACCCGCACGCGGTTCTCGTTCGAGATGGGCATCGCCCAGCTCGGCGGGCACGCCGTCGTCGTCGACGGCCGCAGCACCCAGCTGGGGCGGGAGGAGACGCTCGAGGACACCGGCGCCGTGCTGTCCCGCTATGTGGACGGCATCGTCTGGCGCACCTTCGCCCAGGAGCGCCTCGCGGCCATGGCCTCCGGCTCGACGGTGCCGATCATCAATGCCCTGTCCGACGAGTTCCACCCCTGCCAGGTGCTGGCGGACCTGCAGACCATCGCCGAGCGCAAGGGCACGCTGGCCGGGCTCAACATGTCGTACCTCGGCGACGGCGCCAACAACATGGCGCACTCGCTGATGGTCGGCGGCGTCACGGCCGGCATCAACGTGACCATCGCCGCGCCGAAGGGGTTCGAACCCGACCCGCAGTTCGTCGAGGCCGCCAAGAAGCGCGCGACAGAGACGGGTGCGACCGTCACGGTCACCACTGACCCGCAGGCCGCCGCCGACGGCGCCGACGTCCTCGTCACCGACACCTGGACCTCGATGGGCCAGGAGAACGACGGCCTGGACCGCGTGCGGCCGTTCCGCCCGTTCCAGGTCAACGCCGCACTGCTGGGCCGCGCCAACGATGACGCCGTGGTGCTGCACTGCTTGCCGGCGCACCGTGGGGACGAGATCACCGACGAGGTGATCGACGGTCCGCAGAGTGCGGTGTTCGACGAGGCCGAGAACCGCCTGCACGCTCAGAAGGCGATGCTGGTCTGGCTGCTGGAGCACAACGCAAGATGACTGCACCGACCCGGGCCGGACGGCAGTCGCGCATCGTGGCGCTGCTGTCGTCGAACCCGGTGCGCAGCCAGACCGAGCTCGCGGCCCTGCTCGCCGAGGAGGGCATCGACGTCACCCAGGCCACGTTGTCGCGTGACCTGGAGGAACTCGGTGCGGTCAAGCTGCGCGGTGCCGACGGCGGCACCGGCGTGTACGTCGTCCCCGAGGACGGCAGCCCCGTCAAAGGTGTTTCCGGCGGCACCGAGCGGTTGTCCCGACTGCTCGGCGAGCTGCTGGTGTCCACCGACGCCAGCGCCAACCTGGCGGTGTTACGTACGCCACCTGGGGCGGCGCAGTACCTGGCCAGTGCAATAGATCGGGCGGCTCTGCCTTATGTTGTGGGCACGATCGCCGGTGATGACACCCTTTTGGTTGTCGCCCGCGAACCGATGAGCGGCGCCGAGCTCGCCGCCACCTTCGAGAACCTGTAGCAGCACTAGAACAAGGAGATTGACACATGTCCGAGCGCGTCATCCTGGCGTATTCCGGCGGTCTGGACACTTCGGTCGCGATCAGCTGGATCGGCAAGGAGACCGGCAAGGAAGTAGTGGCCGTCGCGATCGACCTGGGCCAGGGCGGCGAGGACATGGAGGTGGTGCGCCAGCGTGCCATCGATTGCGGCGCCGTCGAGGCCGTGGTCGTCGACGCCCGCGACGAGTTCGCCGACGAGTACTGCCTGCCGACCATCAAGGCCAACGCGCTGTACATGGACCGGTACCCGTTGGTCTCGGCCATCTCTCGGCCGCTGATCGTCAAGCATCTCGTGGAGGCCGCCCGCAGCCACGGCGGCACCGTCGTCGCGCACGGCTGCACCGGCAAGGGCAACGACCAGGTCCGCTTCGAGGTGGGCTTCAACACCCTGGCGCCCGAGCTCGAGGTCATCGCCCCGGTCCGCGACTACGCCTGGACCCGCGAGAAGGCCATCGCCTTCGCGCAGGAGAACGACATCCCGATCAACGTCACCAAGAAGTCGCCGTTCTCCATCGACCAGAACGTCTGGGGCCGCGCCGTCGAGACCGGCTTCCTCGAGGATCTGTGGAACGCCCCGACCAAGGACGTCTACGACTACACCGAGGACCCGACGGTCCACTTCAACACCCCTGACGAGCTGATCATCAGCTTCGACAAGGGCCGCCCCGTCGCCATCGACGGCCGCCCGCTGAGCGTGTTGCAGATCATCCAGGAGCTCAACTCGCGCGCCGGTGCGCAGGGCGTCGGCCGCCTGGACGTCGTCGAGGACCGCCTCGTCGGCATCAAGTCCCGCGAAATCTACGAAGCCCCGGGCGCCATGGTGCTGATCACCGCACACACCGAGCTCGAGCACGTCTGCCTGGAGCGTGAGCTCGGCCGGTACAAGCGTGGTGTCGACCGCAAGTGGGGCGAGCTGACCTACGACGGGCTCTGGTACAGCCCGCTGAAGGCCTCGCTCGAGGCGTTTGTCGAGCACACCCAGCAGCACGTCTCGGGCGACATCCGCCTGGTGCTGCATGGCGGCCACATCTCGGTCAACGGCCGTCGCTCGAACGAGTCGCTGTACGACTTCAACCTCGCCACCTACGACGAGGGTGACAGCTTCGATCAGAGCTCCGCCAAGGGCTTCGTCCAGCTGCACGGCCTGAGCTCCAAGATCTCTGCCAAGCGCGATCTGGGCCTGTAACAACCACTTCCCGCGAGCGGCCGTGTTTGTACACCGACACACCGTGTTCAGCTGTACAAAAGCGGCCGCTCGCACTCGACGAGGGGCACGTTAATGAGCACCGGTGGGACCAACGAAGGCTCGCTGTGGGGCGGACGGTTCGCGTCCGGCCCCTCCGAAGCGCTTGCCGCACTGAGCAAGTCGACGCACTTCGACTGGGTGCTGGCGCCATATGACGTCACGGCATCCAAGGCGCATGCCCGCGTGCTGCACAACGCCGGCCTGCTGACCGATGAGCAGCGCGACGGCCTGCTGGCCGGACTGGACAACCTCGGCAACGACGTCGCCGACGGCACCTTCGGGCCCCTCGCCACCGACGAGGACGTGCATGGCGCACTGGAGCGCGGCCTGATCGACCGGGTCGGCGATGACCTCGGTGGACGGCTGCGCGCCGGCCGGTCCCGCAACGACCAGGT
>Ga0070667_100001308_pt1 | contig 22429 bp, 18 predicted proteins | sample KBSS33metaG_FD_64659 | JGI IMG/M metagenome (GOLD analysis project Ga0070667, IMG submission 64659) | Switchgrass rhizosphere microbial communities from Kellogg Biological Station, Michigan, USA - KBS S3-3 metaG | ecosystem: Host-associated > Plants > Roots > Rhizosphere > Soil ... | reverse complement strand
TCACGAACAACACCGACTTCTCGGTGCGCAGGATGATCGCCACCTCACGGACGATCCGATCTCGCGGCACCACCACGTGCACACCCTTCGACGCTCGTACCCGGAACCGGCCGCGCTGCTTCGACAGCGCCTGAATCTCGTCGGTCCACACCCCGGTGGCGTTGACCACCACGTGGCCGCATACCTCGGTCACGGCGCCCGTCTCAGAGTCGCGGACCCGCACGCCGGTAACCCGATCACCCTCGCGCAACAGGGCCACGACCTGCGTCGAGGTGCGGACCACGGCGCCGTAGTGCGCCGCGGTGCGCGCGACGGTCATGGTGTGCCGGGCGTCGTCGACGACGGTGTCGTAGTAGCGGATCGCGCCGATCAGCGAGCTGCGCTTGAGGCCGGGAGCCAGCCGCAGCGCCCCGGCCTTGAGCAGGTGCTTCTGCGCGGGTACCGACTTGGCGCCGCCCAACTGGTCGTACAGGAAGATGCCGGCGGCGATGTAGGGGCGCTCCCACACGCGCTTGGTCAGCGGGAACAGGAACGGCAGTGGCTTCACCAGGTGCGGCGCCAACGTGGTCAGGGACAGCTCGCGTTCGTAGAGTGCCTCGCGCACCAGGCCGAACTCGAGCTGCTCCAGGTAGCGCAGGCCGCCGTGGAACATCTTGCTGCTACGGCTGGACGTGCCGGAGGCGAAGTCGCGTGCCTCGACGAGGGCGACCTTCAGACCGCGCGTCGCCGCGTCGAGAGCCGCACCGGCGCCGACGACGCCGCCGCCGATCACGATGACGTCGAACTGCTCGGAGCCCAGCCGGTTCCATGCGGTCTCGCGCTGTGCGCGGTTCAGCAGGGTCTGCCCATTGCCCGGACCGGGAATCGGGTCACTCACGGCGGAACTCCTCGTGGTTACTCGTCGGTAGGCCTTGCATGGTCGAGCCTACGTGGTCGGCCCCTGTTCGTGCGTCAGTCCAGATCGTCGTGAGCCATGAGCCGGCGGGCCGTCTCGATGATCGAGCCCGACAGCGACGGGTAGACCGACAACGTCTGAGCCAGATCGGTCACCGAGATGCGGTTCTGCACCGCCAGCGCGATCGGCAGGATCAGCTCGGAGGCGATCGGCGCGACCACCACGCCGCCGATCACCACGCCGGTGGCCGGACGACAGAAGATCTTCACGAAGCCGTGTTCGAGCAACGACATCTTGGCGCGCGCGTTGGTGTTCAGCGGCAGCATCAACGTGCGGGCCGGGACGGTGCCCGCGTCAATCGCGGACTGCGGCACGCCGACCGCGGCGATCTCCGGGCGGGTGAACACTGCCGCGGCGACCGTCCGCAGCTTGATCGGCGAAACCCCCTCACCCAGTGCGTGATACATCGCGATGCGGCCCTGCATGGCGGCCACCGAGGCCAGCGGCAGCAGGCCCGTGCAGTCACCCGCGGCGTAGATGCCCGAGGCCTTGGTGCGCGACACCCGGTCGACCGTCAGGTAGTTGCCCGGACCGAGCTCGATGCCGACCCTCTCCAGTCCCAGTCCCGAGGTGTTGGGCACCGACCCGATGCTCATCAACGCGTGACTGCCCTCCACCACGCGGCCGTCGGCCAGGCTGACCTTCACGCCCGTTTCGGTACGGACCACCGAATCGGCGCGCGCGTTCTTGACCAACGTCACACCGCGCTCGGAGAACACCTCTTCCAGCACGGCGGCGGCATCGGAGTCTTCGTGGGGCAGGATCTGGTCGCGACTGGCCACCACCGTGACCTTGACGCCCAGTTCGGTGTAGGCGTTGCAGAACTCGGCGCCGGTGACACCCGAGCCCACGATGACCAGGTGTTCCGGCAGGTCGGTGAGGTCGTACAGCTGACGCCAGTTCAGGATGCGTTCGCCGTCGGGCACCGCGTTGGGCAGCACCCGCGGGCTGGCGCCGGTGGCGATCAGCACCACGTCGGCCTTGAGCACGCCCGAGCGCCCGTCGGGGGTCGTCACCTTGACCCGGTGGTGCGCCATTCCCGGGATGCTGTCGACGAGCTCGCCGCAGCCGGCCACCACGCTGACGCCGGCGCGCAGCAGCTGCCCGCCGATGTCGACCGACTGGCTGCGCGCCAGCGTCTTGACCCGGTTGTTGATCTGCGGCAACGAGATCTTGGCGTCCTCGATCTTGATGTCGAAGCCCAACCCGTCAGCGCGGCGCAGCTCGGTGCGCACGCCGGTGGACGCGATGAAGGTCTTGGACGGCACACAGTCCCAGAGCACGCAGGCACCACCGATACCGTCGCGGTCGACGACGGTGACCGCAGTTGCCTCAGGGCCGTAACCGGCGGCAACGAGGGCTGCTTCATACCCGGCGGGACCGCCGCCGATGATCACGATGCGGGTAACCACGGCTACATCTAACCCTGAGTTGGGTGCCCGACGCCGGACAACAAGCCGTAGGCTTGCCCAGTGCCGCTCTACGCCGCTTACGGATCGAACATGCATCCGGAGCAGATGCTTCAGCGGGCCCCTCATTCTCCGATGGCGGCCACGGGGTGGCTGCATGGCTGGCGGCTGACGTTTGCCGGCGCCGACATCGGCTGGGAGGGCGCGCTGGCGACGCTGGTCGAGGATCCGCTTTCGAAGGTCTTCGTCGTGCTCTACGACATGACCCGCGAGGACGAGGATCGCCTGGACCGCTGGGAAGGCTCCGAACTGGGGATCCACAAGAAGATCCGCTGCCGGGTGCACCGGGTGTCGTCGGACACCTCGACCGACCCCGTGCTGGCCTGGATGTACGTCGTCGACGCCTGGGAGGGCGGGCTGCCCTCAGCGCGGTACCTCGGCGTCATGGCCGAAGCCGCCGAGATCGCCGGCGCCCCCGCCGACTACGTCCACCACCTCCGCACCCGCCCCTCCCGCAACATCGGCCCCTAACTTCCCGCGAGCGGCCGTGTTTGTACGGCGACACACCGTGTTTCGTGGGCAATTCGGGGCCGCTCACGCGGCGCGAGCGCGACCAAACTGCGCATCGATCCGGGCGATGAGTTCATCGGGGCGATAGCGGACGTCGTCGAACACCATCGAGACCGCGGTCCAGCCGACATCCATCAGCGCCGAGGCGCGCCCGCGGTCGGCCAGCATCGCGTCTGCTCCGCTGTGCCAATCCAAACCGTCGTACTCAGCCGCGACTTTGTACCGCGGCCACGCGAAATCCAGCCGGCGGAGCTTGCCGCGGCCATCGACGACCTCGTGCTGCAGTTCGGGCAACGGTAGGCCGCCATCGATCATCACGAGTCGCGCCTCGCTCTCCATCGGCGACTCGGCGCGCGGGTCTGCGATGGGCAACAACTCCCTCACGACGACGATGCCGCGACGTCCGGCCTGCTTGGTCACTGCTCGCGACAACTCCACTCGGTCGCAGGTACCCGAACGCAAAGCAGCATCAAGCGTCGCCAGCGCGCGCGGCCTGCGCAGCGAGCGTGCCACCTCGATCGCTGTCCACGCCGGCGCTGTGGCGGGCCGACCCTGTGCGATCGCCATCGGCGCACCGTCGCGGCGGTGAATGACCAGCCCATCGGCATGCCGTAGATGTGAACCCACGGGGTTCAGCACATGCAGGTCCTTCGGGTCCTCGGTGTCGAATCCGTAGAGCGCCGCAGCTGTGCCCAGACACACCGGAACTCTCTTGCCGGCTGCGAGATCAAGTCCGCGGAGGCGCGTCCAGTCATCGGGCTCGCCACGCGAGTAGATGCCTTGCCAAATACGTTCCAGCGCACCCGTTCTCAATTGCCTGTCAAAGGCCCTACGCGACAGCGTCTGCAGAATCTGGGCGCTGGTTGCGACGCCCTCCTGGCGGTCGAGCAATGCTTCGAGGTCGGCGTTCATGACACCGATGGTCGGCGGCCACGGCAGGCGTCGAAAGGCGCTTCACGCGATCTGTGGATCAATCACGCACTGTGGAATTTCGCGGCACGTGGACCAATGCATGGTTCAGTGCGCAATTCGCGGCCACTCACCGACCGTGAGCGGCCCCAGAATGCGCGCGAAACACGGCGTGTCGCCGTACAAACACGGCCGCTCGCGGGAGGTGGCCGCGAGCATGTTTGCGGTTAGAAAGCAGCGGCCTGCTCGATGATGTTGACCAACACCCGGACGCCGACGCCGAGGGCGCGTTCGTCGAGGTCGAAGTTCGGCTGATGGAGGTCGAGTTGCGGGCCGACGCCGGGCCACACTCCGAGGCGCGCCATGGCACCCGGCACCTCTTCGAGGTACCACGAGAAGTCTTCGCCGCCACCCGATTGCTTGGTGTCGGCCAGGGCGTCCGGGCCCAGCGCCTCGATGGCGTGGGTCATGATCCGCGTCGACAGTTCTTCGTTGACGACCGGCGGAACACCGCGCCGGTACAGCACCGTGTGATCGACATTGAGCGGCGCCAACAGCGACGAAACAATCTCGCGGACAATCGATTCCATCTCCACCCAGGCATCCCGGCTCGCGGTGCGGATGGTCCCGGCCAGGGTTCCGGTCTGCGGAATGGCATTCGACGCGAACCCGGCGTTGACCGCACCCCACACCATGACGGTGCTGTGCCGCGGATCGACGCGCCGCGACAAAATGCCGGGCACCCCGGTGATCAGGGCGCCGAGCGCGTAGACCAGATCGCCAGTCAGGTGCGGGCGGGACGTGTGCCCACCCGGCGAGTGCAGCGTGATCTCGATCTGATCGGCGGCCGAGGTGATGGGCCCCGGAATGGTGGCGACCGTGCCCACCTCGAGCCGCGGATCACAGTGCAGCGCAAATATTCTCGACACACCGGCCAGCGCACCCGCAGAAATCGCATCGAGCGCACCGCCGGGCATCAGCTCCTCGGCGGCCTGGAAGACGAGCCGTACACCGACCGGCAGCGTCGGCGCCGAGGCCAGCGCCAAGCCGGCACCCAGCAACACTGAGGTGTGGGCGTCGTGACCGCAGGCGTGCGCGACGTTGGGCGTCGTCGACGCGAACGGCAGCCCGGTGCGCTCATCCATCGGCAGCGCGTCCATGTCGGCACGCAGGGCGATGCGTGGCCGGTCCTCCGGGCCGAAATCACAGGTCAGACCGGTGCCGCCGGGCAGAATCTTCGGGTTCAAACCGGCCTCGGCCAGCCGCGTCGCAACAAACTTGGTGGTCTCGAACTCCTGCCGGCCCAACTCCGGGTTGGCGTGCAGATGCCGCCGCCACCCGACCAGGTCACCGTAGTTCGTGGCCAGCCAGCGTTCGGCGTGGTCCGAGAGGGTCATCCGCGCCCTGCCTTCACTTGTTGCCGAACCGCTGCCCGGTCCGCCATCTTTCGCAAAACCCGGGCGCGCTCGTCAGGTGCCTGCGCCAGGGCAACCACCGTGCGCGCCAACATGACCGCACCTTCCGTGACGGCCTTGTCAGCGCTCGGGCCCGCCGCCGCGGCGGTGAACTCCGGTTGGTGGATCGACGCCCCGTTGGCCTCGATCCCGACCACCGGGTGAATCCCCGGCATCACCTGCGTGACGTTACCCATGTCGGTACTGCCAAGGGGCACAGACACTTCCAGGTCCATCGGCAGCGGGGTGCGGCCCAGGCGCTCCATCTCGGCGCGGAACACCGTCGTCAACCACGGGTCCGGTGTCAGGGCGTCGTACCGCGGCGATACCTCGGTCACCTCGTGCGTACAGCCGGCAGCCAACGCGCCGGCCGCGAAGCAGGAGAACATTCGCACTTCCAGCTCGTCCAGCGACACCGAGTCGGTGGCCCGCATGGTGTACAGCAGTTCTGTATGCGCCGGAATGACATTCGGGGCCTGACCACCGTCGGTGACGATGCCGTGCACCATCTGACCCGGTGTCAACTGCTGACGCAACAGCCCGATCGCCACCTGAGCGACCGTCACCGCATCGGCAGCGTTGATGCCCAGGTAGGGAGCGACGGCGGCGTGCGACTCGCGCCCGCGGTAGGCCACCGACACCTCGGACAGCGCCAGGGAACGTGCTCCCGCGATGTCGACCGGACCAGGGTGCAGCATCACCGATGCCGCCACGTCGTCGAACACCCCGGCGTTCAGCAGCAACGCTTTTCCGCCGCCGGCCTCTTCTGCCGGGGTACCGATGAGTGCCACGGTCAGGCCCAGTTCGTCGGCGACCTCGGCCAGCGCCAGGGCCGTGCCGACGGCGGACGCGGCAATGATGTTGTGCCCGCACGCATGTCCGATGCCGGGCAGCGCGTCGTACTCGGCGCAGATGCCGATGACCAGATCGCCACTGCCGTAGTCGGCGCGGAACGCGGTGTCCAGACCTCCGGCGGCCGGGGTGACGTGAAAGCCTCGCTCGGCGACGAGCGCCTGGGTCTTGGCACAGCTGCGATGCTCAGCGAAAGCCAACTCCGGCTCAGCGTGAATCGAGTGGGACAGCTCGATCAAATCGGCACGGTGACGCGCGACGGCATCGGTGACCGTCTGCAGTGCGTCGCCAGTGGGCATCATGGAAGTATCGCACCGGCCAGTTCCGCCGCGGCTGGCAACTGTCGGGGCGAGCGAAGCGACGGGAGGGACCTAAGGTGGACGCCGTGACCGATCCGCAGGCCACCCCTGACTTCGCCGCCGCTGCGGCCGCCGCCGCCATCCGTGACCGCACCGGAATCGCCGGATTCGACGTGGCCGTCGTCCTCGGTTCGGGCTGGGCCCCGGCCGCCGCCGTGCTGGGCGAGCCGACCGCCGCCATCGCCATGGGTGACCTGCCCGGATTCACCCCACCGACCGCGTCGGGACATGGCGGGCAGGCACTGGCGCTGCAGATCGGCGGCCGCAACGTGCTGGTGCTGCTGGGACGCATCCACGCCTATGAGGGCCATGACCTGCGGCACGTCGTCCACCCCGTGCGCACCGCCATCGCAGCCGGCGTGAGCACCGTGGTGCTGACCAACGCCGCCGGTGGCCTGCGTGCCGAGTACTCGGTGGGCCAGCCCGTACTGATCAGCGACCACCTGAACCTGACGGCCCGCTCACCGCTGGTCGGTGCGCAGTTCGTCGACCTGGTCGACGCCTACTCACCGCGGCTGCGGGCATTGGCCCGCGCGGTCGACCCGACGTTGGCCGAAGGTGTGTACGCGGGACTGCCGGGCCCGCACTACGAGACGCCCGCCGAAATCCGGATGCTGCGCACCCTGGGCGCCGATCTGGTCGGGATGTCGACAGTGCACGAGACCATCGCGGCCCGCGCCGGGGGCGCCGAGGTGCTCGGCATCTCGATGGTGACCAACCTGGCCGCCGGCATGACCGGAGAACCGCTCAGCCACGCCGAGGTCCTGGAAGCCGGACGCCAGTCCGCGACCCGGATGGGCACGCTGCTGGCCGAGGTGTTGGCGCGGCTGTGACCCTGGCCGCCAGCCACGCTCAAAGATGGAGACGTCGCACCGCGAGCGATCGCGGTTCACACCCAGCGCTAGTCGTCTCGAAAACGGGTACCTAGTCAGCGTAGAAACCCAGCTGATACCAGAGTTCAGGATTTACGACGACCGGAGTGTCACTGAAAGCGGCAAACTCGCGCGCCAATTCGGTGGTCGGTATATCAAATCCAAACGGTTCGATAGGTAGATCGTCATCTATTTTCAAAAGACGGCGAATCGTCGCAGTATCAACACTCGAAAGGCGATTTTCCTTCACCAATTCTTCGGTTCTTCTATCAAATCCTTGGAGGTACCACATCGCGCTAAGGCTCTACTTTCCTCGTCGGATCCGGCGGCTTCACTTGCGCCCCAGTGCCTGGGTCAAATTCACCCTGGTGAACACCCCGCTTGTTATACACCTCAACCTTGCCGTGTTGATAATCCCACTCATAGATGTTGCCTTTGTCGTCCTTCCAACGTTCACGCATTCTGCCACCTGGCATTCTCGTCTTCCTCGGTGCACGCGTAGCTTTTGGAAATGCGTCCAGGCCCTTTGGCGCCGGAAAGAAGTTGCCGCCGGGGCCACTCACCATCCCACCGCCCTCGGCGTTGTAGATGGAAGCGTTCGCCTGCAGTAGCGGCTGAAGGTCTCTGGTGACGCCTGCGATTGCTACGCCGGCACCCGCCACCCCAGCGGCAACGGCACCGGTCGCCAAACCTGCCGCGGCATCTAACGCGATTAGTATTGGCCGAATCCGAGCCGCCGCGGCCGCCGCATCCACGGACGCCGCCGCAGCGGCTCCACCAACGGTGCCCTCTGGGCCGATCAGGCTACCGACAAGGCCACCAACAATCCCAGCTGCAATTGCCCAACCGATAGTGTCCCGAATGATGTGACGAATCTCGGTATGCGCATCGTCAATCTTCTCTGCCCAATCCAGGCACGCCTTGCCAAGCTGTTCATATTCAGTGGCCAATTTCTCGACATCATTTGCCACTAAATCCATCTGCGCCATGGCCTTGCCCAGATCAGGAGACGACTGCTCTTCTACTGACTGCCAAGCGGGTCCGGCAAGTTCGTTTGCAGCGCGCAGGCCCTTCGCGGCGTCATTCCAGGCATTCCCGAGTTTTCGGAGTTTATCGGGGTCGCCGTTGGGCCATAAGTGGCCCTCCAGCCAACGGCTGATAAAACCCCATCCGAATGGCGCATCCGTATCTCCGCCATAGGCGCCCTTGAATGTTCCTACAGTGTTCCAAGCAGCAAGCGCGGGTGCACCCAAGGGCGGTTCGGGCGGTGATTTCGCCGCTCGTTCGGCATTGGCGTGATTGATACCGCTGCACGCAAGCAAATCATGTAGCTTCGCGTAGGCATTGACGACGTCTCCGCCAGCTTTGACCGCATCGAACGCCGCTGGGTCGTAACTCTTCGACCATGCCTGCCCAGCGTTGTCAGTTCCGGCGGATCCGCCACCGTCATTCAACGCAGCGACAAGCGTCTTCATCACTTCGGCCGCCGACCCGCGCGCTTTGTCATATAGTCCCGCGGCGTCGGACAGTACTTTTGGGTCGACGGATATGGGCGCCACTAGGCCGGCCCCCAGCGGTCAATCAACAACGTGCCACTCGTCACGGCCACATCGCTGAATTGTGGCCTACTGCGCCCGAATAGCTCCCGTGCGCAGCTTCCGCTTTTGCCTTCAGCTCGCCCAGTGCGTGTCGCATGTGCTCTGCGGCAGCGGTCCAGCGCGCGTGATAGTCCTGATGTGCGTCGGCAGCATCGCCACGCCACGTCGTCTTGAGCTGCGCGACGTGCCGGTCCACCTCACTCGCTACCGCTTCTGCGCGGCTATCGAACGCTGCCACACGATCTATGAAACCCAGCAGCTTATCGAGATCAACGGTGTATCCGTTCACCAGAGTGGCCCAACGTCGACCGACGAGATGTTTTGCCCGGAATCGTGGTCTTGCTGGCCATAAGCGCGTGCCGCCGTCTGCAACAAGTCTGAAGATTCATGCAGCACGCGAACCACTTCTTCGGCGCCCGTCGTCCACTCGGACCATATCTTCCCGTAGGACGCCGACGCGTCACCTCGCCATTCACCTGACACGTGATCCCACTCACGTCCGATGGCGTCCAACTCAGCGCGCAACTCCGCAGCCTGCGTCGCTAAACCCATGGCCGCCTCAACCATGTCGTCCCAGCTTGTTTCCAGCGTGCCAGCCACGCGAACCCCCATGTATTCGTCCTACACCCCACTGCCCAGAATAGAGGCAGTGGCGCAGTGTGCCCCGCACCAAAAACCACTGCGAGCACAATGGCCCAGTGACCATCACACCCCTGACCTTCGGCACCGCCGGCCTGCGTGGCCCCATGCGTGAGGGCCTCGACGCCATGAACGTCACCACCGTCAGTAGGGCGACGTGGGCCGTGGCGCAGGTGCTCAAAGACCGTTGTCTGGGCGGGTCGACGGTCGTCGTCGGTCGCGACGCGCGGCACCACTCGGATGAGTTCGCCGCCGCCACGGCGGAAATCTTTGCTGCCGAAGGGTTTTCCGTCGTTCTTCTTCCCCACCCCGCACCGACCCCCGTCGTGGCGTATGCGGTGCGGCAACTCAACGCCGCTGCCGGCGTACAGATCACCGCGTCGCACAATCCACCGGCCGACAACGGCTACAAGGTGTACTTCGACGGCGGCATCCAGATTGTCCCACCGACCGATCGGGACATCGAAACAGCGATGCGCCAGGCGCCGAGGGACATTCCCCGGCAGCCCGTCACGCCCGCCGACGAAACACTCATCGCGCAGTACGCCCGGCAGGCCGGGTCACTACGCAAGACCGAAGGCGACCTCCGGGTGGCCCTGACCGCCATGCACGGCGTCGGCGGCGCGCTGGCGATCGACGTACTGAACCGCGCCGACATCACCGACATCTACACTGTTACAAAGCAATTCGCTCCCGATCCCGACTTCCCCACGGTCGCGTTTCCCAACCCTGAGGAACCCGGCGCCACCGATCTACTGCTTGCGCTCGCCGCCGAGAATGACGCCGAAGTCGCCATCGCCCTCGACCCGGACGCAGACCGCTGCGCCGTCGGGATACCCACCGAGAGTGGTTGGCGCATGCTGTCCGGAAACGAAACCGGTTGGCTGTTGGGCGATTACCTGCTGTCGAACCTGACCCCCGACGAAGCCGAGAAGACCGTAGTGGCCAGCTCGATCGTCTCGTCGCAACTGCTGGCGACGATCGCAGCCGGCTACGGGGCCCACCACGTCGAAACCCTCACCGGTTTCAAATGGCTGGCCCGCGCCGACAAGGACATCCCGGGCGCCACATTGCGGTATGCCTATGAGGAGGCCATCGGGCACTGCGTCGATCCCGATACCGTGCGCGACAAAGACGGCATCAGCGCGGCGGTCGTGTTCTGCGATCTGGTTGTGGCACTGCGGGATCAAGGGCAGACGGTGCAGGACCGGTTGGACGCCCTGGCCGCGAAGTACGGCGTTCACCTCACCGGTGCGGTCTCGGTGCACACCGACGCCGACGCGGTGATGGCCCGTCTGCGTGCCGAGCCACCCGCTGCGATCGCGGGTGTGCCTATTACCGCCGAGGACCTCGCGCAGCGCCGAGGAGAGCACCACACCGACGCGCTGATCTTCACCGGTGACGGGCTGCGGGTAGCGGTCCGACCGTCGGGCACCGAACCAAAAGTCAAGGGCTACCTTGAGATCAGCAGGCCGCGCGGTGCCGACGTGACTGCCTCGCGGACCGCCGCCGAAACGGACCTGGCGAGAATCAAGGCCGCGGTGGCAGCGCTACTGGCACCGGCCTGACCTGTTCGGGCTGCCTTCCTGGGCACCATCGCGCCGGGGCCTGTCAGCGCCCACCATCACCTCAGCGCGGACCGAACTGCCGGTCCCCCGCGTCGCCCAGGCCCGGCACGATGTAGGCATCGGCGTTCAGCTCGGCATCGATGGTGGCGGTGAACAACTTCAGCGACGGAACCGCCTTCTCCACCAACGCAATTCCCTCTGGCGCACACACCACGCACACGGCGGTGATGTCATCGGCGCCGCGGTCGACCAGGAGTCGCAGGGTGTACGCCAGCGACCCGCCGGTGGCCAGCATCGGGTCGAGCACCATCACGGGCCGGCCGCTCAGGTCCGCCGGCAGCGACTCCAGGTACGGCGTCGGTTGGTGCGTCGTCTCGTCACGCGCCATGCCGACGAAGCCGACCTGAGCCTCCGGGATCAGTGCATGCGCCTGGTCGACCATGCCCAGGCCGGCCCGCAGCACCGGCACCAAAAGCGGCGGGTTCGCCAGGCGCGACCCGATCGTCGAGGCCACCGGCGTCTTCACCGGCAGCTCCTCGCAGGCCAACGAGCGAGTGGCCTCGTAGACCAGCATCAGCGTCAGGTCGCGCAGCGCAGCCCGAAACCCGGCATTGTCGGTGCGCTCGTCGCGCAGGGTGGTGAGCCGCGCGGCGGCAAGCGGATGATCGACAACCCGGACGTCCATGCGCGCAAACATTAGTGGAACCGAACGAGACTGACGGCCGTCTTATCCACATGACGCCAAACCTGACCGTGGCCCCGTCGGCCCTGCACACCCTGGCCGCGGACTACCGCGGTCACAGCACCGAACTCGCTGCACACGCCGCGAACCTGGCCGCAATCGGCGGGCAGTTCAACGTGTTCGGACCAGTCGGCGCAGCCTTCGCGGCCGCGCTGGCAGAGGCGACCCACCACCAGGCCCAGCTGGCCCATCATCTCAGCGCGCATCTCGATAGCGGATGCACGACGGCCATCGCCACCGCGTCCGGTTTCGCAGAGACCGACCACGACGCAGGCCGCCGCATCGGAGCCTGGTGATGGCCAACTCGCTGGTGAACGACCTGGCAGCGCCGATCCGGGAGGTGCGGGCGTTGGTCGGTCCGACCGGCCCGGATCCGTCCGCCGCACTGAGCGCGGTGCAATCCGGACTCGACGGCGTCGCCGCCGCTGCCGACGGCGCGTGGCAACGGGCCCGGGGCCAGTGGACCGGCGCCGCAGCGGGTGGCGCGGGTCAATTCGCGAATGCAGCGGTCACCGCCATCGTGGCGATGGCGATGACCGCCGGTCAGCTGAGCACGCACACCGAGCGGGCCGCTGCGGCCGTGGCACGGGCCCGCGAACGACTCGACACCATTCTGCGAAATTTCGAGACCCGAGCCGCCGAGCTCGAAGCCAGCCTCGAATCCCCCGCTGACGCCGCGGCACTCATCGACGAAGCCAGCCACGCTCTCGATGAGGCCATCACCGTCGTCGACGAGCTGCACACCGAACTCGCCGCTCAGACCGAGCAGGTCACCGCAACGGCGAGCACTCCTCCAACCCAGACCTACGGATCCCCCTGGGAGACAAGCGGATCAGGCACCGGAGCCGGCCCCGGCATGAGCCTGCCCAGGCTCGGCACGCCCGAGGGTCAGGGCGCAAATTGGGCCAGTGGACTCGGCACGCTCGCCACACCTGCGTCCCACGCCGCCCAGGCCGCGCTCAGCAACCGCCGATCGCCCGACCCTGGAAAATTCGGCGCCGGTGAAGCCGTCACGTTGCCCGACGGCAGTACCGCCACCGCGCCCAACAAGGTCGCGGCCGACGCGGTGCGGCACGCCCTCACCCAACTCGGCGTGCCATACGTATGGGGTGGCACGACGCCCGGTGTGGGGTTGGACTGCAGCGGCCTCACCCAGTGGGCGTACCGCGAGGCCGGGCTCGACCTGCCGCGGCTGGCGCAGGAACAGGACATCGGCGCCGCAGTCGACCGCGGCTCGCTGCGCCCGGGCGACCTGGCGGTCTGGGACGGACATGTCGCGATGATCGTGGGGAACGGCCTGATGGTGGAGGCAGGTGATCCAGTGCAGCTGTCGCCGATCCGAACGACCAACCTGGATCAGGGTTTCCACGGCTTCTTCCGCCCGACGGCATGACACCGCCGCATGACGATCAAACGGCGAGGCACGAGCGCGATGTGGCGGCCCATAGATGACGCCCGAATACGACGACGTGATGGCGCGCGCCCGCGCGACGCTCGCGGTGTTCAGGCGTGCGGCTGCCGACCTGTCGACAGCCGACGCCGCGGCTGATGTCACCGCCGCCCTGCGCCAGCTCCGCGACGATCTGCTTCAGCACTGCCCGCCCACCACCCGACGACAAGATGCCCCCAGCGTGGCCCAACCCGCGCGTCGATAGGCTGTGCCGCATGGCTGCTGACATCGTGCCGGTTCGGCTCGGGTTGACCAATGGCGATCTGTACACCCTGTGGGCGCCGCTGTGGCGTGACGCCGACGACGAGTGGGAAGCGTTCCTCGGCCACGACGAAGACCTCTACGCCTTCGAATCGGTCGCGGACCTGGCCGCATTCGTGCGGACCAACACCGACAACGACCTCGCCGACCACCCGAAGTGGAAGTCGCTCGGCGAGGCCAACGCGCACCGCCTGAGCCCTGACGAGAGCCACCTCCACGACCTGATCGGCGTGCCCGAACTGGTCGCCGAGAAGCCCACCGACGAGTCCGTCACCGCGCTGCGGCGCACCCTCCAGGTGGTCGGCGCCATCGGCTCGGTCTGCGACTTGATCGCGGTGGCCAAGTTCTTCAACGGCAACCCCGTGCTGTCGACGCTCGGCGGCGGCGCCGAGGCGTACTCGGGCCGCGCCGGACGCAAGCGCTGGGCCGACATCGAAGCCGCCGTCGGCCGCAGCTGGGACCACGTGCTCGATGCCATCGACGCACTCGTGACCACGCCGGAGGTCGACGCCGAGGCCGCCGCCAAGGCGCAGGCCGAGCTCGATGAGCCCGCGCCGGAGCCCGAGGAAGACGAACTCGAAGCGGCCGACGACGGCGTCAACGGAGACGTCGCCGGAGATGCCGATGAAGACGAGACGGACACCGACTCCGAGGAGGCGGCCCTCACCGCGCAGGCCGAGCGCCAGCTGCTCGGCAGCGACGAGGACTTCTGGGAGCGCGTCGGCATCGACCCGATCCGCATCATGACCAAGGGCGGCACCTTCTACACGCTGCGCTGCTACTACAACGACCAGCCGCGGTTCCTCGGCCGTAACGGCCGCATCAGCGTCTTCGGTTCGGAGCGCGCGCTGGCCCGCTACCTGGCCGACGAGCACGAGAGCGACCTGTCCAGCTTCGAGGCCTACAGCGACATCCGCACCGCGGCCACGGACGGCTCGCTGCAGATCCGCGTCACCGAGGACAACGTCTACGTGCTCAGCGGTCTGTCCGACGACATCGCCGACGGTCCCGACTCCGTCGACCGCGAGCAGCTGGACCTGGCGGTCGAGTTCGTCCGCGACGTCTGCGACTACGCCGAGGACGGCACCGCGGACAAGTCGCTGACGACGAGCCAGCCGCTGGGCAAGTTCGTGGGTCACGTCCTGGAGCCCGAGACCGTCGGCGCTCCGTCGAAGCCGTACGCCGAGGCCGTCGCCCAGTGGGAGACGCTGGAGCGCTTCGTCGAATCGCGGCTTCGTCAGGAGTAACGGCACCGCCGGTACGCCAGAAGTAGCGTCACGCGATGAGTTCCGGGCGCGCACCCGGTCTGCACTGACATGACCCAGACCAGCGCCCAGCCCATCGTCCGTCGTCTCGCCGTCCCCGGCGCCACACTGCATTACGAAGTTCGGGGCAGCGGGCCGGTGCTCGCCGTCATCGGCTCTCCGATGACGGCGTCCGAGTTCGCCTCGGTGGCCGACGCCCTCGCCGTCGACCACACCGTCGTGACGTACGACCCACGCGGCCTCGGTGCCAGCCCCATCGACGATCCTGCGCAGGACTCCACAGCCGAACTGCGGGCCGACGACGTCGCCGCGATCCTCGCCGACGTGGACGCCGGGCCGGCCGACGTGTTCGGCTCCAGCGGCGGCGCGGTAACGGGCCTCGCGCTGGCCGCCAGGTACCCGGGCCGGGTGCGGACCCTGGTCGCGCACGAGCCGCCGCTGCTGGAGCTGCTGCCCGAATCGGAAGCGGCCAAGCAGCGCGCGGCGACGCACGACATCATCGCCACCTTCCACAGCGACGGACCCGGCGCGGCCATGGCGAAGTTCATGGCCACCGCGGGCTTCGACGACGCCGAGGACGGGGCGCCGGTTCAGCCGGGACCGCCGCCCACATCCGACGAGATGAGCAAGCAACTCGCCGACCTGTCCCGGTTCTTCAACCATGAATTGCTGTGCACCACAACGTATGTACCTGACATCGAGGCGCTGAGAACAGCCCGGGTGGTCGTGGGCATCGGCGCCGATTCCGAGCACCTCATCACCCACGGCACCTCGATGGCGCTGTGCCGCCTGCTGGGCGTCGAACCCGTCATCTTCCCCGGCGATCACGGCGGGTTCATGAGCGCGCCCGGCGAATTCGCCGACGCGCTGCGCGCCGTCTTGCCCGACTGAAACCCCTGGTTACCTGGCCACCACGCGCGCTCACAATCGACACACAACTACGCCGCGTTGCAAAATTAGTTAGCAAGGCGTAAGAATTTCCCAAGAATCCGCTGAGTAAGCGGAGCCGCCTGCCGACGGCAGGCGATGACAGCCTGATCGTCGGGAGTTGCCGGCGATGAGACCAGCGGGTTGAGCGGAAGGTGGTCGGGTGCGGTCAGAGTCGACTGGGCGACAAACGAAGCAGAGGTCGAAGGGCCTGCTCAAGAAAGTGTGGATACCCCTTCTTCTGGTGGTCGTATTGGCGGTGTCGGGCCTCGTGGTGTCCCGCCTGCACACGAAGTTCGGGTCGGAGAACCTCAACGCCCATGCCGGCGCCGGCATCGAGATCGTCCAGTTCAACCCCAAGGTCCTCGTGTACGAGGTCTACGGACCGCCCGGCAGCTCGGCCGAGATCAGCTACTTCGATCCCGACGCCAACGTGCACTCGGTCAGCGCCCCGCTGCCCTGGTCCGTCACCCTGTCCACCACGCTGCCCACCGTCAGCGCGAACCTGATGGCGCGTAGCAACAGTGAGCGCGGGAGCGACCACATCGGTTGCCGCGTCACCGTCAACGGCACCGTCCGGGAGGAGCAGTCCGCCGATGGCGTCAACGCCCAGACCTACTGCCTGGTGAAGTCCGCATGACCGAGACACTTGAGACACCGCACAACACGGCCGTGAAGCGGCCGAAGTTCGCTCATGCACTGCGCATCCTGTCGGTGCCGATCATCCTCTTCTGGCTCGCGCTGGCTGTTCTGGTGAACGTGATCGCGCCGCCGCTGGAAGTCGTCGGCGAACTGCACGCCGCACCGATGGCGCCCGAGGACGCGCCGTCGATGCACGCGATGAAGTTGATGGGCGCCAACTTCAAGGAGTTCAACTCCAACAGCACGATCATGATCGTCGTCGAAGGCAAGGAACCTCTCGGCCCGGACGCCCACAAGTACTACGACGAGATCATCCGCAAGCTGCAGCAGGATCCCGAGCACATCCAGCACATCCAGGATTTCTGGGGTGACACGCTGACCGCGGCCGGCGCGCAGAGCGCCGACGGCAAGGCGTCGTACGTGATGCTCAACCTCGCCGGCGAGCAGGGGCAGACTCTGGCCAACGAGGGCGTCGAGGCGGCCCGTAAGGCAATCGACGAGACCAAGGCGCCACCTGGGGTGCAGGCCTACGTGGCCGGTCCGGCCGCACTGACCCACGACACGCACGTCATCGGCAACGCGAGCCTGGTAATGATCACCCTGATCACGTTGGCCGCGATCGCGGGCATGCTGCTCGTGGTCTACCGCTCGGTCCGGACCACGCTGGTCCAGTTGTTCCTGACTTTCCTGGCACTGCTGACCGCGCGCGGCGTGGTGTCGGTGCTCGCCTTCCACGACGTGTTCGGGCTGACGACCTTCGCAGGCAACATCCTGACGATGCTGGCCATCGCCGCGGCCACCGACTACGGCATCTTCATCTTCGGCCGGTATCGCGAAGACCGCGGCATCGGCCTGGACCGGGACGACTCGTACTACGCAACGTTCAAGTCCGTCGCACCTGTGATCGTGGGCTCCGGCCTGACCATCGCCGGCGCGACGTACTGCCTGAGTTTCTGCCGCCTGCCGTACTTCACCACGATGGGCGCACCGGTCGCGATCGGCATGCTCGTCGTCGTCGCGATCTCGGTGACGCTGGGCCCGGCCGTCCTCTACCTCGGCAGCCGTGTCGGCATGTACGAGTCCAAGCGGCCGCCGCAGAGCCGCTTCTGGCGCCGCATCGGAACGGCCGTGGTGCGTTGGCCCGCACCGATTCTCGTGGCCAGCCTGTTCGTCGTCCTGATCGGCATAGTCGCCATCCCCGGCTACAAACCGGCCTACAACGACCGCTACTACATGCCCGCCGACGCCCCGGTGAACGTCGGTTTCGCGGCCGCCGATCGGCACTTCACGCAGGCCCGGATGAACCCGGACATCCTGATGGTCGAGTCGACCCACGACATGCGCAATCCCGCCGACATGCTGGTGCTGAACAAGATTGCGAGCAACGTGATGCACACCGAGGGCATCGCGATGGTGCAGAGCATCACCCGGCCGCTGGGAATCCCCATCCAGCACAGCTCGATTCCCTTCCAGACGAGCATCTCGGGCCAGACGAGCAACATGAACCTGCCGTTCCAGCGCAAGCAGCTGGAAGACCAGCTGCGGATGGTCGACGCGACCAACGTGTCGATCAGCATCCTGGAGAAGCAGTACGCGCTGTCCCTCGAACAGACCAGGTTGACGCAGGACTCGGCCGCCAAATCCGAAGCGCTGCTGAAAGTCACCGAGGAGATGCGCGACAACATCGCGAACTTCGACGACCAGTTCCGGCCCATGCGCAACTACTTCTACTGGGAACCGCACTGCTTCGACATCCCGATGTGCGCGGCGATCCGGTCGGTGTTCGACTCCCTGGACGGCATCGACGAACTGACCGACCGGACCAGCGATGTCCAGGTCAACACCGACAAACTGGCCGACTTGGCACCGAAACTGACGGCACTGCTCCCGCAGACCATCGCGTCGATGAAGACCAGCCGCGACCTGTCGCTGGCGTCGTACAACTCGCAGAAGACGCTCATCGACCAGATGCAGGCGATGAACGACACCGCACTGGCGATGGGCGCCGCGTTCGACGGCGCCAAGAACGACGACCTGTTCTATCTGCCGCCCGAGGCGTTCACCAACCCGGACTTCGAGCGCGGGCTGAAGATGTTCATGTCGCCCGACGGCAAGTCGGCGCGCATGTTCATCACGCACCAGAGCGACCCGGCGACCGTCGACGGCATCGCCCGGGTGGAATCCGAACGCAAGGCCGCGCAGGAGGCCTTGAAGATGTCGTCGCTGTCGGACGCCAAGATCTATCTCGGCGGCGTTGCGGCGACCTACAAGGACATGGCCGACGGCGCCCGCTACGACCTGATGATCGCCGTCATCTCCTCACTGACGCTGATCTTCATGATCATGCTGATCCTGACCCGCAGCGCCGTTGCGGCGTTGACGATCGTCGGCACGGCGGGCAGCTCCATCGCCGCGTCGTTCGGCATCTCGGTGCTGCTGTGGCAGGACCTGTTCGGGATTCAGGTGCAGTGGCTGGTCATGCTGATGTCGGTCATCATCCTGTTGGCCGTCGGCTCGGACTACAACCTGCTGCTGGTCTCCCGGTTCCAGGATGAGATCCACGCCGGGTTGAAGACCGGCATCATCCGGTCCATGGCCGGCACCGGCGGTGTCGTCACCTCGGCCGGACTGGTGTTCGCGGCAACCATGGCCGGCATGATGGCCAGCAAGCTGATCGTGCTGGCACAGATGGGTTCGACCATCGCCATCGGTCTGCTGATCGACACCTTCATCGTGCGGTCACTGCTGATGCCGTCGATCGCGGTGCTGCTCGGCCGCTGGTTCTGGTGGCCGCAGGTGGTGCATCCGCGCGGCAGGTACAACACCGAGAAGTTTGTGCCGAAGGCGTTCCAGCAGTCACATCAGGAGCAGGTGTCCGCGGGCGCTGCCGGAAGGTCCGGCTTCGTCGACGACGCCCCGACCGACAGCTACCCGACCAGCACGGCGTAGCGCGGTTTGATGATGTCGTCGATGATCGCCAGCCGCTCGTCGAATGGGATGAAGGCCGACTTCATGGCGTTGATGGTGAACCGCTGCAGGTCGGTCCAGCCGTAGCCGAACGCGTCCACCAGGTGCGCCATCTCCTGGCTCATGGTGGTGTCGCTCATCAGCCGGTTGTCGGTGTTGACGGTGACGCGGAAGCGGAGCCGCGCCAACTGGTCGAACGGGTGCGCGGCGATGCTCGCCGCGGCGCCGGTCTGCACGTTGCTGCTCGGGCACATTTCCAGCGGAATTCGCTTGTCCCGCACGATGTTCGCCACCCGGCCGAGCCGGAAGGTGCCGTCGGGCCCCTTCTCGATGTCGTCGACGATGCGCACGCCGTGCCCCAGCCGGTCGGCGCCGCAGAAGGCGATGGCCTCGTGGATGGACGGCAGGCCGAAGGCCTCACCGGCGTGAATGGTGAAGCGCGCGTTGTTGCCCCGCATGTATTCGAAGGCGTCGAGGTGGCGGGTCGGAGGGTGTCCGGCCTCGGCGCCGGCGATGTCGAAGCCGACCACGCCCCGGTCCCGGAAGCGGATGGCCAACTCGGCGATCTCGCGGGACCGGGCGGCGTGCCGCATGGCGGTGACCAGGCAGCGGACCGTGATCGGGCCGCCGCGCCCCTCCGCACTGCAGGCCTTCTCCCCGTCCGCGAACCCGGCCAGCACCGCGTCGACGACCTCGTCCAGCACCAGACCACCATCGATGTGCAGTTCGGGGGCGAACCGCACCTCGGCGTAGACGACGTTGTCGGCGGCCAGATCCTCGACGCATTCGTAGGCGACGCGGTACAGCGCGTCGGCGGTCTGCATGACGCCGACGGTGTGCGCGAACGGCTCCAGATAGCGGACCAGCGATCCGCTGTGCGCCTGGGTTCGGAACCACGTCGCCAGCTCACCGACGTCCATGGTGGGCAGGTCGCCGTAACCGCTCTGCTCGGCCAGCTCCACCACCGTGGCGGGGCGCAGGCCACCATCCAGGTGATCGTGCAACAGCGCTTTCGGTGCCTGCTTGATCTGGTCCAGCGTCAGGGTGGTCATGTGTCCATCTTGCGCCGGATGATGGCTTTTAGCCCGCCGGTTCGTCCGCGTGCAGCAGCCGTGTCCGGAACAGGTCGAGAACCTGATCCAGGGCGGCCCGGGTGGCCTGGCCCGGCTCGTCGATCAGATGCTCGGTGACCACCGAGTGCGGTGGCAGCCGCGCATCCGGGTTGGCGTCGGTGTCCTCGAGTTCGACGGCGATGAAGGCGTCACCCAGCTGCTCCCGCAGGAAGTCGAATCGCGCTGCCGGGACGAGCTTGTCGCTCTTGAACCGCATACCGATGACGTTGAGCCCCCGGGCGCACCGGCCTTTGACGACCTCCAGGTCGGCCGGCGAGATGTCGATGTTGTGGCGCTGTTTGGCGGTCAGGCCGATCGGCATCGACGGCTGCGACAGCACCGGGGCGAGGATGACGTCGTCGGTGGCCATCGCCAGGGCGTAGCCGCCGGTGAAGCACATCCCGATCGCGCCGACGCCGGGCCCGCCGCAGCGTTGGTGTTCGGACCGCGCCAGTGCCCGCAGCCAGTCGACCACCGGCGACGTCTTGCCGGTGGCGAGGATGGTGAACTCCTTGCTGACGCACGCCGGCAGGGCCGAGGCCATGCCTTTGAGCGCGGCCATGTTGCTCGCGTTGGGGTCCAGGCCCGGAATGCCGAACAGGTGGGGCAGTACGGCGGTACAGCCGATGTCGGCGACCTTGCGGGCGAAGTCGAGCACCTTCGGCGTGATGCCCGGTATCTCGGCGATCACGATGACGGCCGGACCGGTACCGCGGCGGTACACGGTGCGGGTCGTGCCGTCGTGGGTGAACTCGGTGCGCTCGAAGTCGCGGAGGTCGTCGTCAGCCATGCGGTCGACCCTAGCGGCGGGCGGGGTGGCGGGCCACCGTTGGTTTTGGGCTATTTGATGCGGTCGAGCACCACGGGCCGCTGCGGCGGCGCCGCGTCGTCCACGGACCAGCCGCCGTCGAGTTCCGCCAGCGCCGACGGCAGCCGCTCGGGGGTCTCGGTGTACAGCGTGAACAGGGTCTCGCCGGCAGCGACAGGCTCCCCGCTGCGACGGTGGAGATACAACCCCGCACCGGCCTGCACCGGGTCGCCGGGCTGGGCCCGTCCCGCACCGAGCCGCCAGACTGCCATGGCAACTGACATCGCATTGATGTCACCCATCACCCCGCTTCGCGACGCCACGACCGTCTCGGTGTGCGTGCCCATCGGCAGCGGCGCCTCGGGATCGCCGCCCTGCGCTGAGATCAACCGCCGGAAGCAGTCCATCGCGGTGCCGTCGGCCAGGGTCTGTGCCGGGTCGACGCCGTCGATGCAAGCCACGTCGAGCATCTCGCGGGCCAAGGCGATGGTCAGCGCGACCACGTCGTCCGGGCCGCCGCCGGCCAGCACGTCCAGCGACTCGGCGACCTCGATCGCGTTACCGACCGCGCGGCCCAGCGGCCGGTCCATGTCGGTGAGCAGCGCCCGGGTCGGGACACCGTAGGCGATGCCGAGGTCGACCATGGTGCGCGCGAGCTCGCGCGACTCGGCCTCGGTCTTGAGAAACGCGCCGCGGCCAACCTTGACGTCCAGCACGAGCGAGCGGGCGCCCTCGGCGAGTTTCTTGCTCATGATCGAGCTGGCGATGAGCGGCAGCGACTCCGTCGTGCCCGTGACGTCGCGCAGCGCGTAGATCTTGCGGTCGGCGGGCGCCAGGTCCCCGGCCGCGAAGATCGCCGCACCGATACCGGAAAGCTGTTGGCGGATACGGTCTTTCGATAGTTCCGCGGTAAACCCCGGAATCGCCTCCAGCTTGTCCAAGGTACCGCCGGTGTGCCCGAGGCCGCGGCCGGCGGCCTGCGGGACGGCGCCGCCGCACGCCAGGATGACGGGCACCAGCGGGATGGTGATCTTGTCGCCGACGCCGCCGGTGGAGTGCTTGTCCACCAG
>Ga0070667_100001307_pt1 | contig 22430 bp, 31 predicted proteins | sample KBSS33metaG_FD_64659 | JGI IMG/M metagenome (GOLD analysis project Ga0070667, IMG submission 64659) | Switchgrass rhizosphere microbial communities from Kellogg Biological Station, Michigan, USA - KBS S3-3 metaG | ecosystem: Host-associated > Plants > Roots > Rhizosphere > Soil ... | reverse complement strand
AAGGCTCAGTTCGCCGTCATCTTCGGCGAGCGTTTCATCAGGGCCATGGCGGCGTGATGTTCAAACGCCCGCCAGCACACGAAATTCCTGACAGTCCCGCCGCGATGAATTCGCTGCTGGAGACGGCCAAGCTCAACGGCGTGACCCCCCAGGAATGGCTGGCCAATGTGCTGGATCGGATCGGCAATGGCCATCCCATCAACCGGATCGGTGAACTACTGCCATGGGACTACGTTTCCCCGGCAACGATAACCCGGTAAATTCCGATCACATGGCGATACAGCGCTCCAAGCATCTTTCGACAGCGCTTTGCATTTCGGCACTCTTGCCGTGAAAGACTAACCCAGCGTCTGCAATGGGAAATGCAACATTCACCCCAAATGCCGTCAGCGGGCTTGGTATTTCCCAATCTTCGTTGCTTTGCTGCCGGGGCGACAATTTCCCTGCCAATTCCAGACGAAAAATTCCTTCACCGAACTCAGTTTGAGCGCGCATTCGAAGTTCAGTTACAGCGTGCTCTCTAAACCCGCCGTACTCATAATTTGCTAAGCCACTGCACTCCGTCAACTGGCCAAGATAAGGGCCGTCAAAGTTGAAGGTCGACATTTTGCGACCGAAGCAATCTAGCAAAAGAGGGGCCGCTACAAGGAGATACAGGTGAGCACCGTGACTAGAAACCTGATCCCCCACCAACCTATGGATCAACAGGCTGGATGATAAAAAGCTGATCGAACCACCAGCATGGCCAAGGGCAGGCCGTTCAGGAACCGTCACTACAAGATTGTCGATTTTCATCAGGGCTCCAAATCGCAGTGATCTGATCGCGTATGATAATTACGAAAAATGGACAACGCCTCAAAGCGCCGGCGTCATGCCGGTGAAGACCGGACGCTTACCCTTTGAGCATATGTATTGGAGCACCGATGCGATGCCCGATTTATGCAGTGTCAGCACCTTGCAACAAGGCTGATATCCTACAATCGTCTTCCTTGTAGACCGAGACGCTTGCAGTGTAGGATTCTATTGTTCTTAGTCTGTTCCGAGCACTGGTATTGCGACTCGTGGCCAAGTGTCTCGCCCCACCAAGGAGGCACCTCGGTGGATGAAACAGATAAATGGATTGAAAATCATCATGGCCAATGTAATCGATATCGCAACCCGATCGGCTCTCGCTTCTATTGCGAGCCCCACATCCGGTCGAGTGTTTTACTTAACGGAGAGTCCACGCGAGGGATTTTTTGTCTGTATCGCAGGATCGATTCCAGTTTCGGATCCTTTACAGGGCCTTTACGTTGCCTCTAACACGTCGGGCTTCTATTATGCTCGCATCCGAGAAGACCGTGAAGGTCGGCCCGAGTGGTTTGGAGCGCGGGTTAATGACCCTACGTTCGACTGCTGGGCGGCAATCAGTGCGTCCTTTGCCCTGTGTCAGACTACGATACTGAAGCCCTTAGATTACTACATTCGGTCAACTCTTAACTTTGATCGTTCCAGTTGCTGTTTCTATGGTGCAAAAGGATCAGGACGTGATGTGGGCGTCGGAGTTCCTACGCGCATGGGTACGCCGGGAGGCTCGCGCGTAATTCTAACGGGGCCAAGCGCGGCAGCGGCAACTGTCTTCCAGTTTGGCAAGACTACTAGCGGAACGGGCGACGACGCGTCTATCACGCGCAACTCCTACGTTCGTGACATACTATTCGCTCGCGACTGCGGGAGCGTTGCTCCGCAACCTTCCCCTAACTCTGACCCGATCAATTGCGTGAAAGGCGTGATCATGTCATATATGAATGCATGCGGAATGGAGAATGTTAGCTCGTACGACTCTCCAGTTGGGTTCCATTACTTCGGAGTCGTACTGTCGTATGCGCGCGATTGCGTCGCATCGAGAACAACGCCCGCAACGAGCCCGATCAACGACTTTTGGGTTGGTCACTTGCTCGGTAACTACCAGATCAACTACTACATCGCATCAAACGCTTCGATCTACCTTGAGCGTCCCATATGCTACGACGAGAATGCAGTGTTCGACCTGTCCATCGGTATCCGTGTGTTCGGGTACATTGCCGACACTTTCATCAACGACGCAGAAGTAGGTCGGGTCAATATCGGCATTGAGGTTGATGGCCGCAATAGCAGCGGTAATACGATCCCGTTGGCGAGCGGCGGCGGTGCGCACCAGGATGTCCGCATCTCCAATGCCGTTGTCGACGCTGTCGGGATTACCGGGATTCAAATCCGCAATCTCAATCGGTCGGGTGAGGTGACGCTCATTGAGCCCTACGTGGCGCTCGCTGGAGGCGGATCTTACGGGATCAACATGTTTGATGCGGAAGGCAAGACGCGGATCGCGGGCGGACGCATTCTGGGAGGAGCGAGCACGGGGATTCAAGCCGTCAACATGACGAGCTTGGGCATTGAAGGCACATACATCCGCGAGGTCGCTAACCCAGTCGTCCTGAACAATGTAGGTATGAGTTCAATCACGCCTGTGGTTACTAATCATGATGTTCAGTCGAACCAAGCGGTTGACCTGATTAATTGCTACCGAAATCGTGTTGCACCGCAGGTTACTGGTTCCAGCGGTAAAATCGCAACCGGCATTGCTCTTAACAGTGCTTGCGTTGTCAACGAGATCGATCCGTCCCAAGTCAATCCAGGGGCTTTCGCTGTTGTGGATCCCGCCTATAAAGTGCGATTCAATGGAAGTGACGCGAGAAGTGCGCCCGCCTTCGGTGCCAACGGTAACGTGCTCGTAGGCGTAACCGGATAGCACTTTTATCCGGGCGTGCAGCATCGTTTTGACAAAAGATGACAGCCCGCGGGACTGTCAGGAATTTAGTGTGCTGGCGGGCGGTTGAACATTACGCCGCCATGGCCCTGATGAAGCGCTCGCCGAAGATGACGGCGAACTGAGCCTTGGCCATGGACCACTCACGGGGCGGCATTTTCCACTCTTTCTCCGACCGGTTCAAGATCAGCAGCGACGATCGGTGTATCCGGATCGGTTGGTTATGGAACCGGCGTGGCGCTGGCCTCGACCGGCGGGTGTTCAGTGGATCTAACAAGGGTCCTCGATAGCGCGGTTGGTAACCGGCTTACCCTCGACGGAACGCCCGTAGCGGGAGCCGGCAACATCACAGGTGCGAACTTTGTGATTCGCCCCGGTGCAGCGATTAACACCGCCGCCACCTGATCGACTATTAGCTGGCGAGGGCTTAGGCTCTCGCCAGCTCACACGCAGGGTCTGGATCCTATAGGTATCCTAGGCAGCAGAATCGATTTGCAGTCAGTTTTTTGCGGATCTGAGACACAACGCAACGAGAGAATACGGGCATGCCACCCGGCCGATGATCTCGACCGAGTTGGCCACCAAGGAGGTTACTGAGCCCCGCTCCCGAGTGTCGCGGGAGCGGGGCCAGGTTGCTCGACTGCGGGCAGGAAGCAAGTCGAAAGCGACTTTGGGCTCTGACTTAAAGAGCGGTCGCGTTAAGGCGAGAATGCTACTTTACGATGGTTTCAGGGACGGCGAGTGCTTGCGACATCTCGTGACATTTTCACGCTTTTTCATGGCGCTCACGCCAGCCGCTACCTCATCACTGCAATTCTCCGGTAAATAGACTCTCCAAGCGAGCCGCACATCTCACGAAAAGGGCAATAAACGGATTCATAGCCGAACATCATGTTCAGTCGCGGCATCCCCAGATTTCTCGGACGTGGGCTTTTAGGCCGGGTAAATGTCGAGCCTCGGCTATTGCTACCGCTTCGGAGCACTCATTCGCGCGTCCGCCGAACCAACGGGCTGCCCTCGGGCATTCGCTCGCAGCTGTGATACAAGGGCGGCCGTCGCGGCTTGCGAAGGAGAACAGTTTGAAGAACTGAGGTCGGAGTTCACACGACCACCATCGATAGTCGACTGAGCGATTGCGCTCGCCGGACCGCCTGAATGACTAACCGGCTGACGCCGGTAGGATCAGGCGGAGTGGCTGAAGCCTTCCGTTTGGTATGTCTGTCGAGATAATTCATGATGACGTCATCGGTGATGTTGCCGGATGTCGTCGAGAAATACCCCCTGCCCCAGAAGCGTTGACCCCAGTAGCGCTTGCGGATGTGTTCGAACTCCTGCTGGATCTTGCGCGATGAGCGGCCCTTTGCGCGGCGCACGAAGTCGCTGACCGAGACGTGGGGCGGGATTTCGACGAACATGTGGACATGATCTCGCGACAGGGCGCCGTTGATGATCGTCACACCCATCTCCGCGCATACCTGCAGGATGATCTCACGCACACGCAGGCGGACCTCGCCATGCAGTACCTTGAACCGATATTTCGGTGCCCAGACAATATGATAGCGGTGGTGGAAAGTTGTGTGACAACCCTTGCTATAACCCATAGCCTGTATCCTCGGAAAAAGTGAGACTCCACGCCTTCGGCGGTCTCACCTTTTCCGAGGATACAGGCTATTCCCCGAGTCCAAGGCTGAAGCCATTATCCGGCTGAAGCCGGAGGGGTTTCTCCTCAAAAGAGACTCTAAACCTGCGATTGCCCAGATAATAAATAGCAATAGGCCGAGAACGCATGCGCGTCCCCTTGTTTCATAATAGACGAACAACTGTTTCATTACCAATCCATCCCAATGACACCATATCAATTAATCAAACTACTCTCTCAACATGAAATAGGTTCTCTAGGGTCAAAACCCAATCAGCCTATTGAAAATGCGCGTGTAGGTTGATTCAACGGGGCGCCAAGCTGGATGGAGGCTCCGCTCGATGTCGCGCTCGTTGTTTTGGTTATCGGATGCTGCTTGGCATGCGATCGAACCTCACCTGCCAAAGAACCAGCCTGGAGCCCGGCGCGTTGATGATCGCCGGGTAATTTCGGGCATTCTGCATGTCCTGAAGTCCGGCTGCCGATGGTGCGACTGTTCTGCGGACTACGGGCCGTCTACGACGATCTACAACCATTTCAATCGCTGGTCACGGCGGAGCTTATGGACGAAATTGCTCGATGCCTTGGCCGAGGCGGGTGCGGTCACGAAGAGCACCGCGATCGATAGCACGTACATCAAGGCCCAGCGCTCGGCGTTTGGCGGAAAAGGGGGCGCCAGACACAGGCCATCGGTCGTTCTCGAGGTGGCTGGACAACCAAGGTCCCCGCCCTGACTGACGTGCTGGGCCGACCCTATGCCCTGATGCTGACCGCCGGCAATGTCAGCGACGTGAAGGCTGCGTCGGCGCTGCTCGAACGCGCGGGCCGTATGCGCTACCTGCTTGGCGACAAAGGCTACGATGCCAATAGCTTGCGCAAGACCCTGCGCGAGAACGGCACCGTTCCTGTCATCCCCGGAAGGCGTAATCGCAAGCGCACCATTCGCTATGATCAGCAGCGTTACCGAGGGCGCCACCTCATCGAGAACGCCTTCTGTCGCATGAAGGACTTCCGCCGGATCGCCACTCGCTACGACAAGCTCGCCGCCAACTTCCTGTCCGCCGTGGCGCTGGCCACTGCCGTCGCGTTCTGGTTATGACGGAATTAGAGGAAAGCGCAGTTCATGAACGACGACCAAAACACATCTGGCCCATACCTGCCACCCGGCACGGCGGTCCGTTACGATGGCCTTGAGGAGGGTGGCCCCGAGTATGGGACCGTCGTCCACTGCTGGTTCGACGACGAGATCGGCGCTCACGACTGCTATGTCGCCTTCTTCGGCGACAAGCAGCCGATGGGGAAGCCAATCGAGAAACCGTGTATCCTGCGTTATGCGTCCACATCGCTGACGGTCATCAATACAGCCGCTGATTGAGTCCGAGCCCTAGTACGTGCCATTTATGCCCACGTCCCGTACGTGTAATTACTCAAAAAGATCTCACTCGGACTGCAATTAGATGCCTGAATTTTACTGTGCATCATCGGTAATTATAAGGCCGGCCTGTTCCGAGTTGAGGCCACTTAGGCAAGTACCGGGCAATAAATCTTAACTAACTGGTGCGTATTTTTTGCGGTAATCAAGGCACTTAGCAGAGCTTGACCCCCATTCGTAGACGGGTCGATCCTCCAGCGCCACGGCGGCCCGCCAGTATCGCAGGCCATTACCGTTCCCGTCGCATTGTTGCTGTGAAAGAAAAAACCTCTCCCCATCCGAAAAAAGAGGAACCCAGTGATATAACCATTTGCCGCGTCTTCGCGTAAGCAGGCGCCCCGATCATGAGAGCAATGGCCAGTGCAGCCCGTGTCCCCATCTTGTTTATTCTTATCCTTTGACAATCTCAATTTTGAGAAATTATAAGAGTATTCCAATTTATTTAGGAAAATCAGCAATTGAAAAGACGTCATGGTACGATAATAGTCGCAAAAGAATCATAATTCTTTATCCGTTTATTATAGTAAAGACGGCAATGCGTATTGACCCCTCGGTTTTCATTTTCAGTGATTTCGCCCCCGAAACGCGGTACGATCAGACGTTGTTATCCAAGCAAGTCAATATAGCATGCCCAAAAACGTCGCGTTTCCGCTGCGTAATTTCCCCATCGTGGCTTTAAGTATTTTCATGTTTTATACTGGGTGCCATCCTGCGCTGGTGTAAGGGGATCGCTTCAGCATGGATGCCCGTTAGACCAAGACAGAGTCCCGAATGCGTGGTCGCGAGTTCCGAAAATGCGGACGATTGTCTGGCTGCTCACATCACCTGACGTCACTCTCAATCGAAGCGCCTCCCCGGGCCTGACAGGGCGTGACCCAGTCTGACTGGCATATTCTTCTGCTTTTCCGCCCGACCCTTCAGCTTCCTCCGGCTTGGATAGGCCAGAGTAGAGCGTGAACCACCCTTCGGCACATCTGCCTTCCTCCAGAAGCGGTGCAAGCAGTGATGCCGCCTCGGCCCAGTTATTGATCCTGCCCCGAGCCCTGGCTTGCTGGAGGGCCCCCACTAACTGCAGGCGCTTGCGCGCAGAAACACGACCGAGAAGTGTGCGATCGATGATCGCCAGATCGGCATCGTTCAAATCGAGGCGACTGTTTTCGCTGTCGATCGCAACATCGACGGTCCGCCCGCCTATGTCGATTGAGCCTCGCGCGGGTATTTGGGCCCACAGGCTGGCTGGTCCTCTGAAAATTATATCAGCCATGATCGTCTCGACCGCAGCATCGGCGTCGAACCGCGCTTGAACCGCAAGTGAGCGCCGCTTCACCTCGTTCGAGGCGCCGGCGCTCTTCAACATCAGAAACGCGACCAGGCTGCCGCATAGAAGCAGCAGCCACATCGCGGTGATGAGGACAAAGCCCTGCTCAGTTTTGCGGTGGATGTGCTGCACCGGCTTGCATCGATTTCGCACGTTCAACGAGAGGCTTGGTCTGGTCGAGGCCGCTAATGATATCATCGACGATCGACTTGGCAGCCTCAGGCGAACGGACGACCGTTGGCGTGATCAGGATGATCAGCTCGGTCCTCGCACCACGCTTGTTCTGATTACCAAATGCGCCGCCCACGATCGGGATCTGACTAAGCAGCGGGATACCAGATTTCTGGATGGTTGTGCGCTCGCGGATAAGCCCACCGAGAGCAATCATCTGACCCGAGCGCGTGGTAACTGTGGTTGCCAGACGGCGCTGCTGGATAGTGGGCGAGTTGATGCCCGAGGTCGTCGTCTCGGCGACATCGCTGACCTCTTGCGCGATATCGAGGGTCACCACGCCGTTCTCATTGACCCGGGGTGTGACTTTCAGGATGACGCCTGTATCGCGCAGCTCGATGCTATTGACGATTGGGGCTCCTGCCGCAGACACGCTTTGCGCCTGTTGCGTCACGATTGGAACCTGATCGCCGACCTGCAATGTCGCGGTCTGGTTGTTGAGAACCATCAGTCTCGGCGCAGAAATCACCTTTACGTTGGTGCGCGACTGTAGCGTGTTCAGCACCGCCTGTGCCGACGTGCTGATATAGCTACCGACACGAAGCTGGCACCCTTGTTGTCGAGGATCTCGACGATCTTGGCGAAGTCCGAAAGGGCGCGGGTCAGGCGGTCGACCTTGTAGACGACGATGATATCGATGCGGCCACTCTCGACATCCGCGAGCAGACGTTTGAGCGCGGGCCGCTCCATCGTGCCGCCCGAATAACCACCGTCGTCATACATGGCAGGATCGAGCTGCCAGCCTTCATGCCGCTGGCTGACGATATAGGCCTCGCAGGCCTCGCGCTGGGCATCGAGGCTGTTGAATGCCTGATCGAGACCTTCCTCGGTCGATTTCCGAGTGTAAACCGCGCAGCGGATTTTGCGGGCTCCGGACACCTGCGCCCCGGGAGCCAGAGAGCGTGGACCACGCTTAGCCATGAGCCTGCACTCCCCGCGACGGTGGCAGGGGCCGTCTCGATTTCAGACCGAAGAAACGCGGTCCCGACCAGTGGGCGCCGGTGATCTCGCGGGCGATATGCGACAGCGAGGCGAAGCGGCGGTCGTCGAACAGGAAGCCATCATCGTCGACCAGCACCGCATGGAGCTTGCCGTTCCATTCGCGCAGCAGCCGGGTGCCAGGCTTCCGCACGCTCTTCCTGGTCCACCGGCGATCTCCTCGCCGGGCATGAAGGCGCGAGTGTCTGGTGAAGTCCAGGCCGAGCTTTTTCAATACTTTACGACTATCTGCAGAATAGTTCGCGGACTTAGTCGAATGCACTCGACTTGTCCGTCGAACGGAGCATTGCTTTGCTCGTGAACGCAAGGCCCGACGCGGCCTGAGCGCCGCCCCGACCGGCTGACCGGCGGGGCTTCCGATGGTGGGACCAGCGCTGACGCTGGGTCTGACATCGGAAAGGACACTCACATGACCAAGCTCACCGACATGCAGCTCGTGCTGCTCACCTCTGCCTGCCAGCGCGACGACGGCAACCTGCTTCCGCCACCCGAAAGCCTCGGCGACCATACCGCCCGCATCCGCAAGGCGGTGACCGCGCTGATCAAGCTCGGCATGGCCGAGGAGAAGCCCGACTTCGATGCTGCCCGCTCCTGGCGTCAAGGCAGCGACGCCATCATCGGCGTGGTGATCACAGACGAGGGCCGGGCGGTCATCATGCCCGCCGAGCAACCGAAGCCCGACGCCGAGCCTGCCGCCGAAGGGCGCACCTCGAAGAAGCAGCAGGTGATCGATCTCATGAAGCGGGAAGGCGGCGCAACCCTGGCCGACATCGTCGAGGCGACCGGCTGGCTGCCGCACACCTCGCGCGCGGCGCTGACCGGCTTGCGCAAGAAGGGCCACGAGATCGTGACTGGCAAGGTCGATGGCACGACCCACTATGCCATCACGGTCGCAGCCTGATCATGGCGAGCCTCGAAGACAGACTGGCGGCGCTGGCGACGATGTCGCCAGCGCCGCTGCGCGCCGAGTGGCAGGACAGCTTTCGCGAGGACGCGCCTGACATCTCGCCATCGCTGCTGCGGCTGGCGATTGCCTATCATCTCCAAGAGCAGCGCCACGGCGGTTTGCCAGCTGCGGCGATCAAAATGCTCGATGCCATTGCCAGCGACGATCAGGTCATCGTTGATATGCCGGTGACGCTGAACTGGTTCGACAGATGTTTGCCCTGCTGACGGGCAAGTTCGAGGATGGCGCCGGCATCGCCGTGGACGGGCAAGCGGGCGGTGCATCGATGGCCGATTTAAATGGACTGGCGCAGCGGCTTCATGAACTTGGTCGCGAGTGCATGGTCATCGCGGACGCTATCACCGCGTTGAGCGCCGAAGACCTCTGATGCCAACTTTTGGGCCGTTTGCGGACTGGCAGATAGCGACGAGCAGTAGGGCGAAGGCAGACGTTGCCCAGCTACGTTCGAGCATTGCTGACGGTCAGACGAGAACACGTTAAATGGGTTCTGCGGTCTGAGGCTTAACTCAGCGGAAGTGAGGGATAGCCTAGAGTGGCAAGCGGGGACGAGGCTGGCGGCGAGACTGACTACGTGCTCAATTCAGCCTTCTGGCTGAACGGTCAGGCGCTCGGATTCCCAGTTCAGTTCGACTTGGTGCTCAAGCATCTCCGTCAAGATATGCGCGACGACTGGTATTTCGACTGCCTGCAGTACGACGATCTCTTCAAGGATCCTGCCGAGGCGAAGCGGATCATTATCGCCCTCCTGCAGGACTGGAACGGCGTGTATCAAGGTACGCGCAGCGTTGTCCGAAACATACCGAAGAAAGGATATGGCGAGCGCTACGGCCTGGAGACCGACTTCTTCGACCGCTTCGTTTACCAAGCGATCTGTAGCTTCCTAATTCCATTCTTCGACCCACTCCTCGGCCATCGGGTGCTAAGCTACCGCTACGAACCAGCGCCGCTTAACCCGAAGTACCTGTTCAAGAACAAGATCGACCGTTGGTTCACGTTCGAAGGTGTGACGCTGACATTCCGCAGAGCGCGGCGTCATCTGCTAGTCACCGACCTCAGCAACTTCTTCGAAAACATCTCGCGCGTGCAGATCATAAAAGCGCTCGAAGAGATACGCGGGAGCCCGCCCGACGTCCGACGACGACAGCGCCAGGTCCGTAGCCGGCCAATGGTCGAGGACCTGCGCGGCGCCATCGACGATGCCCTGCGCCGTCTGTCGCCCAAGTCGGCAATGGCCAAGGCACTCGCCTATGGCCGCAAGCGATGGGATGCACTGAGCCGTTTCCTCGACGAGGGCACCGCCGAGATCGACAACAACGCTGCCGAACGGGCGATGCGCACTATCGCCATCGGCCGGAAGAACTGGCTGTTCGCTGGATCGAAGGCCGGCGGTGAACGCGCCGCCGCGATCTACACAGTCATCGAGACCTGCAAGCTCAGCGGTGTCGAGCCGCAGGCATACATCGCTGACGTCATCGAGAAGGTTGCCGGCAACTGGCCAGCTGCGCGCTGGGACGAGCTCATGCCGTGGAACTGGCGCCCTGACTTCCAGACGATTGCCGAAGCCGCCTAGCAAATGTCGCAATTCACCAGTTGCGGACATTCGAAGAATTAGGTCAGTCGCCGTGAACGAAAAAGTTGACCAGCTTGCGGGTGCCCCACCATGTGCCCGCTAGCAGCAGCGTCAGGGCGACCAAGCCAATATACAGGGCCGCGTTGTCTGGCTCACATGGGCGCGGCCGTCCCTCGCATCCTCCACCCGATTGCAGGACCATCACCAGCATCGGAAAGCCGATGAACAGGAGGACGACAAAAGTCGCAAGAACGCCAGCTATAGCGCCGCCGCTTGGAAGCCAGTTTCGACCGGAACGGTTCATGCGCGAAATATGCTAGCCGCAGCCTCGATCGTCAACGACCGCTTCCCACCAATCATCACCGTTCCGCGGTCTTCAAACCACGCTTACTGCCGATGCACGATGCCCTGCTCTTTGAGCACAGACTCGCCGACACGCCAGCTCAAGTCGTCGAGGCCTTCGAAAGCGTGATGACCGAGGTGCTCGGCGGGCGGGTGGCCGGTAAGGCGTCAATCAGCGACTTCGCCGAACGTCAGCAAACTTCGTCCGCACCACGGGAAAATGAAGTCTGACTAGAACAGCTCGTTTGACTTCGACCATTGGAGCCCTTTGAGACCGAGCGGTGAGGAGTAAGCGAGGTCTGAAGGCCGCCTTGCGGGCTAGGCCATCAACAGGCTGATAGCCGCTCTTTGAGCGAGGCGGTGATGTCGGACGAGATCGGGTCAGTGGAGGAAGGAACGAGTAGTCATACGAGGTCTCGTATGACTACTCGGATGGAGATTGCCGGCCGGGTGTCAGGCCGTCGGCACTGGACCGTCGAGCAGAAGCTGGCGATCCTGCGCGATGCCTTTGGGCCCGGAGGCTCGGTCCGCGCGGCCATGGAGCGTCATGAGGTGGGCAGTGGCGCGATCTACACCTGGCGCCGCCAGGCGATGTCGGGTGCCCTGACCGGGATCACCAGCCCAGCGGTGCCGAGCTTTGCCGAGGTACAGATCAGCGAGCCCGCAATGATGTTGCCGGCGCCGTCGTCGGCTGCGTCGGGCAGCGGGCAGATCGGGATCGAGCTTCCGTCCGGCGTGCGGCTGATCGATACGCTGCGCGTCCAACCTACCCGCCTCAAGCGGATGCAGTTCGGCAAGGCGTCCGAGAAGCTCAGTCACGAGATCGCCCAGCTTGAGTTGGCACTCGAAGAACTCGAGGCCGAGGCCGCCACGGTGAGCGCGCGGCGCGTCGATCCCGCCAAGCTCGACCGGCCGGCACCCGTTCGCGCGCTCCCGGACCATCTGCCGCGGGAAGAACAGCGCATTGAGCCCGAGCATGGCAACTGTACCTGCCCTGATTGCGGCGGGGCATTACGCCCGCTGGGCCAGGACAGCGACGAGATGCTCGACGCCGTACCGGTCCATTGGCGGGTCATCCGCACTATCCGCCCCAAGTATAGCTGCCGCGCCTGCGAGAAGGTCGTGCAGGCAGCCGCACCCGTAAAGGCGATCGCGCGGGGCAAGGCTACGTTCGGGACGCTCGCCCATGTCGTGGTCGCCAAGTTCGACCATCACCTGCCGCTCTACCGCCAGGCGGAGATGATGGCCGCACAGGGTATCGATATCGATCGCTCGACGCTCGCCGGATGGGCCGGTCAAGCGTCAGCGCTGCTCGATCCGATCGTCAGCCGCATCCGCGAGGCCGGGCTCACCGCCACCAAGATCCATACCGACGACACGCCCGTGCCGATGCTCGATCCGGGGCGCGGCAAGACCGCAACCGGCAGGATCTGGGCCTATGTCGTCGATGATCGCGGCGCCGGCGCCACCACGCCGCCGCTGGTCTGGTACCAGTTCACCCAGGATCGCACCGGCAGTCATCCCCAACAGCAGCTCACCAGCTTCACCGGATTCCTGCAGGCGGACGGCTATGCCGGCTATGACAAGCTCTACACCACCAACCGTGTCACCGAGGTCGCCTGCTGGGCGCATTTCCGGCGCAAGATCTTCGATATCCACGCGACCAAGCCGACGTCACTTACCACCGACCTGCTGACACGTATCGGGAACCTCTACCGGATCGAAGACGAGATCCGAGGGGCACCACCAGACGTCCGACGACGAGGCCGGCTGGAACGAACCGCACCCTTGGTCGAGGCGTTGCGCACCGCGCTGGACGACGCCCTGCGACGCCTCTCGCCAAAGTCCGAGATGGCCAAGGCGATCACCTATGGCCGCAAGCGCTGGACTGCGCTGACGCGCTTCCTCGACGACGGCCGGCTGGAGATCGACAACAACATCGCCGAACGCGCGATCCGCAGCATCGCGATCGGCCGCAAAAACTGGCTCTTCGCCGGATCGAAGGCCGGCGGCGATCGCGCCGCCGCGATCTACACCGTCATCGAGACCTGCAAGCTCAACGGCATCGAGCCGCAGGCTTACATCGCTGACGTCATCGCCGCAATCGCCGGCAACTGGCCTGCCGCGCGCTGGGACGAGCTGATGCCGTGGAACTGGCGCCCAGATTCCCAGACGATCGCCGAAGCCGCATAGGCAATGTCACAATTCGCCCAAACGTGGCCATCGAGGGTAAGGTCGGCGATCTCCGAAAGCCGACATCCAACCTTAACTCGCTCGATCTATCTATCTCTGCGAGAACGAACATACGGGTGGACGATGTATCGATTTGGCGGTGTCATGTTGGGATTCTCTGTCGTGTCCGGCCTCGCATTGGTTGTGGCTGGTCTACCCGCTGCGGCAGCGAGTGGCGATGCATGGAAGGTTTTTCAAAGACCCTATGGTTGCGGCATAAGTCGATCGGGAACGGGCGACTTATCATCTGATCCGGTATTCTGGCGGCCATTCCGTGGAGAGACCACGATCCTTTTGAAGATTGATACGCCCGAAGGCCAGATCGCCTCGGTCGGGAACAGCGACGGATTTTTAGAGATAGATCAGAATATTCGCCTTCCTATGCATGTTAGCTGGCAATCCGAAATCGATCCCTTAAAGATCCATTGGCCCTCGAAGAAAACGCTATCTGTGAAACTTAAAGAAGGCGTCGAAAGCAATTTCGGTAAGGCGCTCGCGAATGTCAGGGCGGCGCGCATCATATCGAGAGAGGATCAGATTTCGATCACGCTTCCTGATGCAGCAGCATGGCAAGAGGCCAGCTCATGTGTCGCAAATGTTGGCGCAGCGCTTCTCGTGTCTGCCCCGCCTTCGTATAGCAACGGCTCGCGCCCAGACCGGAGTTTGCCAGTGCCGCGCGGGGCAGGAGCTTGGATCAATTCCAATGCCTATCCGCCGAAAGCATTGGCCACTAAAACGGAAGGGGATGTCGGTATAAGAGTGAAGGTCGACAAATACGGTTATCCCATGGATTGCCGAGTCACCAAAGGGTCGGGATCAAACGTCCTTGATGATGCCACGTGCGTCCAGATTATGAAGGTAGCCCACTTTTATCCCGCTCTAAATTCCGCAGGGGTTTCTTCAGAGGCACAATGGGAAACAGTTATTAAGTGGCGCGTGCCTTGAGGCGCTCGTTCACTCACCGGATGCCCGGATGCCGCTGCCTTTGGCGGCTATAGCCCAGCACGTTGCCCGAAGCTGCCGGTCTCAAATCCATCAGTTTTCACCGTTCCGCGGTCTTCAGACCACGCTTACGGTGAGGAAACGGGCGAACCGCTAGCAACCAAGCGTGTCTTCCCAATATTCAATGGGCGACCGATTTAGGCTTAGTGAGCCGTCAGCCGAACTGCCGCGTTTAGGGCGCACATCGTTTAGATTGTGAATCAGCCTGCCAGCTTAGCATTTTGAAAAAGTCGTATCTTCCTCGCCCCGACCTGGCCAGGATGCTCCTGCGCCAATTCCATGCCTTCCATCTCAGCGCGAAGCCGGATGTAGCCGCGAAGGATCGGCTCGCGCAGCTCATACCAGCCTTGGCGCGAACCATGCAGAACCTCGCCATGACTGACTTGCTTCAAGGCGTTCATTCGCTGGTTAAACTTCGAGCGATCCAACAACTTACGACCCGGCCGCTGCTTCATGATGTCGCAGTATGAGACGTAGATATCGGAGCTCCGGCGCTTGAACTCGTGGTGGTCTGCGACTGCCCAAAGAACTTCTTGATAATCGTCGTTATATTTGTGAGTCGCCTCCTCATATAACCTCTTGAGGGTAGGTTCTATTCCCTTAACTGCTTCGACAACCGCTTGCATGTATAGATCGGGCCTTGTGACCGCGACCGCTTGATCGTCATCGAAGGCTCCCCAAAAAAGCTTCTCGCAAACCAAATGAATGTAATGGGGGAAGCCGTCGCTCATCGCTCCAATTCGAAACTCGCTCGCGTTGTCAACGGAAACTCCCAGCGCATCAGCCGCGCCTCGAATAATTTCTAACCGACCTTCCCAGTCGAGAGGCTGCAAATGCACCGCTTCAATATAGCGGTAACAGGAGTGATGATCCGCTAACAAATCTTCGAGTGAGGTGCCGATCCCAGTGAAGAATACTTTGATCGGGACGCGCTGGTCCCCCAACTGCTTGATGAGGTCCGCAAAAAGCTCTCTATCTTTCGAGCTTGCGATCTTATCGAACTCATCAAGGATAACGACAGGTTCCCCTTGATCCGCCTCAGCGCAGTAACGAAGAACTGACACTGCCTCGTTAATAGAAGCAAGTGTCGGAACTGCTCGCTCTTGAAGCTGCGTTTCCAACATAGCGGAGATACCGAACTTTTGAATGCCGACGCTACGCTTCGTGGTCTTTGATGGCCCAACCGGGAGAAAGCTCAGCAACTGATTGCCGATATCGCGAATCAGCGTTTGGAAGTCCTGCCCATTACAGGCGACTTGGACCGGAGCCCGATCTTCTGGACTCAGATAATTGCCCATAGCAATAGCGAGCGAGCTTTTACCGACTCCTCGATCACCGTGAATAAAGACCTGCCGACCAGGGGAATGAAATGCCCTACGAATCTGTTCGATCTGCTCGACGCGACCACATAGCAGATTGAGCTGATTTATCGGGCTGCTCGGCGACAGATGTGCGTTTAGGATTGTTACAAATTCAGGCTCAGACAGGTTTGCAATGCTCATAGACGAAACGTTGCAGAACATAATAGGAATATCAAGATGCCTGTCACCAGGAGGAGCAAGCATCTGTGGATATCAAGAAAGTTTAACTAGTCCTCAAGCACTCCTATGCGACGGGCTTCTAAAAGTGATGGACGATTTGGTCACGAGCCAGACTAAGCGGCAGCTTTTGACACCGCGGTCGGGCTGGCCGAAAGACCGATTCTAGGGCGCTTTCCGGCCAAGCGGCTTTCAACCAGATTCTGCCGATTTCGCGCTATGGGCCTGCAAGCAGTTGTTATTCTGCGGCCATCGGGCCAAAAATATAAACGGACGCAATCCTGTCGACGAACGTCTGCGGCGAAGCGCCCATCAGATTTGTCAGGACGATGACCGCCAGATCCTCATCAGGAGCGTTGATACCGGTTGAGCCAGGCGATCGCCTCCTGCATTGGCGCGGCTGAGAGCTTCACCGCAACGGTGCGGCCGATCTTGGTTCGCGTGATCAATCCGGCATCAGACAAAACGTCCAGGTGCTTCGTCATGCCGGGAAGTTTTAGCGAAAACGGCTGCGCCAGTTCGCTGACCGAAAGCCCAGGCTCTTCTATCAGGCGCTGCAGGACGCCTCGCCGGGTAGGATCGGCCAGTGCCCAAAAAATACGGTCTATATCCGATGTTCTATGCTTCGCCATATAGCGAAGTATCGTTGTCGAGGCTGGCCAAGTCAATCAGCGAATAGGTCCGCCAAACGGATGGCTGCTACTGTCAGGAGCAGACGCTCGCGCCGCCTCCTCGTAAGTGCGAAATTGGGCGGATCGGATAGCCGGACCCGATCGCAAGGTTTCATCCTAAGCTGTTGAGCGTTCGGAACCCGATGGCAATGTCTCCGATCTCCACGCATCTTAGATACGTTCGAGCGGCAGGCGCCTTTGAAGTGCTTGGCCTCCGTCAGCGGCGCACTGTGGCGGTTGGCGGCGATCGGTTCAACTCGCTCGATTTATCCGCCAAGCCGTTCGAAAATGAAGCCGATAATTGGCAATGTCTATCCAGCCATGAGGACGCGTGAGACAAAGAAAATCGCGTTAACGGGTCCAAAATAATAGAACAGTTTTCCGTCTTTTTCTCGGACCCGTTCTGGTCGCTCGTTTGTTATACCAAGATGCAGAGTAATATCGACATCTCGCTGATAGACAACCACAGCATTATATTCGATAAGGATCGGCTCATTCGCAGATATGTTTGAATCGCGAAGCGGTTCGCCCCCGCGACGGCAGCAACCGAGAACGTGCGGCTTGACCGCCGCATTGGCCTGCGCATCGCCGGCAGCGTCGAACTCAATAAGCGCGCAACGTCCGATCAAAGAGCCCTTTGCCCGAGGCGCCGGTCTACGGCTGTCAAGAGGCTGCTTCGTTTTCAATATCCAGCGAGGGACCGTGTCATGCTTGCAACCTTTACGATGGACCGGTTTCCCTGCGCTAAGGCGTCGCATCACTCGACATATTATTCCGCACACGTGGGCGAGCAGATCCGCATCGTAGCCCTGGAGAACGACTTCCGCTCGCTGCTGCTCGATCGCATGGACGAGTCGCAAGTGCTTGATCACTGCGAATTCATCGCGGCAGCGAAGGCCCGCAATGGGATCTTCGACGTTGCCGGAATGATCAGCGTGACACTGCAGGATCGCTGACGTGCGGAATTACCGCCCGTCCGCGAATGGGTCGGAATTGAGGCTGCCCCCGAGTTGCGGGGTCCAAGCTGCGACCGTCCCACGTTGCTGTCTCTTCGCGGCGTAGAGCGCGGCGTCCGCCCTTGACGATAAAATCTCCAGATCGACCCCGTCGCGCGGCGCAAGGGCGATCCCCACGCTTGCGCCGATCGTGATGATAACACCGTCGATATCGAACGGAGTTGCAAGCAAGGCCACGAGCCGACAGGCTAGATCGACTGCCTGGCTCTCTGTCTCGATCCCTATCTGCAAGACCGCGAACTCGTCGCCACCGACGCGCGCCGCGGTGTCGCCCCACCGGATGCTATCCGAAATCCGGCTTGCGACCGCTTTAAGCAACGCGTCGCCCATCGCGTGGCCGTGCAGATCGTTCACTGGCTTGAACAGGTCGAGATCAATCAAATGCAACGCCACAAAAGCCTCGCTATGGTTCACCGTAGCGAGACCCTCAACGACCCGCTCTCTTAGCAGGAGCCGGTTCGCGAGACCGGTCAGGCCATCCTGCCGAGCGAGGTCGGCAAGAGCCCGGCGCGAGACAAGCTGATCAACTGTTGAGCGATACAGAAAACGAGAGGATTCAAGGCTGCCGGCGCCGAAAGTGATGAACAACAGCGCCATCGCGCTATATGGCACATCATAGCCGGCGGCGTCCCCCATATGGGTCAGGAACCCGATGATCAGCGGGATCACCGCTGCGGCGAGACTTGCGAAGTAGATCTTCGGGCGGATGCCGATCCGTACGACGAGACCGGCGCCATAGGCAAAACCGAGCCCGGTCACGACCATATGAATGGCCACATCATCGTTTTGGAGCACCCAGATGTTCAGGCAGCCGAGAAGGGCGCCGAAGCCGATGCTGCCGATCGCATATCTGCGTTCCCAAGTCTGGGCGTCGGTCCTGCTCAACAGGGTTACGGATATCCTGCGCCGAAATGCCAGCAGCGACAGGATGCGCAGCGAGGACCAGAGCAGCATCGCGATGCCGATCCCGGCGGTTACCATGCTGTGCGAACGGTTGGCGATGACCAGAGCGAGGCACCCGGCGGTGATGCCGACGATAGTGATCGGCACCATCGCTCCGTAGAGCATCGCTACCAGTTCGCGATAGACTTCGCTTGGTAGCCGCTCAGCCATTCGAAGCCTCCGGCGTAAGCCAGTTTTCGAAAACGGAAATAATAAATCAGCTGCCATTCGCCCTTTCTAGGGATTAAACGTTAATATTGATGCCATGGTTTACCGCTGTATTAATAGTTGCACGGAAGAATTTGCCTGATCCCGAGGATGTGCTGAAGTCAATACTCCGACGATAAGAGCTGGCGCGGCTCTCCGTATAAATACCTACTATATTTTGTTTTCATTTTCACCAGCGTTTTATTCAGGTCGGCGGAGGCTAGCCTGTAAATTTCCTAGGAACAGAAATGGGTGATAAGGGTTTTAGCAATGAAACGATCCGCCCGGATCGCGGACTCAAATAATGCCTATGCTTGTAGATATAACGGCCGATCTAGCCGAATGTAGGGCGGAAGTCGAAAAGGTCAGGCACGAACTCGGCCTTTTCCTTGTCGCGGCCGAAAAGACACGAATGGCGATGCTATTCACTGACGCTTCGGTGCCGAGTGCTCCGATTATTTTCGCGAATGACGCCTTCCTCAGATTGACGGGCCTGGCTCGGCAGGAGGTGATCGGCACCTCCTTCACGGCCCTGTTGGCACGCGGCACCGGTTCCGATCCGGCGGCCGAAAACGGAAACGCGATTGCTGACCTTTCAGGCGACGAACCCGACATATTCTACCGTCGGAAAGACGGCGCCATCTTCTGGGCGTCGCTCTTCATCTGTCCAGTGTTGGATGAGCATGGCGACCTGGTCCAGCACTTCATATCCTTGATCGATCATACCAAGCATCACGACAAACAGGCGCAGTGCGAAATGTTGCTCGATGAACTCAATCATCGTGTCAAAAACACGCTGTCGACGGTGCAGTCGATCGTTCAACAGTCGCTTTTGGCGACCACCGATCCCGCCGAAATCCAGGAATCGATAGAGTCCCGGCTCCTTGCGCTTTCCCGGTCGCACGATCTCCTGACGCGACGTCATTGGGAAGGCGCAGCTCTCCGCGATCTCGTTGATGCTGTGCTGACGCCGTTCAGCTCACGGTCGAAGGCGCGGCCCATGTTGTGCGTGACACGAATCCCGCTTTTTGCCGGCTGATCGGCCGCCCCCGCGAGGACATCATCGGCAAACCACTTTGCGCGTTGCTGCCCGAGGATCCGGAATGTCTCGCGCTGCTTGACCAAGTCTACCGCACGGGAAAATTTGGCAGTCTCCAGGGCCAAGAGCATGCCGAGCCGGGTCCAGTCTTCTCGTCATACGTCCTGTGGCCCGTGACGACCGACAATCGTACGTCCGGCGTGGTGATCCAGGTGACCGAAACTGCGCCCCTGCATGCGAGAACGATGGAAATGAATGAGGCGTTGCTGCTCGGTGCGCTGCGCCAGCACGAGCTCGCCGCGAGTGCGGATGAGGCCAACGTGCTTTTGCAGGCTGAGATCGTCCAACGGATCCAGTCTGAGCGCGACGCCCTGATGCTAACGACCGAGATATCGCACCGCATCAAGAATAATCTGCAGATCGTCATTTCGCTTATCGGCGCGGAGATCGGACAAATACCGGCAGCGTACGCCGAGGGCTATGTCGCGATGGAGGCGCGCATCGCCGCCATTGCAGAACTCTATAACCTGATCTCGCAATCCAATGAGGTCGGCACCGTTCCCCTGGACGCATATCTAGTAGAGCTGGTGCGGACCATGTCGGCAAGCCTGCTCGAACCCTCGTCGGCGATAAGAATTGAGGTGGAGTCCGTGCCAATGGAGCTCGACTCGGATCGCGCCGTGCCCTTTGGTCTGCTGGTGAATGAACTGACCACCAATGCCATCAAGCACGCGTTTCCCGATGGCACCGGCCGTCTGAAATTGAGCATCGGCGCAGTCGGCGATCAGATCGGGTTGACCGTCGCTGACGACGGCGTCGGCATGGACAATAAGGAACCATCGCCGGACGCGGAACGGCATGGTTCCGGCTACGTGTCGATCTTCGTTCGGCAACTAGGCGGCACCATGACCGTAAACGGATCGGACGAACCTGGAACGGTTATCCGTATCCTGTTCCCGTTGCGGCTCGACTCAAAGCTCGTGCCGGTTCGCTGCGAACCATAGCCGCCGAGGGGCTCGCTCTGAGGGCGAGCCGTTGTCGCTAAACCCGCCAGGAGCCGATCTGGCTTTTGAGCAGCGCCGTTGCTCGGCCGGTCACAAGCGCGCTGCCTGGCGGTCAGCCGCGTAGCCCCTAGCCCGCAGTTTGCACCCACGGCTCTGTATTTAAACCGCCGTCCTTATCTGGTTCTCGACATCGATCGCCGCGTCGCGAATTCGCTTCGCTGTCTCCAGCGCAGCTGCTGGCGTTAGCGTTACATCCAAATCGGCCGGACCATGAATATGGACTATGATGCCCTCCGCGTCAGCTTCGCTTGGTTCATTGTGCACAGTTGCGGAAGCGGACGCCGGTCAGCGCTCGCCATTATCCAGTCTCTGGCAAGCACCATGGACGTAAAAACTTCCGCATTGGAATCGGCAACCCTGATCGCCTGCAATTTGGCAATTCGGTGGCTGTGACGACCGCCGTCCGGTCCGCATGAAGCGGGCCCAGTCGCGCTACCATGGATCGCAATGCGTCAGCGACATGCGAAGGTTGCGCGCCCCTCGATCGAGTGTCGATGATGACTAACCTTGGTCGGCCGACAACACGTAATTTCGCGAGTTCGATTCGAAGAGCCTTCTCGTACGATATCACCGTCTCTAACGACCATAATCCGGTTCGGGTGACGGTCAGTAGGGATATGTCGGGCTCAAGCTTAAACTGAAACATGCATAGCCTCGCCGATGGCGGGGAGTACTGGAGCGAGACCAGAGAATGCTGGACACCTTGAGCGGTCGCTTAGATCGGAATAGCTCGTAGCTCTGCTGCTTGAGCCTTTAACCGCATTCCCAGCCCGTCAGCAAAAGCCTTCTTACCTAACGCGTTAGCAGCCATGATCACCAGTTCCTCCGCGGCCTCCACTGCCGCACGAGGAGTAAGTGATATGTCGACAGTCTCCGGGCCAAGCACGACGACCTCGCCTGGGGCGCAACTGACGATGGGAGCGTCGTCATGAATAATCCTGATCACGATGGGCTCTCCTATGAACTCGGACACGACGGTAACACAAACTACGATAATATTTGGTGCCGCAAGCATGAAATGACTAGAAGGCACGATAATTAAATAACAGTGAATCGACGTTATTGGTATAGCCGTCTATCGCGTCTGAAAAAGAAAAGATGGGCGTTTTGAGCCATATTTTCACATACGCTGGATTAGGTTTACTACGTAGGAGGCTAACGCGAGTTTGATCCGCAAGTCCGCGACTCAGGCGACCGCGAATGCCCCTCCAATGCAGTCCCCTAATTAGCACTAGGTGTTTAGTCCCGGCATTTGATGGTGCGGGTTGATTGTAAACCTTTCGGGCTCGGTTGCCCAGATTTTGCAGATGTATTCGTAGGGTGTCGGGCCGCGCAGCGTTTTGAGCCGACGGGCATAATTGTAGGCATCGATGAAGTCGCGGAGATGGGCTGTCAGCTGTGTATGGCTGTCATAGTGATAGCGTTTGACGACC
>Ga0070667_100001306_pt1 | contig 22448 bp, 16 predicted proteins | sample KBSS33metaG_FD_64659 | JGI IMG/M metagenome (GOLD analysis project Ga0070667, IMG submission 64659) | Switchgrass rhizosphere microbial communities from Kellogg Biological Station, Michigan, USA - KBS S3-3 metaG | ecosystem: Host-associated > Plants > Roots > Rhizosphere > Soil ... | reverse complement strand
CCGGCGAAGGCCGGGGCCCAGGGCAGCGGGAACCGCTGCTTTGCAGCGGCCTGGACCCCGGCCTTCGCCGGGGGACTGGAGGGCGCATGCATCCGCTGACCTTCATCGTCTTCCTGCCGCTTCTCGCGGCGATCGTCGCGGGGCTCGGCGGCCGGTGGATCGGCAAGACCGCGGCCAAGGTGATCACCACCGGCGCGCTGATGATCGGGGCGGTGCTGAGCTGGCCGATCTTCTTCCAATATATCGCGGGCTCGGCGCAGCCGACGGTGATCCCGGTGCTGAAGTTCATCGAGAGCGGCGCGCTCAACGTCGACTGGGCGCTGCGGCTCGACAGCCTGACCGCGGTGATGCTGGTCGTCGTGACCAGCGTCAGCTCGCTCGTCCACCTCTATAGCTGGGGCTACATGGAGGAGGACCCGGGCCAGTCGCGGTTCTTCGCTTATTTGTCGCTGTTCAGCTTCGCCATGCTGATGCTGGTGACCGCCGACAGCCTGGTGCAGATGTTCTTCGGCTGGGAGGGGGTCGGCTTGGCTTCCTACCTGCTGATCGGCTTCTGGTACCACAAGCCGTCAGCCAATGCGGCGGCACTGAAGGCGTTCGTCGTCAACCGCGTCGGCGACTTCGGCTTCAGCCTCGGCATTTTCGGCACCTTCCTGGTGTTCGGCACCGTCTCGATCCCCGCGATCCTCGCCGCTGCGCCGGGCATGGCCGGATCGACCATTGGCTTTGCCGGGATGCGCGTCGACACCATGACCCTGCTGTGCCTGCTGCTGTTCGTCGGAGCGATGGGCAAGTCGGCGCAGCTCGGACTGCACACCTGGCTGCCCGACGCGATGGAGGGCCCGACCCCGGTCAGCGCGCTGATTCACGCCGCGACCATGGTCACCGCGGGTGTGTTCATGGTCTGCCGGCTGTCGCCGATGTTCAACGTGTCGCCGGTTGCGCTGCACACGGTCACCTACGTCGGCGCCGCGACCTGCTTCGTCGCTGCGACCATCGGGACCGCGCAGAACGACATCAAGCGGGTGATCGCTTATTCGACCATGTCGCAACTGGGCTACATGTTCTTCGCCGCGGGCGTCGGCGCCTACGGTGCTGCGATGTTCCATTTGTTCACCCACGCCTTCTTCAAGGCGCTGCTGTTCCTCGGCGCTGGCAGCGTGATCCACGCGATGCACCACGAGCAAGACATGCGTTACTATGGCGCGCTCCGTAAGGAGATCCCGTTCACCTTCTGGGTGATGGTCGCTGGCACGCTGGCGATCACCGGCGTTGGCGTCGTGGGCATCGGCTTTGCCGGCTTCTGGTCGAAGGACGCGATTCTCGAGGCGTCGTGGGCTGCGAACTCGGTGCCGGGCACCATTGCCTTCTGGCTCGGCGCGTTCGCTGCGCTGCTGACCAGCTTCTACTCGTGGCGGCTGATCTTTCTGACCTTCTTCGGCAAGGCCCGCTGGGCGGCGTCGGAGCATATCCAGCACGCGGTCCACCACGTGCACGAGGCGCCGGACGAGGAGCATGGCGACAGCAGCCATTCCAAGCACACTCCGCCCGAGGGCACCGCCGGCTATCACCCGCAGGAAAGCCCATGGACGATGCTCGTCCCGATCGGGCTGCTCGCCATCGGCGCAGTGTTCGCCGGGCAGTTCTTCCACGCCTTCTTCACCGACGCCGAGCGCGCGCCCGATTACTGGCGCGGCGCGGTCGCGTTCAGCAAGGAACTCGCCGAGGCTGCCCACCATTCGCCGGAGTGGGTCAAGCTCACCCCGACGATCGTCATGCTGATCGGGCTGTGGATCGCGTGGAACAACTACATCCGTAATCCAGGCGCCGCCGAGCGCTTCGTTTCGGCCTTCCCGGTCTTGCACCGCTTCGTGCTCAACAAATGGTATTTCGACGAAATTTATGACTTCCTGTTCGTCCGTCCGGCGCTGTGGCTTGGTCGGGTGCTGTGGAAGGGCGGTGACGAGGGGACGATCGACCGCTTCGGCCCGCACGGCGCTGCCTATGCCGTGAGCATCGGCAACCGCGTCGCGGCGCGATTCCAGTCGGGTTACCTCTATTCCTACGCCTTGGTGATGCTGCTCGGCCTGATCGGAGCCGCGAGCTGGGCGATGTGGTGGGCAGCGAAGTGACCGGATTGCCCTTGCTCACCATCCTCATCGCACTGCCGCTGATCGCCGGCGCTGCGTGCCTGTTCGTCAGGGCCGAGGCGGCGCGCTGGATCGCGCTCGTCACGACCCTGGTCGAGCTGGTCATCAGCATCTACCTCTGGGTGCAGTTCGACCCGAACGGCGCGCAGTGGCAGTTCCAGGAATATGTGCCCCTCGGCGGCGGGTTCGGCTGGGCGTTGGGGATCGACGGGATCGCGCTGGTGCTGATCCAGCTGACGGCGTTCCTGATGCCGATCTGCATCGGCGCCAGCTGGCGCTCGATCGAGCGGCGCGTGCCCGAATTTATGGCCGCCTTCCTGCTCATGCAGGCGCTGATGTTCGGCGTGTTCGCGGCGCAGGACCTGTTCCTGTTCTACGTCTTCTTCGAAGGCGGGCTCATCCCGATGTACCTGATCATCGGCATCTGGGGCGGCGCCGAGCGGATCAAGGCGAGCTACAAATTCTTCCTCTACACCTTCCTCGGCTCGGTGCTGATGCTGATCGCGATGATCTACATGGCGCAGACCGCAGGCACGACCTCGATCCCCAAGCTGATGGCCTACGACTTCCCGGTCGACGCGCAGAAGTGGCTGTGGCTCGCCTTCTTCGCCAGCTTCGCAGTGAAGATGCCGATGTGGCCGGTCCACACTTGGTTGCCCGACGCGCACGTCCAGGCGCCGACCGCGGGCTCGGTAATCCTCGCTGGCGTGCTGCTGAAGATGGGCGGCTACGGCTTCATCCGCTTCTCGCTGCCGATGTTCCCCGACGGGTCGGCGATGTTCGTACCGCTGGTGTTCGTGCTGAGCGGAGTGGCGGTGGTCTACACCAGCCTCGTCGCGCTGGTGCAGACCGACATGAAGAAGCTGATCGCTTATTCGTCGGTCGCGCACATGGCCTTCGTCACCTTCGGCTTGTTCGCGCTGAACCGGCAGGGGATCGAGGGCGCCATGATGGTGATGCTTGGTCACGGCCTGGTTTCGGGCGCGCTCTTCCTGTGCGTCGGCGTGGTCTACGACCGCCTGCATACCCGCGAGATCGCGCGCTACGGTGGCCTCAGCGACAATATGCCGGGCTACGCCCTGCTGTTCATGGTCTTCACCATGGCCAGCGTCGGACTTCCGGGCACGAGCAATTTCGTTGGTGAGTTCCTGAGTCTGATCGGCACCTATCATGCGTCGACATGGGCGGCGATCGTCGCCACCACCGGAATCATCCTCGGCGCGGCCTACATGCTGTGGCTGTACTGGCGGATCGCGTTCGGCACCCAGCGCAACGCCGACGCGGCGGCGATGCCTGACCTGAGCGCGCGCGAATGGTGGCTGCTGGCTCCGATCGCGCTCGCGGTGTTCTGGATGGGCATTTATCCGGAGAGCTTCCTGAGGCCGATGCGTAACGATATCGGCCGGCTGCTGACACGGGTCGAGCGGGTCGCTCCGCAAGGCGATTCGCGCCCGACGCCGGGCAAGGCACGCGAAAAGCTGCAGCTTGTCGGCGAAGAGGAATCGCACTCATGAGCCGGTTCGCAGCCATCCTGCCCGAACTGATCCTGTCGCTCGGGGGCACCGTGCTGATGCTCGTCGCGGCGTTCACCGGCCGCCGCGGCTCGGCGCTGGTCAGCTGGCTCGCGGTGGCATTGCTGCTGGTTGGGACCGCGGCGCTGGTCGGCGCGCCGTCACACGCTGGCCCTCAGTTCGACGGCCTCATCTCGGCCGACCTGTTCGCAAGTTTCGGCAAGGCGATCATGTTCCCAGCAGCCGCTGTCGCGATCATCGCCGCGCACGGCTGGTTCGAGCAGGATCATGAGCACAGCAGCGAATATGCGGTGCTGATCCTGTTCGCCGCCGCGGGGATGAGCATCATGGTCTCGGCGACCAGCCTGATCTCGCTCTACGTCGGTCTCGAGCTCAACAGCCTCGCCTCCTACGTGCTCGCATCCTACCGGCGAAGCGACGAGCGCTCGGCCGAGGCGGGCCTCAAATATTTCGTGCTCGGAGCGCTCGCGAGCGGGATCCTGCTGTACGGAATCTCGCTGCTTTACGGCTTTACAGGGACGACCAATTTCGCCGGCATCGCCGCCGCGTTCGCGCGCGGTGCGCCGTCGCTCGGCCTGTTGTTCGGCCTCGTCTTCCTGCTCGCCGGCCTGGCATTCAAGATCAGCGCTGTCCCGTTCCACATGTGGACGCCCGACGTTTACGAAGGCGCACCGACTCCGGTCACCGCTTTCTTCGCGACCGCGCCCAAGGTCGCCGCGGTGATGCTTGCGACGCGCGTCTGCGTCGACGCGCTTGCGCCTGCGACCGACGCGTGGCGGCAGATCATGATCTTCGCGGCGCTCGCCTCGATCTTCCTCGGCGCGATCGCGGCCTACGGCCAAACCAACATCAAGCGACTGCTGGCTTATTCGTCGATCAACAATGTCGGCTTCGTCCTCATCGGCCTCGCTGGCGGCGGCGCGGTGGGCGCGTCGTCGGTGCTGTTCTACCTCGCCGTCTACGTGCCGATGACGCTCGGTGCGTTCCTCTGTGTGCTGTGGATGCGCGACTCCGAGGGGCGCCCGGTCGAGGACATCGCGAGCCTTGCCGGCCTGTCGCAGACCCGCCCCGGCTTCGCTCTTGCGTTTGCAGTGTTCATGTTCAGCCTCGCCGGAGTCCCGCCCTTCTTCGGCTTCTGGGCCAAGGTCGTGGTGTTCAACTCGGCGCTGAAGGCCGGGCTATTCCCGTTCGCTGTCGCCGGCATCCTCGGCACGGTCATCGGCGCCTATTATTACCTGCGGATCGTCAAGGTGATGTACATGGACGAGCCAGCGGCGCCTTACGCGCGCGTCCGGGAGCCGCTGCAGGGTCTGCTGATCCTCGTCTCCGCGCTGGTCATCTCGCCGCTCGGCTATCTCCTCATCGGCCCGCTCCAGTCGCTTAGCGACAAAGCTGCGGGGTCGATGTTCTAGCCCGATGCGGATCCGGATCGTCGAGCGCACCGGTTCGACCAACTCCGACCTGATCGCCGATCGGAACGCAGTCGAGGGCAGCTGGCTGGTCGCGCTCGAGCAGCATGCCGGAAAGGGCCGCCAGGGCCGCCAGTGGGTTTCGGCCAAGGGCAATTTCGCGGGCAGCACCCTGGTCGAGCTGCGCGACGACGATCCGCCCGCGCAGACCCTGTCGCTCGCCGCCGGTCTCGCCTTGGCGGATGCGATCGACGTTGCCACTCCCGGCCAACCGCTGATGCTCAAGTGGCCCAACGACCTCTTGCTGCGCGACAGCAAGCTCGCCGGAATCCTGCTCGAGCGAAGCGGCGATCGGATCGCGGTCGGGTTCGGCGTTAATCTCGCGGCCGCGCCGGCGCTGGTGGACCGCCGCGCTGCGGACCTCGGTGGAGCGATCCTCCCCGAAGCCTTCGCGCCCCTGCTCGCGGCAAGCTTCGCGCGGATGCTCGACTCGTGGCGGGCAAGCGAGAGCTCGGCCCTGACGCGGGCGTGGGAAGAGCGCGCGCACCCTCTCGGAACCCGGCTGACGGTCCATGCCGGCGCCGGCGAGACGATCTCTGGCCGATTCGCCGGGCTCGAACCCGACGGCGCGCTCCGGCTGCAGCTCGACGACGGCTCGGTCGAGCTCGTCCGAGCCGGCGATGTTGACCTGGGTTAGCTCGCCGAGTCGCACTCTCGCGTCCGGCGTTAAGCCGGAGTAGGGGCAGCTTCGTTTCGCGAGCGAGTCGAATGTCGGGAGGGGCGATCGCCGCGGAGCCAGCACCGGTCCTGCTGGCCGGGCCTATGACTCGCAAGGAACCTCCCCATGTCCTTCATCACCACCCGCGACGGCACCGAGATTTTCTACAAGGACTGGGGTCCCAAGGACGCCCAGCCGATCGTGTTCCATCACGGCTGGCCGCTGAGCGCCGACGACTGGGACAACCAGATGATGGTGTTCCTCGGACAGGGGTTCCGGGTCATCGCTCATGACCGCCGCGGGCATGGCCGCTCGACCCAGACCGACACCGGCAACGACATGGACACCTACGCCGAGGACCTGAAGCAGCTCGCGGCGAAGTTGGACCTCAGGAATGCGATCCACGTCGGCCATTCGACCGGTGGCGGCGAAGTCGCGCATTATGTCGCCCGCGCCGAGCCTGGCCGGGTTGCGAAGGCAGTGCTGATCGGTGCGGTTCCGCCGATCATGGTCAAGTCCGAAACCAACCCAGGCGGAACTCCGATCGAGGCGTTCGACGGCTATCGCGCAGCGCTGATCGCCAACCGCGCGCAGCTTTATGCCGACATCGCCAGCGGGCCGTTCTACGGCTTCAATCGGATTGGCGTGCAGCCGATTCAGGGCGTGATCGACAATTGGTGGCGCCAGGGGATGATGGGCGGGATCAAGGCCCATTACGACTGCGTGAAGGCCTTCTCGGAAACAGATTTCACCGAGGACCTCAAGGCGATCGACATTCCGGTGCTGCTGCTCCACGGCGACGACGACCAAGTGGTGCCGATCGCCGATTCGGCGCTGCTCGGGATCAACCTGCTGAAGCACGGCCAGCTGAAGGTCTATCCGGGATATCCGCACGGCATGGCGACGACGCACGCCGACGACATCAACCGCGACGTGCTGGCGTTTATCCGCGGCGAGAAGGTCGGCGAGACCAGCCGCATGTCGCCGGCGCTCGTCGCCGAGTCGCTGCCGGCCTGACGATCGTCACGCGAAACAATGAGCGACGCGCCGCAAGACCTCGCCGCCACACGCGGCGCGCAGATGTTCCCGCGCCTGAACGACGATGAAGTTGCGCGGCTGTGCCGGTTCGGCGAGCCGCGCAATTATCACGCCGGCGAGTATGTCGCGCGCGCCGGCGAGGCACCGCCGGGGCTGCAGGTGATCCTGTCCGGGCGGCTCGAGGTCACTCGGCACGGCGGAGGCGGCGACCACGCGCCGATCGTCGTCCACGAGCCCGGCGATTTTACCGGCGAGCTCGCGCAGCTGTCGGGCCGTCCGTCGCTGGTAGACGCGGTCGCGCTGGGCGACCTCGAAACCGTGGCGATCGCGCCGGATCGCCTGCGCGCGCTGCTGATTGCCGAAGCGGATCTCGGCGAGCGGATCATGCGCGCGCTCATCCTCCGCCGCATGGGGCTGATCGAGTCCGGCGCCGGGCCGATCGTCGTCGGCAGCGAAGCAAGCGCCGACGTGCTGCGTCTGACCAATTTCCTGCGACGCAACGGCCATCCCTATCAGCAGCTGGACGCCGCAAGCGACGGCTGCGGGCGGACGCTGGTTGAACGCTTCCAGATCGAGCCGGAGGAGCTGCCGATCGTCCTGTGTCCATCCGGCCAGCTGTTGCGCAACCCGAGCGAAGACCAGCTTGCGCGTTGCGTCGGGCTCGTCGGGACGCTCGATCCCGATCGGCTTTACGACGTGGTCGTGGTCGGCGCAGGACCCGCGGGCCTTGCGACTTCGGTCTATGCAGGCTCCGAAGGCCTGTCGGTGCTGGCGATCGATTGCCGCTCGTTCGGCGGGCAGGCGGGCGCCTCGGCGCGGATCGAGAATTACCTGGGCTTCCCCACCGGTGTCTCCGGCATGGCCCTGATGGGCCGGGCGTTCAGCCAGGCGCAGAAGTTCGGAGTCGAGATCGCGATCCCCGACGAAGCGGTGAAGCTCGAATGCGGCAACGACCCGTGCCAGATCCGCCTTGCGACCGGGGAGCAGGTGCGGGCACGCGCGGTCGTCCTCGCCACCGGCGCCCGCTACCGCAGGCTCGACGTCGAGCGGCTCGATGAGTTCGAAGGCGCATCGGTCCATTATTGGGCCTCGCCGCTCGAGGCCGATCTGTGCCGCGACGCCGACGTCGCTCTGGTCGGCGGCGGCAATTCGGCGGGGCAGGCGACGGTGTTCCTCGCTGGCCGCGCGCGCCGCGTGACTTTGATCGCCCGGCGGCCGCTCACGGAAACCATGTCGCGCTACCTGATCGACCGGATCGAGTCCCTGCCCAACGTCGACGTGATGATCGGGTGCGAGGTCGCCGCGCTGGAGGGCGCGAACGGCCAGCTCGAAGCGATCACCTGCAAGAACCGCGCGACCGGCAAGAAGGCACGGCGGCCGGTGCGCTACCTGTTCTCCTTCATCGGCGCGGAGCCGAACACCGACTGGCTGCACAGCTCGGGCATCAAGCTCGACGCGCGCGGATTCGTCCTGACCGGCGACGAAATCGGCCTCGATCGGCTGCCGCTTGAGACGAGCCGCAGGGGCGTGTTCGCCGTCGGCGACGTCCGCTCCTGCTCAGTCAAACGGGTCGCCGCGTCGGTCGGTGACGGCGCGCAGGTCGTCGCTGCAATCCACGCTTATCTGGCCAGGCAAGAGACCGCGCCAGCCATGCCGATGCCGCTGGTTGCAGCGACGGTCTGACGCGCTTTCCGATTTGCCGTTGTTCGCCTAAGGCCCGCGGATGCTGCTCGCCATCGACGCCGGCAATACCAACATGGTCTTCGCGCTCGTCGATGGGGGCGAGATCAAGACGCGCTGGCGCATCGCGACCGACCCGCGCCGGACCGCCGACGAATATGCCGTGTGGCTGCATCAGCTGCTCGAGCTCGAAGGCTATTCGCGCTCCGACGTCGACGCGGTGATCATCGGCACGGTCGTGCCGCGCGCGCTGCACAATCTCGAAGTGCTGGCGAGCAAATATTTCCACGTCGAGCCGGCGATCGCGGGGCAGGGGAAGGCCGGATGGCCGGTCGCCTTCGAGGTCGACGAGCCGCAGAACGTCGGTGCGGACCGCGCCCTCAACGCGATCGCGGCACATGCGAAATATCCCGGCAACCTGGTCATCATCGACTTCGGCACAGCGACGACCTTCGACCTCATCAGTCCGGCCGGCGCCTACACCGGCGGCATCATCGCGCCGGGCATCAACCTGTCGCTCGATGCGCTGGTCAACGCGACCGCGAAGCTGCCGCGGATCGCGATCGAAGCGCCGGAGGACACGAGCGTGATCGGCCGCACGACCCAGAGCCAGATGCTGATCGGCATCTATTGGGGCTATATCGCGATGATCGAGGGCCTCGTCGAACGCATGCGGCGACAGATCGAAGGTCCCGAGACCGTGATCGCGACCGGCGGCCTCGCGGTGCTGTTCGATCGGCACACCGACGCGTTCGATGCGATTGAACCCGATCTCACCATCCAGGGGTTGAGCCTGTTGTACGAGATGTCAGCGTCGAAATGATGTGCCTGCGATGATCCCGGGGGAAGAACTGCTGTTTTGCGCGCTCGGCGGCTCGGGCGAGATCGGCATGAACGTCAATCTCTATGGCTGCCGCGGGCAATGGATCATGGTCGACCTCGGCCTGACTTTCGCCGATCCGGACTATCCGGGAATCGACCTGATCCTGCCTGACCTCGAGTTCATCGAGGCGGAGCAGGAGCGGCTCGCAGGAATCATCCTCACCCACGGCCACGAGGACCATATCGGCGCACTGCCGTACCTCGCCGAAGAGCTGAAGGCGCCGCTATTCGCGACTCCCTTCACCGCCGGCCTGATTGCCGGCAAGCTCGAGGAGGAGGGGCTGACCGGCAAGGTGAAGCTCAACATCGTCGAGCGCGGCGGCAACGTCGAGCTCGGGCCATTCAGGGTCAGCTTCGTCGCTCTGTCGCATTCGATCCCCGAGGGGAACGGGCTGCTGATCGAGACCCCGTTCGGCAATATCTTCCACACCGGCGACTGGAAGATCGACGAGACTCCCGTGCTCGGCGAGGCGCCCAGTACCGAGGCGCTGACCCGGATCGGCGACGCGGGTGTGCTCGCCCTGGTGTGCGATTCGACCAACGTCTTCCAGGACAGGCCGTCGGGGTCCGAGGAAGGAGTCCACGAAGGGCTGCTCGCCCAGGTGATGATGGCCAACGGCCGCGTGCTTGTGACGACCTTCGCGTCCAATGCCGCGCGGCTGCAGACGATCGGCCGTGTCGCTCGTGAAGCGCAGCGCCGCGTGTGCATTGCCGGCCGCTCGCTGGAACGAATCCTGCGCGTGTCGCAAGCGACCGGCTACCTCACGGATTTCCCGCCGCCGATCTCGTTCGACGAAGCGATGCGCCTGCCCAAGAGCGAGGTGCTGATCATCGCCACCGGCGGGCAGGGCGAGCCACGCGCGGCGCTCGGCCGAATCGCGTTCGGCACGCACGAGCTCAAGCTCGGCGAGGGCGACACGGTGATCTTCTCGTCGCGCGTCATTCCCGGCAACGAGGTCGCGATCGGACGGATCATGAACCAGCTGTCCGACCTCGGAGTCCAGATCGTCACCGAGAAGCAGGCGCACGTCCATGTTTCGGGCCACCCTGGCCGGCCGGAGCTCATCCAGATGTACGACTGGGTCCGGCCGAGGATCGTCGTCCCGGTGCACGGCGAGGGCCGCCACCTCGCCGAGCACGCCCGGCTGGCGCTATCGCACGGGGTGCATGGCGCGGTGGTGCAGAAGAACGGCGACGTCATTCGACTGGCGCCGGGCGAGCCGGAGAAGGTCGACGAGGTGCGGGTCGGCCGGCTGGTGCTCGACGGCGACGTCATCCTCCCGGCCAATGGAGCAACGATCAACGAACGGCGCAAGATCGGGCTTGCGGGGCTGATTACCGTCGCGCTTCCGGTCCGAGAGAATGGCAAGCTCGCAGGCAAGCCGCTGATCCGGCCGTTCGGAGTACCGGTGGAGGAGGACCGCGAGGACTTCATCGCCGACGCGACCGACGCGGCCACGCGGGCCTTCAGCCAGAAAGGCAGCGATGATCAGGTGCGCGAAGCCGTGCGGCTCGCGGTGCGCCGCTGCGCGACGCTTTGGACAGGCAAGAAGCCGGTGGTCGAGGTGATGCGGCTCGAGGTCGCGCTCTAGCCCGCCATGCAGCCCGGTTCGATCGTCGCGATCTATTTCCTGTTCTTCAGCGCGTCGGCGTTCATCCTGCTGCCGTTCGGAGTGCGGACGAGCGAGGAAGCCGGCGAGAAGCTCATCCCCGGCCAGGCCGAAAGCGCACCGCACCGGTTCGACCTGAAGCGCCACCTGATCAAGGCCGCGCTTCTCGGCGCGGTGCTGTTCGCGATCTACTACGCCAACTGGACCTTCGGCTGGATCACGCCGGACGACCTCGACTTGTACCACTGAGTGGAAATCGTCACCCTGAACTCGTTTCAGGGGCCATTTCCGGGGGCGGCGCCGTTCGTCTCGGCAATGGATGCTGAAACAAATTCAGCATGACGGAGGAACGTTACCGCCGCCGCTCAAGCGCCTGCGCCAGCGCGGCGTAGAGCTTGCCCATGTCGGACGACATCAACGTGACGGCGATCGTCCCGCCGTCGCGCTCTGCGAGCACGCGGCGGAGCATCGCTTCGAAATCGTGGACGTAGCGGTTGGTCGAGCGCTGGAACTCGAGGTCGCTTTCGTATTGCGCGCGGATCGCCTTGGTTTCGCTTCCGTCGAGCAGCTTGACCGCGCGGCGGGTGAACACGCCACGATTGCCCTTGAGGTAGGAATCCCACGCGCGGTCGTCGATTTCGTCGGACAGAATCTTGCCAACGTCGATCGCGGCCGAATGCATCGAATCGATCAGCAGCGACACCCGGCGCGCGAACGCTTCGCTGTCCTTCTCGCGCTGGTCCTTGCTCGTATCCTCGATGTGGCGTTCGAGGGCAGCCGCGCTCTGGCCGATGTTGAGCATCTGCTGGGTCAGGCGATCGGACGCGCTGCGCGCAGCTTCGACAGCGCGGGTCGCAACGCTTTCGACTGCGCGCAGCCGCTCCTCAACGGTCTCGCGCACCACGCGTTCGAGTGCAGCGCGGGTCTCGTTCGACAGCTTGGTCGCACTTTCCGGGATCACCGCCTCGATGGCTTCGCGCGCCCGTTCCGCGGCATGGCCGGCAGCGTCCTTGACCTGGACCAGTGCCGCAACCAGCGCCGGCCCGGTCTCGGCGGTCAGGTGGCCGGCCTCGACCTGGGCCTCGGCGATCGCTGAAGTCAGCTGGGTGAGCTTGCTGTGCGCGCTGCCGACGCCGTCGTCGATGCTTGCGAGCAGGCCTGTAAAGCGGTCCTGTTGTTCGCCGATATGGGCCGAGGTGGCGCTCATCCGGTCGCTCGCTTCGACGGCCGCGTCGCGCAACCATTCGAGCTCGGGCTTCACGCTCTTCGCAGCTTCGGCCAGCCGGTCAGCACCGCCTTGGGCGTCGCCGAGCGCGACTCCGACATTCTCGCGGACCTCGTCGGCGAGCTTGCCGATCGTCTCGCGCAAGTTAGTCGTCCGCTCGGCCAGAGTTCCAATCGCGTCGTCCTGGTTGACTGCCTGCTGAGACAGAGCGTCGAGCTCGGTCCGCGCCCGGGTCAGCGATTCGAGGAAATGATTGGCGCGCTCGTCGCCGTGCGAGGCGAGCTCGGTGAAGCGCTGGTCGATCAGCGCCAGGCCACGGTCGATTTCCGCGATCATCCGCTGCGACGCGCGTTCCTGTTCGGCGACCTTGCTCGACAGGCTGGCGACAGATTCGTTGGCGCGGCCGATGTGCCCGGCGAGGGCCTCCGCGGAATCCGATCCCGCGCGGCTGAGCCCCGCGGATGCCTGCTCGACAAGCGCTGCGACAGCCGCGGCCTGCGCGTCGATCCCCGAGCGGATTTCCTGGAGCGAGAGCGAGCTCCGGTCGAGCAAGGCGTCGAGCACGCTCGAGAAGCTACCCTGCGCTTCGGCGACCTTGCTGCTCGCGCTTGCGCTTGCGAGATCGATCTCGGCGAGCCTGGCGGCGAGGTGCTCGGTCGACTCGGTCATGATTCGGTCGGCGGTCTGCGCCCGCTCGGCGAGGGCATCGACTTGCGTCCCGAAAGCGGCCGCCTTGGCCGCGGATTCGGTGCCGACCGAGCGAATATGCTCGGCGACCGAGCGCGCCGTGGCTTCGGCCTCGGGCAGATCGTGGAGCAGCACGCCGATGTCGTTGCGCGCCGATTCCGCGGCACGGTCGAGCGCTTCGCCGTGGCGGACGAGTTTTTCGGTGCTGGCGTCGAACTGCTGCGTGATTCCGCCGAGCTTGCCGGTCGCCTGGTCGCCCAATTGCATCAGGTGCTGGGCAATCATCGTCAGCTCGGATCGGCTGTCGCTGATCCGCTGCGATAGGACCTCGAGCAGGGCTTCGAGCGAGCGGGCTTCGGTCCGCATCGCGACCACCGAGCGAGTGAACCGTTCGGTTTCCTTCCGCCGCGTTCGCCCGAACGTCAGCCACAGCAGGCCAAGCAGCGCCAGCGGTCCGGCGGCGAGCGCGATCCACTGCGCAATTGCTGGCGACGACAGCGGCTGGCCGGCAAGCGACCGGCCCGCTGCCCAGGCGACGTAGCCGAGCCACAGCGCCGACAGCAGCATGAGGGCAGTGCCGAGCACCTGCCGCCCGCCTTTGCCCTGCTCTTCGCTACGGTTTTCCTCCCACTGGCCGGGATCGAACGTCGGCTCGATCAGCCGTTGCTGCGGGGTGAGATCGAGCGGTTCAGCCGGGTCGGCTGCCGGCTCGAGCGGTTCGGCGCGCTTTGCGAAGGGGTTCATGACCAGGCAGTTTATCATCTTTGCCGGTGCAAGAAAGCGATTAGAGAGGGCCGGCACGAAGCAATTTGGGGGAACGGCCGAACATGGCCTTAGGAGCGCTGATCGGCGCCTATCAAGAGGACGATTCCGGCGGCCTGCGCGCACTGCTTCCGCTCGCCGGGCGAACGCTGGTCGAATATCAGGTGCGTTGCGCGTCCGCCGCAGGCGCGGCCCCGATCGTGGTCGTGGTCGAACGCGTACCCCAGGCGCTGCAGGACGCGGTCGAACGGCTCCGTCTCGACGGGATCGGCGTGTTTCCGGTGAGCGACGTCCATGAAGCGGTCAGCCGATTCGAGGCCGGTTCAGCGCTTCTGATGATAGGCGACGGCGTTGCTCCAACGGCCGAGCTGGTGAGCGCAGTCGCGGACGAGCCCGAGCCGGTCGTCGCGACCGTGCCGGACGACGAGGTGCACGAAGCGTTCGAGCGGATCGACGGCGAAACGCGCTGGGCCGGGGTGGCGCTGGTCGATTCAAAGACGCTCGGCTCGACCGCCGCAATCCTCGGCGACTGGGACCTGCAGTCAACCCTGCTGCGCCGCACGCTGCAGGAGGGCGCCCTGCGCTGGCACGCCAGCGAGCATGGCGGCGAGCCGCTGCTGGTCGAGCGCGCCGAGCAGCTCGAGACCTTCCAGCGCAAGCTCGTCGAAGGCTCGCCCGAGGCCCGCCGCGACTGGGCGAGCCGCTACGTGCTGCCGCCGGTCGAGGACCTTGCGACCTACCAGCTGATGAAGACTCCGGTGCGCCCGGGATGGCTGATCTGGGGGGCGCTCGCACTGACGGTCGGCGGTGCGGCGGCGTTCAGCCGCGGCTGGCTCGGCGCCGGGCTCGTGTTGCTTGGCGTGTCCACACCGCTCGACATCATCGCCAGCCGGCTCGGCGCAATCCGCCTCAAGCCGCTGCCCAAGCAACTGGCCAGCCGAGCGCTGCTGTGGCCTGCAGCCGGCGCCGCCCTGCTGATGCTCGGCTGGTGGAAGATGCGCCACGGCGGAGATTGGGGCGCGCTGCTCGCGGCTGTCGCCGCAGGCGCCTTCGCCGAGGCCGCCCGGATCGAGGGGCGCACCGGCGTGCCGGGCGAATTGTGGGTGATCTCGCGCCGCAACGCGATCCTGCTCGCGATCCCGTTCGCGATCTTCGGCGCCTGGACGACCTATCTCATCGCTCTGTTCGTCTACGCGATGGCGAGCTTCTTTTATCTGCAGCACGCACGCCGAATCGCGCCAGAGTTGACCCGAAGTTAACCGAAATCGGATAAGCCCCGCGCGATGATGGCGGAAGAATGGCCGATCGGCTCCGCTTCGGCGGACCCCAACGACGCGCCCGCGCACGGCGCGGCGCGCGACCGCTTGGCTACGGTGCGGGCGGATTTCTTCCTCAGCCCGGCCGAGCGCCTGACCGAGCAGGAGCGGGCGCTGATGACGGCGATGCTCCATTGCCTGATCGGCGACATCGCCGACGAGCTTCGGGCTGCGCTGCCGAGCGGGGTCGTCGCTGCGAATGACGATCGGAACCTCGCACTGGTCGAGGCGCTGGCGTCGGCCCGGCTGCTCGACCGTGGCGTGCTCGTCCGGATGCTTCTGCGCCGCGCCGACGAGGAGCGGATCACGACCGCCGCCAAGGCGCGCAGCGGGCGCCGCGACGCCAGGGTCCTCCAAGGGCTGGTCAGCCATGACAGCGGTGCGATTTCCGCGGCTGCGATGTCGCTGATCCTCGGCCGCGGCCGGCGGCGCGACCGCTTCGGCCAGTGCCTGCTGCAATTCGACGATTTGCCGCCCGAAGAAGCCGAGGCGCTGGCGCAGATTGTCGCCGCTGCGCTTCGCCCCGACCTTGTGGGACTGCATCAGATCGCCGAGCGCGACCGGCTGCTCGCAGCGGCGATCGATGACATGCTTGGCCGCTACGACCGCTCCAATGGGATCGAGGAGCTGACCGCAGTCCTTGTCGACCTGCTCGAGGACGGAGGGCAGCTCAGCGACGAGCTCATCGTCTCGGCGTCGATGGAAGGCGAAATGACCTTCGTCGCCCAGGCTTTAGCGCGGCGATGCGGCCTTGCCGGGGAAGTCGCGACCGACGAATTGCTGTCGGCATCCGAACGGCGGGTCATCACTTTGTTCCGGATCGCCGGCGTCCGCCGCGAGCTCGCCGCGCGCCTGCTTGCTGGAATCGGCGATCTCCTCGGAGTGACCGATCCGGGAAGCGCCATTGCGACGTTCGACGGGCTCACCGAGGCGGAAGTCGAGGACGCACGCAGCTGGCTTGCAGCCGACGCGGCCTATCGCTCGGCGGTCCTCCGCCTGGGACGCAGCTGATGGCGAGCGCGCCTTCGGAGCCGCGGGCCGTGCTCGGCCGCGTCGACAAGTCCGGCCGGTTGATCAGCGCCGACCCAGAGCTCGAAGCGCTACAGCGCGAGGCCGGCTCGGCTGTCGGCCATGTTCTTGCTCTGCCGCAGATCGCAGCGATCGCAGATCTCGCACGCAAGCTCGGCATCGCCGTGTCGCGCCCGGCGATTGCGGCCTCGCTGGATCATGACATCGAATTGTGGGTCAACGCGATCCCTGAAGGCGACGAGGTCGCGCTGTCGCTCGAAGGCTGGACCGAACGCCCTCCGGCCGCGCCGCGGCTCGCCTCGCTGCTCGGACGAAGCGGGGAGGTCGATTCATCCGCGTCACGGCGCGAATGGGCTGCCGACGAGGAATTGCGGCTGATTTCGATTTCTGCGGACCTCGCCGAGGAGCTTGGGATCGACCCAGGCGAGGCCTCGGGCCAGCCGCTCACCCGGCTGTTCCGCCTCGAAGAGGATGATTCGGGCGAAATGCCGTTGATCAGCGCGCTCGCCGCCCGGCGCGGCTTTTCCGGCCAGCGGGCGAAGAGCCGCGGCGAGGCCGCACAGACGGTGATTCTCAGCGGCGAAGTGGTGACTGGCGCAGATGGGTCCTTCGCGGGTTTTCGCGGCAGCGCGCAAGCCGAAGGTGCTCCGGCGGCCGTTCCTGACGCGGGACGGAGCTCGGCGTTCGACCATGCCCTCGATGAAGCGCTGCGCTCGCCACTCGACCGGATCATTGAAAGCGCTGAGCGCATCGTCGAGCGCGCCGACGGGCCGCTGCGCAGCGACTATGCGAGCTACGGCAGCGACATCGCCGCGGCCGCCCGCCACTTGCTCTCGGTGATCCGCTCGATGAGCGAGGACCCGACCGAAGGGCAGCGGACGATCGACCTGTCTGAACTCGCCGGAGAGGCACTGGTGATGCTCGAGGCGCGCGCCGAGGAGCGCGGCATCAAGCTCGAAGCGGCACAGGCCGGACCGCTCCACGCCAGCGGCGAGGACCGGGCAGTCATTCAGATTCTCGTCAACCTGATGGGCAATGCCGTCCGACATTCGCCAGAGGGCGGCACCGTCCGGCTGGCGTTCGAGAAGACTGCCGGAACCGCCTCGGTGACGGTGTCCGATGAAGGACCGGGGATCGACCCGGCCGACCAGCAGCGAATTTTCGAGCGGTTCGAGCGCGCCGATCAGAAGAGCGTCAGCACCGGCCTAGGCCTTGCCATCTCGCGCCGGCTTGCAAGGTCGATGGGGGGCGATGTGACTTTGGAGAGTGCGCCCGGCGAAGGCGCGCGATTCACGCTGACGCTGCCCGCCGCCTAGCGTTTGTCGCAGGGGATGTAGTCGCGCTGCGGCGAGCCGGTGTAAAGCTGGCGGGGGCGGCCGATCTTCTGGTCCGGATCGGCAATCATCTCGTTCCACTGCGCGACCCATCCGACGGTCCGCGCCAAAGCGAACAAAGCTGTGAACATGTCGGTCGGGAAGCCGATGGCGTTGAGGATCACGCCCGAATAGAAATCGACGTTCGGGTAGAGCTTCTTCTCGATGAAGTAATCGTCGTTGAGCGCGATATGCTCGAGCTCCTTGGCGACGTCGAGGACCGGGTCGGAGATATTGAGCTCGGCCAGCACCTCATCGGCGGTCGCCTTCATCACCTTCGCCCGCGGGTCGAAATTCTTGTACACCCGGTGGCCGAAACCCATCAGGCGGAACGGGTCGTTCTTGTCCTTGGCCCGGGCGATATATTCGGGGATCCGTTTCACGTCGCCGATCTCGCGCAGCATGTTGAGCGCAGCCTCGTTGGCGCCGCCGTGCGCCGGGCCCCAAAGACAGGCGATTCCGGCGGCGATGCACGCGAACGGATTGGCACCCGACGAACCGGCGAGGCGCACGGTCGACGTCGACGCATTCTGCTCGTGGTCGGCGTGGAGGATGAAGATGCGCCGCATCGCATTCTCGATGATCGGGTTCACGACGTAGGGCTCCGCTGGAACCCCGAAGGTCATGCGCAGGAAGTTGCCGGTGTAGCTGAGGCTGTTGTCGGGATAGAGGAACGGCTGGCCGATCGAATATTTGAATGCCATCGCGACCAGCGTCGGCATCTTGGCGATCAGCCGGTGCGAGGCGATCATCCGCTGCTCGGGATCGGTGATGTCGGTGCTGTCGTGATAGAAAGCGGACAGCGCGCCGACCGCGCCGCACATGATCGACATCGGATGGGCGTCGCGCCGGAAGCCGCGGTAGAAGGTCGCGAGCTGCTCGTGGACCATGGTGTGGCGGCTGATGGTCCAGGTGAAGGTGTCGAGCTCGGCCTTCTTTGGCAATTCACCGTGAAGCAGGAGGTAAGCGACCTCCATGAATGTGGAATTCTCGGCCAGTTGGTCGATCGGATAGCCGCGGTGGAGGAGGATGCCCTTCTCGCCGTCGATATAGGTGATCGCGCTCTGGCAGCTGGCGGTCGAGGTGAAGCCCGGATCGTAGGTGAACATGCCGGTCTCGGCATAGAGCTTGCGGATGTCGACGACCTCCGGACCGACCGATCCGTCGAGGATGGGATAAGTGTGGTTCGTCCCCTCGATGCCGAGCGTGGCGGTCTTGTCGGTCATACATTCGGCTCCATCTGATCGGCGATGCGGGCGAGGCTTTCGTCCCGGCCCAGCAACGCGAGCACATCAAAAATCCCCGGAGATGTCGTGCGCCCCGTGAGAGCAGCGCGGAGCGGCTGGGCAAGCTTGCCGAGCTTCACGTCCTGGCTCTCCGCGACCTCGCGGATGGCGGCCTCTAGCGATTCCCCGTCCCAGTTCGCAAGAGCAGCAAGCGCCTTGTGCGCTGCAGCAAGGAGCGTGCCCGAATCGGCCGTCAGCAGCGCCGCTGCGGCGGCATCGACGTCGAGCGGGCGGGCGGCGAACAGGAAACTGGCGCCTTCGGCGAGCTGGTTCAGCGTGTGCGCCCGCGCCTTGAGCTCGGGCATCGCCCGAACCAGCAGCGCCTGCTGGTCGCCATTCAGGCCTAGACGTGGGGCGACTAGGGCGGCGAGGCGTTCGTCGTCGGCTTCACGAATGTAGTGGCCGTTGAGGTTCTCCAGCTTCTTGAAGTCGAACCGCGACGGCGACTTGCCGACATGGTCGAGGTCGAACCATTCGATCGCCTGGCTACGACTGATGATCTCGTCGTCGCCATGCCCCCAGCCGAGCCGCAGGAGATAATTCGACACGGCTTCGGGCAGGAACCCGAGGTCGTCGCGATAGGAATCGACGCCAAGCGCGCCGTGGCGCTTGCTGAGCTTGGCGCCGTCCGGCCCATGGATGAGTGGGACGTGGGCGTAGGTCGGCTCTGGCCAGCCCATCGCGCGGATGATTACCAGCTGGCGGAAGGCGTTGTTGAGATGGTCGTCACCGCGGATGACGTGGGTGACGCCCATGTCGTGATCGTCGACCACCACCGCCAGCATGTATGTCGGCGTGCCGTCAGAGCGGAGCAGCACGAAATCGTCGAGCTCGACGTTCTGGACGGTCACTCTGCCCTGGACTCGGTCGTCGATCACCGTCTCGCCGTCGCGCGGCGCCTTGAGGCGGACCACGAACGGCTTGTCGCCTTGCCCATCGGTCACGTCGCGCCAGGGGCTATTAATCCGGAACGGCCGCCGCTCGCGCTGCGCAGCCTCGCGTTGCGCGGCGAGCTCTTCCTGGGTCATGTAGCAGCGGTAAGCCGCGCCGCGGTCGAGCAGCCGGTGGGCGATCTCCGCGTGGCGCGCCCAGAATTGCGACTGGTAATATTCATGCCCGTCCCAATCGAGCCCGAGCCAGTTCATCCCGTCGAGGATGGCGTCGATCGCTTCCTTGGTGGAGCGGGCCTTGTCGGTGTCCTCGATCCTGAGCAGGAACTTCCCGCCGTGATGGCGCGCGAAGAGCCAGTTAAACAAGGCCGTTCGCGCTCCGCCGATATGCAGGAATCCGGTCGGTGAGGGCGCAAAGCGGGTAACGACGGTGGAATCGCTTGCGCTCAAGCGCACTTTCCTCTTCTTTTCGCTGTCAGATGCAATGGACGAGCGCCCCTAACATAGCGGGTGCGCCTCTTCCACAGCGGGCTCGGGGCTATTGGAAGGCGTGGACCGGCGCGGCCGGAGAGCGGCTCGAACGGCTGCTTGAGGCGGAACGCGCCCAGCTTCCGCCGTGGTTCGCGGTCGGCTTCGGCGGCGGGATCGCGGCCTGGTTCGACCTTGGCGCGCCGCGCCAATGGGCCGCCTTCCTCTGCTTCAGCGCCGCCGCGAGCCTCATCGGCTTCGTGATCACGCCGGGTAGGGCAGGGCGGGCGCTCGGCTGGTTCGGGCTGGCGATGACGCTCGGATGTGCCTTGGCGTGGGGCCGCGCGGCGCAAGTCGCGGCGCCGCGCCTCGATCGCCCCGCCGTCGTCGCGTTCGAGGCGAGGATCGAGGCGGTCGAAACGCTGATCGCGCGCGGCACGGTCCGCCTGACGCTCGCGCCCGACGATCCCCAGCTTCCGCCGCGGCTGCGAGTTTCGATCGATTCGGATTCTGCGCCTTCGGGCCTCGTCAGCGGCGCGGTCGTCCAGATGCGCGCCCGCCTCGCCCCGCCGCCGCCGATGGCGCTTCCCGGCACCTACGATTTCGCCCGTGACGCCTGGTTTCGCCGGATCGGCGCCGTGGGGAAGGCGCTCGGTCCGGTCGAGGTCGTCCGCCAGGGCCGCCCGGGGATGCTCGAATCGGTCCGGCAGGACCTCGCCGGCCACATTCGCGAGCGGCTGCCGGGACACGAATCCGGCATTGCAGTCGCGCTCGTCACCGGCGACCAGAACGGGGTCACCGAAGAGGATGCGGATGCGATGCGCGCCAGCGGTCTCACCCATTTGCTCTCGGTCAGCGGGCTGCACATCGCCGCAGTCGTCGCCGCGGCGATGCTGCTCAGCCTGAAGCTGCTTGCGCTGAGCGAGCGGCTCGCGCTGCGTTTCAACCTGGTCCTCGTTTCGGCCGCGGTCGCCGCCGCTGCAGGCATCGGTTATACCTTGCTGACCGGCGCGCAGGTGCCGACGGTGCGCAGCTGCGTCGCGGCCGTGCTCATCCTGCTCGGAATCGCGCTCGGGCGCGACGCGATGAGTATCCGCCTGGTCGCCGTCGGCGCACTGGTCGTCCTGCTGTTCCGTCCCGAATCGCTCGCCGGCGCGAGCTTCCAGATGAGCTTCGCAGCGGTCACCGCGATCGTTGCGATCCACTCGACCGCCTGGTCGCGCCGGCTGTTCCAGCGCCGCGACGAGGGCCCGTTCAAGCGCGTCGGCCGCTCGCTAGCGGCGATCGTTGTCACCGGCCTTGCGGTCGAGTTTGCGCTGATCCCCTTCGCCTTGTTCCATTTCCACCGCGCGGGCCTCTACGGAGTCGGTGCGAACGTGATCGCAATCCCGCTCACCACCTTCGTGATCATGCCGCTCGAGGGCGGCGCCCTGCTGCTCGACTCGGTCGGCGTGGGCCAACCCTTTTGGTGGCTGACGGGCAAGGCGATCGGCGTGCTGCTGTGGCTCGCCCATTCGGTGGCAGCGAGTCCCGGCGCGATCGCGATGATGCCCTCAATGCCGCCGTGGGCATTCGGAGCGATGGTCGCCGGGGGTTTGTGGCTGTGCCTGTGGAGCAACCGCCTGCGCCTGCTCGGCCTTGCGCCGATCGCCGTCGGAGCAATCGCGGCTGCGCTAGCGCCGACCCCCGCCCTGCTCGTCACCGGTGACGGCCGCCACCTCGTCGTGCTCGATGCGCGCGGGACCCCGATGCTGCTGCGCGACCGGGCCGGCGACTATGTCCGCGACCTGCTGGCCGAGGCGTCGGGCTACGCCGGCGACCCGCCCTATCTCGCCGAGGCGCCGTTCGGCCGCTGCTCGCTCGACAGCTGCGTCGCTGCGATCCGCAAGGGCAGGGCCGAGTGGCGGCTGCTCGCCACTCTGTCATCGACCCGCGTCGATTGGGAAGACTTCACCGCGGCCTGTGCCGACTCCGACATCGTGGTTTCGGACCGCCGCTTGCCGCGGGGCTGTACGCCGCGCTGGCTGAAGCTCGACCGCACAGCGCTCGCCCGCTCGGGTGGGGTCGCGATCTATCTCGACAAGCAGCCGAGGCTCAGCACGGTCGCCGAGCGCGTCGGCGAGCATCCGTGGGGTTTCGCGGCGCGCTAGGCCGCGCTCCACACGGCAAGCTCGTTGCCGCCGGGATCGATGAAATGGAACCGCCGCCCGCCGGGGAAGGCGAAGATCGGCTTGGCGATCACGCCGTTGGCCTTGGTCACAGCGTCGAACGCCGCTTCGAGATCGTCGACGCGGATCACCGGCAGCGGCGCCGACAGGGAACCCGCCGAATCGCCCTGCAGCCCGACATCGGTCGTGCCGTTGGTCGTCGCCGAATAGGTCGGGCCATAGTCC